>OGDF01007511.1_pt1 | contig 10149 bp, 7 predicted proteins | sample 1570141 | NCBI WGS metagenome assembly OGDF01 (sample SAMEA4370581, study PRJEB24528) | human gut metagenome | reverse complement strand
CGGGCATTCTCGTCGAGACACCGGAGCAAGCAGTCACCGAACTCGCGAAACCCAGCAGAGCCAAGGATTACAAGAAACCCAGCCTTCCCTTTGACGAACTCTGGGGGATTTTCGTAACTGGCAAGCCAACAAACGCCGCAACAAGCAGGCGAAAGACGCTTGTCGAATGCGGCGAAGACCCGCGCGAGGCAAGACCCGTAACCTACGTCGATCAGCTCATGGGCGCCATCTGCGAGACTGGCGGAGTCAACCTTTAGTGCGCATGAGGCGGGCGCGTCGTTCCCACTTGGATCGAACGCCCGTCTCGTGGTATAAAAGGGCTGCGTTCCTTTATGGAGGGCAGTCAAGGGCCGGGGGATCCCCCCGGCATTTTTTATGCCTGGATCCGATGCAAGCTCGACATAAAAACGGGAGGGGCATCCCTAGAGATGCCCCCTGCAAAATACAGCCGACTCCTAAACAAGAATCAATCGTCCAATAAATCCATGAACCTCTTGTCGGTAAACACATAGGCAGGAAGGTTGTAAAGCGGGGCAACCCGTTTTACTGAATGGGTCTTGTCGTAGTATTTCTGAACAATAATCGAGGCCGTTGAAACCGAGTCTATTCCGTCGACCGCATCAACCATATCTCGTACGCCAAATTCTTCGCCAACTTCGACTGTTTGTGCAAACTCTTTTGCAAGACGTCTCATTTTCTGCTGGTATTCAGCCCGCTCCCTGCGACCGCGCGCTTGCTTTATGCGCCAATCGGCATCCCAACAAAACCTATCCATTTTTGGATTATCTGGCACGCTGGCGCAGAACGCTTCAAGCTCAGCCCTGTCTTCTTTCCATGTAGCCTCTTTCTGCTCAAAGTTCGCCTCGGCCATACATTACGCAATATGCATCGGGAGCCGGATTGTCGATTACGAGCGCCTTGTTACAGCCGCAGAAATCAGCCAAAACAAGGCCCGTCAAATCCCCCTCTCGAAGCATGGGGTAAAGCGCCTTGTGGATTGCGCTCCTGGGAACAATGAGATCCTCATCGGCCTCAACCAGGTTATTCAAAAAGCCGTCGACAAAGCAGTTGAGGTAATCATTCAGATCATCAAAGCCGCCCTGTGTGGCAAACTCGGTAAGCTCGGGCACCTTTTCGTTATCGACATGCAAACCGGTCGCAGCGTGATGATGACCGTCCCAGGTGATCATTCCGTCATCAAAGCAAACGTAATAATCGGACAGTAGGTGGAAAAAAGAAGTCACCAAATCCATTTGAATTAACCTTTCGCTTTAGCTCCAGAAGCTACTTGGCTTCCTTCGGGGCGTTTTCGATGAGGACTTCGGCCCCTTTATCCCCTCGCCTTGACCAAACACTGCCATCAACTTAGCCCATCAACCTCGCCATTTGTTGAGCAACAAGTGCGAGCGGTAGGTATTGGGCTATGGCCGTTAGAAGCGAATGGATGCACCGGCGGCGATGTAATAATTTCTGATTGCTGCAGCATAAAAATAGAGGGCGTCCCATAAAGAGAAGCCCTCTTACAAAACGGTCGAGCCGTTTTTCGTTTAACAAGTATCTTATATCATCTCGTAAAGAACGAGACGCCAGGGCATATTGCAGTCTGCCATTCTCGCCCATGAATCAATTTAGGATGGCGGTTAACGGAGAGCTCAGATTTCCTTAATAAAGGATTGAAATCGTAAATCTATTGCAGTTAACGCTCAGGATGAAATGCACTACACGAGCCCTAGCTATCTTTCATCAACGCTCTCAGGGGACAAACGATATCTCTCCTAACATTTGATCGACCTGCGGCTTGGTAAGCTATTCGCCCTCTCTGCAATAAGCACACTCAAAAATCTATCTCGGAAGGTATTTCTCGCTATGGTTAAGTAGACTCCGCCAGTTCTTTAAAGTCTCGATTTTTACGACCGCCCGCCCTCTCAGCTTTTCCTTGTTACTCGTCTGCAAGGCAAGGTATTCTCCATCTTTTGTGTTGTGATAGCGGAAAGAGCCGTGAGCGAGCGCATTACGGATCATGTAGAAAAGACCTTCAACCATTTGTTTCTGGCCTTTTGCATAAACAAAGAATTCTCTATCTAGAGTGTAGCCGTCTGAAACATTTAGGTCGTAGAGCACAGAATGAAGCTCATCGTCTTTAACCCATTTCCACGACCTTTTCTCCAGCCCACTTTGCACCTTCATCTCTTTTATGAGCGTAAGGAATCCGCCATTCTTCCAACCGAGGGAAGAAAAATCCTTCCCTCGGTTAGAAACTTTTTCTACAGGACAATTCAAAACAAATTGCTTGTAAAGCCATAGCATCAAATCAGGGTCAGGCATTTGCGTTCCCGGGAAGAACTTCCATCTATACTTCTTGGGCATAGCTGACGCCTACAACAATGGATGACGCTTGAAATCCCAAGAGGTTTCAAACGAGTCATAGTCAGACTTAGATTCGTCAATCAACAGATTTCCCAAACCAGCCGCAGTCTCAACATCTTTGTCAGCATCAGGTATTTGCGCAATATCGCCCACTTTAAAATCGAGCGTCGGAGCGAGGAAGGAAAGGTGCTCTCCAGCGGTTGACGAATTGATGAGACAAAGCGCATAGAGGTTGTCTTGGTGTGATGCGCCAAAGCCCTTGGCGCCCTTACTATCGAACAAAGACCCTTGGGGCGAAAACCTGACGTGTATATTTCCAGACGACAAGGCAGACCACGTTATGCCTTCTTTGAAAGAGAATGTTCCGTTGTAGTTATGAGACCGAATTCGACCCGTTTTTGGATCAATGTTGCTTTTTATCGCCTCGCCGTCCCTCTCGTAAAAAACGACCATTTCGTTGTTTCCGAACCATTTTCTATAGTCTCCCCCCTTTTGATATGGGAACCAACGGTGACACGATGCGATTTCATCCTTTGGCGCACTTGCGCCAAACCCAATAGAAGAATACGGGCATTCCCACCAGAAATGGACAAAGCGGTCATTATCGGCCGTTGCCATCCCCTCTCTTGTGGTAATTCGCTTTCCAAGCGCGGAAAAACGAGAGTACGCACTGATTGCTTCTTCACTAGTCCAGTAGGCGATGGGGGTGCCGGGGATCTGCTTGAAGGTCTCGGCGTCGCGGCGGTAGAACCCAGTCTCCCCAGCAGGGAACGAAACAGGGTTCCCAGCCGCATCCAAGTCTTTAGCTTCGATTCGACAATAAGAACCAAGGCTATTTGTACGGCAATTAGCAAACACCGTTGCAGAAGTATTGAATGCAATCCTCATCACCATATGCCCCATGTAGCACATGGAAACGATTGATTTGCTGTCAAGAACTCGACGCCTCATCGCCTCAAAGCTACTCAGAAACATCCAAGATGCCATCGTAACCATCGCTGAATAGCCGCGGTCCTTCGCCAGGCTGAACCCGCGCTCGATGAAGCACGTGCACAGGTCGCTCTTCACGTCGGGGTAGTTCTTCTTGACCCACTTGGACATGAAGGGTCCGAAGCTGGAGCTGCCCATGTAGGGCGGGTTGGCCACCACGCAGTCGTGGCGGCGGGCCAGGGTCTCGCAGGTGGCGAGGGCGCGCTGGAGCCTCTCCTTCGAGCTGCTGCCGAACAGGCCATCGGCGCCGGTGAGCGCCATCGCCTCGCGAATCGCGGCGAGGTCGTCCTCGCCCGGGGCGAGCAGCGAGCCCACCTCGTCCAGGTGCGCCAGGGCGTCGACAAGGTCCTTCTTCTTCTCGAGTGCGCTGCCCTGCGGCACGTCGCCCTCCCCCAGCGCCACCGGCGCGAGCACGGCGATGTCGGCCTGCACGCCGCGGCCGAAGAAGCGGCGGTCCAGCCCGCGGGCGCACATGGCCAGCGCCAGGCGCGCGATCTGGGCGGCGCGGGGGTCGATCTCCATGCCGTGCAGGTTCTTCGAGAGGACGAGCCCGGGGATCTCGCGCTCGCGGTAGCCGCGCTCCAGGTACATCTTGGCCAGCAGCTCGAAGGCGTAGACCAGGATGTGGCCCGAGCCGCAGGCCGGGTCGCACAGGGAGATGTCCTCGGGGCCGGCGATCCTGATGAAGTCCTCGTGCCCGGGGTCGGGCTCGATGTAGTACTCCATCTCGGCGCGGAGCGGGCTCGCGGGGTTGTTGAGCATCCACAGGCGCCCCAGCGAGTTCTGCACCATGTAGCGAACGATCCAGTCGGGCGTGAACAGCTGGGTGGCCGGGCCTATGGTGTCGGGGGTCTCCTTGGCCTTGGAGGCGAAGAAGGCGTCCTTGACCTCGGAGTTGTAGTACTGGTACATCCAGCCCAGGACCTGGACGTCGGCCCAGTCGGCCTCGTCGATGTCGCCCACCATGCGGCCGATGACGCCGTCGGGGTCCATGAGGTTGGCCGGCAGCAGCAGCGCCATGCAGGCGTCCACGGGCTGGAACACGCCGGGGAGGCACCCTGAGAGCTCGGCGCACTGGGCAAGGAACAGGTAGCGGAACAGCGGCCCGTCCTCGCCGGCCTGCTTGAGCTCGGCGACGCGCACCGGGTCGGCGCCCTCGATCTCCACGTCGAGCGCCTCGTCCGCGGCCTGGCTGCCCAGCTCCCAGGAGCCGTCCGCCGCGGGGCGGGTGAACATGCGCGCGCGGCTGGGCAGGAAGTCGTGGACCTCCATGTAGCGCACGGCGGCGATGCGGTTGAACCAGGTGTAGGCGGCGCGGTCGCGCAGGCGGGCGAAGCCCTCCTCGGCGCCGGCGCGCAGCAGCGCGTCGCGCCACCCGGTCTCCTCCGGGGACAGGGCGCGCCCGCCCACCGCCGTGGCGCCGGCGGGCTCGGCGCCCTCGGCCACGCCGTAGAGCCTCATGCGGGCCTCGACGCCGGCGATGAGCTCGTTGCGGGCCCAGATGCAGTAGTTCTTGATGGCGGTATCGTTCATGGCGGTCTGCCCTTCCCCGGTGGTTCTTGGTTAGCTCAGGCGGATGGCGTCGTTGCCCTGCAGCTCGGCAAGCAAGCGCACGCGGAGCTGGGCAAGATAGGCGTCGATGTCGCTTTCGCTCTCCAGCTTTTTGCGCTCACCCAGGTCGGCCAGGCGCAGCTTTTTAATCCTGGGCGCGGGTACGGGCTTTACGGTCGTCGGGGCGTCCTTGTCGTTGTCCTTGATCGTGGTAACGATCTCGCCGGTCGGCGTGACCTCTTTGTGGCGGCTCTCACGCTGCTGGCGGGCCTCCTCTTCCTCGATGGCGCTATCGACCCACTCGCATGCGCGATCGCAGAACTCAATCAGCTGCTGCTTGAGCGCGGCAAGCTCACTGGCCTTGGTGGCGCTGTGCGCACGGCCCTCAAACGACTTGGCCATGCGGCCGGCATCCTCGATGGCGCGCTCGGCCAGCTTGGCATAGCCGTCCTGGCTCCGGGCATATTCGTGCACCTGGGCCACAAGGGCGGCAATGTCGTCCAGCATCTCCTTGCGCTTGGCATCGACCATCTGCTTGTGGGCAGCCATGACGGGCTCCATCAGATCGTGGAGCTCGCGAACCTCGCGGTACGGATGCGGGTTCTTCAGAATCTGCTCAACGCGCTTGTTGGCCTCGACCGCCTGCGCATCGGAGTCCATATAGAAGCCCTCGTCCTTCATAAGGCCCATAAACTTAACGGCCTTATCAAAGACGGGCTTTTGGCTCTCAAAGAAGAACGTGACCTGGTCGTAGTCCTCTTTCCAGTCGTCCAGATCGTCCTGCGCCTTTACAAAGGCGTTGAACAGCGTCTGAGCGTCGTTCCGGTTGTCCAGCAGGCGCGTGGTCAGCTTAATACCGTCTTCCAGCACCTTTAGGCCCGGATACGGATAGGCCGGGGCCAGGCCCGTAAAGTTGTTGTTTGTGAGCTCAACGCACTCGTTCTTAAAACCCGTAAGCGTATCGACCACCGTGGCGGTAAGCTCGTCCTCGTTGGAAATGTCACGCTTGGCATCGAAGGTCTCGCGAAGCACCCTGTTGACCTTCTTGATGAGCTCGTCGCTCATCTTAACGCGCTCGCGCACCTGGGCCTTGTCGGCATCCTTGCGCAGGAGGATAACCATGCGCAGATCTGCGGGGGCAACATTGGCGCCGGCAGCCGTAATGGTCGCGCGCTGCGAAACCACCAGCTGCGCCACCACGTTGGCAATGTCGATCTCGCGCCAACCATAGGGAGCTCCCTGGAACTTACGCTGCAGGTCGCCCATGGTCGTATTGAGCGACAGGCGCGTCTGGGCATGCAAAAAGTCCGCAACCTCTTTTTCGGCGCGGACGTTCTTGGAGCTCTGGTCGTCGAGCGCCATCTGATTGGTACCACGCAGCGTGGCACGGATATCGTCATCGGTCTTGGCGGGGTCAGCGACATAGTCGGCCTTGGTAAAGATGGCGTCCGCCAGCTTGGACAGAGCCTGGTCAAACACATCGGCCGGCTTGGTGGCGCGGATGTTAACCATGGAGTTATTCACGGCCACGCGAGCGTGTAGCACGGCTTCCTCCAGCAGCTTAGCCGCCTCGCGCTCAACGAAAGTAGCCTCTTTCATCTTAGCCTGAATAATCTGCTGGGTCGAAGGCGCCAGCGCCTCGGTGTTGATGGTCTTGCGGTACTTGCGGATCTTAGCCACATTCTGCAGGTCGTCAAAGTAGTCGATGTCGTCTGCCAGCACCACCAGCGCGATATTGGCCGACTTGACGGCGCGCGAGAGGTCATCGGCCACCGTGACTACATTGAGCTTCATGCCACCCTGGGCCACACCATAGGCAGAATCGTCTACATAGCGGTCGAAGGGAAAGTCGTTGGCGCCCACGCGCAGCTTGGTAGCCGTATAGATACCGCTAAAGAGCGACTTTTTAATGCCCTCGATAATCAGGGCAGCATCTACCGGCGTCTCGCTAATGGCGCGCGAGATATCCTGCTCCTCGTCGGTAAGGAAGTTGTACGCGTCGCCCTGACGCGCCACGTAGTTCTCGCGCACCAGGCGGTCGAGCGACTCCTTAACGCGGTCCTTAAGGGCAGTCTTGTCCACGTCCACGCCATCGACCATAAGGATGGAGATGTTCTCGACGTTGGACTTAATGTAGTCGACGTAGCGGATTAGATACAGTAGCTTTAGGACCTTAACGTCCTCGGCCTTAAGGCCATGGCCGTCCTCGGCCGCACGCTCGGCACGTGTGACCACCTGGATCACGCCGTGCTCCAGATCCTTGGCGATGGTATCGAAGAAGCGCCAGAAGGGCACCAGGGCGCCCACCTCTTGGTCTTGGATGGCCTGGGCCGATTCCTGGAAGGCCGAGAGCATGGAGCGCTCGCCCGTGGACATGTGCTTGGCCTTTACGCCGTGCTTGCGCACCTCGGTCATAACGTCGGGCAGCACCTTAAACTGGTAGTTCACAAACGGGTAGCTATCCGTAAAGTCCTTGCGGCTGGCATAGCCAATAAGGTCGCCGCGCGAACCGTCAAAAGAGAACACATTTTTGAGCACGGTGCTCTGGGCCTCGTAGTCCTGCTGGAGCTTTGCCGAGGCGGCATCGTTCTTTTGCAGCACGCGGCGCTGGATGACCTCGTCAACGCTGGAGCTGGAAAGCGAAAGGCGCGTGTTAAAGCGGCCCTGAATCTTGGAGAAGTCGTCGCCCACAATCATGGCGACCTCGTCGATAGCCTCCTGGCTGGTTACCATAACCCACACGCGACCACCGCAGCGGCTGCCCAGCTCCTCGACGAGCGTCTGCAGCGACAGCATGAGGCTCGTGCTCATATCGGCATCGGAGCCAATAAACTGACCCACCTCGTCGGCCATAAACAGCAGGCGGAACTCGCCGCCGCACTCCTCGGCGCGCTTGTCGGCATACTGCTTAACCATCTTGGCAAAGGTGTCGGCAGCGATGGCATCGTCCTCGGTGCCATCGAACCAGTGGCGTGCGGCCTGCTCGCTCATGCCCAGGACTTCTTGCAGGGCCTCGACGATATCGTCCTCAAAGTAACTATAGCTCTCGCGATCCTCGAGCCAGTTGCCGCCGCCAATGCGCTCGTAGGCAGCGCGGAACTCCTGCGTCTTGCCCTTGCTATCGATATGCTGCTCCAGGCGCGCGAGCTTAAGGTCCTCGCCAAAAAAGCCCAGGTGCTCAAAGAACACGCGCTCAAAGGCGCGCAGCAGGGCCGTACGCGAGGTGTCGCCCTCTTTCCACTGGCCACCCTTGCTGTCTATGTTAAACAGGATCGCCTCGGTGGGAACCTCGCAGCAGCGACGAACCCTGGCCGCTACGATGGGATCGGAAATCTTGCCCTCAAAGTAATCGACGCCGCGCTTGCCGGCGATGACGTCGTTTTGCAGCAGATACGAGAGCATCTTGAGGAAGTGCGATTTACCGGAGCCAAAGAAGCCGCTAATCCACACGCCCATATTGTCGGTAGGAACGTCGAGCGCCTTATCGTACGCCTCGAAGAAGTGTGCAAAATGACCCTGCAGCTCGCGCGTCACCACGTACTCGTCGAGCTCCTGGCGCACCGATTCGTCGCTGGCGTCCTGCACCTTGACGACGCCGTTGATGGAACGGTTGATGTCCTTGGAAAACAGGTCTTGGATAACCATCTGTCGCTCCTAAGAAATATCGAACGCGCGGTAATAGTTGCTGGCGTTCTCTTTGTTGAACAGCTTGAGCTGGCGGCCGTCAAAGCTGCCGGGATACATGACGACGACGGGCACGGTGCCAAAATCGGCAAGCATGTCGTTGAGTAGGTTGTGCACGCGCAGCAGCGGAAAGACCTCGCCCACACCCGTGAGCAAGATCACGTCGCCGGGCTGATGAGGCTGGGTATGCTCCAAGAGGTACTGGGCAAAGCTCTTGGAGCTGCAGGGCTTCTGGAGTTCTTTGATCTGGGCCTCCGAGCCGACCTTTGCCTCACGCCGGGGAATCGCACGCAAAATACGGCGCTGCTCGCAGATATCGAGCATCACGTCGTACAGGTTAAAGACCTCCAGATTGCACGGCAGCTTGCCGGCGTAGGCATCTGCCATGAGCTCGTCCACATAGGCACGGCACTCAAACTCCAGCGAGGGGTCGTAGCAAAACGTGTAGAAGCCGATCTCGTTGCCAATGCCCTTGTTGGCCAAGAAGTCCTGGTCATGCAGACGCTCGCGCAGCACCTCGCGGCGATGGTCAAAGTCCTCATGGATGCGCTCGGCGCGATTGTGCACGTAGGTACGCGACTGGGTTGTGGGCACGTGGGATGTGGACACATGAGATGTGGGCACGGCTACATCACCTGCCCGGTAAGAGCAGCGACGACGCCGGCATCGCCGAGCGCTTGGAGGGCGCTCTCGACCTCGGGGTCCACGTAGAGCGGAACGAGCGTTGACAACCGCCGCGTCTGGATAAGGCCGGAGTCGCGCAGGATTTGGCGCAAGGTCCCTTTGATGCGATAGACCGTGGCGTCCGACCACGTCTGAGCGTCCGCGTGCTCCACCTGAAAGCGCGTCATGAACGCGTTAAGGTCGACATCGGTATATGCGTAGTCGAATCTCGCCATGCGCTCGCCCACCTCGACCATGATGAGCTCGCGTACCAGGTCGTAGCGGCAGATCATGGTATAGAGGTTTGCCTGCGCTGCCTGATCGGGCATACCATGGGCGATGAGCTCGGCAATGCGCGTTGCGGCTTGGTCGGCAGACGCTTGGTCGACGCCGCGCTCGGCACATTCGGCGGCGTCGAGCTTAACTGCGTCGAGACGGCGCAGACATACGCCAGCGCGATTCGAGAGCATGCGCTCGGTGGGATATTGGAAGAGATTCTCGCGCTTGACGCGCTCGATTATCGATTGGTCGTCTGCACCTTCAAGCCGCAAACGGCAGACGATACGCATTTCTGCCAGGAGGAACTGCTCTCTAGGGAGCACCCCCCCCCCGGTTTTTCTTCGCGGTTAGAGCCACGATGTACACTCCGGAGGTCGTTGAAATGTTATTACGGGGATGTTAACCCACCGCATGGACACTGTTTATGATACCGATTTGGGCGCCGCGGGCGCGCGACGCCGACGTACGGCATCCAGTTGTAATTTAATGATGTGCTTGCCAAGTTGCAACAGCTACGCAAGCACATCCGCAAGTGCGAGCTTGGGCACATGGTGCACGGAGTCGGGGGTGCGCCAATACGCAAGCGTGCCCGTGGGCGACGCCGATGCAGGTTCG
>OGDF01007510.1_pt1 | contig 10149 bp, 9 predicted proteins | sample 1570141 | NCBI WGS metagenome assembly OGDF01 (sample SAMEA4370581, study PRJEB24528) | human gut metagenome | reverse complement strand
GAAGAAATACAAGACTTAAATGGAGATATAAAAAGATGATAAAAATACTTTTCATTTGCCACGGCAACATCTGCCGTTCCCCCATGGCAGAGTTTGTTTTAAAAGATATGGTAAAATCCTGTGGTATCGCGGAGCAGTTTGAAATTGCGTCCGCAGCCACCAGTACGGAGGAGATCTGGGATGGGTTGGGGAATCCGGTGTATCCACCGGCGAAGGCGGAGTTAGAAAGGCATGGAATCAGCTGTGAAGGGAAGAGAGCGGTTCTGCTGAAGGCTTCGGATTATGATGAGTATGATTACCTGATCGGGATGGATTCCATGAATATCAGAAATATGGAACGGATGACGGGGCATGTTCGAGGTGAAAAGATTCATAAGCTTCTGGAGTTTGCCGGAAGTGAGGCAGATTGCCAAGATCCATGGTACAGCGGGCAGTTCGATGTGACCTATCGGGAAGTGGTGGCCGGGTGCGAAGGCCTGCTGAAGTATTTAAAGGAAGAAGGAAAGTTGTAAGAGAGTTGTACGGTCTCACTCACATTCTGCATAATGACCTGCCTGAATTTTCAGTTTGTCAATCGATGATACTACTACATCGCATCATTCTTCTGCCTTGCAGGATTAAAATTGTTATGCTGAAAATGAATGATACAGTACACTGGTTTGCCTGAGAATAGCAGACCTTGCTCCAAGATAACAGAAAGAAAGGAAAACAAAAAAAGATGCAGTCCGAACGGGATAAGAAAGGCGCCGGGTTAGCGGATGAAGATGTGGAAACGATACATTACTGGATTTATTCACCTGGTGACGGGGCGTGTAAATGGGATGAATTTTGTAAGCGTGGAATAATGGGACTTGGTTGGAGTGCGATTGGTGATCTTTCGCAATATGCTTCCAAAGATGAGATGAAGATGGCAATGAAAGCGAAGATTGATCCGACGAAAACCTATAAAAACGATGCACACGCTACCTGGCAGTTTTTGCGGGAGATGAAACCGGGTGATGTTGTGTTTGCGAAAAAGGGCATGCATTCGATCATCGGCCGCGGCGTTGTTGCTTCCGATTATATGTATGACACGACAGACACAGAGTATCCGAATGTTCGCAAAGTAAAATGGACGAACATTGGTGAGTGGGCGCATCCCAGCCAGGCAGTTATGAAAACACTGACGGATATCACCATATACACAGACTATGTGGCAAAGTTAAATGCCTTGGTAGATGATGCTGATACAGAGCAGGAAGATATAGCGTTCCCTGAATATACTCCGGAGAAATTTCTGGAGGAAGTATATATGGATGCTGACTGCTATGACACATTGGTGGAACTTGTCCGTATGAAGAAAAATGTTATCCTGCAGGGGGCTCCGGGTGTGGGAAAGACGTTTGCTGCAAAACGTCTGGCCTATTCTATGATGGGATGTAAGGATCAGAATCGTGTTATGATGGTTCAGTTTCATCAGAGCTATACATACGAAGATTTTATAGAAGGCTTTCGGCCGTCAGGTACGGGAAATACTTTTGAGATCAAAAAAGGAGCGTTTGCAAATTTTTGCAGGAGGGCCTCGGAAGACCCGGATCATGAATATTTCTTTATTATTGATGAGATTAACAGGGGAAATCTGAGCAAAATTTTCGGAGAACTGTTCATGCTGATTGAGAATGATAAGCGCGGCAATGCATTGCAGTTACTGTATTCCGGCGATAAATTTTCTGTGCCGCCCAAGCTTTATATCATTGGAATGATGAACACCGCGGACAGAAGTCTTGCGATGCTGGATTATGCGTTGCGCCGCAGATTTGCCTTTTTTGAGATGAAACCGGAATTTGAGAGCGACGGATTTCGGGAGTACCGAATGTATTTGGCAAATGGGAAGTTTGATCGCCTGATTGACTGTGTCGAAAAGCTCAACACAATCATTGCTGCCGATGATTCCCTTGGAGAAGGATTTTGCATCGGACACAGCTATTTCTGTAATTTGAAAGAGATTACGGATAAAGTGCTTTCCAATATTGTCGAATATGAGATGGTCCCGCTGCTGAAAGAGTACTGGTACGACGAGCCAATCAAGGTTAAGGATTGGGCGGAAAAATTAAGGAGTTCGGTAAAGTGATACCTGTTCAGAATATTTACCATATGCTGGCTTATGCATTTCGGGTCCTCAATGAAGACGGATACAGGAGTGTGGCCACAGAACAATTTCATAATGTGGCCGAACTATGTGCGGCAATCCTGATAAAGGGTGTTTCGCTGCAGATAAAGAGAGGGCTTGAGCGAGCGTATGTTTCTGAGACGGATACCTTATCCGGGATCAGGGGAAAAATAGATCTTACGGAATCCATCAAAACACAGACTCTGCTCAGAAGGCAGATGGTTTGCACTTATGATGAATTTTCAGTGGATACCTATCGGAATCGAATCATTAAAACCACCCTCTTGAAGCTTCTTCATGGAGATATTGACAAGTTGAGGAAAAAGGAAATCCGGAAGCTCTTGGTTTTCTTTGCGGATGTACAGGAGCTTGAGCTTTCTTCCATTGATTGGAACCAGCAGTATGCAAGGAATAATCAGACGTATCGTATGCTGATATCCATATGCTGCCTGGTGCTGAAAGGACTGTTGCAGACGACGGCAGATGGAAGCATGAAGCTGATGCAGTTTATAGATGAACAGAGAATGTGCAGGCTTTATGAGAAGTTTATTCTGGAGTATTACAGGAAAGAGCATCCGGAGCTTACGGTAAATGCATCGCAGATTTTCTGGCAGTTGGATTCGGATTCCAGTGATATGCTTCCGGTGATGCAGACGGATCTTATGCTTTCCAGGGAGGAAAAGGTACTTATCATTGATGCGAAATACTATGAACATACGACGAGAGTACAATATGGAAAACATAAACTTCATTCCGACAATTTATATCAGATTTTTACCTATGTTAAGAACAAAGAGTATGAATTGAAGGATCAGTCCCATGAGGTTGCGGGTATGCTTTTGTATGCCCGGACAGAGGAGAAAATCCAGCCGGACCAGAAATATAAGATGAGCGGGAACTGGATTTGTGTAAGGACGCTGGATTTGAATCTTGATTTTACTGAGATCAGAAAGCAGCTGGATGGGATTGTGGAAGAATACTTTGAAGAGGCGGATAAATTTTCAGAATCGGAATCATAAAGCTGAGACAGAAAACATATATTGTTTTTAAAGTGTTCGGCAGGAGCGCTTGAATTTACATGCACATAAAAGGAATAAAGAACATTCAGATAAGATTTTGTGATTGCCACAGATGTTATCTGAATGTTTTTTATTGGGGAAAAATGAGTTCTTTTGGGAAAAGGAGAGATAAGAAATGTTTCATAAAAGGAAGGAAAGAAAAGATTGTCGTGGGAGTTTCCGGCGGCGGAGCCTGAGTTTTCTGCTGGTGTTGCTGCTGATGACAGGCTGTGTTCAGGTGGTGGGAAACCAGGCGGAAGCAGCATCGGAACCGCTTTCTGAGTTTCAGCCAGAGACACAGGCCGGAATGGAAGTATTACTATCAGAGACGGAGCTTGTAACGGAAACGGGGAGTGAAATAACAACAGAAGCTCATTCGGAACTGGTTTCGGAGTCTGAAAGTGTCGCCAACTCAGAGAATCTTCCGGAAACGGAAACAGAAACGATCCGGGCGACGGAAGCGGATTTCCAACTGGAAACCGAATGGGAAACAGAGACAGCCTCTGATTTGAATCCGGAGACAGAGTCAGAATCTGAGCCTGGCACAGAAACCGAGACAGAAGTGGAAACGCAAGCAGAAACTGAGTCTGAGTCGGAAACCGTTTCTGAACAGGAAACCGAGTCCGAAGCTGAAACAGAAACGGAAACAGAATCGGAGACGAAAACGGAATCCGAAATAGATACGGAGAAGCAGCATGCCAATTTTGTTGCTTTCCAGGAAAAACTGGTTTTGTTTGAAGCTTCCGGAATCCAGGATGACAACTGGCTGGAGGCGCAAACACTCCTGGAAGAGATCCGGAAATCCTATGAAGAAGAAGGGCTGACGGAGGAGGATTACAAGGACTTGTCTGAGCGCTTAAAGGCTTTACTGGAAGTCTACTACAATCGTATGGCGGAGCGGGCCGAAGGAAATGCCTGGCTCAGTCTGATAAACAGCGGCTGGTTTCAGCAGTACAGCGGCTATGCGGGAGCCGATGCTGAGGTGGAAGCGGAAGGAACCGCAGTATCTTTTCAGAGTATGGAAGCGCAGATGAATCAGCGCCGAAGCGCCAGGGTTCCGCAGCCGTCAGATGTTCAGGTTGTAAATCAAGGCGGAAGCGAGACTTCTGAGGATGGAGTAACGATTAGTAAAACGATCCAGGGAACGGATCTGGAAAATGTGTTTGATATCACGCTTCAGGTAAGCACGCCGAGGGATATTCTGGAGGTTTACAAGGATCCGGATATGGCTGTGGTTATTGTGATGGATATTTCCAATACGATGACCAATGGTTTTGGTGGTACGACTCGTTATCAGGCGGCTATGACAGCGGCAGAAACGTTTCTGGATCAGTTTGCGGAGAGTTCCACTTCTCAGGAAATCAGCAAGGTTGGGTATGTGGCCTTTAATACCGATGCACATGAGATCTTCGGGCTTCAGTCCTGTAGCAGCCAGGATCAGGCGAATACATTGAAAAATACTATGAGGACTGAAACTGAGAAAATTATTGATAAAGCCGGGTATAAAGATGACCATTCCCGATTTACGAATATCGAGGCGGGCCTTTCTATGGGAAAGGATATGCTGCAAGGGGCAACAAATAAGAATAAATATATTATTTTTCTGAGTGACGGTTTCCCTACGACTTATATTAGCAGTGGTTACAATGGATATGATCCGTATGATTCAGCAGGTACAAGATTTAAAGATCGAGTTTTAAATAAACCCTGTACTTACGGCACCAGCTACAGCAACGAAGCGGCTATTCGCGCCCGCAACAAAGCGGCCGAGGTCAAGGCATCAGGCATTACTATTTTCTCAATCGGTGTGGACGTAGGTGGTCAGACCATTCAGCAGTATATCACGCAGTCGGAAAAGGCAGATGGTTTTTCTGTTGTAGACCGTACTGGTACTACCTATGAAATCGGCGATGCCGCTAGTACCGAGGCCTACAAAACCTGGCTTCGCAACAGCATCGGTTCAGGCTACTATTACGACAGCACCGATTTGACAGGTCTTCAAAAGGCCTACGAAGAAATTTTTGCCAAGATTCGCGACTTTAACGAGATCACAGCAGAAGCTCAGTGGGTAGCCAACGATCCGCTGCCCTTCTCTGGCACGGCTTCCCAGATGGTGGAATTTATCGGTTTTTATAATCAGACGCCGGAGCTTGTCAAAGAAAACCTCAGCGGGGCACACGAAAACGGCGGTGAAAACACAGCTGTCTATGATTCGGATAAAACGACGATCCGTTGGGATCTGAAAAAATCGGGTTATGTGGAGACAGGAAGCGGTACTTCGCAAATTTATACTTATCAGCTGGTTTATCGCGTCCGCCTGAAGAATGAAGCGGCAGGTTTCACTGAAAACAAGGATTACGACACCAATGATACCACGTCGCTGACCTATCAGATCTTTGAGGGTGATGGTGATAATGTTACAGCTTCTGAACCGAAAACGATGGAGTTCCCGATTCCCTTGGTAAAAGGCTATCTGGTGGAGCTGGAATTTTCAAAACAGGATTCCCATGGGCAGGCGGTAGCCGGAGCGGAATTTACTCTGAGTCATGATACGGAAAAATGCAGGCTCTGTCATGGTGACGGGACGATAACGGTTATCCCGAACAAAAAAGCAGTTTCAGATGAAAACGGGAAGGTCTCTTTTACTGCGATTCCCTCCGGGCATCAGTACCGGATGACGGAGAGTAAAGTGCCAGAGGACTATTATTCCAATGGAAATCAGTATTTACTGACGGCAGCTTACAATGAACTGACAATAAAGACGATTGACCGGAATGGAAATCTTCTCACGGCTGCAGATGGTACGGCGCGGCCTTGGAGTGGAGTTGTAACAAACAGTACCCGGTATGAGCTTCCAAGCACCGGCGGAATGGGAATCCTGTGGTATACGACAGGTGGATGGCTGACGCTTTTCGTGGCGTCTCTCTTCCTATTGTATAAAAAAATAAAAGGAAAGGATGATGGAAGAAATGAAGAAATTCATTAGCTTTTTACTGACGATAATCATGGTATTTTCCATGGCAGTGTCCGTTTTTGCGACCAGCGGAACCAATGATGACACCGGAAAAATCACGATCAATAATGCAGTGGAGGGGGAGACCTATAAGGTCTATCAGCTTCTGGTACTGGAAAGCTTTGACACGGTGAAAAAAGCATATGCTTATAAAGCAGTTCCAGCCTGGGAAAACTGGCTGAGAAGCCAGACGACTTATTTGAGTTTTGACGGGCAGGGGGGATATGTGAGCTGGAAAAAGGATGCGGATCCGGCAGCCTTTGCCAAATTGGCTCTGGCAAAAGCAAAAGAGTTGGAAAAAACAGATCCGGAAAATCCGGAGGAATCCGCAAAAATCACCCCTATTTCCAGAACAGCAACAGGGAACACGGTAGTTTTTGACAATCTGAACCTTGGCTACTATCTGGTAGACACGACCCTTGGTACCCTCTGTTTCCTGGATACCACGGCAAAAGAAGTGACGATAGCAGAGAAGAACGAAGAACCTACGGTCGATAAGGAAGTTAAGGAGGATTCCACGGGTGAATTTGGCTCCACAAACACAGCTCAGATCGGTGACACTGTAGAATTTAGAACCACTATCCATGCAAAAAAAGGTGCTCAGAGCTACGTCCTTCACGATAAAATGACCGAAGGTCTGACTTTGAATCCAGACAGCATTTCCATAGAAGGTCTGGAGAAAGGAACAGATTATAAGGTGCAGTTTGACAGACCACACCAGAAAAAGGACGGCACCACCGATTATACCTGCACTTTCGAGATCGTATTTGCCCAGGCGTATCTTGACACGATTACTGAAGATACAGACCTGGTAGTAACCTATTTCGCAACCCTCAACGAAAAAGCAGTAATCTCCATCGATGCAAACTTAAACGACACCCGTTTGGAATACGGTGAAGCCAGCACCACAGAATGGAAACAGACTGAAACTAAGACTTTTAAATTTGGCCTGGTAAAACTGGATGAAGAGAAGAAACTTCTGACGGGAGCGGAATTTAAGCTTTACGATGCAAAGACCGGCGGAAAAGAAATTATTCTTGTGAAGGAAACGGATGGCGTTTACCGTGTAGCAACAGAAGCCGAGACAAAGGCCGAAGGTTTTACTCCTGCAACGATCGAAGCTGGCTATGTGGAAATAAAGGGTCTGGATGCAGACACCTATTACCTGGAAGAGACAAAAGCTCCTGATGGTTTTAATAAACTGAAGGAACGCAAGGAAGTAAAGATGGAAGGCGGAAATAATACAATAACCATGGATGGTAACGTTTATAAGAACGGCGTCCAGATCGTGAACAAAAAGGGCACCGAACTCCCCAGCACCGGCGGCATGGGCACCACGGTTCTTTATATCGCGGGCGCACTCCTGATTCTGGCTGCTGCCGCTGTTCTTTTACTGAAAAAATACTTCCATAAAGAAGCTTAAAAATTCTCTGCATGGCCGGGGAGAAAGCTTTCCCCGGCGGTGTAGCAGTGAGGAGAAAACTGCAATGAAAGGAAAGAAAAAGAAGGGAAACTTCATATTTGATAGCGTTCTGGCGCTGTTGCTTTTTGCAGGTGTGTCCTTGCTGCTGTATCCGACTTTCAGCAACTGGTGGAATGCCTCCCGGCAGTCCCAGGCGATTTCTGACTATGCGGGAAAGGTAGATGAGATGGATGCGGAAGAATATGCCCGGCTCTGGAGAGAGGCCTGGGAATACAATCGGGCCCTGGCGGAACAGAGCACCCGGTATGCCCTGACGGAGGAACAGAAGGAACGCTACGAAAAACTTCTGAATGTTTCCGGTGACGGGATCATGGCCTATATCGAGATTCCGAAGATCGGCTGCCGCCTGCCCATTTATCACGGGACCAAAGAATCCGCGCTCCAGATTGCTGCAGGGCATCTGGAATGGAGCAGCCTTCCAGTGGGAGGAGAGAGCGCCCATTGCGTAATTTCCGGCCATCGAGGGCTTCCAAGAGCCAAACTTTTCACGGACTTGGATAAAATGGAAGAGGGCGACCAGTTTTTTATCACAGTTCTGAACAAACGGCTGACCTATGAGGTGGATCAGATCCAAGTGGTGGAGCCGGAGGAGGTGGAGGATCTTACCATTGAAAAAGGAAAAGATTATGTGACGCTGGTGACGTGTACGCCCTACGCGATCAATACCCACCGCCTTCTGGTGCGGGGGCATCGGATCAATGGAAAGGGGGATTCCCTGTGAAAAAAAGTTTTTTGCTGTTGTTGTTGTTTGGGCTCTTTTTCTGGCGGGTTCTGGAAAGTTCGGCAGATAGTCCGGATGAGAATCGCCAGGGGACTTTGACGGTGACGCTTTTTTATGAGGAAGAAAAGACTGCTGTAGAGGGAGCTGGTCTGGAGTTTATAGAGGTTGCGGATCTTAAATTTTCCGAAGGGCAGGTTTCTTATTCTCTGCTTCCGGATTTTGCGGAGAGTAGTTTAAAATTAGAAGGAATGAAAGCCTCTGAGGCGCTTCTGGCAGCTAAAAAACTCCAGGCTCTCTGTCAGCAAAAAGGAAAAACGGGATTTTCAGCCAGGACGGATGAGAACGGAAAAGCTCTTTTTGAAAATTTGAAACCGGGGATGTATCTCATCTGGCAGAGTTCCAGCGAAAAAACGGCAAAACGCTTTGAAAAAATAGATCCGTATCTGGTGTCCGTTCCCCAGGGGGAAAAGATTTCCGGCAAAATGGTATGGGATTATGAAGTGAAAACCCTGCCTAAAGTGGAACTGGTTCTGAAAAATACACCGGAGAGCGAGCCGCCCCGCCAAAGTCAGCCTCTGAAAAAAGTAAAAACCGGAGATGAGACCAAAATTGCCGCTTATCTTTTATTAGCCGGCGCTTCCGCCATGATTCTTCTGAAAGCTATATGGAAAAAAGAAAAAGCAGACCTCCTCTGAAAGGGAAGTCTGCTCTTTCTTGTATTTCAGCTGGGTTTGTAACCGAGATGGAGGGCGGACAGAACGCCGCCCGCGCCGGGCGTAACCGGGCTTCGTCTGGTTTTCTTGAAAGCTGCCGGGCTGGAACCGATTTGGGACCGGGGAGAAGGCTCGGAAACCGGACAGACTTCTTCTGCCGGAACTTCCCGTCCGGTACCGTTGTCGGGTAAGAGATTTTGCTGGATAATGCATCTCACCGTATCATACAGATAGGGCTTCAGCTCGTTGATGGGTTTGGGCTGATCGTAAAGAATCGAGTTATAGCTGGTTCCGCTGATGAGCTCGATGATCATATAAATCATGATCTCCGGATTTTTAAAATGCAGCCCGGATTTTTCCAAAAGCTGGCAATACTCGTCATAGATGCTTTCCTGACCTTCCTCCGGTACATCGATCAGGGAGTTTTTGAAAAGCGCCCAGCTTAAATGTTTGGAAATAAAAAAGACCAGTGAGTGGTCTTCCTGGAACTGCGTAAGAATGTGGTCGATGATGAAAATGATCTGTTCCTCAAAGGTTTTGATTTCCGTATTTAAAAGAGCGTTGTAGGCATTGGAGAAAACCTGGATCGCTTTATGGGAGATAAGCTTGTTCCGAAGATCGTACTTATCGGTAAAATAAAGGTAGAAGGTTCCCTTTGCCACGCCGGCCTGATTGACGATGTCGGAGATAGAAGTTTTGTGAAAACCATTCTCCATGAAGAGTCCGAATGCAGCATCCAGAAGAGAATCTTTTTTCTGCTTCTTGTTCTGATCTACTTTTCTCATGAAAAATTCCTCCGATTCGGGGCTCCAGCCCCTTTTTGTGATTATTATATCATATTGTTGCGTAAAAAGTATTAAGATTTTCTAAAAAATATTGACTATTAGTCAGTTTTAGTGTATAAGATTAAAAGTGACCGAAAGTCATAAATAAATATAGCATGAAAGTAATTATTCAGGAGCCACTATCCCGCGAGGTGTTTTGGCATGAATATGCCAAAATCCCGAGAGTT
>OGDF01007509.1_pt1 | contig 10151 bp, 6 predicted proteins | sample 1570141 | NCBI WGS metagenome assembly OGDF01 (sample SAMEA4370581, study PRJEB24528) | human gut metagenome | reverse complement strand
AGCTATCACTGTTGTCTGTTGCTGCTGCATTTGCCGTTCCATCTGTTGCTGCTGCGTCCGTAGAACCATTTGCTGCTGCATCACCGGTATTTGCATCTGCTGCCGGCTGAGCTGCTGCATCACCGGTATTTGCATCTGTCTGTGCTGTATTCTCTATCGGGGCCTGCTGTGGAGCTGCTTCCTTCAGTGTGGAATCCCCAAGGATCTGGAAAGATTCTACTGCGGCTTTAACAGAAGCAAGTGCATCCTCTGTTTTTACTCCGGCGTCGATCGTATAGTACTCTGTATCATTTGCGAATACTTTATGAACAACATAAAGATTTCCATTGCTCTTGTCTGTATTCAGCATTTTTGTTGTATAGCTGTATACACCGATTCCATTGACATCATTGGCACTGTATTCCTGAATCTCAAAATCTGTTCCGTTGACTTTGTCTCCATCTGCCTGTTCCAGAGATACTGCCATATCCTGTGTACTTGGGACAACCGTTGCTGCCATCGTATCCTCGCCCTGTCCATGCAGAATCAGGATATTTCCCTGCTCTGGTGATTCGAAGCTGAGCATATCTGTTTCGTCTGTCTTATTTGCCCATGTAGCATCCGGCAGATTGATTGCAATGCTCTTATCTGCTGATGTATAAGTTGTACTCTGTACATTTGGTGAGATCGTCGGTACCGGTGTCTCTGTCGGTGCTTGCGTCACCTCCGGTGTCGGTGTATCAGTAACCTCCACAGTTTCTGTTTTATCTGTTTTGCCGTCTCCGCCAAAGCTGCATGCTGTCATAAAAACAGATGCAGATATCGCTATTGCCGAAATTGCAAGTAATCTTTTATTTCTCATAGTATCCTCCTTAATATGGTTATCTCTGTAACCACACATCTGTGCATATCTGTATTCCTGTGCACTTCATTCACAGCAGTCTATATTTTACATTTTTATTACAAAATTGTCAACAAATTTCAAATTTAGTCTTCTACATCATACATATGCAGTTCATGCAATGCTCTTGTCGCTGTGATGTACCTGGCCTGTGCCGCAAGACCGCTGTTGTCCTCTGCATGAAACACCCCAAAAACCTGGTCAAACTCAAGTCCCTTTGCAAGATAAAAGGTCGTTACTGTCAGTCCTTTTTTGAAATTCTGGCTGTCACGATTCATGTAAGTAAGCTGATATTCACCATCTGGATCAAGTGTTCTGAGTTTTTCTTCCAGATAAAGAAACGCATGCTCTGCTTCTCTTTCTGTAAAAAGAACCAGTGCTTCTGTTTCATAATCCTCTCGTTTCTGTTCCCATTTCTCAAGAACCCTGTCCAACGCTGTATGCAGATTTTTGAACTGCATCTCTTCCACTGCATCACCATGTCGGTCAAACAGCTCTATATCCGAGACACCGGTAAGACGATTCGCATATTGTGCAATTTCCATCGTATTACGGTAACTGCGGTTCATCACGATCTTACGGATATCTCTTCCGAAGATTTTCGGCAGAAACTTAAGCACATCCTGCTGCTGTTCTTCCATGGTCTGTGCCTTGTCCCCCAGGATCGTCATCTTACATGGAAACAGTTTCTTCAGAAGCACAAACTGAATCCAGGAATAATCCTGCATTTCATCCACTACCACATGCTTGATTCCGTGATGTCCCTTGCATCTGAACAGAGAATATTTCAGATAAAGTATCGGATATACATCTTCATAACGAAGTTTTCTTTTTTCAAGCGGAAGCCGTGGAAGTGCTTTATAACCTTCCTGTTCCAGAAAACGGCTGTACAGTATATAGCAGTCTCTTGTCTCATACATCCGCTGGAAACGCTCGGTCAGCTCTTCCTTTTCTTCATCTGCAAGATCTCTGTCCCTCAGTGTTTCCACCTGGTCAATGAAATATTCTGCTACTGCTTCCATTCTGGAAAGAAGCGGGATATCCAGGAATTTGAAATAAAAAAGATCTATGATTTCTTTTTCTTTCAGAATGCAGCCTTTGTACTCTACATCCTTGAAATTCATCAGATCATCTTCCATGCCAAGCATAAAAGCATCCAGCTTGCCGGCAAATTCTGCTGACTGTTTTTTCCTGCACAGTTCCTGCGATTCTGGACAGATGATTACCCGTTCGATCTGATCATAGCGGTCTTCACAGTCTGCAGCAATTCCCTTCAGTTCTCTATACGCAAACAGGTCAAAACTCATTTCACGAATGTTTTCTTCTCCCAGCTCCGGCAGAATGTGTGAAATATAATCCGCAAATACCCCGTTTGGTGAAAGTACCAGTATATTGGAAGATTTCAGATTTTCTCTGTCATGATAGAGAAGATATGCAATTCTGTGAAGTGCTACGGAAGTCTTACCACTTCCGGCAGCTCCCTGGATCACCATGATCCGGTCCTTGGTATTACGGATGATCGCATTCTGCTCCTTCTGAATCGTGCGTACAATATTTTTCAGCTGGACTTCTCCCTTACTTCCAAGCTCCGCGCCAAGAATCTCATCATCGATCTTTACATCACTCTCAAACTCGTAGATCATCTTACCGCGTCGGATCTTGTATTGCCACTTGGAGACCACTTCCCCGGAAAAGGTTCCGGAAGGTGCCTCATAAGCCGCCGGTCCTTTATCATAATCATAAAACAGACCGCTGACCGGAGCTCTCCAGTCATATACCAACGGACGATGTCCGGCTGTCTCGGACAGGTTTCCAATTCCTATATAAAAGATTTCCGGCTCATCATCTCCATCATACACAAAATCTACCCGCCCAAAGAACGGTGAATCCAGCATTTTCTTAAAACGTTTTCTTAGAAGAAACTGTTCTTCATTCGCATGCATCTGGTGGAACAGTGCCTGCTGGTTATCATAGTTCTCATAACCATACTCGTCCATCTCTGTATAGTTTTCCCAGTAATATTCATGCATATCCTCGACTTCTTTTTCACCTTCGAGAATTGCCTGATCGATCTGTGCAAGCCTTGTACAGAGACAGTTCAGCACATGCTGCAGATAATCTCTGCCATTTTCCATATTTGTCATAACTCATCAACCAATCATCATTTATTTTGCTGTGATTCTGCTTATCTTATCACATACACTACAGTCATCTGTAACCTGTTTATTTTCAGCTTATTTTACCAACTGTAAAAAATTATTATACCGAAAAAGGCGACTGCTGACAAGAGGTCTCCTGTCCAGCAGCCGCCCGGTGTCCTATTAATTATTTGTCAAACTGGCTGTTGTAAAGATCCGCATAGAATCCATTTGCTGCCAGGAGTTCTTTGTGATTTCCCTGCTCGATGATATCGCCATCCTTCATAACAAGGATCAGATCTGCATCTTTGATCGTAGAAAGTCTGTGTGCAATAACGAAGCTTGTTCTGCCCTTCATCAGGTTGTCCATTGCTTTCTGGATCTGCATTTCTGTTCGGGTATCGACAGAAGATGTTGCCTCATCAAGAATCAGGATCTTGTTGTCTGCAAGAATTGCTCTTGCAATGGTAAGAAGCTGTTTCTGTCCCTGAGAGATATTGCTTGTCTCCTCATCCAGTACCATCTGGTATCCGCCAGGCTGCTGCATGATGAAGTTATGGATATGAGCAGCCTTTGCCGCTGCAATAACTTCTTCATCGGTTGCATCCAGACGTCCGTAACGGATGTTTTCCATGATCGTTCCTGAGAAAAGCCAGGTGTCCTGAAGAACCATTCCGAACATTTCATGGAGCTCACTTCTGTTGAAGTTTCTGACATCATGGCCATCAACCTTGATCGCGCCTTTGTTTACATCATAGAAACGCATCAGAAGTTTTACCATGGTCGTTTTTCCCGCTCCGGTCGGACCTACGATAGCTACCTTCTGGCCATCATGCACATCTGCTGAAAAATCATGCACGATGATCTTATCCGGATTATAGCCAAACTCTACATGCTCAAACTGTACATTTCCGTTGAGTCCTTCGATAGAATCCGGATTTTCCGGCTGCTGTACTTCTTCCTCTTCATCTAGGAATTCAAACACACGCTCGGATGCTGCAGCTGAAGACTGCAGAAGGTTTGTAACCTGAGCGATCTGCTGGATTGGCTGTGTAAAGTTACGGATATACTGGAAGAAGGACTGGATATCACCAACTTCGATGGAACCTTTGATAACAAAAACACCACCAAGAAGTGCAACCATCACATATCCGAGGTTTCCTACAAACTGCATGATCGGCATCATCATTCCTGAGAAGAACTGAGATTTCCATGCTGATTCGTAGAGCTTTTTGTTGTCCTTTTCAAATTCCTCCAGAACATCATTTTCTTTGTTGAAAACTCTTACCACATCATGGCCGCCAAAGTTTTCTTCGATCTGGCCATTGACTGCACCAAGGTAATTCTGCTGTGCCTGGAAATATTTCTGTGAATGCTTCATCACTGTCTGAATGATAAACATAGATACCGGCAGGATCAGAAGTGCTGCCAGTGTCATCCACACATTGATGGACAGCATCATAATAAATACACCGATCAGTGTTGTTACGGATGTGATCAGCTGGGTCAGACTCTGGTTCAGACTCATTTGCAGAGTATCGACATCGTTTGTTACTCTTGAGAGGATCTCACCGTTTGTTCTGCTCTCAAAATAATTGAGCGGCAGTTTATTGATCTTCTTTGAAATATCTTTTCTTAAATTATAGGTTACATCATTGGAGATTCCTGTCATGATCCATCCCTGGATAAAGGAAAAACATGCACTTGCCAGATATAATCCCAATGTCCATAGCAGGATCATTCCGATCTTGCCAAAATTAATGCCTCCGGTTCCGTTTACCTTGGCAACCAGGCCGTTGAAAAGCTCTGTCGTTGCTTTACCAAGGATCTTAGGTCCTGCAATATTAAAAACAGTTCCTGCAACCGCAAAGATAAATACCATTACAAAACGTAATTTATAACGGCTCATATAACGGAACAATTTTCCCATTGAACCTTTAAAATCTTTTGCTTTTTCTGTCGGGCGCATTCCAGGTCCATGACCGCCCATCGGTCCGCGTCGTCTCTGTCCACTCATGCCAATTCCTCCTCTGACAGCTGACTCATTGCAATCTGACGATAAACTTCACAGTTTTTCATCAGTTCTCCATGAGTACCAATTCCTGCCATATGTCCATCATCCAGTACAATGATCTTGTCTGCATTCAGGATCGTGCTGATACGCTGTGCAACAATGATCGTTGTAGCATCTTTGGTATGTTCTTTCAGAGCCTTACGCAGAGTACTGTCAGTCTTGAAATCCAGAGCGGAAAAGCTGTCGTCAAAAATAAATATCTCCGGTTTCTTGGCGATCGCTCTTGCAATTGAAAGCCGCTGCTTCTGTCCGCCGGATACGTTTGTTCCGCCCTGAGCGATCGGAGAAGCATATTTCTCTGGTTTCGCATCAATAAATTCTGTTGCCTGAGCAACCTCTGCTGCTTCTTTTACTTCTGTTTCTGAAATATCAGTCTTGCCGTAGCGGATATTGGAATCGATCGTACCGGAGAAAAGGACTCCCTTCTGTGGAACATATCCAAGTCTGGATCGTACTTCTTTCTGAGTCATTTCACGAACATCCACTCCGTCGACAAGAACACGGCCTTCTGTCACATCATAGAAACGAGGAATCAGATTGATCAGTGTGCTCTTTCCGCTTCCGGTACTTCCGATCACGGCGATCGTTTCGCCCTTTTCTGCCTTAAAGGAGATGTCGCTGATGACGTTTTCGCCTGCTTCCGGATATGCAAAACTTACATGGTCGAATTCAACGGTTCCTTTGACATTCGCATCAGGCTGAACCGGGTTTTCCGGATCTATTACGCTGACCTTTGTCTTGAGTACATTGTTGATACGAAGTGCTGCAACATTTGCTCTTGGGAGCATGATAGACATTGCTGTGATCATCAGGAAGGACATGATGATCTGCATTGCATACTGAATGAATGCCATAACATTACCAACCTGCATGGTTCCATTGTCTACTGCATAAGATCCACTGTAGATGATCAGCACAGAGACACCATTCATAATGAGCATCATCGTCGGCATCATAAAAGTCATACATCTGTTAACAAACAGGTTTGTCTTTGTAAGTCTTAGGTTTGCCTCTTCAAAACGTTCTTCTTCGTGTTTTTCACGGCTGAATGCGCGGATAACAGGGATACCTGTCAGGATCTCACGTGTTACCAGGTTCAGTTTGTCAACCAGAGTCTGCAGTATTGTAAACTTAGGCATTGCCACCTGGAACAGAACAACGATCACAACAAGGATCAGGCCTACTGCAAGACCAAGGATCCATGTCATAGAAGAATCCGTCTTCAATACACGGATCACGCCACCGATACCAAGGATCGGCGCATATAGTACGATACGGAAAAACATTGCCATTACCTGCTGCACCTGCTGAATATCGTTCGTGCAACGGGTGATCAGAGATGCTGTTGAGAATTTATGGTATTCACGGCTTGAGAATGAAATAACTTTATTGTACACAGCATTTCTCAGGTCATGACCAAGTGCTGCTGCCACTCTGGATGAAAGAAATACCACGCAGATTGCACAGAGCATGGTGATAAGTGCCATTCCCAGCATTTTGACTCCTGAGATCTTGATGTAGTGCATCTGGATTGCATCGACATCTTCGCCCATTGCCTCATATTCACTCTTTACATAAGCTACACCAGCCTGTGTAAGGATGGATGGCTGCATCTTGTCAATCTTCTCGCTGATCTTACCAATCATTGACGCGAGTGCTTCCTCTGGCATCTGTGCGATTGCCTGCATCGGATCTGTTCCTTCCGGAACTCCCATCTTGGCAAGCATCTCATTTACTTCGTCACTGCCGGATGAAAAGCTTGCTGCTATCATCATCGGTTTTGTTAAAATATCGTTGAGTTTCTCTCGTTCCTCAGATTTTACATCATCTTTTAGTACGAGGTTGTCCCCATCTTCTTCATAATAGGAATCTATGGTTTCTTTTTCCTCTTCATCCATAAATAATTTCAGATTATCCATGGATGTTTTTCTGATCTTTTCAGGTACACTGTCTTCGATACCACTTTGCTGGATTCCCACATTAACGATCTTGGATGTGTAATCCGGCAGTGACAGATCGCAGTAAGCCTGAAGAAACAGAAGTGCTATGATCAGTACTACATAGCCAGCTGATTTTTTCAGATATTTCATCAGTTTGATCACTTTTGCTGCCTCTCTTTCCTGGTGTTGTTCTTACCGGATGCAACCGGTATTTTTTCAATGTTCTCTGTGATCTGGTCCAGAAATCTTCGCAGAAGGCAAAGGTCTTCTTCGCTGAAACCATCGAGAAGTATTTTCTCGTTATCCTGCACCTTCTTCATGCCACTTTCTTTGGCCTGCTTGCCTTTTTCTGTCATATAGATTCTTGAGATACGCTGATCTTTTTCATCGGCTTCTCTGTAAAGGAATCCCGCTTTTTCCAGGCGTTGGACAGTTACGTTGACAGTCGGTGGTTTGATGTGCAGTTTTTCTGCGATCTCGCGCTGGCTCAGTCCGTCTTTGTGTGCCAATAGACCGAGCACCGGTATCTGTCCCGGATAGATTCCCAGTTCCTGCATCTGTCCAAAGCATTTGGCCATAAAACGCCGGTCAATCCGCATAAACATTGTGAGAATACTGGATTTATACTCTCTCTGACAAAAGTCTGGTTCTTCATCTGTAAACAAGTCTTCACCTCCATGTGATGTCTGTTGTTTTGATTAGTCGGCTATTGATTAGTCGGCTAATTGTTTATTATATGCATTTGTGCAGAAAATGCAACTGTTTTTGTAGATTTCACAAAAAAATCAGATTTGACGCCGAGTATAAAGATTCTAGAAATGGAAATAAATATGAATTAATATATAGTTTACGCCGAGTATTAAAGACTCCTGGCGTGGAAACGGCTTCGGAATTCAGAAATACTAGGGATATTCTCAGCCTGTTAAATTCATGGATTAAAAGTGCATAACTCGCTTACGCTCAGACAATGCACTTTTTAATCCATAACACAGTCTGATACTATCCTGAGTATTTCTAAGAATTCCTGCAGATGTTTCCCTCTCAGGAGTCTTTAATACTCGGCTGTTGATCTATATTTATCTGCGTGTGGAATAACCATTCAGGAGGCTTGATACTCGGCTGTGAGTTGTATTTATCTGCGTGTGGAGTAACCATTCAGGAGGCTTTATGTTCGGCGACCCCCTCCCCCCAACGCCACACTAACAAGTATAAAGTACGGTGCGAGGGAAACAAAAAAGAACTCCAGCAAGGATGGAATCTGGAGTTATCATCTGAAGTTGGTTCGCCTGAAAAACTTCGTGAAGGCATCAGGTCGTACAGGTTTTTGCGTTGATACAGAAAATGCTGCTGTTTGAGCATCTTTAGATGCGAGTTCAGCATTTTCTGTATCGGTTTTAGCAAAAGCATGTACACCTTGATGACTTAGAAGTTTTGAATTGAACCAACTTCAGATAATAACGCTCGGATTCACTTTCCTTCTGAAGTTCTTCTTTCAATTTCCCAACACCGGGAATTCTTTATACAAACTGATTAAGCTCGGCATCGTACTGGTAATCAATCGACGCGAGTTTCTTTATCAGCCCCTCCCTGGACAACTCCTTATCTTTAAGGAAATCGTCCAGGGAATCATAATAATCTCTAAGCTGTGTATTGACATAGCTCAACAGCATCACTGGATCCTTTGGTATCATAGGTACCTCCTGTTACTTCCTGTGACTGCGCGCCATATCCACAGCCACATTTATTTCGTATTAATCACAAACTCTCCGTCTTTGACATCCAGTACCAGTGTATCGCCTGCATGAACATCCCCGGAAAGGATCTTCTTGGCTGCAAGTGTTTCCACATAGTTCTGCAGATAACGTTTCAGTGGACGAGCTCCGTAAACCGGATCATATCCATTTTCGATTACCTGTGTTCTGGCTGCATCTGTCAGTTCAAGAGAAAGCTCCTGGTCTGCCAGACGGTCGCTGAGTTCTTTGACCATAAGGTCGACTATGCCACCAATATTATCTTTTGTCAATGGTTTGAAGAGAATAATCTCATCCAGACGGTTCAGAAATTCCGGACGGAAGTGTCCACGCAGGTCATTCATAACCTGTTCCTGAGCTTCTGGTTTGATCTCGCCGTTTTCATCAATTCCCTCAAGAAGATACGGGGAACCAATGTTGGAGGTCATGATCAGAATGGTATTCTTAAAGTCTACAGTTCTGCCCTGAGAATCTGTAATTCGTCCATCGTCCAGTACCTGAAGAAGTACATTGAATACATCCGGATGTGCTTTTTCAATCTCATCAAACAGTACTACACTGTATGGTTTACGACGAACAGCTTCTGTCAGCTGGCCGCCTTCTTCGTATCCAACATATCCCGGAGGCGCTCCGATCAGACGAGATACAGAATATTTCTCCATGTACTCACTCATATCGATTCGTACCATATTCTGTTCGTCATCAAACAGCGTTGCTGCCAGAGTTTTTGCAAGTTCTGTCTTACCAACACCGGTAGGTCCAAGGAAAAGGAATGAACCGATTGGTTTGGTCGGATCTTTGATACCTGCTTTGGAACGAAGGATTGCATCTGTCACAAGACGTACACCTTCATCCTGTCCGATCACACGTTTATGCAGTTCATCTTCCAGGCCAAGGAGTTTTGTTCTCTCTCCCTCAGTAAGTTTGGTTACCGGGATGCCTGTCCAACGAGAAATGATTCTTGCAATCTCATCGTCTGTAACTGCCTCATGCACCAGGCTGCGGTCACTTTCTTTGACCTGTTTTTCCTCAATCTCCAGCTGCTGCTGAAGTTTTGGAAGTTCTCCATACTGCAGCTCGGCTGCTTTTTCCAGATCGTAGTTCTGTTTTGCTTTCTGGATCTGCTTGTTGATATCCTCGATCTGCTCACGTAATTTCTGGAGCTTCTCTACAGAATGTTTCTCATTATCCCACTGTGCTTTCTGAGTATTGAAGGTGTCTCTCATTTCTGCAAGTTCTTTCTGCAGGTCTGCCAGACGTTCTTTACTCAGATTATCTGTTTCTTTCTTAAGAGCAGATTCCTCAATCTCTAACTGCATGATCTTACGTCTCTGTTCATCCAGCTCTGTCGGCATGGAATCCAGTTCT
>OGDF01007499.1_pt1 | contig 10161 bp, 4 predicted proteins | sample 1570141 | NCBI WGS metagenome assembly OGDF01 (sample SAMEA4370581, study PRJEB24528) | human gut metagenome | reverse complement strand
CCCCAAGATCTCTGGCAGCCTCCACATAAGACCAGTCCAGCTTCTCTGCGCTGGAGTATACAGACATGATCATAAACGGGAGAAGCACATAAATCATACCGATCACAATTGCCGGATAGCTGTACAGGATGGACAGCGGTTTCTCAATGATCCCGAGTTTTATCAATACAAAATTCAAAAGTCCTTTTTTCTGCAGAATAATGATCCAGCCATACAGACGGATCAGGGAATTTACCCAGAACGGCGTAGACAACAGAAGCTGTGCCTTTTTCTTTCTGTGCTCCGGCAGCCTCGCCATGAAATACCCGAACGGATAGCCGATCAAAGCGATCACTATCGTACTGGTAAATGCCAGTTTCAGTGATTCCACAAATGTATTCAGGTATACAGGTTCCAGAATATTTCTGTAATTGTCCAGCGTAAATTTCCAGGTCACCCCAAATCCTCTGGACGGCGTAGCAAAACTCAGCGCCACCATATAGATAAGGGGGCATACCACAAATACAATGGTAAAAATGTACAGTGGAAGTGCCATCCATGCAGAACTGTCAGAACGGTTTCTACGCTTCTTCATGAATGTCCTCCCTGTCTACCAGTACTGCATCTGTCGGCAGAAAACTGCATCTTACTGTCTGGCCTTCTGCTACGGATGCGTCGATTCCGTATCTGCTGGCGATCAACTGTGTACCATCACTCAGCTTCAGAGTTACACGAAGCTGACCTCCTGCGAAATTCTTCTCTGTAACAGTTGCCTGTAAACCTGATACACTATTCTTATTATGTGCATCCAAACCACCGCCTGACACACTTATATCAACAGTGTCTCTGTGATCTGTACCGGTATCACCGATTACAGCAGTTTCCTGTAACAATATATTTTCGCTTCTCACAGCCAGAGTTACTTTCTCTCCTGCTGACAGGTATTGTTTTCCCCCTGTATCCTGCTGACTTGTTTCAAGCTTTACAATTACCCTGTCATTTCCAATTTTTACGATTGCATTCTCTCCCTGAATACTCTCTGCAACTCCATGCAGGATATTCGCATTTCCTACAAATGTTGCCACATAACTGGTCTTTGGATGATTATAGATCTCATCCGGTGTTCCGATCTGCTCAATACATCCGTCCCTCATCACCGCGATCCTGTCAGACATATTGATAGCTTCTTCCTGATCATGAGTGATATAGATAAATGTAATTCCCAGTTTCTTCTGCAGATGCTTCAGTTCTATCTGCATCGCACGGCGAAGCTGCAGATCCAGTGCTCCCAGCGGCTCATCCAGAAGCAGTACCTTGGGATTATTCACCAGTGCTCTCGCAATGGCAACTCTCTGTTTCTGACCGCCCGAGAGTTCGGAAGGCTTTCTTTTTTCATATCCTTCAAGCTGCACCAGTTCCAGCATCTGAGAAACTTTTTTCCTGATCTCACTCTTAGGAACTTTTTTCAGTTTCAGACCATAGCCAATATTCTCCGCAACATTCATATGCGGAAAGAGCGCATAATTCTGAAATACTGTATTCACATCCCTCTGGTTCGGCTCCAGACCTGTCACTTCTCTGCCGTCCAGCCAGACACTTCCTGCATCGGGCTGTTCCAGACCGGCAATGATTCGCAGCGTTGTCGTCTTGCCGCATCCCGAAGATCCCAGCAAAGTAATAAACTCCCCTTTACTGATCTCAAGACTGATATTATCCAGAACTGCTTCGCCTTCTGTAAAACTTTTCTTTATCTCCTTCAGTTCAAGTGAAACCTCTGCCAACTATACTCAGCTCCTTTCATGTAAAAAAGATACCTCTTTATACTAAAAAAGATACGAAACCACGCGTAAAAGCTCTCGCCCCTACATCGGTTTATGCCAATGCTGACGCCTGTTACAGTGCCAGTCTCTGCATGGTTTCGCATCTGTATATGTCCATTTTTCCAATTATAGATATATCCGGTCCGTCCTGTTCCATCCAGTCTGCGTGCACTCCTGACCATGATGTCCACATAAGAAAACCGGAAATCAACCATTCTTCTTGATAGATTCCCGGTCATTATTTATTTGGTATAATCCAAAAGTTATATTAAAGGATAGGCCCGAGATTGTCAAGTAAATTTGTTACTGTTCACTCCGTTCACAGTAACTTAGCCAAAATTCATTCCAGATTGCCTGCGGCAATGGAATTTTGGCTTGTATGTCTCGGGATTTTTGCATATTCATGCCAAAACACCTCGCGGGATAGTGGCGTGTGGACAGTAACGTAAATTTCTCTTTACAATCATTTCAATTCCTACCGGCAATTTTAAGGTACTCACCATACGAACCTCCATAAAAACATAAAAAATCCACTATACTCTGCTTTTCAGTATAGCGGATTTTCTATAAAATTACAATTGCCCAATATCTTTCAAGCTGAAAATGAGACTCGAACTCACGACCCCTTCATTACGAGTGAAGTGCTCTACCGACTGAGCTATTTCAGCTTATGCTGTAATCTGTCAGAAATTGATAATTCTGACAGCCACAGCATTTAGTTTATAATATTATTTCTTCTCTGTCAAGTCCTTTTTGACCGGTATTTTCTCCTCCGTTTTATTCACTATTTGGGGTGCTTCTTTTGTCACCTTTTTCGTCACCGGTTTCACTGCAGTTTTTACAGCTGCTTTTGTTTTCCCGGCAGCCTTTCGTACAGTTCTTGTCTTGGTGATGGATTTCTTGATCTGGCTATGCTCAGCAGCAGGCTTTTTCTCTGTTTCTTCCGGAGTGCAGGTAAAGACTGCCACGCCAAGTGCCGGAAGCTTCAATGTGATGGAATACTCTCTCTCATCACACTCAGCCTTCTTCGCTGCTTTAACTCTCGTATTTACTACACCATTACCACCGTACTTTTTATCATCGCTGTTAAAGATTTCTTTATATTTGCCGGCAAAAGGAACTCCCACATTGTAGTTTTCATATGGGATTGCCGCGAAATTGCAGACAGCCAGAACAGTTTCTTCCGGTTTCTCTGTCTTTCTCATGAATGCGATCACATTCTCCTCATACTTCATCAGCTGAACCCATTCAAATCCATCATATTCATCATCCAGCTGATAAAGTGCAGGATGAGCAAGATACATATTATTGAGGTCTTTGACAAATACCTCCAGTTCCTTTGGCATATCTTTATCCGGTGCCATCATCTTGCATCCCGGATGAAGCATCATATAAGCATAAGCCTCTCTGATCTGCGCATTCTTCTGTTCTTCACTTCCCGGCAGCTTATCCGCGAAATCCTTCAATGTACCAACATCCCTGCTGCCAAGGGTCAGAATATAATGTTCACAGTATGCATAGAGCATGGACATGGTCAGCTGATCATGGTAATTCTTTCTCTCAATAGGATCCTTGCTCAGATATTCAAGCAGATCTTTTGTCCATCCGCCACTCCATTTATAGTCAAATCCCAGATGGTCATTTCCCACACTGTCTGTCAGCTCCGGCCAGAGTCCGTTCTCCTGAGCAACTAAAAGCAATCCGGGATTTCTCTCCTTTATCACAGAATTCAGATGCTTCAGAAATTCCAGAGCATCCAGATTTTCATTGGTTCCGTAAATATTAGGTGTCCACTCTCCCGGATTTCTGCCATAATCCAGATACAGCATGGCATCCACATCGTCCATACGCAGACCGTCAGCATGGTAGACCTCAGCCCAGAAGCAGGCATTGGAGATCAGGAAATCCTTCACCATCGGGCTTCCGTAATTATAGAGCAGTGTTCCCCAGAACGGATGAATGGCCTCTGCCGGATTCTGTCTCTCATAAAGAGGTGTTCCGTCAAATTTCTCCAGACCGGAGGCATAACGCGGGAACTGTGCAGGTGTCCAGTCCAGAATCACACCGACCCCCGCCTGATGCAGCTCATCTACCAGCTTCTGAAAATCCGTCACGCTTCCAAATCTGGAAGTAGGTGCATAATATGCATATGTAGAATAACCACCTGTAATATCATCCAGATATTCCATCACAGGATGGAGTTCCACATGGGTAAAATCTTCCTCTGCCAGAAATTCCACCAGTTCCTCAGCGGATTTCCATTCCTCCAGAGATGTTTCATATATAGAAACCGGCTGTTTCCTGTCATCAAATCTGTGACGCTCTTTCATCCAGTCTCCGTCATTCCACTGAAAAGCACTTACATCTGCTACCACAGATGCTCCCTCAGGATCATGGTCTGCACTGTTCCCATAAGGATCAGCCTTTAACAGAACTTCGCCGCCTTTGACTTTAATTTCATATTTATAATGTGTCCCTGCCTCTACCCCGGGTACAAACAGCTCAAAGATACCGGACATAGGCATACGATGCATAATAGTCGCACGTCCGATCCATCCATTAAAATCACCTGCAATATTTACACTCACTGCGTTCGGAGCCCAGACAGCAAAAAGAGTACCTTTCACTCCTTTAATCTCCACAGGGTGTGCGCCCAGCTTCTTATATGCCTCATAATAAACACCTGCGCAGAAAGCCTTCTCCTCTTCCTCTGTGATCTGGCATGGAAAAGCATAGGGATCATAACATTCTTTCTCTGTCTCTCCCATTTTTATAAGAAATCTGTATTCCGGCACCTTGCGTACAGGAAGCAATACTGCAAAATATCCGGCCTCGTCCTCTTTCTCGCAGACATAGGTTTTCTTTCCGCTGATCACACTTACTTCCTCTGCATCAGGAAAAAATCCCTGAATAAGAACTCCGTCCTGTGTGATCCTTGGTCCCATCACATCTCTGGGAGCAGTTTCCTCTCCATACACAATAGCTTCAATCCTCGGCCAGTCCATATAGCCGTATACTTTTTCGTCCATAGCTGCGTTACCTCCCCGATTGTCAGAAATACGATGATCGGTTACCCTTACCGGCAGCGTATTTATGGTACATTAAACGTCACCTGTAAACAATAACAAATCAAGTTATGTTTATTTTAGCATCTTTGCACAAAAAAATAAAGAAAATTGTTTGACAAATTCCCTTTCCTGCGCTAAATTTATGTTATTAACTATGGAAAGAATCTTGTTCCGGATACTATGCTTCTTTCCATCACAACAAGGAGGATACAAAATGGGAAACAAAGCCTTTGACGTAACCGCATTAGGCGAATTATTGATTGACTTTACTGAAAACGGTAACAGCGCACAGGGAAATCCGATGCTGGAAGCCAATCCGGGCGGTGCTCCATGCAACGTGCTTGCAATGCTTGAGAAGCTTGGCAAAAAAACTGCATTTATCGGCAAAGTCGGAAACGACATGTTCGGAACCCAGCTTAAGAATGCTGTAGAGGAAGTAGGGATCGATACCCGCAACCTTGTGATCGACAACGAGGTACACACAACACTTGCCTTTGTACATACTTATCCTGACGGAGACAGAGATTTCTCCTTCTACCGTAACCCGGGTGCAGATATGATGCTCACCAAAGATGAAATCCAGGAAGACCTGATCAGAGATTCCAGAATCTTCCACTTCGGAACTCTTTCTTCCACTCACGAAGGAGTACGCGAGGCAACCCGCTATGCCATCGACGTTGCAAAAGAAGCCGGATGTATCGTCAGCTTCGACCCGAACCTTCGCCCGCCATTATGGAAATCTCTGGATGACGCAAAGGCAGAGATCGAATACGGTCTTGGCAAATGCGATATTCTGAAAATCTCAGATAACGAAGTTGAATTCCTGTTCGGAACTACAGACTATGACAAGGGTGCCGCACTTCTGAAAGAGAAATACAACATTCCGCTTATCCTTATCACACTTGGAAAAGACGGAAGCCGCGCTTACTACAAAGACATGAAAGTAGAGGCTGCTCCTTTCCTTCAGGAAAAGACTATCGAGACAACAGGTGCAGGCGATACCTTCTGCGCAAGTTCCTTAAACTATGTTCTGGAACATGGTCTGGACAACCTGACAGAAGAGAACTTAAAAGAACTGCTCACATTCGCAAATGCGGCAGCTTCTCTGATCACCACACGCAAGGGTGCTCTTCGCGTTATGTCCACCAAAGAAGAGGTTCTTGACTTTATGAAATCAAGAGGATGTTAATTTATATATTTCCTTAACGGACAATAATGAAGCCCGCTGCACTGCCAGACAGGGCTTCATTTTAATTCCTACATTTACACCGGACTGTTTACGCTGATACCGGTTCCGGTTTGTTACTATTATATAAGGATGTGTTTTTACAATGAATTCATCAGATAATTTTCAGGATTCTGCTCTTTCCCGTCTTATGCCCTTGATGAACAGTTCTTTTACTCCCGGACAGGCACAGGCTACTGTGGATAATTTTCAGGATTTGGAACAACGGCAGATTGCACAGGCTGAATTATATTATTTCTCGGGACGTGCAGAAGAATGCAGAAATATTGCGGAACTTTACCTCCAGGACAAAGATCTCTGTCTGCGCCTGTCCGCAGCACTTTTATATTCTTTTTCCAATCTTACTCTGGGCAATCCATCTGCTTCCAGAATGGGATTCAGAAATATTCAGGAATGTCTTCTTGTTGCAAAAGACAGTTCTGCACCAAAAGGAGCCATGGCTTCCTGTGTTTTCGCCAACTATCTGGCCATGGTACTGATGCATCTTCCCACAGACGGACTTCCTCCTCTTCAGGATTTTCTGCCATCTTTACCCTCAGGGCTTCGCGCTTATGCTGTTTATGTCCTCGCTCATAACGCTTATCTTCACAAAGAATATAAACGGGCACTGGGATTATGCCAGTCTGTCTTTCTGATGCTTGACGGCTGTTATCCTGTTGCCATGGAATATCTCTACTGCGTGATCATTATGTGTCTGATCAACCTGAAGCAGCAGGATGAGGCCAGAGAAGCTCTGATAAAAGCATGGAACATGGCAAAACCGGATGGATTTCTGGAACCGTTTATCGAACATCATGGTTTGATGCTTGGACAGATTGAAGCCTGCATCAAACCTGCAGAACCGGAGAGTTACAGACAGCTTTCCCAGGCAGTTATTGCCTTCAGTCGTGGTTGGATGGCTATTCATAATCCACAGCTTCAGTCCTCTGTTACAGATAAACTGACGCCTATGGAATACTCCATAGCCATGCTCGCAAGCAAAGGCTGGACCAATCAGGAAATCGCAAAACAACTGTCTCTGTCACCCAATACGATCAAACATTATCTTTCCCGCATTTTCCATCTGTTGGATATAGAAAAACGTGAAGAATTGAAACCATTTGTAAATAAATAATAGCAAAAAGGCACTTTTTTGCCTTCTAACGGGCATTATATAATTTCATTCCATGATGTATAATATCCCTATAAACATATATTTTATAACAGGGAGGCGATCTTTATGAGAAAGAAATTATTAGCCGGGGTTATGGCACTTGCACTGTGTTCCACAAACATGCCCCTCCAGACTATATTTGCAGGGGAATTTACTTCCGGGAATCTGGAAGAGGTATCCGAAGAAACTCCTGAAATCTTTTCCGATGATAATCAGGAAGTAATAGAAGAAACAGAAGAAGAATTATCTGTGTTCAGTTCGGAGAACGTACCCGACTTTAGCAGTGAAGCAAATGTTATGTCGGCTACTGCAGACGGAACGGAACCTATAAAAGAGATTAATATAAACGATACGAACAGTAGCAATCTCTATGATAAGAACGAGCACAAATGGAAAATAACCTCTGCTGGTTCGTACAAATTTAACGGTACTGGAGCTACTACCAGTATTCCCATCATAATTGAGAGTATTACTTCAGGAACAGTTAATATTTATCTGAATAATGTAAACATTGAGACAGCTTCTGGGCCAGCATTGCAAATCACATCTACTGTCCAAGCTCAAGTCTGCATATATTTAGAAAACGAAAATAACCTTATAACAACGAACGTGAATTCCGCAGGCTTACAGAAAGACAATATAGCTAACCTTACAATAGATAATTCTTCAGGCACTCCAGGAATATTAACTGCCCAAAATTCTGCTCCGTATGCTTGCGGGGCTGGCATTGGCGGTGGCGTAAATGGCTCTTGCAGTAACATTACCATTAGTGGTGGTTCTATAAATGCCAGTTCTTCTGGCGGCGCCGGCATTGGCGGCGGCGGCATTGGCGGCGGCATGGGCGTAAATGGCTCTTGCAGTAACATTACCATTAATGGTGGTTCTGTAAATGCCAGTTCTTCTGGCGGCGCCGGCATTGGCAGTGGTCTTGGCTCTGGCCCTGAAATGGTCAGCAGCTCTTGTAGTAACATTACCATTAGTGATGGTTCTGTAAATGCCAGTTCTTATTACGGTGCCGGCATTGGCAGTGGCGATGCCACTAATCGCACCGGCTCTTGTAGCAATATTACCATTAGTGGCGGTTCTGTAAATGCCAGTTCTTCTCGTGGCGCTGGCATTGGCAGCGGCTTTTGCGACATGGGCAATAGAGGCCTTTGCAGTAACATTACCATTAGTGGCGGTTCTGTAAATGCAAAAATTGATTGCATTCCTCACCAGAATTTGGATAGCTCTGGTAACTACGACCCCAACAGTCCTAATGTATATCTCTGCACCATTCCTAATGAAGGAAACGATCCAATAACTATAGACAATACTCATTGGAGTCCATATAGTCATATAGCTGTTGACTCTAGTGAAAAAAAGCTGTATGCATGGCTGACTGGCGAAGATCATATTGTAACTGTTGGAACAGAACGAAGAAGTTATATTTTTAATTCAAACTCAAATGAATTTAATAACACCAAACGTACTGTTACCAGTGCGATTTTTGAATTTAACGGTTCTGAGTTTATTTATGATGGAAACACACACTCTCCTAACATCACTACGAAGAACAACATTAAAGGCGTAGGAGACTTCACTGTAAAATATTTCAAAGAAAATGATCCAACAACCGAGATAACCGAGCCTAAAGATGTTGGGACTTATATTGTAAAGATTGATGTAAACAAAGGCGATTTTTACAATGCATCTTCTGGTTATTTAACAAACGATGACTGGAAATTTGATATTAAACCGGGTACACTTACCCCTACAATCACTAACTACACAGGTGAATATGATGGAAAGTCTCATCCAATTATCAAAATTGACAAAGACACAATTCCCAAAAACAGTACTATTGAATACAGTGTTGATAACGGACAAACATGGACAACTTTGAATCCTAACAATGATATTCCTACTGTAAGTACGGTAAAAAAAGCAGAAAATACCAAAATTTGTATACGGATCTCCAATTCCAATTATACTACCTGGACTTCACAAGAATATAAAGCAATCATCAGTCGAGCAACCCAAACACCAAATTATCCATCACCATCAAATACCCAAATATCCGTTCCGTGGTCCTGTAAGAAAGTAAATGAGATTGCTCCTAGTCCTCTTCCTGCAAACTGGGAATGGCAAGGTTCAGATAAAACTAAAGATCTGAATGTCGGAGACAATACCGCTACCGCAATTTACACCGGTGAAGATAAAGGAAATTATGTAAGTGAAACTGTTACTTACACAATTATCAGAAGTAAATGCGAACACAAACATACCGCAGAACGTTACTACTCCTCTCCATCCTGTACTTCCAGCGGATACAGTGGAGATACCTACTGCACAGACTGTAATGAAACACTTTCCTATGGTTATACGATTTCCGCATACGGCCATGACTATGACAACGGTGTTATCACTACAGAACCAACTGCCGAAACTGACGGAATCATAACTTACACCTGTAAGCGGTGCAAACATCAGGATACAAAAATCCTCGGTAAACTTGGTGACGGGGAACCTTACATTGAGGGAAGTTTCCAGAAGAAAGGCTGGGATGCTGTCAATGATCTGATTAAGGCTTCCAAAGAAAAAGATACCATCTCCATTATCATGAATGGTGCCAGGACACTTCCTGCTTCTGTTTTATCCGGGATAAAAGGAAAAGATATTTCCCTGAATCTTGATATGGAGAATGGTTTCATCTGGAAGATTAACGGTACTTCCATTACAGCAGAAACACCTGCAGATACCGATCTTTCTGTTACAAACACAGCAGAATATATCCCGGCAGCATTATACAGCCTGATCTCCACAAACCAGAATGATTTCGGTTTCCATCTTGGAAGAAGCGGAGCTTTCGATTTCCCGGCTGTGCTTTCTGTAAAGGCAGATGCTTCCTGTGCA
>OGDF01007498.1_pt1 | contig 10162 bp, 9 predicted proteins | sample 1570141 | NCBI WGS metagenome assembly OGDF01 (sample SAMEA4370581, study PRJEB24528) | human gut metagenome | reverse complement strand
TAAAATAGTTTGCAGCAAGCTGTCCACCCTTAAAATCGTCAATTCCGATATTTGAAAGCTGACGCACGTTGCTGTAGCTGTCGACAAAGACCATCGGCACATCGCATACAGAATACATGGCTTCTATCTCGTCATCAAAGAGGCCTAGGAATATCGCGCCGTCCACATTCCAGGTCCGCAGACTCTGTAGAATATCCTGATGGGACTTCATAATGTTCACCATCGCATAGTAGCCGTGCTGTTGGATTTTCCGGATCATTGCCCCCACCATGGCAGAATAATATGGGTTCAGCATTGGATTTTCGTTTTCCTCGCCACGCATAATAATTGCGATGATGTTGGTTTTGCTTTTTGCAAGGCTTCTTGCAGAGGCGTTAGGAACATACCCCATTTGGCTAATGATCTTTTGCACGTGCTCTGTCGTTTCTTTGGAGACCTTAGTGTAATTGCCGTTTACAATATTTGAGACGGTCATAACGCTGACTCCGGCTTCCTTCGCAATGTCCTTCAGTGTAACCATATATTCAAACTCCACTTGGTTTAAAGATAAACTAATAATAAACCAACAATTAAAAAAATGCAAGGTGCTGAGAAAAAAACTAACAGTATTGACGTAGATAGAAATTTCAATAACTAGTTTAGCGATAAACTAATTATTTGCTTCGACCAAGGGGGGATGTGCACAAAAATGCAGGTTAATTTTGTTGCTTTACAACAAAATTAAAGTGGTTATATAGTTTTCTATTGACAAACACGTTGAAGAAATGTATTATACAGTTAGTTTAGCGATACACCTAACGACGCTAACAACAAAATGAAATGGAGGAACAAAAATGTCAAAGAAAATCATCGCACTTTGCCTCGCTCTTGTTATGGTTCTCAGCATGACGGCCTGTAGCGCACCTGCTCAGACCGCTGAGCCTGAGCAGACGGCTGAACCTGCAACCAAAGCTTCCACAGCCGAAACACCCACAGCAGATGCGCGCCCCGTTATTGGCTCAGCTATCCAGTATGACCCCAATGTTCCCATTAACGACGGCAAGGACATCGAAGTAGAACTCTGGTTCTGGTCCGGTGCAGCAAATCTGTTCCAGTCTCTGGCGGATCAGTACACTGCAATTCACCCCAACGTGACCATCACTCTCGTCGAGAATCCTTGGGATGATTACTTCACCAAGCTGCCTCTCGCTCTTCAGGGCAACGATGGTCCCGCAATCTTTAATGTGCATAACAGCAAGCACGACCTGCTCATCGACTACATGGCTCCCTACGATATTCCTGTCGAAGATATGGAAGCGGACTTTGTCGGCGTTTCCGGCCACCTTGTAGACGGGAAGGTCTACTATACTGACTACGGCCTTATGACCGCAACCATGTACTACAACACCGACATGTGGGCAGCTGCAGGCCTCACCGAGGCTGACATCCCCACCACCTGGGACGAATTCCGTGAAGAAGCTCACCATTCGCGACGAAAATGGCGACCTTGTTCAGGCTGGCTTCAGCTACAATGGCGGCATTCAGGGCGACGTTCTCGGTATGCAGTACCAGTACGGTCAGAACCTCTTCAATGAGGATGGCACCGCTTCTATCAATAACGAGGCCATGAAAAAAGTTATCACCCGCCTGCACGACATGTACGTCGTTGATGGTGTCTGCGATTACAGCTTCGGCAATAACTCTGGCGACAACTTTGGTCAGGGGCTGGTTGCTATGTACCTTGGCTGGGGCTTCATGACCGGCGTGTTCAACAACAACTTCCCCGATACCCACTATGATTGCTTTGAGATTCCCACAGTTGATCCTTCCAACACTTACGCGTACCACAGATACAACGGCGAGTCCACCTTCGGTATCAACAAGAACGCTCCTGCCGACCAGCAGGCCGTTGCTCAGGACATCGTTCGCTTCTTCCTTGCAAACGACAGCATCCAGAAGGAATTCTGTACTCAGAACGCAGTATTCCCGATGAAGATTTCTCTGCAGAGCGATGCAGACCTGCTTGCTGTTCCCAGCATCAAGGTTCTTGCAAAGCACATTGACCGCTACATTTGGCCCGGCCCCATGCCCAGCACGCTTGAGGACAATATGAAGATTGCTCTTGAAGAGATTTTCTACAACGGCAAGGACATCGATACGGCTCTTGCTGATTGTGAAGCAGCTATCAACGAAGACCTTGCAACTCTCGATTTTGAGTCTCGCGAACCCCTTTACAAGTACGCAAAGTAAGCTATACTAATATAGAGGGCACCGGCAGTGTCATGTCGGTGCCCTATTTCCCTTGAAAGGATATGAAATATGAGAGGAAATATAAGACTGAATAATCCTGCTCAGAGCAAGAGCGAGATCGTAATGCGCAATATTGTTGTTGCTGCACTCGTCGTTTTCTTTCTCGTCTTCTTTATTCTCCCTATTATTGCTGTGCTGTTTGGCAGCTTTTACAGATGGAATCCGCTGAAAAACCAGATGATCTATCTGGGACTCGGCAATTGGAAAAAGGTCTTTACGAGCGATCTGTTCTGGCTATCCATGAAAAACACCTTCGGTTTCGCAGCTGTCGCAACTGCTTTCCGCGTGATTATCGGTCTTGCGCTTTCATGTGCCATATTCTCCAAACTAATTAAACACAAGTCCCTTTATCGCATACTTTTCTACCTCCCCACAATTACCCCTCTTGTGGCGGTAACGTTTGTATGGAAGTTCATATTTGATCCTCAGATTGGCTTTCTGGATCGGATACTAAATTCGAATATCAACTGGCTTTATGATGGCCGTTATGCCATGATAGCCATTCTTATATTGACAATATGGAAGGATTTCGGCTATGCGGTTATTCTTCTGCTGGGTGCAATGTACTCGCTGCCCGTGGAGTGCTATGAGGCCGCAGAGACCGATGGCGCAACTGCATGGCAGAGATTCAGATTTGTAACACTGCCGCTTCTTAAGCCCACGATCGTTTTTATAGTAATCACTTCGCTTATTACCTATTTCCAGACTTATATCCCGGTAATGGTTCTCACAGGAGGCGGGCCTGGAACTCAGACATATCTGGCATCTTATCTCATCTATCAGGAGGCTTTCTCCAAGTATAATTTTGGATATGCCTCGGCACTATCCTTTGTGCTGTTTCTCTTTATTGCGATACTGACTGCGATATCCTTTAGGATTTCGGGTCAGAACGAAGGGCAGGTGTAAGAAAATGAAGAAGTTAAGTTCTGTGTTCTTAAACGCCATTTTGCTGTTCTTCTGTCTCCTGGCAGTGTTTCCTTTTATCTGGATGCTCTGCTCATCCTTCAAGACCAATGCCGAGATCAGCTCCCTGGCACAAACGTTGTTCCCGCAGCATTTTTCTTTCCAGAATTATTCTGATGTGCTCAATAAGTTTGACTTCTTCCGGTATTTTGGAAACAGCCTAATTTACGCCCTGCTAATTACGGTCATAACCGTGTACACAAGCACCATTGCGGGCTATGTGCTCTGCAAATACAGATTCAAAGGGCGTGATGCGCTGTTCACGATGATCCTGATGACGATGATGATTCCCGGTGTCGTTACCCTCATTCCCAGATACAGTATTATGCAGTCACTGAAATGGATCGACACTTATCAGGCGCTTATTGTTCCGAGCATCTTCACTGCCTTCGGCATCTTTTTGATGCGTCAGTCCTGCGCAGTTATCCCCAACGAGCTCATAGAAGCAGCACGAATGGACGGAGCAAATGAGTTCTATATTTTCCATCGCATCATCATTCCCCAGTTGAATAACGCCATCGTTTCCATGTCTGTTTTCCAGTTTCTCTGGGCGTGGGACGACTACCTCTGGCCGTTCCTTATGATCCGCGATACGAAGAAACAGCTCCTGCCTGTAGCGTTAAACCTCTTCAGCGGGCAATATTCCACGGATTATGCCGGCCTATTCGCCGCAACAAGCATCGCAATCATCCCCGTCGTAATATTCTATATCATTTTCCAAAAGAAGTTTATTGCAGGTATTTCCTCGTCTGCAATCAAGGGCTAAGGAGGTTTTTCTATGGCTGTCAATACTTCCAAATTCTACAGAAATCAGGTCATGTATTCTATTTTCGTGCGCAATTACAGTGAAGAAGGAAACTTCAGTGGCGTTAGAAAAGACCTTGACCGCATAAAGGCACTTGGTACCGATATCGTGTGGCTTTTGCCAATCCATCCCATTGGCAAGAAGGAACGCAAGGGTGAGCTCGGCAGCCCTTATGCTATCTCTGATTACCGCAAGATCAATCCCGAGTATGGAACGATTGATGACCTGAAGCAACTTGTCACCGACATTCACGCGCGTGGCATGAAGTGCATCATCGACGTTGTATATAACCACACGTCTCCCGACTCCTGGCTGGCCAAGAATCATCCAGAATGGTTCTATCACAAGCCAGACGGATGTTTCGGCAACAAGGTGGGGGAATGGCTTGATGTAATTGATCTTGATTACAACAATAGGGATCTCTGGGATTACCAGATAGAGACGCTCAAAATGTGGGCTGGTATTGTAGACGGCTTCCGCTGCGATGTTGCCCCGTTGATCCCTCTCGAGTTCTGGCTGAAGGCAAGGGAAGAGGTTGCGAAGGTCAACCCCGATTGCTTCTGGCTGAGCGAGTCCGTTGAACCCGTATTTACCGTTGCCAACCGCGCACGCGGAATGGTGAGCCTGTCCGACTCGGAAGTTTACCAGGCATTCGATGTCAGCTACGAGTACGACATATATTATCGCTTCAAGGATTATCTCAAGGGCAAAATTAGCCTTGCTCAGTACGCAGAAGACATCAATCGACAGGAAACTATCTATCCTGACAACTATGTCAAGCTCCGCTACCTTGAAAACCATGACAATGCAAGAGGTGCTTTTCTAATTCCGGATGAGAAGAAACTCCTCGTCTGGACTGCGTTTATATACTTCCAGAAGGGTATGACGCTTCTCTACGCGGGGCAGGAAAACGGCGTAAAACACCTTCCTGACTTGTTCGATGCAGATAAAGTGCAGTGGAACACCGGCAAGGACTACTCCGCACTTATGTCCCGCCTATATGAGATCAAAAAAAGCCCCGTCTTCGCAGACAGCACCTATAAAGTTAAGGCACTTCCCGGTGACGTGCTCGTAGCGACCCACTCCAAGGGCGATGATAGATACATCGGTATCTTCCCCGTGACCGGTGAAGCCTCTCTTATCGATATAGATCTTCCAAACGGACTGTACACTAACCTTATCAGCGGCGAGAAAGTTGAAGTACACGCAGGAATGCTTGCTGTTGATGGCCGCGCGATTATTCTTAACCTTCCCGGTGCAAAGGAGTAAACTCGTATGTCTTATGACATCATAAACGGCAAAAGCAACGATATGCAGTGTGTGACCGGTGAGCATTATAGAATTACTGTGCTCGCATCACGAATGTTACGCCTCGAATACTGCGAAAGCAATATATTTGAGGATAGGCCTTCTGTATTTGCATGCTGCAGAAATTTTGATGCGCCGAAATTTGAAGTCTGCCGTCATAATGGCAAGCTGGAAATACACACGGAATATCTAAGCCTGTTTTACGATGAAAAGCCTTTCTCCGCTGGCGGCCTTTCTATAAAAGTTAGAAGTGAGACTCGCGGCATCTATAGCACTTGGCACTATGGCGATAAGCTGCGCGAGAATCTCGGCGGCACTGCACGCACACTTGACATGGCTGATGGCGAGATACCGCTCAGAAAAGGCATCCAGTCGCGTCTTCAGGGATACAGTGTCATTGATGACAGTGATTCACCGCTTATTGAGAGCGACGGAGCCATAATGTCTCGCGCAGAAAAAGCAATCGACCTATATTTCTTCGGTTACGGCCTTGAATATCAGGCGGCTCTTAATGACTTTTTCGAACTCAGCGGAAGGCCGCCTATGCTGCCACGTTATGCTCTCGGCAATTGGTGGAGCCGTTTCCACGCCTATTCCGATGACGAATACCTGAACCTCATGGACAGATTCCGCGCCGAGCGGGTACCGTTCAGTGTAGCTGTCATGGACATGGACTGGCATATTACAGATATAACAGCCAAGCAGGGCAAGGGCTGGACGGGATACACATGGAATAAAGAGCTGTTTCGTGATCCAAAGAATTTCCTGAGCCAGCTCCATTCCCGCGGCTTAAAATGCGCTCTCAATCTCCATCCCGCAGAGGGTATACAGCCCCATGAAGAGCAGTACGTCGAGGCCGCCGTGCGCATGGGGCTCGACCCTGCGTCCGGTCGGGATATCCCCTTTGATATGTGCAGCAAGGATTTTGTCGATACCTATTTTAAATGCCTCTTAAAGCCCCGTGAGGACGAGGGCGTGGATTTCTGGTGGATCGACTGGCAACAGGGTGACGCATCCTGCATTGACGGCGCAGACCCTTTGTGGCTCCTGAATCATTTTCATACTCTCCACAGTGCCGAGATAAACCAACGCCCGTTGATTTTATCCCGCTACGCCGGCCCCGGTAGCCACCGTTACCCCATCGGCTTCTCCGGTGACACGATCATCAGCTGGGACTCTCTCCGCTTCCAGCCTTATTTCACAGCTACAGCTGCGAATATCGGATACGGCTGGTGGAGCCATGATATTGGCGGACATTGCGCCGGAACATACGACGAGGAACTGACTGTCCGCTGGGTACAGTTCGGTGCTTTCTCACCCATCATGCGCCTGCACAGCACATCTAACATCTTCAGCGGCAGAGAACCGTGGAACTATTCTGGCGAAGTATGCAGCATACTGAAAGCCTTCCTGCGTCTGCGTCATCGCCTTGTTCCCTATCTTTACACGATGAATTTCGAGTCAGCAAGACACGGTATTATGCCTCTGCGCCCTATGTATTACCTCTATCCCCGTGCAGAGGAAGCCTATCAGGTTCCCAACCAGTATTATTTTGGCTCACAGCTCATCGTTTGCCCTATTACCTCGCCCGTAAGTGCAGAGACCGGCATGGGGAGCGTTGCTGCATGGCTGCCAGAGGGTACTTATTACGACTTTTTCACCGCACAGAGATATTCCGGGGGCGGGATGAAAATCCTGCACAGGCCCCTTTCACAGATACCCGTCTTTGCCAAAGCCGGTGCGATTGTGCCTCTTACAGGTGAACAGGAAGTTGAACGCTTTGGTGTAGAGCTGCCTGAGGCCATTGACGTGAATGTGTTCTGCGGTGATAGCGGCGAATACACCATGTATGAGGACGACGGCAGTGATGAGCATGCTGCCTTGACGCGGTTTGAAGTCAAGTGGAGCGAGGATGCAATGCGGTTTTCCATTAAGCCAGATGAAGACAGTTTCCGTGTAAGACCCGCGATGCGCCGATACAGAGTGTGCTTCTACGGCATAAAAAACAGCACAGTCAAATCCGACGTTGCCTATGAAAAGACTTACGATACAGAAAAAAAGGTGCTGACCGTTACATTTGGAAAGAACAGTGACAAAATTGAGCTGCAAGTGCTCAATGCTGAGCTTGCCGATATTGACCGCAGCAAGAGGATTTTCAAGCTTTTACAGCACTGCAGGATCGGTTACGAACTTAAAGAAAAGATATATAACTGCATTTGTGCTAAAAAGAACCCGGCAGCAGTAATTCATGAGCTGCAATCTATGGCATTGTCTCACGATTTGATAGGAGCGCTGGCAGAGCTCGGTTTTGAGTGATTACGAATGTAAACGCACGGAGAAAACCGTGCGTTTATTATAGGAGAAGTATATGTATAAAAGAGTATTTGACATTCATGGGTGGAAGCTTTCCACCTATACTTTGACGAGCAGATTAACAAACGCCTGCGCGGAGTGAGCCGCATGGATTCCAGCAGTACACACAGGCAGAAAAGGACGAGCTGGCTGCCGTCAAGAACAGCCGATACGTGGAGCTGCTGCAAAATCTCACGCCCAATGACGTTCTGCCCGGAATGAGATGTTTTCTTAAATCCTGTCATGACCGGGGGCTGAAGACCGCTCTTGCCTCAGCCTCAAAGAATGCACCATTCATCATTAAAAAACTGGAGCTCGAAGATGAGTTTGATTATATTGCAGATGCAGCTAAGGTGAAAAACTCCAAGCCGGCAGCTGATATCTACCTCGCTGCAGCAGAGGGACTTAAGCTTGACCCCTCCGTCTGCATCGGCATAGAAGATGCGGAAGCCGGTATTGAAGCTATCCATGCCGCGGGGATGAAAGCAATTGGTATTGGTTCTATAGATTCCCTGCCAAAGGCAGATGTTCTGATCGACAGTACCGTCAATCTCACCCTAAGATCAATACTATAGCTGGGCCTTGTTCGAAAGCCTATTTTTGGTGCCATTTTGCATGAGGATGCGAAAAAAGAAAAACTGAAAGTTCAGGAAAGCACGATAGTTATGAAAAGATTGACGATCACAAGATTAAAGGTCCATGATTCTGGAATGGCATTCATCAGAATGGTGAAGAATTACAATTTCGATCGGATCTGCATGTGATAGCAAAAACGCAGAGATAGTCCAAGGCTTCCCATGACATATATAGACGTGTTCCTCGAAAGGCATCCATGAAAAACCACTCATGTCAGATTCGAAGGCTCTTGTGCCCCCTTTTTAAAGTTCGAACAGCGCAGGCGATTTCCAAGTCGCCTGCGCTGTTCTTTCCTGTGACACCGTTCTCCAACATCCGCTATCAAAACATGACGGATATTGGAGAGCGGTGTCGTTTCTATTTGCTTTGTTCGGCAAGATTTTGCCAACAGTGTACTAAAAAGCAGAAATTCTCTGATTTGCACGAGAAATCATCGGTATTCTTACCCCCAATTCGTGCGCATCCTTCTGAAATTTGAACTAACTTGTCAAATTTCAATTCTAAGGAGGTCTGCGTTATGGCAGATAAGGAAAAATATGTGATCAAAATTCAGGGGCAACTAGTGGAAGTGTCCCCGGAAGTTTACTATGCTTATTTTCATATGGAGCGGCAGGAGCGCTGGCAGGAGGAGAAACAACAGGAACACGGGGTTATGTCCTATGATGCTTTGGATGGGCAAGAAAATATTGCGGATGCTGGCAGCCCCGGATTGGAAGAAAACATAATTGCTGAGGAGCTTCGGAGCAGGGTTCGACATGCTGTGGCAGCACTTCCCAAGGCAGAACGGGAGCTTATTCAGGCAATCTATTACGAAGGGCTGAGTGAGCGTGTGTATGCGAAACAGCACGGGATCAGCCAGAGAGGAGCCAATAAACAGCGCAGAAAAATCCTGTCGAAGTTAAAAATGTTTTTAGATTTTATGGGAATTTTTTGACTTTTTGTTCTCAGAAGTTTCTTAAAACCGGATAAGTAGTGAGGGAAACTTTCCTGAAACGTCAGGAGAATCCGTCATGAACCTTGTCAATTACATATCCAGAAGCGGAAATACATCCGCTGGTGTGCCATGCAAAGACAGAGAATTGGCAAGCGACATTGAAAAATGCGCGATGATCCACCTGTGCAGTCTCTCTGCATCAATGCGGCAAGGAAGGTGGTTAGCGGGTCCGTTGGTTCAGAAAACAGGCCATGGCCGACCTGTCTCGCGATGACAGCACCAGCGTTGGTACTCCTGCCCAGCCACAGTTACACGCAATGGGGGCAGCTCGGAGAGATCCTCGGAGGGGTGCAAGTCCCGTGACGCGCGGCCAAGCGCGGTTTCCGCTCCTGCCCTTGCCTGGGGAAGTAGTGTCGGAATACAGGCAATATGTTCAATCAAATTTCAGAAGGGAGCCGCCCTGCTGTATCAAAATGGATGTGGCAGGGCGGCTTTTAAGGAGAATTCAATGAATGCCAATGTTAATTATTGCAGTGTCATTATCCTGCTGCGCCAGCTGGTGGCAGCGGGTCACTGCACAAAAAAGGAAGCTAACAGGATCGCTGCCCGGATCGCGAAAAAGACCGGTGCAGACCTGATTCTTTCTATATAAAATTATCGAATTAACACTAGCTATTCCGGAAAAGGTGTGGTAATGTGTGTTGCTGATAAGGGGGTGAAGGAATGGCAGCGGTAAAAGACAATTTGGCGAGAAAGCAGATTTTCATACCAGCCAATGTGCCGGAGGAAGAAATCGTCCTGCGGGTTGCGGCCTACTGCCGTGTCAGTACGGACTCCGATGACCAGATCAACAGCTTCACTGCCCAGAACAGTCC
>OGDF01007497.1_pt1 | contig 10163 bp, 7 predicted proteins | sample 1570141 | NCBI WGS metagenome assembly OGDF01 (sample SAMEA4370581, study PRJEB24528) | human gut metagenome | reverse complement strand
ACCATCATTCGGGGCGAGACGTCCATGTAATCGACCTTCTCGGCGTCGATTTCCAAAATGTCGTCGCGGCGGCGGGCAGAAACGCGGGGACGAATGAAGTGCTTGCCCTCGTCCAGCGGCTCGTTGGCCTGGGCGACGACGTATTCGTCCTCGACGTCAGCGGTCATATACTCGACCTCGTCGGTAACGACCTGATCGATCAGACGGCCGTTCTCGTCGTAGGTCTTCTTGACCTTGCGGTACGGAGCCTCGACAAAGCCGTACTCGTTGATCTTGGCATAGGATGCCAGATAGGAGATCAGACCGATGTTCGGGCCTTCAGGCGTCTCGATGGGGCACATACGGCCGTAGTGGCTGTAGTGGACGTCGCGGACCTCCATGTTCGCGCGCTCACGGGAAAGGCCGCCGGGGCCGAGCGCGGAAAGACGGCGCTTGTGCGTCAGCTCGGCGAGCGGGTTCGTCTGATCCATGAACTGGGACAGCGGGCTGGAGCCGAAGAACTCCTTGATGGCCGCGGTGACAGGCCGGATGTTGATGAGGCTCTGCGGCGTCACGATGTCGAGGTCCTGAATGGTCATGCGCTCGCGGATCACGCGCTCCATGCGGGAAAAGCCGATGCGGAACTGGTTCTGCAGCAGCTCGCCCACGCAGCGCAGGCGGCGGTTGCCGAGATGGTCGATATCGTCCTTCGTGACGATGCCGTGCGCCAGCGCGTTCATGTAGTTGATGGAGGCGAGAATATCGTCCGCAAGGATGTGCTTGGGCGCGAGACGGTCGGCATTGTCGCGGATGGCTTCCTTGAGCTCCTCGCCCTCGTACTTCGCCAGCAGCTCCTCGAGCACGCTCTTGCACACGCGCTCCTTGATGCCGCACTCGGCGACGGGGTCGAAGTCCACGAAGCGGGAGAGGTCGACCATGTTGTTCGAGAAGACGCGCAGCGTCTTGCCGTCGAGGTCGAGCGTCACGTCGTTGACGCCGATGGCATCAAGCTCGCGGGCCTCGTCGCTGGTCATGACATGGCCGGCGTCGAAGAGGATCTCGCCCGTGCGCGGGTCGGCGACGGGATAGGCGAGCTTCTGGCCGTGGATGCGGGTCCACAGGGAGAGCTTCTTATTGAACTTGTAGCGGCCGACCATGGACAGATCATAGCGGCGCGGATCGAAGAAGAGGTTCTTGATCAGGCTCTCGCTGGCCTCGACCGTGGGCGGCTCGCCCGGACGGAGCTTGCGGTAGATCTCCAGCATGGCCTCTTCATAGGTCTTGCAGGCGTCCTTCTCCAGCGAGACCTTGATGCGGTCGTCGTCGCCGAAGAGGTCGAGGATGCCCGTGTCGGTCTTGAGGTCGGCGTACTGCTCGGCCTGACCGCCGATGGCGCGGATCAGCTCGGTGATGGGGATCTTGCGGTTCTTGTCGATGCGGACCCAGAACACCTCGTTGGTGTCAGTCTCATACTCCAGCCACGCGCCGCGGTAGGGGATCACGGTGCTGGTGAGCAGGGGCAGGTCGGTCTTGAGGTCGATCTCCTTGCCGTAGTACACGCCCGGGGAGCGGCATACGTGGCGTCGCGCGCCTTGCACTCCTCCACGTCGTACTTGGGGGCCTCGTCCATCTTGTAGCCGATGAAGCTCAGCTCAAGATTGCCCGCGTAGTTGGTGATCGAGGCGACGTCGGTGAACACCTCCTGCAGTCCCTCGTCGAGGAACCACCGGTAGGACTTCTTCTGGAGCTCCAGAAGATTCGGCATCTCCATGATCTCCTCATGTCGAGCGAAGTTTTTGCGAAGGGTCTTGCCGTACATCTTGTCTTTGGCCATTTTTGCTCTTCACGCCTTTCCTTTCCCGCCGGTCTGTCTCCGGCGGGGAATGTATTGGTGCGCCGTGCGACACGCACGGCTTTGTTGATAGAAATGCTGCATTTGCTCTTGTGCTTTTTTGTTTCCTGTGCTATCCTTGTGGCAATGGGTGAGGGTTCGCTTTGCGCATACTCTCACATATAAGCGCCTTATTTTATCAAAGTCAAGCGCGCAAGTCAAGTGCTTTCCGCAAAAAAACAGCAGCTTTTTCAAGCTGCTGTTTCTTTTTTGTTTATTTCTCCTGCTCCTCGGGCGTTTCCTCCTCCGGGAGCCGTGAGACCAGCGCCCATTCCACGCGGCGTTCGTTGAAGCTCTGCACCTCGATGTGCAGGCCGCAGGCGTCCACCGTGAACTGGCTGCCGTCCTCGGGAATGAACGAGAGCTGGGCAAACACCAGTCCGCCGAGCGTGTCGGACTCCTCGTCCTCGGGGAACTGCACGCCCGTCGCCTCGGCGACGCGCTCAAGCTCGCACGAGCCTGCCACACGCCAGAGATTGTCGCCCACCTTTTCGATGTCCTTTTCCTCCTGCGGGTCGAACTCGTCGTAGATGTTGCCGACGATCTCCTCGAGAAGATCCTCCATCGTCACCAGGCCGCTCGTGCCGCCGTACTCGTCCACCACGATGGACATGTGCACCTTCTTGCTCTGCATATCGCGGAACAGCACGTCCGTGCGCACGGACTCGGGCACGAAATACGCGGGGCGCAGCAGCTCACGCATGGGCTTGGGCGCTTCCGCCTGCGCGTTGAGCAGATACTCGCGCGTGGAGAGGATGCCGATGATATCGTCCGCGTTCTCCTCGTAGACCGGGAAGCGGGACAGGCCGGACGAGCGGATCGTCGCGAGGATCTCCTCGCGCGTGTCCTCGACCCACAGCATCACCATGTCGGTGCGGTGGATCATCACGTCCTCGGCGGTCGTGTTGTTGAATTCAAAGATGTTGTCAATGAGCTCCTTCTCATTGGACTCGATCGCGCCGCGCTCCTCGCCGAGGTCCACCATCATGCGGATCTCGTCCTCGCTCACGTCCTCCTCATCGGCCTTGGGGTCGATGTGCAGCAGGCGCAATACGCCGTTCGTGGACTTGGAGAGCAGCCAGATGACCGGTCGGAACACCGCCGCCACGCTCGTCACCGCACCGACCGTGAAGCGAGCGACCGCTTCGGTCTTTTTCATGGCGATGCGCTTGGGCACCAGCTCGCCGAGCACAAGGCTGAAGTACGAGAGCACGATGGTGATGAGCACCACCATGATCGTGTTGAGCGTCGAGGTGGGAATGGCCGTGAAGCCCTTGTCCACCGTCAGCCAATGCACGAGCGGATCGGAAAAGCTGTCCGCCGCGAAAGCCGAGGACAGGAAGCCGGCGAGTGTGATGGCGATCTGAATGGCGGAAAGAAAGCTGTCCGGCGCCTGCATGAGCACAAGCAGCTTCTTCGCCTTCTTGTCGCCCTCCTCCGCCTGCTTGCGCAACTTCGTTTCCGAAAGCGAGATGACCGCGATCTCAGCCGCGGCAAAGAATGCGTTGATGAGAATAAGTATGACCAGTACCAGAATTTTTGGCAATAACGGGTCAGCAGGGTCCAAGTAGATAACCTCCTAAGCATCCGGCCTGTTGAGATTGGCTGCTCGCGCAGCGCAGACCGGTTTAGCGTAGGATAACATATTCCCGTCGAAATTGCAACGGATTCTTTTCTGCGGATGAAAAATCCGTTTTTTTCGCCATCGGTCAACAGGGGCAGGCACAGGAAAGAGCGGTTTGCGGCGGCCTTCGCCGCGCAAACCGCCGCTTTCCCTCACCGCGGCACAAGCGCGTCGTGTACGGCGCAGAGCGCCGCGTCCTCGTCGTCCCGCTTCACCAGCAGCGTGACGCGCTGCTCGCCCTCCTCGAGTCCGAGGACCGTAATGCCCGCCGTCTCCAGCGCAGAGACCGCCGCACGGATCGCCGCGAGCGACGGCAGCGCGCGCCCGATGGCCGTCACGCGCGTGACCTCCCCGCGGCGCGAGCGCGTGACGCCCGTGACCTCGCCGCTCTCCGCGCGGGGCACGACGAGCGTGCCGACGCTCCCCTCCTCGCACGAGCGCACCTCGACGGTCACGCCGTGCCTTGCCGCCAGCGCGACCGAACGGTCATGGAGCACCTGCGCGCCGTTCGCGGCGAGGCGGAGCATCTGGTCGCAGGAGACGGCGGCGAGCCGCCGCGCCGTCGGGCACACGCGCGGATCGGTGGTATAAACGCCGTCCACGTCCGTATAAATGATACAGCGCTCCGCGCCGAGGAAGGCCGCGAGCGCCACGGCGCTCGTGTCGCTGCCGCCGCGCCCGAGCGTGGTGACGTCGCCCGCCGCGTCGACGCCCTGAAAGCCTGCCGCGAGCACGACGCGCCGCTGCGCCAGCTCCTGCCGGATGCGCTCCGCGCCCACGCTTCGCACGTTCGCGCCGCCGTGCGTGCCGTCCGTCCCGACCGGCACCTGCCAGCCGGAGAGCGAGACTGCCGGCACACCGAGCGAGGCAAGCGCGATCGCGCCGAGGGCCACGCTCGCGGTCTCCCCCGTGGCGAGCAGAGCGTCCAGCTCACGCAGCGGCGGCTCCTCCGTCAGCTCGCGGGCGCGCGCGAGCAGCGCGTCGGTCGTGTCGCCCTGCGCGCTGAGCACGACCACCACGTCGTCCCCCTGCTCCCAGGTGCGCCGGACGATCCTCATGGCGCGCAGCAGCCGCTCGCGGTCACGCACGCTGCTGCCGCCGAATTTCTGTACGATAAGGCCCATAGCAGCCCCCTTCTCTTCCCAGCAAAAAAATGAGTCGGCAAACTGCAAGCAGTCTGCTGACTCATTGTATGCCGTACCCTCCCCGCGGGTTCAGCCCGCAAGGATCTCAAACTTGACCACGCCCACCGTCTCCGCAGCGCTGGCGATGAGCTCCTCGAGCGATTCGCGCATATCGCTCGTCTCCGCCGAGATGGTCACGGCGGCGCAGCCGTTTGTCGGGATGCTCTGGTTGATGGTGAGTATATTTGCGCCCGAACCGGCAAAAATAGAAAGAACGTTGCTCAGCACGCCCGGGTTATCCTTGAGCAGAGCGTAGAACGTAATGATGCGGCCGGTCTTCATGTCGTTGAAAGGCTGCACGCTGTCGCGGTACTTATAAAAGGCGCTGCGGCTGATGCCGACCTGCCGCGCGGCCTCGCCCGCCGTGCTCACCTCGCCCGCGTGAAGCATCCGCTTGGCCTCGGCGACCTTGAGAAAGATCTCCGGCAGCGCATCCGCAGCGACCAGATAAAATTTCGTCTTTTTTCCCATATCTTGTTCTCCTCTCGTGAGCATTTGTCCTTTTATGGAGATATGATACCATAACGATCCACAGAGAGCAAGTAGCTTTTTCCTATAACATTCGACGGGAAGGAGGCCGGTCTTTTTGCAGAGCGAACAAAAAAAGGAGTTTTTGCTCACCGTCGCCTATTACGCCGTGCTCGCCGCGGCGCTCTATCTCTTTCTCCGCTATCTTCTCTGGTGGCTGCTGCCCTTTCTTCTCGCGTTCGCCGCGGCCCGCGCGATGGAGCCGGTCATTCTCCTCCTGCGGCGGACCGTTCATTTCAAGCGCGGCTTCTCCGCCGCGCTGCTGACGCTCTTTCTGCTCTTTCTTCTCGGCGGTCTCCTCTCGCTGCTGCTCTCGGCGCTTTTCACCGAGGCGACCGCCTTCCTCACCCAGCTCCCGACGCTGCTCGACGCGCTGCCCGCGCTGACCGGCGGACTGCTCGATCGGCTGCGCGCCTACGGCGCGCTCTGTCCTGACTGGCTGCGGGAGCTTCTGGCCGCCGAGCTCTCCGACTGGGCGGCTTACGGCAGCACGGCGCTCGCCGGTCTCGCCTCCCGCGCCCTCGCCCTGCTCGGCTCGATGGCCGCCGCCGTGCCGGCGCTGGTGCTCTTCGCCGCAACAACGCTGCTTGCCGTCTTCTTCCTCGCCGCCTCCTATCCCACGCTCTGCGCGGCGGCGAAACGCCGCCTGAGCCCCCGCGCGCAGCAGCGGCTGCGCTTCTGGCGCGACGGCGTGACGCACTCGCTCACGCGCTGGCTGCGCGCACAGGCGATCCTCTGCTCCCTCACCTTCTGCCAGCTCCTCGCCGGCTTCTGGCTGCTGGGCGAGCGCTACTCCCTGCTCGCCGCCTTTCTCATCACGCTCGTGGACGCGCTGCCGGTGTTCGGCACAGGAACGGTGCTTATTCCCTGGGCGCTCGCCGAGCTGCTGCTCGGCTCGGTTCCCCGCGGGGCCGCGCTCGTCATCCTCTACCTCTGCACACTCACCGTGCGCAGCATCACCGAGCCGAAGCTCGTCGCCGCGCAGGCGGGGCTGCCGCCCATCGCCTCGCTCATGGCGATGTACCTCGGCGCCCGCGCCTTCGGCGTAGCGGGCATGGTGCTCTTCCCATTGCTCCTGCTGCTCGCCGCCCAAATGCTGCGTACAAAAAAGGAAGGCTCGATGTGAGCCTTCCTTTTTCCATTCAATTTTACGCCGCGGTGTTGAGCAGCCAGTTGAGGAAATCCGTTCCCTGCTCCGGCGACACCTCCTCCGATCCCTCCGGATCGGTCGGGTCGGTCTCGCCGGCCGGAACCCAGTTGCCGTTCTCGTCGTAATAGCCCTCGCCCGGCATCGGCTCCGGCTCGACGTACTGGTGGAGCGTGCAGGGGCCGAGCATCATCAGATCACTGAACACGCTGCCGCTGTCGTTCGCCTGAACGGGCTTGCCCGCAGGGATCACAAACGTCGGATCGGCGGCCTGCTGCGCGGCATACGCCTCGTACTCCGCCGCGCTCAGCGGCAGGAGGATCGTCGTGCGCTCATAGCCCCACGCCGCCGTCAGATTCTCGGTCGTGAAGTCGATCGCATTCACGCTCTGCACGCACTCGGCGGGACAATACTCGGTCGCGAGCTTGCCGCTCTCGGTGCAGAGGTTCACCGCCACATGGCCGTCGCACACCAACGCGGGCGCGTTGCTCGCCGCCACCCAGACCGTCTGCACATCGGTGCAGCCCGGGCCCTGCAGAAGCCCCGTGCGGGTGCAGACCGTCACCTGCGTCATGTCGGCGGTACTCCCATTGAAATTCTGATTGGGCAGGTTCTCGTGTGCCTCGCTCATGGCCTTCTTCCACAGCTGCGCGGCGGGATTGCCGTTCGCGCGGATGCTGGCGTTCCGATCGTAGCCGATCCACACCGCCGCGGTGTAGTACGGCGTGTAACCGGCAAAGTAGCGGTCGTGATCATCGGACGTCGTGCCGGTCTTGCCGGCGATGGTCATGCCGGAGAAGGCCGCCTCGGTGCCGGTGCCGCTGCGCACCACGCCCTTGAGAAGCTCATTGATCGAGTACGCAGTGGACTCCTTCATCGCCACCCACGACTCCTGCTTGTTCTCCAGCACAAGGTTGCCCTTGTTGTCGCGCACCTCGATGTAGGTGCGCGGCCTTGTATACACGCCGTTGTTGGCAAAGGCGGAGTACGCCGCCGCCATCTCGACCGTGTTCACGCCGTAGGTCAGGCCGCCGAGGCCGAGCGCTGCGGAGTTGAGATCGCTGTTGACCAGCGTGGTGAAGCCGAGGTTCTGCGTCATGAAGTCGTAGGACACGGACGGAGAGAGCGCCTCGAGCACGCGCACCGCCGTGGTATTGGTGGACACGCGCAGCGCGGTCTGGAGCGTGATAAGACCCTTGTAGCCGCTGTAGGAGTTCTTCGGCCACGCTTTTTCCGTGCCGTTCTCGTTCGCCTGCAGGCGCACGGGATAGTCGTCGAGCACCGTCGCCGGCGTGATGACGCCGGTATCCAGCGCGGGCGCGTAGACCGCGATGGGCTTGATGGCGCTGCCGCAGGGGCGGGTGGCGGTCGCGTAGTTGAAGAGGAAGCGGCCCTCGCGCTCGCCGACGCGGCCCGCCATCGCCACGATGTTGCCCGTGGCGTTGTCGATGACAGTCATGCCGGACTGCAGCTGCTCGCCCTTGGACGAGGTGTAGGGCAGGTTGTTCGTATCGGCGTAGACCTTCTCCACGATGCTCTGCAGCTCAGGGTCGATGGTCGCGTAGATCTGATAGCCGCCGGTGTAGAGCAGCTTCTTGGCGATCTCCTCGGAATAGTTCTTCTCGCGGTGCAGCGCATCGACCACGTCGTTGAAGACCTGCTCGACGAGATACGGATCGAACTCCTCCGCGGCGGTCTCCGCCACCTTCTCCTTCGAGCTGTCGGAGGGCACATAGTTGTCGTCCCACACGAACACCAGCGGCTCGTTGACCGCCGCCTCGTATTCCGCGTCGTCCAGATAGCCGAGCTCGTGCATCTTGTCGAGCACCGTCTCCTGCCGCTCCTTGTTCTTCTCACGGAAGGTCTTGCCGCTGTCGAGCGTGCCCTGACGGGAGGGGTCGTAGAGGTAGGGGTACTGCGTGATGCCGACAATGGCCGCGCCCTCGGCGACGGTCAGGTCCTTGGCGTCCTTGCCGAAGTAGTTCTCGGCGGCCGCCTGAATGCCGTAGGAATGGTTGCCGAAGTAGACGAGGTTCAGATAGAACGTCAGCGTCTCTTCACGTGAGTAATTCTTATAGAAGCGCAGCGCCTGGAAGATCTCCGTCACCTTGCGCTTGATGGTCGGCTGATTGTTGCCGGTGGCGTTCTTGATGACCTGCTGGGTGATGGTCGAGCCGCCGCGCTGCGTTCCGCCGCCGGTGAGCATGGTGAACACCGCCTTGCCGGTCGATTTCCAGTCCACGCCGTGATGCTGGAAGAAGCGCTGGTCCTCGATAGACACCAGAGCCTGCCAGACATGGTCGGGGATGTCGGAAAATTCAATGTTCGTGCGGTCCTCGGTGCCGTGGATCTTCTGCAGCTCCTTCCACTCGCCCGTGCTCTTGTCCTGATAATAGATGACCGAGCTCTGGTTGAGCGTGATGGCGCTCATATCCACATCCAGCACCGGCTCGAGCGTGGTGTGGACATACTTCATAAAAATGCCGAAGAACATCAGCGCCGTGCAGACGCCGATGGCCAGGAGCGTGCCGAGCACCTTCAGCGCCGTCATGCCGGCGCCGCTCCTTCTGTGGTTTTTTCGAGGCGCACGGGCGGCTTCGTGTTTCCCTTCCATTGCGCTACCTCCTTTTGCGAATTGAAAAAGCGGAGCTCCGCTTTGCTGTCTTTTGACAATAGGTAATTTATTGTAATACAAAATCGCGCAGATGTCAAACTTGCATTGCGCTTGGAAATGCGCTATACTATCTCCATCTCAAATACCGACTGTTGGAGGAGGACACCCCCATGAGCGAAGAATACGGCCCGAATTTCGTCACGCTGACGGACGAGGAGGGCAACGACATCGAGCTGGAATACATCGACGCGCTCGAGCACAACGGCACGACCTATATGGCCTTCTTCCCCGTTGTGGAGGAGGGCGAGGAGGAGAATGAGGACGAGTACGGCCTCATCATTCTCAAGAGCGAGACGGTGGACGGCGAGGAGATGCTCGCCAACGTCGTCGACGAGGACGAGATCAACGAGGTCTACGACCTCTTCATGGAGCAGATGATGGAGGACGAGGAGGAATAACCTCGCTTCCGACGGATTTTTCCCGCCGCTCCGCTTACAATGGCAATTACCCTGCGTGGTTCGTGATAGGCTCTTTATAAACCCACATTTCGTCATACGGGACGCCGGTACGCTCCGGTGGTTTGCAGGCCTCCCGGCTGCATTTTGCGGCCGGACGTTGGAAGCAGTAAAACCGGACAGAGGCGACCCACCTGCAATTCATGTGCAGGTTTGGCGGGGTCTACACGGCCAACGCGGGGTAACTTTTTTGCTCCTTCATCGCTTTGCACAAAAATCAAAAGGCGATTTCTCTGTTTTATCAAGGCTCTTTTCACGGATTTTGACGAAATTTCCATTGAAATTGTTCCCGCCTTCGTGTAAAATAAATCTACAATCTATGACTGATAGCTGTAACGAAGTGCTGCGCGCACGGGCTGAAACTATCACTCCGGCAGAAACGCTGACGTTTCGGGCGAGTGACTCGCTTGGAGCGTCTTTTCTTTTTGCCTGAAGGGTTCGTCAGTTGAAACCATTTAACAGGAGGAAACCACTTATGAAGCTCATCACCAACGGACGTCTCATCACCCGCGACGCAGAGGGCCGCGGCTACTACGAGCACGGCGCGGTCGCCTACGAGGGCGCGAAGATCGCCGAGGTCGGCGAGGAGGCCGCCCTGCGCGCGAAGTACCCCGACGCCGAGATCGTCGACGCCAAGGGCGGCGTCATCATGCCCGCGTTCATCAACGCGCACACGCACAT
>OGDF01007490.1_pt1 | contig 10169 bp, 11 predicted proteins | sample 1570141 | NCBI WGS metagenome assembly OGDF01 (sample SAMEA4370581, study PRJEB24528) | human gut metagenome | reverse complement strand
GGCGCGGCCTTCGTGCGCACCAAGATGAAGAACGTCGTCACCGGCGGCGTGACCGAAACTTCTTTCAACCCCACCGCGAAGTTCGAGGAAGTGGCCATCGAGCGCAAGAACATGGAGTACAGCTACAACGACGGCGATCTGTACTACTTCATGGATCAGGAGACCTATGATATGGTTCCCCTGAACCGCGACATGCTCGGCGATGCGTTCCGCTTCGTCAAGGAGAACACGATGTGCATGATCCTGTCCATCAAGGGCAATGTCTTCGGCGTCGAGCCCCCCAACTTCGTTGACCTTGAGGTCACCGAGACCGAGCCGGGCCTTGCCGGCAACACCGCAACCAACACTCTCAAGCCCGCAACGCTCGAGACCGGCGCGGAGATCAAGGTGCCGCTCTTCATCAATATCGGCGACAAGATCCAGATCGACACCCGCACGGGCGAGTATATCGGCCGCGCCAAGTAATAGACATTAAGTAAGCAGCAACAGGAAAATCGTAGTTCCGGTAACAGAAAGGAGTTTTACGATGGGTATTTCTGAAAAAGTCGCGTATCTCAAGGGCCTGATGGAGGGCATGAACCTGAACGCGGATTCCAACGAGGGCAAGCTGTTCCTCGCGATCGCCGACGTTCTTGACGAGATTGCTCTCGAAGTCGAAGACCTGACCGACGAGGTCATGGAGCTCGGCGACGGCCTGGACGTCATCAGCGACGACCTCGGCGACGTGGAAGATATCGTCTATGATGAAGACGAGGACGACTACGAGGATGAGGAAGACGATGAGGACGACGAAGAGGAGTGCTACGCCACGACCTGCCCCGAGTGCGAGGAAGAGATCTTCTTCGACGATTTGGTCCTCGAGGACGGCAAGGTGGAGTGTCCCAACTGCGGCGCGACCCTCGAGTTCGACCCCGCCGACCTTGTGGAAGACGAGGAAGAGAAGGACGACTAAGCGTCTGAAAACCGTATAAAGTAAAGGACCGCCACAGCAGGAAAAACTGCTGTGGCGGTTTTTGCTATTTTGTGAGGTTATGAAGCGGTGTGCTTCGTCTCCACTGTGCTCTTGTCAATGATCAGGATAACAAGGGACACAAGGAACATAATCGCCAATGCGATTTCGAGCACGGAATTCATACTTGCGAGCAGGGAGGCATCCTTCCACTCGAGGTAGGATGTCATATTTGTAGGGATATCATAAATGAAATGCAGCAGCATGGGGATGACGATGTTGCCCGACTTGAGATAGATGACCGCAAAGGTAAATCCGATGGCCCCTGACAGAAAGAAAGCGGAGGTGCTCCAACCGGTCACCACATGAGCCGCCCCAAAGACAAGAAAACTGACAAAGGCATAGAGCAGGCGGCTCCAAACGCTTTTATTCCCGTGGAAATATCCTTCCAAAATGAGGAAGCGGTAATTCAGTTCCTCATAAAGAGCAGTCGTGAGCTGCTGCAATAGGATCCTTGCGAAAAACAGCCCTGCGGTGAGGCCTGAAATTCCCCTGCATCCGACATAGACGGCGGCCACGTAGCACAGCAGAAATACGAGAAAACCGAGACCTGATAATATGGCAATCTTACTGTTATGAAGGCTTAGAATTTCCCTTGTCGTTTTCCCGTACAACCGTGTTCCGAGCATCAGGATGATGACTCCGAAAGCGGCGCGCAGCATACTGCTGAGCAGATACCAAGGAACGCCATGCACAAAGTTCCCGATGATTCGCGATAATAAGATGAACGCCGCACCCAGTATGACGGCCCAGAGGATTCCGCTAAATCGTTTATCCCATAGTAATGGTTTCATCTTATTTAAAGCTATTCTCGTAAATATCAAAAAACCTGCTGACAAATTGGGCCTGCTGGCGCGCTTCCTCCGAGCCGGTCGTGGCTTGCCAGCCGTAAGTTTGGTAGGAGGGGTAATTGAGCTTTGAAAGCCAGAGCAGATGGAACTCCTTTCGGATGAGCGAAATGCCCTCCGGATAGTGCTCGCGCAGCGCGGCAAAGGCCTCGCCGGGGTCCTTGAAAACGGCATACCCGTCTTCTCCCGCGCCGATCGCAAAGCGCGCGTCGCGCTCGTAATAGTCCTCGACGTTTACATTCCCCCTGATGTTCCCCTGACCTGCGACATAGTCCTGCACACAGGGATTCGTCACTTTGTTGATCTTGCCGTTGAAAACAAACACGGCGGCAAGGATGAGGACGGAAAGGATCGCCAGTTCTGATTTTTTCATAAGTGCTGCCTCCTGTCGGTTGTCATTTTGCGGCAAAGCGCCTTGTTTGATTTCACTCTATCACGGGGCGGCTACAATTGCAAGGCAGAACGGCTGCGGCCATGGTTTGTTTACAAATTTCCGGTTGTACGGCGCGCGAAAGCGTGGTAAACTACCTCATAGCATCGAGCGGCGGCGCTGCCGCCGAAGCAATAGACCGGAAAGGAAGAACATACTATGAAAATTGCAATTCCCTGCGAGAATGGCGAAGTGATGCAGCATTTCGGCCATGCCACGGAGTTTACCGTTTACACCATTGAGGATATCAAGCCCATCGAAAAAGAGACCGTCACGTTTGACGATACCGACCACGAGAAGGTCGCGGGCGGGCTCAAATCCCGCGGCGTCGATCTCGTCATCTGCGGGAATATCGGCGAGGGTGCGCACGCCGCCATCGACAACGCGCATATGCTGCTCATTTCCGGCGTGACCGGAAATGCCGACGAGGCGGTCGACAGCTTCCTCCAGGGCAATCTGGAGCTGATGACCGGCGACAGCAGCGCGAGTGCCGGCGGCTGCGGCGCGGGCTGCGGGGCCGGATGCAGTGCATGCGGCGGTGGCTGCGGCGGTTGTGGCGGCGGCTTCCACGAGCCGTACGTCGAGACGCGCACGTTCACCGATATCGTCACGCTGACGGAAGATAACTTCCAGACCGAGGTGCTCGATGATCCGGGCCTCATCATCATCGACTTCTGGGCCGAGTGGTGCCAGCCGTGCAAGATGATGGCGCCTGTCTTTGCCGAGCTCAACGGGGAAGAGGACAAGGTCAAGTTCTGCAAGGTCAACGTCGACGAGCAGCCGAACCTCGCTTCGATGTTCGGTATCGACTCCATCCCGACGCTCGCCGTCGTGCAGGACCGCCACACGCTGACCGGCATGGTCGGTGTGCACGATAAGGCCGACATCAAGGCGATGCTGGAGAAGTGCAAGGCATGAGAATTCGATACAACGAAGACGCGGAGGTCGTCGCCCGCCTGCGCGCCGCGCTCTTAAAGCGCGATTTACAGTGCCCCTGCCGCTTGCAGAAGATCGAGGACAACGTTTGCATGTGCAAGGAGTTCCGCGACCAGATCGCTGACCCCGAATTCGAGGGCTACTGCCACTGCCGTTTGTACTACAAGGAAAAGTAAAAATTGGTTATAGACCTGTGTTTTTGCCACGTATCAGAAAAGCACCGCCCAAAACGGTGCTTTTTCATTCCATCAAACGCTGCATATCCTGCGGGATAGGCGCTGTAAAGTGTAATTCCTGTCCAGTGACCGGCTGGGTGAACCACAGCTCGTATGAGTGCAGCGCGGGGCGGGCGATGAGGGTTTTGTCCTCCGTGCCGTAGAGCCAGTCGCCCGCGAGGGGATGACCGAGGTATGCCATGTGGACGCGAAGCTGATGCGTGCGACCCGTCTGTGGGCGCAGGCGCAGGAGCGTGAAGCGGTCGTTTACTTGCAGAGTCTCGTACTCCGTGAGGCTCGGAAGTCCGTCCGCGCGCACGCAGCGGCGGATGATGGAGCCCTCCGCGCGGCCGATCGGCGCGTCGATGACGCCGCACGGCGGTTCAACTCTGCCGACGGCGACAGCGCGGTACTCGCGCCGCAGATCGCTTGAATGCAGCGCGCGGCGCAGGCGGTCGTGCACGTAGCCGCTCTTTGCGGCGATGAGGAGACCGGACGTTCCCTTGTCGAGCCTGCTGACAAAGTGCGGCACGCTGCCCTCGCCGAGATAATTCGTCAGCATCGCTGCAAGGCTCGGCGCGGAGGCGTCACCCGACTTCGGGTGCATGGCGACGCCCGCAGGCTTGTTGAGCACGAGCAGGTCGTCGTCCTCGTAGACGATGTCGGGCTTTGCCGCATTTGCGCAGTACAAGTCCTCGCGCGGCGTACGCTCGCTGAGGACGACGCTGACGGTGTCGCCCGCGTGGACGATTGTGTTGACATGGACGCTCTGTCCGTTCAATAAAATGGCGTTTTCGCGCCATTTGAGGCTTTTGAGCAGCGTGTAGGAAAGCTGAAGACTGCCGCGCAGGATGCCTTTGACCATGCGGCCGTCCTCCTCCGGCGTCACGGTGTATGTGAGAATGCGCATGGAAGTTCTCCTTTCCCGAAGTAAACAGCGCGTAAAATTCACACATAGTATACCATCTTCGCGCGAAAAATGATATACTGAATCACACTTCGGTGCTGCCGAAAAACAAGCAACAGGAGGGCAATGGCATGGACAAGAGAACCATCTGCCTTTTGAACGATTCCTTTCCGCCCGAGATCGACGGCGTGGCGAACGCCGTCGTGAACTACGCGAAAAACATCACGAAAAGCGGCGAAAACGCCATTGTCGTCACGCCGACAATGCCCGGCGCAGACGACAGCGCGTTCCCATTCCCCGTGCTGCGCTACCCGAGCATCGACACGCGCAAGAAGCTCGGCTACGTGGCGGGCTATCCGTTTTCACCCGAGACCGCGCGCGTGCTGACGGAGCAGAAGGTCGAACTGATGCACACGCATTGTCCCATCACGTCGTGCCTGCTGGCGCGCTCGCTGCGCGCCGTGGTCGACGCGCCGCTCGTGCTGACGTATCACACGAAGTACGATGTCGACATCGCCAAGGCTGTGCGCGGCAAGCTCTTGCAGGAGAGCGCCATTCGCGCGCTGGTGCAGAACATCGCAAGCTGCGATGAGGTCTGGGTCGTGAGCCGCGGGGCGGGGGAAAATCTGCGCTCGCTCGGCTACGAGGGCGACTACATCGTGATGGAAAACGGCGTGGACGTGCCGCGCGGGCGGGTGTCTGACGAGGCCATCGCCGCGGCGACGGGCAGATATGACCTGCCGCAGAACGTGCCGGTCTTTCTCTTCGTCGGGCGGCTGATGTGGTACAAGGGTATCCGCATCATTTTAGACGCGCTGAAAACGCTGTGCGAGAAAAATGTCGACTTCCGCATGGTGTTTGTCGGCGAGGGCGCAGACGGCGCGGAGATCCGCAGCTATGCGGAAGAGCGGAAGCTCTCCGACCGCTGCTTTTTCACAGGTGCGATCTCTGACCGCGAGATCATCCGCGCGTGGTATGGCAGATCTGACCTGTTTCTCTTCCCGTCGACGTTCGACACGAACGGCCTTGTCGTGCGCGAGGCCGCAGCCAGCGGTACGGCGACTGTGATGATCCGAAATTCCTGCGCGTCCGAGGGCGTGGGCGACGGGCGAAACGGCTTTTGCATCGAGGAAAACGCCGCGGCGATGGCGGCAAAGCTCAAAGAGCTCTGCCGCGCGCCGGAGGTGATGCAAGTGGTCGGCGAAAACGCCCAGCGCGAGCTGTACGTTTCATGGGAGACGGCGGTGCAGCGCGCCATGGCACGCTACGAGGTCGTCATCGACAATTACCGCAGCGGAAAATATCCGAAGCGCGAGCGCTTCGGCGACGAGTTTTTCAAAACGCAGGGTGGGCTGATGGAGGCCTTTGCCAGCGTGGGCGAGCTGAGCGAGGAGATCGCCGCGGAGCTGCGCATTGAGCGCGACGAGGCGTTGCAGACCATTGTCCGTTCGCGGCAGGAGCTTCGCGGGCGGTTCGGCGAGACAAAGCAGGAGCTCGCCGAGCGCTACGAGACGATTTTGCAAAAAGTGGACCGCTATTTATGAGAAAAAGACGAGCGAAAATTCGCTCGTCTTTTCTTTTTAATCTTCGTGTTTTGGCTTTTCCGCGGCGAACCACATGTTCCACTGGAAGGAGTACGCCTTGTATGTGGCTTCATCCGCGCAGATCAGGCGCACGCGCGACGGCTGTGCGTGCTCATAGCCGTAGTCCATGATGGCGCGCAGGACGCGGTAGGCGGCCTTCAGGTCGCTGTCTGTGCAGGAGAGGGTCAGCGTGTCGCCGTCCGTGAGCGGCAGAAGTTCGGTCGCATGGTCGGAAGAGGGGAGGGCGGAGATGTCCCCGCAGATGATCTCAACGGTCATGGCAGCCTCCTCAGCGGTTCAGATACGCGCGGCACTTCGCCTCCGCGTCGTGCGCAAGCTGTTCTTCGTCGACTGTGACAAGATGACCGTGGTCGACCGTCACACGGCCCTGAACGACTGTGTAGTCAACGGGTCCGCGCACGCCGACAGTGCCGAGCACGCTTTTGGGGTCAAAGCACGAGCCGACGAGCTCGAGCCTGCGCGAGTCGATCATGAAGAGGTCGCAGCACTTGCCGACCTCGAGCGAGCCGATGTCGTCGCTGCGGCCAAGGATGGCCGCGCTGCCGCATGTTGCCATCTTGAGCACGTCGTAACCGCTGGGGGCAGCTTTGCTGCTGTTCAAACGGTGCAGCAGGAACGCGACGCGCAGTTCCTCCATCAGCGATGAGCCGTCGTTCGAGGCTGAACCGTCAACCGCGAGGCCGACCGGCACGCCGAGCTTCAGCATCTCGGGCACGCGGGCGACGCCGGAGGCGAGCTTCATGTTCGAGATCGGGCAGTGCGCCACGCCGGTGTGTGTCTTTGCCAGCACGCGCAGCTCCTCGTCGTTGAAGTGGATGCCGTGGGCGAACCAGACGTCGCTGCCCGTCCAGCCGAGGCGCTCCATGTACTCGAGCGGGCGGACGCCCTCGCGCGCGAGCATGAAGTGTTCCTCGTCCTTCGTCTCGCACAGGTGGGTGTGCAGGCGCACGCCGTACTCTCGTGCGAGCACGGTGCTCTCGCGCAGAAGGTCGGCAGACACGGAGAACGGCGAGCACGGGGCGAGCGCAACGCGGTGCATCGCGCCGAACGACTTGTCGTGGTATTTCTCGATGACACGGGCAGAATCGGCCATGATCTCGTCGACCGTCTGCACGACGCTGTCGGGCGGCAGGCCGCCGTCCTTGACCGAGAGGTCCATACTGCCGCGCGAGGCGTACATGCGCGCGCCGATCTCGTCCGACGCGGCAAACTGCGCGCCAATGAGGTCGCCCGCGCCCGCAGGGAAGACATAGTGATGGTCGAAGCAGGTCGTGCAGCCGTGCTTCATCAGCTCGCCAAGGCCCGTGAGCGTCGAGAGGCGGATGACGTCCTCGTCGAGGTTTTTCCAGATCTCATAGAGCGTCTTGAGCCAGTCGAAGAGCTCCATGTTCTGTACCTCCGGCAGGTTGCGGGAGAAGATCTGATAGAGATGATGGTGCGTGTTGACAAGGCCGGGGTAGCAGAGCATGTGGCTCGCGTCAATCACCTTTTCCGCCTCCTGCGGCAGATTTTTACCGATCGCGCGGATGAATCCATCCTCAGCATACAGATCGACGGTTTCATAAACCGTGTCCGCGTCATCACACGACACCAGCGAACGAATGTTTTGAATGAGCAGAGTAGACATAGCAATACCTCTTAGACCCGCGCCAAACGCAGGCAGATTTAGTGAAAAATAGCAAGAAGCGCATTTTGCTGCCTCCAGCGGCAAAACAGCTCAAAAGCCTCGCAGAGTTTCACACCGCGCACGGCGGCAAATAAATTGGAATTCGTCGCGGAGGACGACATGCGCGTCCGCAGCGACACTTTGCAGCGATTGGAGCGGTGAGCGACAAGCGCTGAAACTTGTCTAAAACAAAAGCACCCATCGGGTGCTTTTGTTTTAAGGTTTATCTTTCCTCGCGGAAGTAGCTCAGACCCAACGATGCGGGCGGCTGATCCTCGCGCTTCTTGCGCAGCGACACGATGATCAGAACGACCAGCGTGACGACGTAGGGGAGCATCTTGTAGAGCTCCTTGATGGCAAGGTTGGTGCCGGTGGGGATGAAGATATAGAGGATGTAGAACCCGCCGAACAGGATGGAGGCCAGCACGCTGACGTTCGGACGCCAGATCGTGAAGATGACGAGCGCGATGGCGAGCCAGCCGCGGTCGCCGAAGGCGTTGTTGGACCACACGCCGCTGGCGTAGTCCATCACGTAGTACAGGCCGCCGAGACCGGCGATCATGCTGCCCACGCAGGTGGCCAGGTACTTATACCGGGTGACGTTGATGCCGGCGGCGTCGGCGGTGGAGGCGCTTTCGCCCACGGAGCGCAGGTGCAGGCCGGGGCGGGTGTGCTTCAGGAAATAGGAGGACAGCAGGGCCAGGATAATGGCCAGATAGGCAAGGAAGCCGTAGGACAGGAAAACCTGACCGAACCAGCCGCCGACATTCAGGGATTTGCTGAAATAGGCGCTCGTCGCGCTCAGCGCGATGGAGGGGACTTCGCTGTCGGTCAGCTTGATGAGCGAGCCGCCGAAGAAGTTGCCGATGCCGACGCCGAACGTCGTGAGTGCAAGACCCGTGACGTTCTGGTTGGCGCGCAGCGTAACGGTCAGCAGGCAGTAGAGAAGGCCCATCAGAAGCGAGCCCAAAAGCGAGCAGAGCATCGGGATACCGATGGCGAGGAACGCGTTCATGTCGGCAGCCGGGGTGGACTGCTCGTAGAAGAACGCGCCGATGACGCCGCAGATACCGCCGACGTACATCACGCCCGGAATGCCGAGGTTCAGGTTGCCGGACTTTTCCGTCAGGATCTCACCGGTGCTGCCGTAGAGCAGGGGAATGCCCTGCATGACCGCACGGGGAAGGAAAGAAGCAAGATCAAACATCGCTCACGCCTCCTTTTTGCCCTTGCGCAGGCTGACCTTGTAGGTGATGAAGAACTCGCTGCCGATGATGAAGAACAGGATGATGCCCGTCAGGATATCGGCGAAGGAGTGGTTCAGGCCGAACACGCTGGAGATCTCGCTCGCGCCGCGGCTCAGGACCACGATAAGAAGGCTCGTGAAGATCATCATGATGGGGTTGAACTTGGCCATCCAGGAGACCATGACCGCGGTGAAGCCGCGTCCGCCGACGATGGTGGTGGTCAGCGTGTGGTCCGTACCGGCGGTGAGCAGCAGGCCGATGAGGCCGCAGATCGCGCCGGAGAGGATCATCGTGCGCACGATGACGCGCTCGACCTTGATGCCCGCATAGCTCGCGGTGCGCTGGCTCTCACCGACAACGGCGATCTCATAGCCGTGCTTGCTGTAATTGAGATAGATATACATAACGCCCGTGAGGATCGCCACAAGCAGGATCGGGAGGAGATAGCGCTGGCCGCCGAGAACGGGGAGCCAGCCGGCCTCGGTATTCTGGTTGATGATACCGATCTTGCCCGAGCCCTTGGGCACTTCCCACACAATGATGAAGAACGCGGCGAGCTGTGTCGCGATGTAGTTCATCATGAGCGTGAAGAGCGTTTCGTTCGTGTTCCACTTGGCCTTGAAGATACCGGGGAGGAAGCCCCACAGCGCGCCTGCCGCGACGGAGGCGACGATCATAATGACGATGAGAAGACCGTTGGGGATCTTGCCGCCAAGGCAGATCATGCAGGCCGCGGTGGCAAGGCAGCCGATGAGCACCTGACCCTCGGCACCGATGTTCCAGAAGCGCATCTTGAACGCGGGCGTGACCGCGAGCGAGATGCCGAGCAGGATCGCGAGGTTATGGAACGTGACCCAGCTCTTGCGCGATGTACCGAACGCGCCGTAGAGGATCGTGGAGTAGACCTTGATGGGATTTTCGCCCGTCAGCAGCGTTGTGACGATCGCGCAGACGATCAAAGCGAGCACGATCGCGCCGCCGCGGATCAAAACGGCCTTGTACCAGGGGAGCGTATCGCGCTTGGCGATGTGGAAGAGCGACTGTTTCTTATTCATCCTTGTTGCCTCCCCTCACGAGCGTCATCAGTGCGCCGACCTCGCGCTTGTCGGTCTTTCTGGCGTCGACCACGCCGGAGACCTGACCGCCGCAGAGAACGACGATGCGGTCACACAGCTCCAGCAGAACGTCGAGGTCTTCGCCGACATACACGACGGCGACGCCCTTCATCTTCTGCTCGGTGAGCAGGTTGTAAATGGTGTAAGATGTATTGATGTCCAGACCACGGACAGCGTAGGCAGTCATCAGCA
>OGDF01007485.1_pt1 | contig 10173 bp, 9 predicted proteins | sample 1570141 | NCBI WGS metagenome assembly OGDF01 (sample SAMEA4370581, study PRJEB24528) | human gut metagenome | reverse complement strand
GATAATCTGCCTTGATCTTGTCTGTGCTTCTGAACAGGAATCCCGCCTTGCTGGCCTGGATCATACCAAGGTCATTGTAAGAATCACCGCTGGCGATAGTCTCAAAGCCGATGGACTGCAATGCTTTCACTGTGCTGAGCTTAGACTGCTCGGTACGCATCTTGAAGCCTGTGATCTCTCCGTTATCTGCCACTTCCAGCGTGTTGCAGAAAAGCGTCGGCCATCCCAGCTTCTCCATCAGCGGTGTGGCAAACTGCGTGAATGTATCGCTGATCAGAATGACCTGTGTGAAGCTTCTCAGCTCATCTAAGAATGCCTTCGCACCAGGCAGCGGATCGATCTTCGCAATCGTTTCCTGAATCTCCTTCAATCCAAGGCCATGCTCCTTCAGGATTCCCAGACGCCAGTTCATAAGTTTATTGTAATCCGGTTCTCTTCAGTTCAGGGATTCCGCTGGCCTCCGCAAATGCGATCCAGATCTCCGGTACCAGTACGCCTTCAACATCCAAACAGGTAATATACATAACAGATAACTCCTTCCATTCTGATGGCCCATTCTCCAATTTCTCTATGAAATAGTACCACTTTACTACATTGAAATCATCTTATCATATTTTCTGGCACGATACAAGTTTTTTCTTGGCTGTATTTCTTATCATCCAGAGATTTTGTCTTTTGTGACCGGCTCCTATTCCGGATTTTTAATTACTGCACTATTTGCTTTTATTTCTTACCGAAATGGAAAAATCCTTTTTTCTCATATGGTTCGCTTGTATAGCTGATCAGTTCATATCCAATATCTTTGATTTCTTTCTTCGCCCATGGAATATCCAGCTCTGCATCACTGATGATGACTGTTTCTCCATCTTTTGCTGAAGATGTAACTTTCTTTACTTTAAAGTTCTTGCGGATCAGATCATTCATATGTGCTTCGCACATTCCACACATCATACCATCAATTTTTAATACTGTTTTTACCATAATTATGCATTCCTTTCGTTGTGAACTCCAGGCTTGCCGCTTACCTTCTTCGTCAGCGGAAGTCATACTGCCTGCACCGGCAAACAAGTCGATATAATGACATACTGTTTTCATATGTCAATATACACCCCCAGGGGGTGCTTGTCAATTCATAATTATGTAAGCTTGATGTGATTTTTTATCAATTAAAGGCAGCCACAATCTCCTGCTCCCCAACAATTGGTGTATGACCGCTGCCGTCATCCAGCGTATACTGTACCCGAATCGTCAATCCTGTTTCATTCTCTTCTATAGAATATGTCTCTGTATGCAGCAAAAATTTTGCTCCGACCATATAGGCTTTATAATCCACCATGGTCGCAGTCAATGTATCAAAAAGCATATCACAGGTAATCGCGCCCACACGATGCAGCAGCATTTTCTCCTGATCTGCAAATATCCCATTCTTGGTGATGGCATTGCCTGTATAATCTGTATAGGCCAGCATATGCTGTCTGCCGTCCCATTTGTACTCTCCCGTTGTCTCCCACTGACTATCAACGCCTTCTACAATACTTTTAATACGGATAGCAACGTTTCGCACTGCCGATTCTGATCCTGTACCTGTCTCTTTGATATAAATAAAATCCTGTTCCATTTATCTGACTCACTTTCGTGTATTTTCTTATTCTGATTTATCATACGTAAAACTCTCCCCTTCTCCCGAAGAGTTCTCCGGTCTTCTGACATAACTGCTACAAACATAAATAAAAAATTCAGTATTCTTTTATTTTCGTTTCCAAGCCCCGGTTTTGTCCTCGATTCCGAATTTTGCCGGATCAAAGACCGGATTCTTGCCTTCCTTCTTCTGCTGTTCGTAATCCTTCAATATAGCCGACGCTTTCGGCGCCAGCAGTGCAATGGCGATAATGTTGGCCCAGGCCATAAGTCCATAACCGATATCACCCATGGACCAGATAGCGTCCGCATTGACCAGTGCGCCGAAAAATGAGGCTGCAAGGAAGACTGCACGGCAAATGTTGACTGCCAGCTTGCTGTTGCCTGTCAAATAGCGGATGTTCGCTTCTGCCTGATAGCAGTAGCCTGTCATAGATGTAAAGACAAATAAAACGATGACAATGGCCAGCACTTTACCGCTCCATGTTCCATATGTATTCATCAGCGCATGCTGTGTCCATTTGATACCAGCCTCAATGCCGCCTGTCTGACTGAGAAGCAGATTTCCCGCACTATCGCAGACATCAAATGTACCTGTCAGCAGAATGATCAGTGCTGTAGCTGTTCCGATGAACAGTGTATCCACATAGATAGAAAATGACTGGATCAGCCCCTGCTTCGCCGGATGAGAACATTCTGCCGCTGCAGATACGATGGCGCCGCAGCCCATACCTGCTTCATTGGAATAAATGCCTCGCTTAACGCCCCAGGAAACGGCAGAACCGAGAATTCCGCCGAAAACTGCATGTTTGCCGAAGGCTGATGAAACCACCACTCCAAGAATTCCCGGAAGCTTTGTGATATTCAATCCAAGAATAACAACCGCTGCCAGGATATAAATACCGCACATCACCGGTGCCAGCATCTCGGCAATCTTCGCAATACGTTTAATACTGCCGTATACAACAATACCGAGGATCACACAGCAAATGGCACCTACCAGAATCTTATTCACAGAAAATGCTTCTTCAAAAACCGTTACCAGCGAATTGATCTGAACTCCGGGCATCAAAAAGCCCGGTCCCAGAACCGCCACAATAGCAAAAATAATGGCATAAGGCTTGCATTTTAAGCCTTTCTCGATATAATAAGCAGGCCCACCCATGAACTCGCCATCGGGATTCTTTACTTTATAAGCCTGTCCCAATGCGGATTCTGTATAGGCAGAAGCCGCCCCGATCAGGGTAATGATCCACATCCAGAAAACAGATCCCGGGCCACCGAAATAAATGGCCGATGCCACACCGGCAATATTACCCATGCCCACACGAGCGCCCACTGTTGTTGCAAATGCCTGAAACGGCGTAATACCGTTCTCACTTTCTTCTTTTGCTCCAAGTAAACATACCATTTCCTTCAGTAACCGAATCTGAGGAAACTTCATGCGAATTGATAAATAAAGCCCGACTCCCAGACAGAGCAGTACAAGAACCATACTCCAGATCATGGAGTCTACATGACTGACAAATTGTGAAAATGCTTCCATAAAACCGTAAAACCTCTTTCCAACCGAAGTTTGCAAAACCAAATCTGATAACTGACTGCATCAGAAAAGTGCAAAACAAAATCCTGATAACCGACTGTATCAGGATTCTGGGTGCCCCGATTAATTACACAATAATGGTACTATGATACGCTAAATTCCACAAAAAATCAACCATCATGGGCAAAAAATGTTTATTTTTTAGTACATTAATGTAGAAAAATTTCAAAAATTAATTTCAAGTGTTATTTTAGCTCCGTATAATAAGTGTTCCTTGCCCTACCATTCCGCTTTAAAACATGGTTTTCCACCATCCGCTTAAGCAATCTTGTAGCTGTGGAAGCACTCACTTCAAGCAATTCGGCTGCTTGATTCTTAGTTAGTCTATCGTTCTTTCTGATATAATCTAAAATAATCTCTTCCTCATCGGATGATGCTCTTGTTTCTATATTATTAGGATAATTATATTGTATCGGCCGATCTTCGACTCTGTATACAGGTGGATTCGCCTGAGTATACCGCTGCTGTTCATTCACATTCGGCAATATAATCTTGAATGTATTCTTCGTTGTCTCAAGCACAGGTTTCTGCAGCATATCTTTATATGCCATCATCATTTTACTGATACCAGTACCGTAGGCTTCAATCAACTGTAAACGATAAAAAACATTGGCCAAATCCTGATTCCTGCATATAGAAATTCCCGCCATCACATCCTCCAGCTCTATCCCCGGTACAAGACCACCAATGGATACAAATTCTATCCTGTCTTCATACATGCTGATCAGAGCGCTGGCGCTGAAAGAATAATCCCGATGTACCAACAAATTCAGCAATGCCTCCCTTACAGCGACCTCCGGGTAATCTCTCGTATCAATTCTCAACAATCCTTCTATCGTAGCATGTGTCTGATTTCTGAAATCAATAAACGCATACACATCATTCATCTGCTGCATAAGAGAACCTGTAAATTCTCTCCTGTCTTTAAAAACAGTCTGATCTACCCCCTGAAAAACGGCCATCTTAATTGTATGTGCACACTGGTCCGATAAAAGCAGTGCCAGATTACTATACAGACCGTCCTGATCAATCATCTTCAATGTACGTATCTGCTGGGGTCCAAAATCAATATTCCTATGCTCAAACTCTTTCTTCACCGCATCAAAAGTTAACTCCTGATTCAAACTGCGCATGGCTTCAAAACGTTCTCCATCTGTCTCTTTAATCATATGTCGAATCGCTGCATCTGTCGCAGGAACTGCTGAATATCCCTGCCGAACGTACACACCTTCCGGTCTCATTCCCTTTTTAGCTATATAATAAGGACGATCCGTTCCTCGCTGAATATCAACTGCAACAATCTTTTTCCCATTCTCCTCAACCGTCTCATAATGCAGGAACATCGTAATATCCGGCTTAATCGCGTCCCGAACCATATTACTAATCTGCAATGCTGTCCCGTCAGGATTGTCCATTCCTACAACCGTTCCGTCATCCCGAACCCCAATATATAATTTTCCTCCATCGCAGTTTGCAAAGGCAATGATTTCTTTCTTGATATCGTCAACAACTACTTCTTTGAGTTCTACCGTTTCACTTTCCCGAAATACCATACTTTCATCCCCTTGATTATTTTCTGCTTACATTATATCAAATCAAATCAATCGAGTCAAGTGCTCTATTTTGACTCGATTGATTCAATTCACTTATACATAATTCGATTGACTCAAAGATTCTAGTATTACCTTTATCGGTTAATATAAATATTACAGCTCTGGTAAGCCCAAAGACTTCAGTGCCTTTATCATGGTTTCAGTGCTTTTATCTCTATTCATTAATACTATATTCACTTCTATAACTGATGAGCCGCAACGCGTACCGGCTGTTTCTTTTTCCTGACAACAGAAGCTGCAACCACACCGGCCATTACCAGCATTGCACCCATATACCCCTTCCCGGACAATGTCTCATGCAGGAAGATGTATGCGAAAACAGCCGAGAAGACTGGTTCCAGTGCAAACAAAAGACCTGTATGTTCCGGTGTTGTATACTTCTGTGCCATTGGCTGCATCACGAATCCAAAGGCACTGCACACAAATGCCAGGCCCAAAATTGCAATCCACTGGGAACCGCTTGACGGCAATGTCGGTGTTTCAAACATAAATGTGCAAATGACACCATACAGCGCTGCAAATCCAAGCTGCCAGATGCCAAGGAGCATTCCGTCCTCTTCCTGTGCAAACTTGTCCGTCAGCAGAATCTGCACCGCATACACAGCTGCACCCGCAAGGCAGAGAATATCACCGCTGTGGAACACCAGTGACTGCTGCAGAGTCAGCAGACAAATACCTGTCATGGTCAGCAGAATACTCAGGATATTCTGGTGATCCGGCATTTTCTTCTTGATCACCCCATGGAAAATCGGCACAAGAACAACGGTTGTACTTGTCAGAAAACCGCCGTTGGAAGCTGACGTCGTCTGAAGGCCATGCATCAGAAACGCAAACAGCCCAAACAGAAACAGACCAAGAACTGCACCTTTCATCATCACACACTTCGTCGTCTTCCTGAACTTTTCAAAAAACAAAAGTGAAACCGCAATAAACGCGATACCAAATCTTAATGCAATAATACAAAACGGCGGGATACCATCCAAACCAATCTTCATCAACAAATAGGAACTGCCCCATGCCATCGCAACCAGCGCCAGCATACTGTCCGCCCGCTGCTGAGACCATCCATACTCCCTCATAACCTTATCCTACTCCTCTATCCTTATTTCAAGGTGCCCTTTAATTTGGCATTGCAAAATCAATTTCCCGATGGACAGTCGGACTGGCTGATATGGAAAACAAGGATTTTGCAATGACAAATTTTACAAGACACCGCCTTGCTTTTTTGCTTTTCATGGAGTATTATACATCTATCTGAGTATTTGAAAAGAGAATAATATTAATGCTTATCATTCATAAAAGTTATGGGGTGTGCCTGCAATGATTTTAAACCGCTATGAAATTTTTCTGAAAACCGCCGAAATCGGCAATATTACCAAGACTGCTGAGATTCTTCACTACACTCAGGCCGGCATCAGCCATGCCATTGCCGCATTGGAGAAAGAGACCGGATTTTCCCTTCTGGCAAGAAGTGCTTCCGGTGTCACCCTCACTGAGAACGGCAAACGTCTTCTGCCCTACATACAGACTCTGGTCAATGACCAGCATGGCCTATCCCAGGCCATTTATGATATCAACGAGACAGTGGCCGGTACACTCAGGATCGCCACCTTCACCAGTGTTTCAACCCAGTGGCTGCCCACCATCATCCGGAAGTTTCAGGCAGATTATCCCCTGGTGGAATTCGATCTGCTGGCCGGTGATTATGACGAGATCACCGAACGTATTTTAAGCGGCCGTGTGGACTGCGGTTTCCTGACAGCCCCTGTTGCTGACCCGCTGATCTTCCATCTGCTGTACAAGGATCCAATGAATGTGCTTCTGCCCGTTGGACATCCCCTCACGAAACATGATGTGCTGACTCTTCCGGAAATCAAAAAAGAGCCTCTGGTCCTGCCGACCAAAGGCTCTGATAATGATATTCAGGCAGTATTAAATGATGATTTCTCCGTTATCTCCATGGTATCTCACGGATTCGGCATCACCATCATGCCGGAGCTGATTCTTCGAAACCTCAATTACAGTCTGGAGATTCGTCCTATTGACCCGCCCCAGTACCGTGCCATCGGCATTGCTTCCATGCCGTTAAACCGTGTTTCTGTACTGACCAAGACTTTTATTCAGTATCTGACTGATCCATCCAAAATCAACTTTAATGAACCTTGTTCTTGATTTCATCAACGATCTTCTCAACGAACTCATCAAGACCCACAACTGTTGTGTCTTTCTCACCGTGAAGTCTGTAGGAAACTGTTCTGTTATCCTTCTCGTTGAAACCGATAACAAGAAGATATGGTACCTTCTGGATCTGGCCTTCACGCATACGATAGCCCAGTTTCTCTGATCTGTTGTCCAGATCGACACGAACATTCTGTGCTTCAAGCAGTTCACAGATTTCATTGGCATAAGCATTCAGGTCGTCATCATCTGTCTTAACAGGCATAACTTTGACCTGGATCGGTGCAAGCCATGTAGGCAGGTTGCCCTTTGTCTCCTCAAGAATATAAGCCATAAATCTGTCAAGAGAACCGAGGATCGCTCTATGCAGAACAACAGGTGTCTTCTTCTCGCCGTCTTTGTCAACATATGTCAGCTGGAACTTAGCCGGCAGACAGAAGTCAAGCTGACATGTGGATAATGTGATCTCATTGCCCACTGCAGGCTTCACGTTAACATCCAGCTTAGGACCGTAGAAAGCAGCTTCACCGATCTCTTCTGTGTATTCAAGACCCAGTTCGTTCATAACTTCACGCAGCGCGTTCTCTGCCTTGTTCCACATCTCATCATCATCATGGTATTTCTCTTTGTCTTCAGGATCTCTCAGAGATAAGACACATCTGTAATCTGTGATGCCGAAATCCTCATATGTGCTGAAAATCAGATCAACAACTCTTGAAATCTCATCCTTGATCTGCTCAGGTGTTACAAACAGATGGGCATCATTCTGGCAGAAATGTCTGCCTCTTTCGATACCTTTCAGTGTACCGCTGGCTTCATATCTGAAATCATGAGCGATCTCACCGATTCTGATCGGCAGATCTCTGTAGGAATGTCTCTTATTCGCATAAATCATCATATGATGCGGGCAGTTCATCGGTCTGAGTACGAAAGCTTCATCATCTACTTCCATGGCAGGGAACATGTTCTCTTTGTAATGATCCCAGTGACCGGATGTCTTATAAAGGTTCACAGTACCGACACAAGGTGTCATAACATGCTGATAACCCAGCTTGCGTTCCTTCTCCTTGATGTAGTTCTCAAGTTCCTGCCAGATCGTATAACCCTTTGGAAGGAACATCGGAAGGCCGCGGCCTACCAGATCATCCACCATGAAAAGTTCCATATCCTTGCCGATCTTACGATGGTCTCTTTCCTTGGCTTCCTCAAGGAGCTGTAAATGCGCTTCCAATTCTTCAGCTGTCGGGAAACATACGCCGTAGATTCTCTGAAGCACCTTGTTCTTGCTGTCACCCTTCCAGTATGCACCGGAATGTCTCAAAAGCTTGAAGTGGCGGCATAACTTCACATTGTCTACGTGAGGTCCACGGCAGAGATCTGTGAAATCGCCCTGTGTGTAACATGAAATATTGCCATCTTCCAGACCATTGATCAGATCAATCTTATATTCATCATCCTTGAACATCTCAAGGGCTTCTTCCTTGGTAATCTCATGACGAATAATCTTCTTGCCGCTCTTGGCAACCTTCTTCATCTCTTTCTCGATGGCAGCGATATCTTCATCTCTAATCACATCGTCACCCAGATCCACATCATAGTAGAAACCTTCTGCAACAACAGGTCCAACCCAGAACTTAGCCTGTGGATAGAGATGTTTGATTGCCTGAGCCATCAGATGTGCACAGGAATGGTTCAGCATTTTCAACTGTTCATCTTCTTTAAAATTAACCATTGTACTTATCTCCTTCTATCTTCTGTATCCGAAAATACCGATTCCCGTCAAGAAACCACAATTCTTTGGATACACCATTTTTAACATTGCAACTGTTATTGTACCACGCCGGATGATTTTTAACAATATCTTAGCGAACTATTATTTTTTTAAGTGCGATAATCTGCCCCATCTCAGCGGAGGTGCGGTGTGAAACAGAAAAAAGCCGGATAAGCAGCAGGCATCTCAGCCTGCCATCTTATCCGGCTATTGTTTCTATTGAAGAAATTGCCCTCCGATGAGTCATGACAAGTATACTATATATAGAGATATATTCGTCAAATACTATTCTCTTACATATTGAATGCTGCCTTATTGATCACTGCACGTTTATGTGTGCCTGTGCCAATGAGACCATTCTCATCATAAGCATTCACTGCAAATGTCACCTTCTTGCCGTTGACAACTTCTGTGATCTCTGCTTCACAGCGGACTTTCATACCGCATGGTGTGGATGCAAGATGCTTCACCTCAACGGACATACCAACAGAGCCTTTGCCTTCTTCCAAGCACTGTTCCATCAGCTTCGCGCATGTCAGTTCCATCAGATTGATCATGCTTGGTGTAGAAAAAACAGCAGGCAATTCGATGGCCGGCAGCTGCGGATCATTGTGATTGGCCAACATGCCCTCATTAACAACGATCTCTGCTTCGTACTTCATTCCAACTTTCATTTCCATGGTCATACCCTCCTACAATAAAAACTTCTTCATTTATATTTCTGTTACCTTTTCCAATTTCTATCATATCAGAAAAACATGAATCCGCCAACATATGTATGTGAAATTAAACATTTTACATGCAAACTATTTATCATAAGAGATTGTCTTGTAAGGTACTGATCAACTCCTCCATAACTATCGGTTTTGACAGGAACCCATCCATACCGTATTCCAGTGCTTTCTTTCTGTCCTCGTCAAAGGCATTGGCAGTCATGGCAAGGATTGTGATGCCTGCCAGTGCTGGGTTATCCAGAGCACGGATCACCTTAGTGGCTTCATATCCATTCATTACCGGCATCTGCACATCCATAAGCACCAGATCATAATTCCCCGGCATCGAATTCTTAACTTTCTCCACTGCCTCTGCACCATTTTCTGCGGTATCAACCAGAAATCCATATTCATTAAGGATCTCCATCGCAATTTCTCTGTTCAGTTCATTGTCTTCTACAAGCAGTATGCATTTGCCTCTGAAATCTGCACCTGCTTCCGGAAGAACTGAATTCTCTGACTCGGCCTGGCTCTGACCGATAGCAGTCATCAAAGTCTCTCTGATATCTGACATAAACAGAGGTTTCGCACAGAATGCAGTCACCCCTGCTGCTCTGGCTTCCACTTCGATATCTGACCAGTCATAAGCAGTCAGGA
>OGDF01007483.1_pt1 | contig 10175 bp, 10 predicted proteins | sample 1570141 | NCBI WGS metagenome assembly OGDF01 (sample SAMEA4370581, study PRJEB24528) | human gut metagenome | reverse complement strand
TGCTAAATAACAAACAGATACATTGAAAAATGTATCTTATTTTTTAGAAAAGAGGATAAAATATGAAGAAAAATAAAAAATTAAAAGATATGAAAATTTGTTTAGTTGGTTCATCTGGAGGACATTTAACACATTTATATATGCTTAAACCATTATGGCAAGATTGTGAAAGATTTTGGGTTACTTTTAATAAAATGGATGCAAATAGTATTTTAAAAAACGAAAAAGTATATCATTGTTATTTTCCTACAAATAGAAATATAAAGAACTTAATTAAAAATACATTTTTAGCAATAAAAGTTTTACATAAGGAAAAACCAGATTTGATTATTTCTTCTGGTGCAGCAGTTGCAGTACCATTCTTTTATCTTGGAAAGTTAAGAGGAGCTAAAACTGTTTATATTGAAGTATTTGATAGAATTGATAAATCAACATTAACTGGGAAACTTGTTTATCCTGTAACAGATAAATTTATTGTACAATGGGAAGAAATGAAAAAAGTCTATCCGAAAGCAATTAATTTAGGAAGTATATTTTAGGAGGTGCGATAATGATATTTATAACAGTTGGAACACATGAGCAACCATTTGATAGGTTATTAAAGTGTGTTGATAAAATGATTGATGATGGAATAATTAAAGAAGAAATTATTTGTCAAAAGGGGTATAGCACCTATGAACCTAAAAATTATATTGCGGAAAAATTAATTCCGTATGATCAAATGCAAGAAAATATAAAAAAAGCAAGAATTGTTATAACACATGGTGGACCAGCAAGTTTTTTAGATCCTTTAAAATATGGGAAAATTCCAGTTGTTGTCCCAAGAAAAAAAGAATTTAATGAACATGTTAATAATCATCAATTAGATTTTTCAAGACAAGTAGAGAAAAGAATGAAAAATATTATTGTTGCTGAAGATGATGATCAAATAATAGATGCTATTATTAATTACGACAAAAAAGTAAAAAAACTTAATAACAAGAATAATTCAAATAATAAAGAATTTAATGATTTATTAAAAGAAGAAATAGAAAAGATAGTAAAAGGGTGATTATGTGGATTTAAAAGTAGAAAAGAATAGTTTCTTTGATTGTGTATTATTGTTTATTACTTTGTTTGCAAATTGTGAGATATTATATAATCATACTGGAGTAAGTGGTTATTATTCAATATATGTATCCTTTATATTATTTATCGCTGGATTTATATATTTAATATTAAAAAATAATGGTAATATTAAAATTAGTATAATAGCGATTTTTTGTATAATTCCTATTGTTCTATATAATTTTTGCACTGAAAGCATAAGGTATGGAATTTTCTTCTTGACTCTATTAACCTGGTCTAATATAAAGTTTAAAAGTTTAAAAAAATTTCATAAATTTATTGTGATTTTAGCGGTTATCTTTTGTTTGATTCAAAAGGTAAGCATGTTAGAAAGAATAAGTGGTTTTATGATTTCTCCAACTATCTTTTCTTGTGTATTAGTTATATCATTAATTTATTTTTTATTTGAAAAGGACTTTAAAAAAAGTAATTGGATATATATTTTATTCATAATTATATTGATTTATTTTAGTGAATCAAGTTCAACATTTTTATTTTCTTTGGCATTGATTATATATAAAATAGGAATTAATTTTATCATTAGTAAAAAAACGAAAAAAAATTTGACAAAAAAGGAAAATAATAATAGTTTCCTTAAAATATTAATTTTTTTATTAATATTGGGTTGTACAATATATATATCAATGAATTTAAATCAAGTCTTATCAATAATTTCAAGAGGAAATAGGGATGCAAGCACATCAACAAGACTTACATATTATAGCTTATTTTTTCATCAACTTATAACCAACCCTAGAATGTTTTTAATAGGTATGGGTGCTGGATATACTAGAAATGTGATAAGCTCGTTATCTACTGTTATGGCATCTCATTATCCTTTACATCAAGATATTTTAATGATTCTGTGTGAGTATGGAGTATTAGGTTTTATTTGTTTATATAATGTATACTTTAAAAAACTGAAAATGAATTGGATAATAATTTTGTTGATTATTCTATGTTCATTTCATAATTTAATTTTAAGTACAACAACCCTTTGTTTAATAATTTTAACCAGTAATTCATTAAATTATCAGTATAATGAGGGTGAGTTTTGGAGATGATTATATGAAAAAGATATTTTTTTGCAATTCTTATTATCATATTTTAATTTCTATTATTAAAATTATAGCGGATAATAAAAAGAATATTAATTATATTGTTTTGACTGATGATAATTGTATTATTGATTTTTCATCAATAGCAAAAAAAATTAAAAATAACAAGATTGTTGAAGATGTATATTGTATTAAATACCCAAAATATTTAACAAAGTGTAATCAAAGTTTTCTAGGTTTGGTGAAGAAAAATATTTTTTGTATTTTCTTTAAACCAAGATTTTTAAATTTGAATGATTATGATGAAATTTATATTTATAATGATACATCAATTGTTGGAAGGTATATTAACAGAATAAATAAAAAATATATTTTATTAGAGGATGGTACCGATTGTTATAAAAAAAATCACAATTATATAATTGAAAATAATAAAGCAAAGCATTTTTTTAAGAAAATATTTGGGATAAATGAATTAGGTTCATCAAATAATATAGAATATATTGAAGTTAACGATAAAGCAAATTTAGAAATATCAAATAAAAAAATAGTTGAAAACTCTAAAAAAGATATGTTTGAAAAATTGTCAGATTCTGACATCAAAATTTTGCAAAATATTTTTTTAGATGATATAAATATTTCTGTATTAAATAATAAATGCTTAATAATTACACAACCATTATCTGAAGATGGATTTTTAGAAACAGAAAATGATAAAATAGAACAATATAAAAAAATTTTATTAAAATTAGGTTTAAAAGAATGTGATGTCGTTTTTAAAATACATCCAAGAGAAAGCACGAATTATAGTTTTTATTTTAAAAATAGTTATGTTATGAAAGAAAATTTTCCTATAGAAATTTTGAATTTTTTTCCTTCATTAAAATTTAAATATATAATTACTATAAGTTCTACAGCAATCGATTTATTAGATAATTGTGATAAAAAAATAATACTAGGATGGGAATGGTTAAATGAAAAATAAAGTTGTTAAGGCGGGAGTATGGTATACAATCTGTAATTTTCTAGTTAAGGGTCTTGTATTTATTACTATGCCTATTTTTACGAGAATTATGACTGGTGAAGAAATTGGGCTTTATTCAAATATTTCATCTTGGGTTACTTTACTTGCAATAGTTACAACATTTGAAATATACTCCAGTGTTTCGGTAGCAAGATTTGATTATAAGGATGATTTGGATTCATATATTTCATCATCATTATTATTAGGTACTTGTATTACAGTTGTTTTTTATATTATAGTATTAATCTTTCATCAGCTATTTGAAAAAGTATTAAATATGGATTTTTTTACAATTAATTTAGTATTTGTTTATTTGATGTGTTATCCAGCAATGCAAATGTTTCTTATAAAAAATCAAATTAATTATAATTATAAATCGACTATTGTGGTTTCGTTAATTTCTAGTTTTTTATCAACATTTTTTTCGATTCTATTTACAGTTTATTTTATTGGGGGTTTAAGAGGTAGAATAGTAGGATATTTTGTACCATTAATTATTTGTAATTTTGTATTATATATTCTATTAATAAAAAAGGGGAAATCAATATCTACTAAGTATTGGAAATATGCTTTATTAATATCATTTCCATTAATTTGGCACCTTTTGGCAGGATATATTTTAAATTCTTCAGATAGAATTATGATTACAAGTTTAATTTCTGCAGAGGCAAATGCGTTGTATTCAGTCCCTTATATGTTATCAATGGTTGTTTCATTACTTTGGTCATCTATGAATAATGCTTGGTCGCCATGGGCATATGAAAAAATGGATAAAAAAGAATATAATGAATTATTTAGTAAATCAAAGCCATATACTATATTTTTTCTTGTTATAGTTATGTTATTTATTTTAGTTGGACCAGAATTATTATTTATAATGGGTGGAAAAAACTATTTACAAGCAAAATATATTATTCCGCCTGTAATGATTGGTTATACATTTCAATTTATATATTCTTTATATGTTAATATAGAATTTTATCACAAAAAACAATTTAACATTGCTATTTCAACTATGACGGCTGCTATTATAAATATTATTCTTAATTTTTTGCTATTAAAAAAATTCGGTTATATTATTGCTGCATATACAACTTTAATAGGCTATATTGTACTATTGTTTATGCATTATTTATCAGTAAGAAAACTTAATTGTGAAGGCTGGTATGACACAAAATTTTTTGTTAAAATTTGTTTGTTATCCCTTTGCTCTATTCCAGTATTTATTTTATTATATAAGTATAATGTAATAAGATATATTTTTATAGGTTTATTATTTATTACTGCAGTAGTATTTATCCTAAAAAATAAAAAAAGTATAATTGATATGATTAAAAATAAATCCGTTTTTTATGTTTTTAACCAAAAATGGCACAGGAGGGTCAAATGAAATTAGAAAATGAAAAAAATATAAAGTTAATTCTTGCAATTTGGATAATATTATCACATCTACCGGGTATGAAGGTACTTGGTGCATATAATTATTTGCCAGTTGCTGGTTTCTTCTTTCTGTCAGGATATGGACTTATGATGAAAAGTAAGAGTAACTCAAAATACAATTTGTTGAAAAGTATTTTAAAAATATATATTCCATATATGGTTGCAACAATTATTTATACAATTATATTTAATAATTACAATTTATTAATGCTATTGAAGCAGATTACTTTAATAAAAGTCGATTTGCCATATGGATGGTATATAAGAACACAGATAATTCTTTATATTATTTGGTTTATTGCAAATAATTCAAAAAATAAAAATTGGAAAATATTCATCTCATTTATTTTAGTACTAATTTATTCAATTTTATTCAGATATACAGGTCAAATATTGACATCATATAAGACAGTATTTGCATTTGTAGTAGGATTATGGTATGCTATGTATGAAAATAAAGTATTTAAATACATTAATTTATATAGCTGTGTATTTTGTGGAGTAGTGTCTCTGGCAATCAGATTTATTGTAACCGATAATGAAACAATATTTGATTCTGTATTGTATAATTTAAGTGGAATTTTATTTTGTTTTTTATTAGTTTATTCAATATATAAAATAAATATAAAAAATAAAAAGATAGATTTTTTAAAAAATATGTCATTAGAGTTGTATTTGGTACAAGGAATTTCACAATGCTTTTTTATGAAAACATATTTTTGTGATAAATCGTTTTTATACTTAAATAATAATTTATTAATAATTATTTTATCAACAATTGGAACAATTATTTTGGGATATTTATTAAAAAAAATAGATACTAAAATTTTTAATATTATTTATAAGAGGAAGGAAGCTTGATTTATGAAGATATTAGCAGTTATACCTGCTAGAGCAGGTTCAAAAGGAATACCAAATAAAAATATAAGAATAATAGGAGAAAAACCTTTAATATATTATTCTATAAAAAATGCAATTAGTTCTAAATATATTACAGATGTCATTGTTACTACTGATTCTGAACAAGTAAGGATCATTGCGGAACAAATGGGTGCAAAAACAAAAAGAAGAAGTGAAGAGTTGTGTGGTGATTCAATTACACTTGATTCGGTAATATATGATGCGATTCCAAAAGAAGAAAATTGGGATTATATTGTTACTATGCAACCAACTTCACCAACTTTGAAGGTTTCTACATTAGATGATGCAATAGAATATTCTATAAAAAATGATTTAGATACATTAATTTCTGCAATTAATGCTCCACATTTGTCTTGGGGTGAAAAGGATGGAAAAAAAGTTCCAAATTATTCCGAAAGATTAAATAGACAATATTTACCACCATGTTATATGGAAACAGGTGCCTTTGTAATTTCAAAAGCAAATGTAGTGACAGAAAAAACACGTATAGGAGAAAAAGTCGATGTTTTTGAAGTATCAGATGATGAATCCGTTGATATAGATGATTTTAGGGATTTAGCAAATGTTGCTCAAATTCTTAATAAGCAAAGAGTAGCAATTTATGTTAATGGTAATAATAAAAGGGGCACAGGACATGTGTATAGGGCATTAGAGTTAGCAGACGAATTTTATTCAAAACCAGATATTTATTTTGATTATAATCAAACTGATAGAAAAATATTTGGTAAAACAACACATAATTTAATTCCTGTAAATGGAATAGCAGAATTATTTGAAAAATGTAAAGAAAATCAATATGATATCTTTATAAATGATATATTAACAACATCAATTGATTATATGATTGGATTAAAAAGTGTATTACCAAATGCTAAAATAGTTAATTTTGAAGACGATGGGGAAGGTATATTAAAAGCAGATTTAGTTTTTAATGCACTATATAGTGAAACAGATTTAAAACAAGTTAAGGCAGGAGAAAAATATTATATTTCTGGTAAAACTTTTATGTTTTATGATCCGATAAAGATTAACGAAAAAGTTAAAAACGTATTTATTTCCTTTGGTGGTGCAGATCCACAGAATTATTCTGATAGATTATTAAAGATTATTAGTAAAGATATCTATAACAAATATAATTTTACTGTTGTTCTTGGAAGAGCAAAAGCCAATGTAGAAAAATTAATGGAATATAATCAATATAGTAATATTAATGTTTTATATGATATATCAAATATGCCTGAGTTAATGGCAAAGGCAGATATTGCTGTAACATCTAGAGGAAGAACTGGTTATGAACTTGCTATAATGGGAATTCCATCAATTGCAATGGCACAAAATGAGAGAGAAGAAAAACATGGATTTGTATGTAATGAAAATGGATTTGATTATATTGGACTTAATCCAGATGATGAAATCATAGAAGCAAATTTAAAAATGTATTTAGAAATGAAACAGGAAAACAGACAACATTATCAAAATATGTTGTTAAGCCATGATTTAAAGGGCGGAAGAAAAAGAGTTATGGGACTTATTAATAGTTTATAGGAGGGATAAAATGAGTAAACCATATTTAATAGCAGAAATGGGTGTAAATTTTTATGATACTGCTAAACAAATGAATATTACACCACTTGAGGCAGCAAAATTATATATAGATAAGGCTGCAGAAGCAGGAATAGATTGTGCTAAGTTTCAATCTTATAAAGCTAATACAATAGTTTCTAAAAATTCACCTGCATATTGGGATACAACTAAAGAAGCAACAAAAACACAATATGAATTATTTCAAAAATTTGATAGTTTTGGAGAAAAAGAATATAGAGAATTATGTGAATATACACATTCAAAAGGAATGGATTTCACATCAACACCATTTGATTATGCATCTGCAGATTATTTGTATGATATGGTAGATTTTTATAAAATATCATCATCTGATTTATCTAATATTCCGTTTATAAAACATATTGGAAAGAAAGGTAAACCAGTTTATATGTCTGTTGGGGCATCTTATTTATCCGAAGTTGACGAAGCTGTAAGGGCATTAAAAGAAGTTGGATGCAAAGATATAGTTATTTTTCATTGCGTATTATCCTATCCGACAGATCCTAAAAATGCTAATTTAAGAATAATCGAAACATTGAAAAAAGATTTTCCAGATGTTAGAGTAGGTTTTAGTGATCATGTTGCACCAGATGAAACAATGATGACTCTTGCAACAGCATATTTATTAGGTGCAGAAGTAATTGAAAAACATTTTACACTTGATAAAACATTACCTGGAAATGATCATTACCATGCTGGTGATCCATCAGACTTTAAAAAAGCAATAGAAAATTTTAAATGGATTGATAATGTTTTAGGTAGTCCAAAGAAAACTGTGCTAGACTGCGAATTAGTTCCAAGAAGAGAAGCAAGACGTTCATTAGTTTTAACTAGAGATATGAAAGCAGGAGATGTAATTAAGGAAAGTGATTTAATGCCAAAACGCCCTGGAACAGGTATTTCACCAAAATTTGCTGATATTGTAATTGGAAGAAGTGTAAAAGAGGATTTAAAAGAAGATACAATATTAACATGGGATATGGTATAGTGTTATAAAAGATTTAGATGAATTTAAAAATATATCTGATGTTATATTAGTTAATAGAAATGATAACATATTAGATGATGTTAAAGATAAAATATATACAAGAGATTTATTTTCAAGAGATTAATCAAGTTAAAAATAACTTGATTTTTTTATTAATTTTTAATAAAAAAATAAAAAATATGCAAAAAAACGTGATTTTTTGTTAAATCTTTAAATTAAAGATAAAATGTCCTATTTAAGTTTATAATTATATAAAGGTTGTATATTGAAAGGAAGTAATTAATATGGCTAATAAAAATATTTATAGGATAATCTTATCAAATGAATTTTTAGGGGTAAGTAAGGAAATTAGTGCTCCTAATAGATATGAACTTAATTGTAAAATAGAAAATCAAAAAAGAATATGGAATGATAAAATTAATCGTGAATTAAATAGACAAAATAAAGAACAAATGAAAAATCAAGCTGAAAGATTAACACACGTTGATGAAATAAAAGTTGAAAAATATAAATCAATAATAAAACATATATATAATCAGACATCAAAAAAATATTATAATTCATTATTGGAAAACAAAAAATATAAATCATTTTCTACAGAATTAATTCAACCAAGTTTAAATCAAGTTTATTCAGAACTAAGTGTTCCTAATAAAAGTTTTTTAGAGAAAATATTTAAAAGTAAATTAGAAAAAAGATTACAAAAAGAAAAAGAAGCTAATAAATTATATGAAATAAGACTTAATTATTATAATGAAGAGTATGAAAAACAAAAAAATAATTATGAGAAAAATAAAACAATATTTATTAATGAACAAAATAAACATAATGAAGAAGTAAATGTAAATAAGAGCAAATATGAAAATGGAGATAATATTCAAATAGAAAAATATTTTTCATATGTACTAGATAATAGTATATATCCTAATGAATTTATAAAGGATTTTGAAATTCAATATATAAAAGAAAATAAGATTTTAGTTGTTGCATATTATTTACCTAATGAAGAACTTGTTCCAAGAGTTATTAAACATAAATATGTTTCAACTAGAAATGAAATAGATGAAATTAAGATGTCTGATAAAAATTTTGAAAAATTTTATAATGATGTAATTTATATGTGTTGCTTAAGGACAATAAAAGAATTGTTTTCATCTGATAGTGAAAATTATATTGATGCAATTGTATATAATGGATGGTTAAAATATATTGATAAAAGTAATGGAAAACCTGCAGAGAGCTGTGTATTAACAGTAGAAGTAAGTAAAGATAAGTTTAATGAAATAAATTTAAATAATATTGATTATAAAACTTGTATAAAAGGATTAAAAGGTATTTTTGCTCCAAACATATTAACAATTACACCAGTTATTCCTTATTTAGATATTAATAGAAATGATTCAAGATTTATTGAAAGTAAAAAAGTAGAAAATATAACATTAGATGGATTTAATCTTGCTACAATGCCTTGGGAGGATTTTGAATATTTTGTTAGAGAATTATTTGATAAGATGTTTAATGTTAATGGTGGAGAAGTAAAGGTTACTCAAGCAAGCCATGATGGTGGAGTAGATGCTATTGCATTTGATAATGATCCTATTAGAGGCGGTAAATTTGTAATACAAGCAAAGAGATATAATAATGTTGTTCCGGTATCTGCTGTTAGAGACTTATATGGAACAATGATTCACGAGGGTGCAACTAGAGGAATTTTAGTTACTACAAGTTTTTATGGTAAAGAAGCATATGAATTTTCAAAAGATAAACCAATAACATTAATAGATGGTTCAGCATTATTAGGTTTACTTAATAAATATGGTTATTCAAATTTAACAATAAAAATTGGTAGGTAGGTGTTGATAAAATGAAAAAATTAGTTATTAAAAAATTAGAAAATGCATATAGAATAAAAGAACTTAAAGTTAGTTTTGATAAAAGTTATAAAAACAAAAAATAATAAGATAAAGAATCAAGCTAAAAAATAACTTGATTCTTTTATTAATTAACTTAAGAAATTGTTTGACCTTAATAT
>OGDF01007481.1_pt1 | contig 10178 bp, 5 predicted proteins | sample 1570141 | NCBI WGS metagenome assembly OGDF01 (sample SAMEA4370581, study PRJEB24528) | human gut metagenome | reverse complement strand
AGGCAACCCAATGGCGACGAATAAAAGAAAGCACGGTTCCTCCTGAAACTTGGATACGGCTATCGTAGCAGCTTTTCTAAAGGCGCATGCAGCATATGGGATATCGATTCAAAAAGAAGCCCGCTTCCATAAGGAAGCGGGCGAGCAATCTTTGTTTGACAACAGCCTACGATCTACGAATAACCTCGGTAACCAAATCGGCTGCGTAGTTAACGTTGTCGGCATTAAGATTGATGGGATGATCTTGCTCGGTGTAAGCGCAAGCAAAACTCGACCCCTCAACGCCAGCAAGCGTCATTGCGCGCAGGCTCCTCTCCATTGCGGCGTGCGCATCGGTGTCGACATAGGGCATCTCGACCGAAGCGAGCGGACGATGGAAATCGGACGCCACGCGCGAGAAGAGACCCGTGATGCGCCTGTCGGCCTTCAAAGTACGATGTTCACCCTCAGTCGTAATCATGGAGAGCTGGCCGGCGCCCACGCACTTGAGGTTGATGATAAAGACACCGCGAAGCTTGTCGCGATGCTCATCGAGAAACGCCTTCATGCCGGCATTGTCGTTCTCGGCAGCGCCGGTTGCAACAAACCAGATGTCGTGACCCAAAAGCTCGTCGTCTCCCAAAGACGTCACTGCCTGGCGAAGCTCATCCTCATTTCCCTCGCCAGCGGCACCGCCCTTCCAGCCATCGTCGCCTTCGAAGTTATCCCACGAACCGATATCGCGGCCAGAACGCTTCGCATCGAAGTCCTCATCCACGCCGAGCCAATCGCTCATGCTGGTCTCTTCATTCTTTTTGCGTCCAAACAAGCCACGACGCTTCTTGGCAGGAGTGGCGGACACAGGAGTCGCAGCATGAATGGTCTCGAATTGCTGCTGCGGGACAGGCGACACCACATCAGTCGAATCAATAACGGTAAACGTCGGTTTTGCCGCGACGGGCTGGTCCATGTCAACTGGAGCCGGAATGGAGGAGAAAGGATCCACCGGCTTGGCAGAAGGATCGGGCAGGTCAAAAAGCGAAGACCGATTTCCCATGGGGTTCGCACGAACCGCCGGAGTCACCGGCGGGATTTGAGTTGACGCCACTGCGGGGGATGCAGGAACCGAATCAAGCGACGGAATATTGAGCTGTCGCTGGGGACGCGGTGCCGGAGCCGGTGCGGGAGTAATCTGCGCCATCAAAGAATCGACGGTCTCGACCTGTGCAGGCATAGCCTGGGTTCCTTGATGCTGTACAGGCATGGCCTGGGTCCCCTGAGACTGCGCGGGGATGGCCTGTGTGCCCTCAGCCGAAATCTCCTCTGCAGGAACAAAGACCTGCGTAGACTCGACAGTGGTCCCTTCGGAGCCATCAGTCAAAGGCACGTCGTTGTTCCCTTGTTCAACGTTATTTTCCTGCTCATCCATTACCTGAGCTATATCAACGGAAACCGTCTCATCGGGCGCGGGCAGCACCTGCTCCTCTTCGACCTCATCCGCCTCATGTTGGGCAACATCCTCAGCAGCGATGCCGTCCTCAGACTCCTCCGCAGGCTGATCAACCTCATCGAGCGGGAGAGGTTCGTCCTCAATCAGCTCAAAATCAGCCTCGGCAATCTCCATATCATCAGTGGGGATGATCTCTTCAAAATCCTCTTCGCCCGTAAGCACAAGCGGCTGTTCTTCGGCAACAGCAGGCAGAGGAGTCTCCTCAACAAGCTCATCCGGAATGGGAGCCACAATAGAAGTCTGAGAGGCATCGACGGGCTGATCTTCAACAAGCTCGTTTGGAATGGGCGGAACAATCGACGTCTGTGAGGCGTCGAAGGACTCTTCATCAATCTGCTCCTCAACCTGTTCATCAAAGACGGCCGGCTCGTCTGCGGCTTCATCAGTCTCCGCATTCTCGCCATCGGCAAGCTCTGCCACAACGGCGGGAATCGCGAGGGCTTCCTCTTCTTCGGTCACCTCTTCGTCAAACAGCGAAGGAGCAATCGGGACGACCGCGGGAGCGGGGACAGGCGCAGCAACGGCATCGGCCTGTTCGTCGGAAACCGCGCCGGGAGTCTCCTCGGCCGCTTCCTCACCCTGCGTTTCGATAGGAACGGCAACGGGCTCATCCACGGAAGCGACAACAGGCTCATCCACGGAAGCAACAACGAGATTATCCACCGAAGCGGCAGCGGGCTCATCCACGGGGAACTGACCCTCATCGTACTCCAGGTCGCACTCGGCAGGAATCATGCCCAGAGCACGAATGGTGTCCTTGCCAAATCGCAAATTGCCAGCAGCGTTAAGAGGCAAGACCGGCGCCTGCTCCGCAGCATCTGCAACAGTATCCGCAACAGCATCGGTCGCAGCGGGAGTACTATCCACCGGCAAGAGATCGTCATTGGCAAATGTATCGTCGACCGTCTCATCGTCAGCCTGAGTCTCCTCGGTAGCCACCGAGGAATCCTGCTCCGGCTGTTCAAAAGCAACAACCGGTTCCTCCTGAACGGGCAACTGCGGTTGCGAAATGGGCATCTCGTCTGCAGTGCTCGCCTCAGCATCACCAAGCTCTGCCTGCCCGGATTCTTCCTGGTAAAGAGGCTCGTCCTCGACTTCTGCCGTATAGGAACTCTGATACGCACCGCTCAGCGAATCCAAATACTCCTCAAATGGGACATCCTCCGGGAATTCATCGGCACGAGACGACGGCGCAACCGTGTCCATAACGCCCAGCATGGCAGCCACGGAGGATTTGTTGCAGATTGCACCCGTGGTGTAGGGCATGGCAAAGCGATCAAAAAGAAACGCAACAGAACGCAAAAGGGGAATTAAGGAGAACAGGATGGCAATAACCCAAAGTACCGCTTTGAGAGCACCCGGGAGAGGAAGCAGGCGAAGGATGGCAACGGCTGCAGGAAGCACCATAGCAACCGGGAAGAGCTTGTTGATAAGCGCACGATAGCTTGCAAACGGTTCGCGGCTCAAAAGATCGGCACGAGAAGAATCATAATGCGCAACTACGACAACCGGACGATTGCGAGGAGAAGCAAGGGGGCCAGATGCCTGATGATAGGCGATAACGTTTTGAGAAAGACCGTTTGCCCCAATCGCAGGGACAGAGATCTTATCCAAACGAATAAGCACGTACAGAACGCCCAACGCAAGAACAAGCAGGAAGCCAAAAATACCCAATGCCCCGCCGATTCCCATAAAAAGCGTGGCAACAAACAGTACGATTCCCGCAATGGCAGAAACGTTTTTTCGAGACGAAGAAGCGGTAAATTCCTGTATCTCGGGATTAAAACCGTGGTCGGTGAAAATACGTGCGATGACATCTGCAGCGGTGCGTTCTTCCTCGCTGCAGGCAGGGGTAATCTCCGTGCGCTGCAGAAGATGATTCAAATATTTTTTACTGTTAGCCATGTAGGGCTCCATATCGCGGTTGCTTAATGCATGCAGGCATACCGCTCCCACGGTAAGCCTGTATAGGCGAAAGTATACCCTTACTTATCTCTAGCTGCAGCGCCGAGCCCGGATGCCAGCCCCCTTGGCACATTTTCCCCGCGAGACTCCATATCGATTAAAATGGTGCCGTTGCGACGAGATGGTCCGCTGCGGAAGGGGTTGCGCATCTTATGGCTGAAACAACAATTCATTCGATGGATGGCTCAAATGAGCGCAATGAATCCGCTCGGCGCATTCTCAACCTACTCTTTATCCTAAATTGCACCTCGAGACCCCTCACAACCACCGAGATCATCACCGATAGCGATCTTGGGTATGGAATGGCGGGTATTGAGAGCGAAAAGAAAAAATTCCAACGCGATCGCAAAAAACTCGAAGAGTACGGTGTCCACATCCGTGAAGTTAAAGAGAGTGGAGCCAGCGAAACCGAAGAGAGCCGCTGGGAGATCGACCGCGAACGCACCCATATAGATACAGCCGTCGTCACCCAAGATGACGCCGATATGCTCGTACATGCCGTCGATGAGTATCTGGCGCGTACAAAGATATCCTTCCGCTCCGCATTGCTGCGCATCCGAGCCGTCGCAGCGGCAATCGATACCGATGCCGAGCAGGACGAGAGCGTCGATGATGTCGAGCAGGTAAACGAGCAGATTCAAAACGTGCTCGATACCGTGTGGGCAGCTTATTGTTCACGAAAGTCCCTTCCCTTCTGCTATCGAGATGCAAAGGGGAAAGAATCCAAGAGAACGGTATCGATCTACGGCATTGTTAACCAGGCAAATCAGTGCTATTTCGTCGGTCTCGACAACCTTTCCGGCAAGGTTCGAACCTTCCGCACCGACCGCGTCACACGCATGAACAAGCCCCGCGGATCCTACACCATCCCCCATGATTTTTCCCTCAGCGCTTTTCAGTTTCTCCCCTTCGATTTAGGCGATGAGGAGGAAATTCAAGCGACCTTCGCTTTTCCCGCACAATCCGTAGCTGGAGAAATCGAGGTGCTCACACATGGAAGGGGAACGCTTGAAATACAGCCGGATAAATCCTTGCGCTGGAACATCGCAGTGAAAAATCCAGACGCCGCCGTAGCCATGGCCCTTAAAAACGCCTCCCTTGGCATGCGTCCCTGTTCCCCGGCGTCCCTCGTTTCCCTTTGGAACTCAACAATCACCAAGGCGGTGGAGGCCCATGGCCGAATCTAAACTTAAAGCCGATCAAATCGTCGCCGGCGGCATCAGACTCCTTCAACTGCTCACCGCTGCGCCAAACCAATCGGTATCCATCGCCCGTGCCTGTTCTGCACTAGGGGTCCAAGTTTCCGATCTCGATCGAATCGTCGAAATCGTCTCGAGTCTCTCGGACCGCTCCACTGGCGTGAGGGCCATTATCGATATGGACGAAAAAACAATATCTCTCGGCGGAGATGCCGCCCGCCTCGTGCCGCTGAGGCTCTCTATCAATGACGCTGCCGTATTGAGATATGTTCTCGCCTCGCTGAATATCGATCAAAGCACCCGTCTTCGCATCCAGGCGGCACTCGATGACCCGTCGCAACTCCAAACCCAGATGATTTCCCTAGCAGAACCAGCGCGCTACGGTTCGTTCTATCAAAAACTACTCGAAGCGATCGAGGATGGCGTGCGACTCCGTATGGGGTATCGCTCTATCGATGAAAAGGAGCCACATGTTCGCACCATCGATCCCTACCGTCTGGTGAGCGAGGAATCGGCGACCTATCTCGATGCTTGGGATGTCGAGCAGGACGCACAGCGTAAGTACCGCCTCGACCGCATCTCCTCTCTCGAGGTGACGGAAGAATCGGCGATACATCACCCGTTTGATCGGACCGATATACAGGAAAGTCTCGAAAAATCAGGTGTCCGGGCGCTGGTGCGATGCAACAAGTCCTACCTGCCCCTCATCACCTGGTCCGGTATCATGCGCACCGAAGACCAAGATGACGAGACGGTCGTACTCGAAATATATCTGGCCTCTAAATCTTGGTTGTTTGACCAGGTTCTTGCTGCAGCGGGCAACCTTTTGATCTTGGAGCCCCAAGAGCTGCGCACGGAATTCATATCCTATGCAGAGCGCTTGATCCTCCCCGAACCGTAAGATTACTTCGACCTCGCGCGCCGCCACAACTCAAGATAGCGTCCAACCTGATTGGACTCGATTTTTTGATATCCAGAAGTTGGAAGCGATTGCAAAAACTTCTTCCCGTATCCCTTTGTCACCAGACGGGAATCGGCAAGCACAAGGACCCCTACATCCGAGGACGTACGGATAAGACGCCCCGCCGCCTGCTTAACCTCAAGCACCGCATCGGGCAATGCATACTGTGCCCAGGCCCGCTCTTCGCGAAGATCTCGCTCTTGAGCCAACGGATCGGTGGGGCTCGCAAAGGGGAGCTTGGGAATCACCACGCAACGCAACGTATCGCCCGAGGCATCAAAACCCTCCCAAAATGCTTTTAAGGCAAAAAGAGACGACGATTTCTCTGCAATAAAATGATCGCGAAGATAGCGCGGCGAAGAATTGCGCTGTTGACACACAAGCTCCAGGCCTTCTGCCGCGAGCTTTGGTTCCACGCGAGCATAGAGGTCTTCCATGTCTCGCCTATTGGTAAATAGCGTCAGTGCCGATCCGCCCATGGCAAGGTGCACATCGACGAGCAACTTTTCCAAGGTATCAAGATACGCATCGCGGCTTCGCGGGTCGGGAACATCGCCCGCCACCACAACCGTCATGTTCTCATCAAAGTTATAGCTTGAATCCAAATGCACGGTCTTGGTTAATCCCGAGGGAAGACGATTGAGGCCGACAGACTTTGTGAAGTGAGAAAAATTGTCCGCAATCGAAATAGTTGCAGAAGTAAACACGACCGACTGCATCTCCGGAAGCCAACGCTCTGCCAGCGCTTCCCCGATGTCAAGAAGTTCGGCAGAAAGCGCTTCTCCACCCGCCTTGAGGCGACGATTCACCCGCAGCGAGAACACATAGCGCTCGTCGGTACCCTCAACGATAAGGGCAAGGGTTTCCTTCATCTCTTTAAGGCGGCGTGCGCCGTCGGCAGCCTCAACAACAAGGTCCGGCTTATCTGCAGCCACGGCCTCCACCAGTGAGGCTAAATTCTTTGCTGCCTCATCGAGAGCAGAAAGCGCCGTATTTGCCGGGGCGAGGAATTCGTCCCATGCCGCGCTTTCCCTCAAATCGGGACCGATCCAAAGGTTGACCATATCGTAGGAACCCCCGCGCTGAGTACGCGAAAGGTCACGGACAGCATCAAATAAATTAACCATGGCAAGCGAAGCGCGGCGCGTGCTCACCACCGCTTTTGCCGTAAGACCCATATAGAGCGTCGCCGCATCCGACCCGGCAAGCTGATGCGTCAGCTGCCCAAGGGCGCCCATGCGCTCGCCACCCAAACGCTCAAAGACCGTCCGGGATTCATCGGCAGAAACCGTTTGAGCCCACTGTCTGCGCGCCTCACGCTCCACCGAATGGGCCTCATCGACAATCCAGTGACGAATGGGAGGCAGAATCTTTCCGTCCGCCGCGACATTTCTAAAGAGAAGAGAATGGTTTGTGACCACGATATCGGCACGGGCCGCGCGGCGGCGTGCACCATGAACCAAACAACCGTCTGGGAAGAACGGACAGAGGCGTCGCGCACACTCACGCGATGCAGTTGTGAGATCGGCGCGGTTCACACTGCGCCAGCGTATGCCCAATCCATCAAGGTCCCCATCGGGAGATTGGCAGGCAAAGGCATAAATAACCGCAATTGCCGTGAGAGTATCCGCCGGGTCTTTATCCGTTTTGATTTCGCTCGATGAGCGACTCAGACGTTCAAGCTTGCGTAAACAGGGGTAGTGGTCGTAACCCTTGAGCGCGGTAAAGGAAAGGTCGCCATTATATTGTGCGGCTAGCCTGGGAAGCTCGTGGAACATGAGCTGATCGGCCAGATTGTTCGATTTTGTGGCGATGCCAACGGTGATATGGTTGCGTTTTGCCGCCTCCGCCGCGGGCAAAAGGTATGCAATCGATTTGCCAACGCCTGTTCCGGCCTCAATAACGCGATGTCCGCGCAATGCAAAGGCATCGCGCACCTCCTGCGCCATCTCAACTTGCTCGGCGCGAGCTTCAAACCCCTCGTACATCGATGCGACTTTACCGCCGGGAAGAAACTCCGCCTCAATCTCTTCACGCGAGGGCATCTCGATGTTTGGCGCATCATCAGCATCGACGCATTCGGGGGAGAGATCGGCATGAACAACACGCTGTCTCTCCGCCACCAGGGAGAAAGCGGCACCCGGATTTTCCGCCGCAAGATAGGAAAAAATCGGACGGTACGACCAGCTGACATCTGGATGCATGTCGGCGAGATGAGATAAAAGACCCGCAGGCAAGTCGGCCAACGCCGTAAGAAGAATGCGCCAGACACCGCACAGCGCCTCAACATCCGCATCCGCACGATGAGATACCGCATCGCAACCAAACAGATCGGCCATAAACGATAACTTGTGGGAAGCAAGGCGCGGCAATGCTATACGAGAAAGCGCAAGGGAGTCGATCCAGATGTCACTTACGCGCACTCCGCCCTTTACCGATTCGATAAAGGACCTATCGAATGTCGCGTTATGAGCGATGACGGGGCATCCCCCAACAAACTCTTCCAGCGCCGCTACTGCCTCTTCGGCACTCGGCGCGGTGACAACATCGGCATCGGTGATGCTTGTCAATCGCGTGATTTCCGCCGGTATTGGGCAGCCCGGATGAACAAAAGTATCAAATCTCTCTACCACCTCGCGGCCGTGCATGCGGGCTGCAGATATCTCAATCAGCTTATTGTCCTGCAGCGAAAGTCCGGTCGTCTCGGTATCGAGAACAATCACATCATCTTCTATCAGTCCAAAAGAACGCGTTTTCGCGCGATCGGCGAGCGTCTCGTATGCTTCGATCACATAATCGGGTGTACCGGGTAAAACCGCGTCTTTCATGAGCATAAGGGCTGTATTTCTCCTTATCGCCTTCCCGCTCGCGCAAGAGCCATCTCAACCAAGCTCGCACAAGCATCGGAAAACTCGATGTTGGCATGACGCAGCTCGTCTGGGAACAACGAGGCATCGGTCATGCCGGGAATAGTATTGGTTTCGAGAATAACAGGTCCTGAGGACGTCACGATAAAGTCACTGCGCGAAATGCCAAAACAACCCAAAGCCTCATGGGCACGGCAGGCTAGATCTTGCGCCTTTTCGTAATCTTCTTTGCTAATCCTGGCAGGAATGCGATGAATATCGGTGGGGTCGACATACTTCACATCCAAATCGTAAAAATCACTCTGCTCAGGGCAGCAAATCTCAACAACCGGAAGGGGCTTAAGCGTCTCGCTGTCCCCAAATACTCCAACGGTAATCTCGGTGCCCACGAGGCGCTGCTCGATAAGAACCTTGTCGCTGTATTTAAACGCCTTCTCAATGGCACAAGGCAGTTCCGAAGGATTTTTAACAAGAGAGATGCCGTAACTCGAAACTCTCTTCCCCCACAACCGCAACGATATCCTCAACGGTTATGGGATCGTCCTTCTTCAAGGTAACGCCCTTTGCGATAGGAATGCCCGCATTGGCATAGATGAGCTTTGAGACGTCCTTGTCCGCGCCGCATGCACTCGAAAACGCATCTGACGCCGTGTAGGGGATACCCAGATAATCGAGAACGTGCTGAATCTCCCCATCTTCGCCACCGGCTCCATGCATGGCAAGAAACGCCAAGTCGTAGTCGCGAATGCAGTCTATAAACATTTTGTCTGCCGGATCGAGCAGGTCAACCTTCTTAAACTCAGCTGCCCGCAGGGCATCTCTTGCATTTTCACCCGATTTGAGCGAAACCTCTCGCTCCGATGAGCTCCCCCCCGCAAGAACTGCAATGCGAAGATTCTTATCGATGGCCTGGGTTTGCATCGTTCCCCCACTCAACAGCAAAAAAGACCTCATACACGATGTACTTTTACGTATCTCGCGCCTCCCTGCTCCTTTTATTTCGCAGAGATACTTTATTGTAGAAGTAACTTTGTTTTGTAGCGTATTGAAAGGGGCATCATGGAGCAGATTGTCCGTAAACGGGATATTCGTGATCTTACCTATGCCGAACTCGCCGAGATTGTCTCGTCATGCGGTCAGCCCGCATTTCGCACTAAGCAGCTGCATGAGTGGATTTCTATTAAGAACGTATGTTCGTTTGACGAAATGACGAACCTTCCCAAAACTCTCCGTGCTGCGCTCGAGGAAGAGTATTGCTTCAACACTCCCAAGGAAATCGTTAAGCAGGTTTCCCGCGATGGATCGCGTAAGTATCTTCTTGAGTTCTCTGACGGCGTTTCCGTTGAGACGGTCGGTATGCCCACGCGCAATAAACTCTCGGTCTGTGTCTCGACCCAAGCTGGATGCGGAATGGGTTGCGCCTTTTGCGCAACTGGACTCTCCGGCCTCACTCGCTCCCTTACAGCCCGCGAAATTGTCGACCAGGTTCTTCACGTTTCTCAGGACTTTGGCGAGCGCGTGACTAGTGTCGTCTTTATGGGGCAGGGCGAACCCTTCAATAATTTTGATAACGTTCTCGAAGCGCTTCGCACCCTTAACGACCCTGAGGGCCTCGCTATCGGAGCACGCCATCTTACCGTTTCTACCAGCGGTATTATTCCCGGAATCCGTCGCTTTGCAGACCTTCCCGAGCAATT
>OGDF01007477.1_pt1 | contig 10183 bp, 3 predicted proteins | sample 1570141 | NCBI WGS metagenome assembly OGDF01 (sample SAMEA4370581, study PRJEB24528) | human gut metagenome | reverse complement strand
TTGAGGTTCAGCGTTCTCTGCGTGTTCTGGACGGTTCTGTTACCGTTCTGGCCGCAAAGGGTGGCGTTGAGCCTCAGTCTGAAACCGTTTGGCGCCAGGCTGACGAGTACAAGGTTCCCCGCATGGTTTACGTCAACAAGATGGATACCATGGGTGCTGACTTCTTCCGCTGCGTACAGATGATGCATGATCGTCTGCATGCCAACGGTGTGCCTATCCAGCTGCCTGTCGGCCAGGAAGACACTTTCCGCGGCATCATCGATCTGATCGACATGAACGCCGATATCTACTATGATGATATGGGCAATGATGTGCGCGTTGAGGAAATTCCTGAAGACCTGAAAGAACAGGCTCAGGAATATCATGACAAGCTGATCGAAGCTGTTGCTGAGACCGACGAAGAGCTGATGATGAAGTACCTGGACGGCGAAGAGCTGACCAAGGGAGAAATCAAGGCTGCTCTGCGTAAGGCTACTATTTCCAACGAGATCGTTCCTGTTGTCTGCGGCTCTTCTTACAAGAACCGTGGCGTTCAGAAACTGTTGGATGCAATCGTTGATTATATGCCTGCTCCGACCGACGTTGCGGCCATCAAGGGCACCAACCCGGAGACTGGCGAGGAAGAAGATCGCACTTCTTCCGATGATCAGCCGTTCTCTGCACTGGCATTCAAGATTATGACTGACCCGTATGTCGGTAAGCTGTGCTTCTTCCGCGTGTACTCTGGTACCGTTGAGGCTGGCACCACTGTTTACAACTCTGTTAAGGATCAGGACGAGCGTATCGGCCGTATCCTGCAGATGCATGCAAACAACCGTAAGGATATCGACATCTGCTACGCTGGCGATATCGCCGCTGCTGTTGGTCTGAAGAACACCACCACTGGTGATACCCTGTGCGATGAGAAGCATCCCATCATCCTCGAGTCCATGAACTTCCCCGAGCCGGTTATCCGCGTTGCCATCGAGCCCAAGACCAAGGCTGGCAGCGAAAAGATGGGTATTGCCCTGTCTAAGCTGGCTGAAGAGGACCCGACTTTCCGTACCTGGACCGATGAAGAAACCGGTCAGACCATCATCGCCGGCATGGGCGAGCTCCACCTGGAAATCATCGTGGACCGTCTGCTCCGCGAGTTTAAGGTCGAAGCTAACGTTGGCGCACCTCAGGTTGCCTACCGTGAAACCATCCGCAAGGATGCTAACCAGGAAACCAAGTACGCACGTCAGTCCGGTGGTAAGGGCCAGTATGGTCACGTTAAGATCAAGATTGAGCCCAACCCGGGTAAGGGTTATGAGTTTGTCAACGGTATTGTTGGCGGCGCTATCCCGAAGGAATACATCCCCGCTGTTGACAACGGTATCCAGGGCGCGATGAAGTCCGGCATTCTGGCTGGCTATCCCGTCGTGGATGTCAAGGTCACTCTGTGGGACGGCTCCTATCATGAAGTTGACTCCTCTGAAATGGCGTTCTCCATCGCCGGTTCCATGGCATTCAAGGATGCTATGAAGAAGGCTGACCCCGTCATTATGGAGCCCATCATGAAGGTTGACGTTGTTGTTCCTGACGAGTATATGGGCAACGTCATTGGCGACTTGAACAGCCGCCGCGGCGCGATCCAGAACCAGGAATCCACCGATGGCACTGCCCGTGTCACCGCTATGGTTCCTCTGTCCGAGATGTTCGGTTACGCTACTGACCTGCGTTCCAAGACCCAGGGCCGTGGCCAGTACTCCATGGAGCCGGCTGATTACCAGCAGGTTCCCAAGAGTGTTGCAGATAAGATCATGACCGAGCGCAATAAGGGCTGATTCTGCACAAATTCGCGCAAAATACTTGATTTTTCTTGAAAAATCTAGTATGATAGCCTTATAACAGGCTATTTTATCTGTTTGAATTAAAGGAGGATACTTCCAATGGCTGAAAAGGAAAAATTTGACCGCTCTTTGGAGCATGTCAACATCGGTACCATCGGTCACGTTGACCACGGCAAGACCACTCTGACTGCCGCTATCACCAAGGTTCTGGCTCTGAAGGGCGACGCCGATTTCATGGATTACTCCAGCATCGATAAGGCTCCTGAAGAGAAGGCTCGTGGTATCACGATCAACACCGCTCATGTTGAGTACCACACCGCGAAGCGTCACTATGCCCACGTTGACTGCCCGGGCCATGCTGACTACATCAAGAACATGATCACCGGTGCTGCTCAGATGGACGGCGCTATCCTGGTTGTTGCTGCAACCGATGGCCCGATGCCGCAGACCCGTGAGCACATCCTGCTGGCTCGTCAGGTTGGCGTGCCCAAGATCGTTGTGTTCCTGAACAAGTGCGATATGGTTGACGACGAAGAGCTGCTCGACCTGGTCGAAATGGAAGTTCGCGAACTGCTGGACAGCCAGGATTTCGATGGCGACAACACCCCGATCATTCGTGGTTCCGCTCTGAAGGCTCTGGAGAGCACTTCCAAGGATCCCGATGCTCCGGAATACAAGTGCATTTGGGAGCTGATGGACGCTGTTGACAGCTACATCCCGACCCCGGACCGTGCTGCTGATAAGCCGTTCCTGATGCCCGTTGAGGACGTTATGACCATCTCCGGCCGTGGCACCGTTGCTACCGGTCGTGTTGAGCGTGGTACTGCTCATGTTGGCGATCAGATGGAAATCGTTGGTCTGAAGGAAGAGAAGCTGACCACCACCATCACTGGTCTGGAAATGTTCCGCAAGAGCCTCGAGTTCGCTCAGGCTGGCGACAACATCGGCGCTCTGCTGCGTGGTATTGACCGTGACCAGATCGAGCGTGGCCAGGTTCTGGCTGTTCCCGGCTCTGTTCATCCCCACACCACTTTCGATGGCCATGTTTACGTCCTGAAGAAGGAAGAAGGCGGCCGTCATACCCCGTTCTTCAACAACTATCGTCCTCAGTTCTACTTCCGTACCACCGACGTTACCGGCATCATCACCCTGCCCGAAGGCACTGAGATGTGCATGCCCGGCGACAACGTTGATATGCACGTTGAGCTGATCACCCCGGTTGCCATGGAAGAAGGCATGCGTTTCGCTATCCGCGAAGGCGGCCACACTGTTGGTTCCGGCGTTGTTTCCAAGATCGAGAAGTAATTTTCGGCTTGTGATATAGCTTTCAAGGCTCCTGCTGTTAAGGCAGGGGCCTTTTTGTTGTGTACGACTTATGGGACGGGGAGGGGGCAAAGGCCGGGTGTGGAAGACCAAGGAAGGCATCATGAAAACATCAGGAATTGTAGATAGGGGAGAGGACACCATTCGGAACTTTGAAAAAGTGGAGCAGAAGGGGGCACTCACACCGCCCTACCTTGGGAAGTTGTATTTTAGGTCGCGGTTAAGGGGCAAGGGTTGATCTATCCCTAAGTTTTCGGAACGGTCAGGAAGGCTCTCTACAGTACAATTTATAATGGGCAATTCTCAACCTACAATTTTCCCTTCAAGTTTCCTCCAATCTCTGCCAAATCTCTCAACAACAAGCCAAACCGAAATGGCAAAAAATGCGCGATCACAATACCGGGTGATTGGATTAAGAGATTGCAAAGAACATTATCGGGGTAAATGTTCAATCATTTGATAAAATTAGGAATAAACCATTCAAAAATGTTAATAAGTACCGCCAAAGGGTCACCGCACCGCAACGCAAATAATGTGCGAAAAACAGGTTTCAGTTGATTCAAGGACAAAAATTTAGATAGAAACCGCGCTAATTAACTATGCAAATTCTGGCAACTGTGATATAATGTATATACTTGGATGTGTCGGAAAGGTTATCATTTGCTGGATCAAGGCATGCAGCCGGTACAACGTTTTGTCAGCCGCTGTGCCGGGGCCAAAAGCCCCAAAAGCAGGCCGCAGCCCGGCAAGGGATCGCCAGACCGAGGGAGCACAACCAGGCGTTTTGCAATCAACACCTGCAAAGTGCCGCACATCTGCCGTACCACTTTTCACACAAAAGGGGAAAGTAGTAACACTTAAGGGAGGATAAAACTATGAAGAAAAACCTTCAGCGTTTTGGTGCATCCGTGCTGGCAGCAGCCATGGTTGCCCAAAGCGTGGCGCTTCCCGCAGCAGCCGAAACTACCAAGATTGATTCTTCGGTAGCGCAGTCTGTTGCAGCTAGCGCAGCAAGCGCGGCCAGCGCTGTGCAGTCCCTGCCCAAGTTCACCAGCACCGCAGACCTGATCAAGCAGACAGCCCAAACGCTGGCTGCCCAGGGCGAAGTGCATGAACTGGAGCAGGACGATGCCAAGCTGGAAGCGACTGCACAGAGCAAGGCGGGCATGAGCCTTGCAGCGTTGGAAAATGCACTGGCCGATGCCATGTACGCCAACGCCGCAGCCGGCAAGATCAACACCGAAGCCTATGGCCTGAACAAGGACGAGATGGCATCGGTGATGGCTGCCACCATCAAAACGTATCATCTGTCCAGCGCCGTTACCGACCTGGGCTATGAGACGAACGCCGCAGGCGTTGTGACCGCCGTTACCTTTACCGGCAGCTCCGGCATGACCTCTGCGATGGAGTCCATGACCAACAGCGATGATGAAGTGATTGCGCAGCAGGCTGACAGCTACGCACAGGCTTACGTTGCTGAAAACTCCGATACCTTTGCGGCCAGCGCCGCTGCGGACGGCCATACCTATGGCGAGCCGAAATGGTACTGGAATGACACCAACCCGGAGGATGGCCACACCCATACCTGGAAGGAAACCCCCGATGGTTACTGGACCAAGACCGATGACGGCTGGGCTTACACCGCTGTGTATACCTGTGAAAAGGACGATGCCTACCAGAAGGTAGAAGGCACCGTAACCAAGGATACCACCGAGGCAAAGCCCGGCGCTGTCGGCAAGACCGTTTACTCTGCCAGCGTGCCCGCTGACAAGAGCCCGGTTAAGAAGGAATACAAGGAACCCACCACCCGCACCGACGACATTGCCGCCCTGCCCTGCCAGAACCATGCCGTGCCCAAGGATGCAGATGGCAACTTTGTTGCTACCTTCAACTGGGAAATGAAGAAGGTCGAGGGCAAGCTGGCCGATGACTACAGCAACGCCCAGCTGTTCTATGACAGCGAAACCGGCAAAATTTCTGCCGGCGCTCCCGTTACCATTGACTGGGAATGCACCAGCGTCACCTTCAAGTGCGCTGTCTGCGGCGAAGAAATCAAAACCCAGCCGGTAATGACCATGCCGGTCAGCGTTGTGGTAGACCAGAATGACAATTCCGTCTACATCAACGTGGGCGGCACCCCGACCCTGGATACCACCTCCGGCGGCACCGGCGTTACCCTGGTGTCCGCAATGGACGGCGGCAACTGGTACGATATGCAGAACAACCCGGTTGACGCAAGCAAGGTGAACTTCACCTATCAGAGCGGCGACAACAAGGGCAAGAACAGCCTGCTGCTGTACGACAGCCAGAAGACTGCCGTGTATGTGGACGACCAGGGCAACCAGGTCACCAATACTTACGATGTCTCGACTGCGCAGATGAACTACTACTACTTCCAGCTGTCGCAGTTCAACCAGGACGAAGCAGAGTACTTCGGCGTGGTTGCCCCGTTCTGGACCTCCAAGGGCGTTCAGAAGCAGGGCGAGGATGGCAGCATCACCGGCACCATGGGCGCAATCAAGATATTGTGCAGCATTGATCCGAACGATGATGTCCCGCCGACCACCATGGCATTCATGCTGAACATGCTGCCGCAGGCGTTCATGTCTTACGTCATGAACTATGGCGAAGCTCTGAAAGCCATCCGTAATGAAGGCTTGAAACAGGTTGCCGAGCTGGGTGACAGCGCTGACTATGTTACCAAGCTGCTGATCCTGCACGACTGGATCTCCCAGGTTGCAGAATTCGATATGGGCTCCATGGGCGATATCACCGGCGGCGGCAACAACGACCCCATCCAGACGACTGCTTTCGGTGCCCTGCTGGGCGGCGAGATCGGCGCTAAGGGCGTTGAGTATGGCTGCATCTGCCTGGGCTATGCAGCTGCATTTAACTACATGGTCCAGAATTTGCCTGACAACAAGGAAATCTATAAAAAGACCGTTGACGGCAAAGAAGTTTGGAAGACCCCCGATGAAGTAGGCGATAACGCTGTTGTTGACTTTGCCCAGATCCTGTATTACTGCGATACTTCTGATACCAGTGTTGCCGGTAATGCGTTCGGCGGCGGCATGTTCAACAACGTCCACTACTTCAACGCAGTCAAGGTCAACAAGCTGCAGGGCGACAGCAATTCTGCTACGATGACCACCGGCGAAGCCAACAAGAACTGGTACTATGTTGACGTCTGCTATGATGACGTGAACACCGAGTGCATGGCCCAGACCCGCGTTGAGAACGCAGGCGACATGCGCCATGTCAACTTCCTGGTTTCTCCCTCCGGTCTGGAAGGCCGTTACAGCAAGTACTATGATTACATTGACTCGCTGTACGATGGCTACACCTACACCAAGAACAAGAATCCCGATGTGGATGATGACGGCAATGTTGTGTTGAACAACGGCAAGCCGCATTACTCTTACACCAAGGCGGAGAACAAGAACGAGACCCGTTACACCGATACCTGCTACGAGGATACTTGGTTCACCTCTATCTGCAGCCCCATCTACTTCGACAATAATTACTTCTATTACGTTGATACCACGACCAACCAGAACCTGTACAACAACATGCGCCGCCAGCAGTCCGAGAACGGCAACAACGGCAACTCTGGTTCCGGCAGCTCTGGTAACAACTCCCAGATGCAGCAGTTCATGAAGAAGATGCAGAACCAGGGCCCCGATACTCTGGAAGCACGTCCGCGTAATGCGAACTACTATATCCGCAAAGAGGATTCCAGCAGCAGACCCGGCGGCTTCAGCATGAGCAGCTTTACCAAGACGGATGACCCGTTTGATATCATCCTGATGTACTACAACGATCTGAAGGAAACCAGCAGCAACTTCAATGATGACGACAGCAATGCCAAGGTCCTGGCCGAAGCTGGCACCATCTATAAGATCGATACCAGTGCAAAAGATAAGCATGCCAAGGTTGAAAACAACCTGAACACCGAGTGCCTGGCAGACGCTGCTGCAAAGCGGATCTACCCCGCACTGGTACACTCTACCGCACTGTATGATGGCAAGCTGTACTTCAACGTCAACAACGCCATCTACCGTATGGACCCGACCACCGGCGCAGTGGAAGAAGTGAAGGAATACAACACCGTCTATGGCGGCATTAAGCTGACCAAGGATAAGGACGGCAACAAGGTTCCCGATACCCACTTTCCCGGCATGAGCATGGTTATCATGGATAGCGCCCAGGATACCAGCAGTGTGAAGTATCTGGGCACCTTCATGAACCATCCTCTGGCGGGCCTGACCCTGCGTGACAGCTACAGCTTTGCTACCACCACCCAGCAGGGCCAGACTGTGATCACCGGCATCAACACCACCAAGGATCAGCTGGTCGTTTCTGTCGGCACCAACCTGTCCAACACCTATAAGAGCCTGGACGAGCTGGATTCCGATGGCAAGCCGGTTGTTAAGACCGATGTCTCCGGCACTTCTTATGCAAACCGTAAGAGCTACAAGACCGAGTCCTGGAACTACAACCCGAGTTACAACCAGAACATGGGCAGCTCTGACGAGAAGAACAAGAACGAAGAGTTCATGTGGTGCGCTAACCTGGTTGAAACCATGCCGATGTCCGACATGGTCAGCGACCTGAGCAGCGGCGCAACCACCAATGTTTCCGTTGAAGCATGGTGCGATACCCCCGCTTACACCCAGGACCGCACCACCAAGTACGGCCTGACCAAGGGTGAAAAGAAGTACGCTGACGGCGCACTGCCCAAGGGCCATACCTGGGCTCTGGACGAGCTGGAAACCAAGTCCGTTGGCAACAATGTGTACCTGTGCTCTGATTGCCATACCGCAACCGAAAGCACCCCCCACACCGTTACCCTGCCCGATGCAGTTGAAGGTGTTACCCTGACCCTGGGCACCACCAGCAAAACCTACATCAAGGACGATACCGTTACCCTGACCGTAGAAAAGGAAGGCACCGATATCGTTACCGTTACCGCAAAGAACGGCGATACCGATGTTGCTCTGACTGAAGTTCAGGAAGCAGCGCAGGACGAAGCCGCAGCCCAGGCTACCACCGAAAAGGCTAAGACGGTTTACACCTTCACCATGCCGGACGGCGATGTGACCATCAGCGTTACCAAAAACGCCAAGACCTATGCGGTCAATGTTGCTCCCCTGACCAATGGTGAGATCACTGCTTCCGCTAAAGAAGCAGCTGAGAAGGAAACCGTAACCCTGACTGCTAAGCCCGCAACCGGCTATGCCCTGAAGGCTGGCAGCGTGAAGGTTACCTACAAAGACGCTGACAACACCGATAAGCCCGTTGAAGTGAAGGCTGATACCGAAAAAGCCAACACCTACACCTTTGCAATGCCTGCTTACCCTGTCAACGTCAGCGCAGAGTTTGTTAAGGAATACAAGGTTACCGCAGCTCCTGCTGAGAACGGCACTGTTACCGTAGACCCGACCGCAGCTGTTGAAGGCACCGACGTTACCGTTACCGTTAAGGCAGCTGATAACTACCAGCTCAAGGCTGACAGCCTGACCTACAGCTATCAGATCGGCGAAGATACCAAGACCGAAAAGCTGACCCTGACCGATGGCAAGGCTACCTTCAAGATGCCTGCCGCTGATGTTACCGTTAGCGCTGTGTTTGAAGCACTGACTGCAACTCCGACTGCAACTCCGACCGCAACTCCGACTGCAACTCCGACTGCAACTCCGACTGCAACTCCGACCGCAACTCCGACCGCAAAGCCGGCAGAGCCGACTGCTGTGCCGGAGCCGACTGCTGTGCCGGAACCGACTGCTGTGCCGGAACCGACTGCTGTGCCGGAGCCGACTGAGGTACCGTCTACTGAACCCGAAACGCGCACCGCTCATGGTGCTGCTGAAAAGACCACCATTACCGCAATGGCTGTCTTTACCTGCACCGATAAGAACTGCGCAAGTGCACAGTTCGTGGATGCAACTGTAAAGCAGACCAGCGGCGTTACCACCGCTGCTGTCACCTTCAACGGCAAGGACTACACCGCCAAGTTCGGCGAGAAGAACGGCTGGGTTGAAGAAAACGGCAAGAAGTACTGGTACGAAAACGGCGTGAAGCAGGGTACCACCGGCCGCGGCAAAGAGATCTATGATCCCGATTCCGACGCTTGGTACTGGCTGGATGCTGTCCAGGGCGGCGCAATGACCGTCAGCAAGGACGTTTATCAGGAATCCGCCGCCGGCCAGTGGGCTGATAAGCCCGATGGCACCGGCAAGTGGGTCCGTTACGATGAGAACGGCCACATGGTCAAGGGCTGGCAGACGACCGATAAGGGCACCTACTACTTTGACCTGATCACCGGCGCTATGGCTAAGGGCGCAGGCGATATTGACGGTGTACCTTGCGCATTTGACGAGTACACCGGTATCGCTCTGGACGGCCAGTGGCTGACCATCAAAGGCGCTGACTTCTGGTACGAAAAGGGCGTTCGCCAGGGCCTGGATGGCCGCGGCAAGGAAATCTACGACCCGGCTTCCGACGCTTGGTACTGGCTGGATGCCGTTGACCAGGGCAAGAAAGCCACCAGCAAGGATGTCTATCAGGAATCCGAAGCTGGCCAGTGGGCTGACCGCGCCGATGGTACCGGCAAGTGGGTCCGTTACGATGCACAGGGCCACATGATCAAGGGCTGGAGCGCTGACAAGCGTTACTATTTCGACCCGATTTATGGCACCATGGCTAAGGGCGATGCAGTCATCGATGGCCGCACTTATCACTTTGATAAGAACACCGGCGTTCTGCAGTAATCCCACAGCCGAACAATGAGCTGTAACCAGCCCATTAACCTCTAAATAAAAATGCCGTAGCAGATGTAACAGTCTGCTGCGGCATTTTTGTATTTGTGGGCATAGGTTTGGTGAAATATTTGCCAGGCCAGTAGGGCGGGGGACCCCATGATTGTGGTGGCTCCCCTGGAGGGGAGCTGGACGCGAAGCGGCCTGAGGGGTGGTTCCTTGCCGCAAACCTAAGGCAATACCGCACAATTCCCGCCTGACGGCTTAAGCACCGCTCCGGCGGCTGCG
>OGDF01007462.1_pt1 | contig 10196 bp, 9 predicted proteins | sample 1570141 | NCBI WGS metagenome assembly OGDF01 (sample SAMEA4370581, study PRJEB24528) | human gut metagenome | reverse complement strand
CGCGCCTTATATCCCCAGCCCTGAAGGGCGGGGTTTTACGGCGCATTCGATAACTGACAGGCAGAGCCTCTTTCCCGTACCCGGGAAGGGGGCTTTTTTTTGTGCGCCGGAAGGGAAACGCCCTGATGGGCGAAAGCGGCTGCCCTGACAGTGCGGAATACGCAGCGGACGCCATAGGGGCGCCGTGGTCCGTGATATCCGGTTCAGCCGGACAGGATGGGAAAACACAGCCGGGCTGTCTCTGCAGGAATGCATCAGGAACCTGCCGTGTCCCGGACCGCACGCATGGCGGGGAGGGGGCTGTCCGGCTCTCCCGTTTTCTCCGTCTTCCTTTCCGGGCGCGTTTCCGGGCTGCCTGCCGGAAAACTGGCCGGATTCTTGACGGGATATCTAATGTACATTATTTAGATATTGTGAACGTTTTTTATTTGTGATGGCTGACTGTCAGCCGGGAGGTACGCATGCGGACACGGCAGGAGGGCGCTGGAAGCCTTCCGGGGAAAACCTGCGTCATTGTCAAAATCGCCACAACGGGGTGCGACCGGGCTGAGGACGAGCTCCTGGAGCTGACGCTTCTTGACGCGCGCACCCGTCTGGACACACCGGTCATGGCTCCGCCCCTCTATTTCGGACGCTTCCGCCCCTTCAGGCACAGGGACTGGCCCGAAGCCAGGGCCCGCAACGGCCTCGCTCCTTCTGATGTGCGGGACGCGCCGGCTCCGGATGATCCCCGGGAACGCGGGCGCATCCAGCGCGTGCTGGACGGCACCGGTGTTCTGGCCGGATTCAACCTTCCCTTCACGCTGGCTTTTCTGGCCCGTTCCTTCCGGCTTCCCCCGTCTCTCAGATGCCTCGATATCATGGAGGACTGGTCGCGCTACGCTGCGGGAACGGGGCCGGACAGCCGGCCCATGTGGCTCGGCATGGGAGATCTCTTCCGCACCGTGCGGGTGAGGGGGCTTGTCTGGCGGACGGAAGACGGGGCTGAGGCATCCCGGAACACGCTCGGCGATGCGGCCCGGCTGCTCCTTGCAGCGAGGCGGCTCAGAGAGCGCGGTGTGCGTTTTTCCGTGCGTCCGCTTTCGTATTTCTTACCGGGCGGGCAGAGGCCCGCCGCGGTTTTACAGGGCCGCGGGAACGCGATTCCTCTCCCGGAAGCGCCGCTCCGGCTTCCTGAAGGAGGGGCCGTGTTTTCGAAAAGCGGCGCTCTTCCCCTGAGCCTCTGGATTTCCGCTGTGAATTCCGCGCCTGGAACAGTCACCATACGGTGCGGCGTGGATGATCCCCTCCATCTTCTGTCCGCGCCGCCAGAGGTGCGGTTTCAGGCGCCGGCGGGCAGTCCCGCCGGGGACCTCTGCTCCCGCGCGGAGAAAGCTTTCCTGCCTCTGGGGGAGGGGCTTGGCGCGTTTTTTCTCACGGAATTCAGAAACGCCATCGGGAAAATGGCCGGAGAGGCGGCCGGGGCAGAGATACTTCCCCTGCCGCGCCCCGGGAGGGAAGACGGGCCCGGGTGTCCTGGCCCCGTCCTGTGAGTCTCTTCTGACGGACAGCGCCCCGGCGGGTCAGCGCCGGAGCTCTCCGCCGCTGGTCAGGAAGAATTCCCCGGCCTTCGGGAGAGAGGAAAAGCCCGAAGGGGAAAGCGTGGCCCCGTACGCGCCGGCGCAGCCTATGATGACCAGGTCGCCCCGTTCGAGGCGCGGCATAGGGACGTCTTCGGCTATGGTATCGGAGGCCGTGCACAGACTTCCCGCGATGGTCACCTTCTCTTCAGCCGGACCGTTTTTGAGGGTGTACAGGGGAAAAGCCCGGGAGGATGTGAAGAGAGGCTCCTGACCGGCCGGTTCAGCGCCCCCGGAGCAGCGCAGGGCGAAGGGAACAAGGCAGGGACGCATGAATCCCCCGAGTGTGGACTTCAGAATAATATAGATCTTCCCCCGTGAAACCTTGCGGTCAGCCACGCGGGACGCATAGACCCCGTTGGGACCGGCTATCCAGCGGCCTGACTCGAGAAGGATGCGTGTTTCGGGGGAGATCCCGTGGAATTTTTCCGCTGCCTTCTCAAAGGCTCCGGAGAGATCCTTCAGATCATGGGGTGCCTCTCCCGTTCCGGAAAGGCCGATGCAGGATCCCAGATTGACGAAATCAAGTTTCCCGAGCGCGTCCCTGAAACGCCCGGCCATGCCGAGCACGCGGCTCCAGTAGGCTGCGATTTTTCCGGCATCGAGTTCCTGGCTTTTCAGATGCACGTGGAGCCCGGCGATCCGGACTCCGCCGAAGGCGCCGCGTCTGATGGCGCCAAGAGCCTCCTCCTCGTCAATGCCGAATTTGGAGGGCAGGCCGGGGCCGCCGTCGAAGCTGAAGGACGGATTGACGCGCAGTCCGATGTCCATTCCTTCTGCCGCTTCACGGAGAAGACTGACTTCGTTCATACTGTCAGCCGTGATGACGCAGCGTCCGATCGCTGCCGCGATATCCTCACGGCTTTTTCCCGGAGCGGAATAGTAAATATGGGATGGATCGGCTCCTTCGTTCAGGACCCGCTCCACTTCTCCGGCGCCCGCCGCGTCGAATCCGAGCCCGAGTTCAGCCATGATCTTCAGAATCCGGGGATGGGGATTGCACTTGATGGAGTAGAGTATCTCCGCGCCGGGAAAAGCCTTTTTCAGGGCTTCCCCCCTGCGCCTCAGGCCGCCTTCCGAATACAGGTAGAAAGAGTCGCATTCTCTGGCGCACGCGGCCAGCGCTTCGTTCCAGTTCATGTTTTTTTCTCCTGTGTCCGGAATTTTCCATCGTCTGGTTCTTCTGCCTCCCGCAGGGGAGAGGCGTGTGCGGGCGGCCGGGATTTTCCGGTTTTCTGACGCGGCCGGCAGAAAAATGAACCCGGTGCGGACCGTGTCACGGATTGATGACGTTAACACGTCTTTTTTCTTCTTCTGTTGCTCCCGGACGTGATGGTGAGATATGAGGGAAAAGGTGATGGAAGTCACATACTTCTTTTCACGTTGCGGGAGATGCTCCCGCCAGAGGCGGTGGAAGCCTGCCTCTTTTCTGTTTTCCTCAGGCCGTTCACGATATGAGATAAGGAGCAGAAATGGAAGAACTCATTTTTTCCCTGATCACCTGTTTCCTCCATCGCCGTTTTTTCCCTAAGGGAGAAGCGGTATGGCGGGCCTCCCGTACGTACAGGAAGATGTCCGGGAAGCCCGGAACCGTCCGCGCGCGTTCAGATAAGGACAGCATGAATGACGGGACCGTCTCCGCTGTCTCCGGACTGGGACATCGGGTGCCGGTGCTTCCTTCTGTTTCTCCCGGGACACTGTCAGTGGACCCGGAGGCGGTGATGACCCCTGGTGCCGGAATGGATATGCCCGCTGTGCCTGTACAGTACCTTCAGGAAGCGGCAGCCGCGCAGTTCAGAGGCGCGAGAGTCTGAACAGGAGCTCTTGCCCTTCATTGCCGCGCCGCCGGCCAGGCGCTGTTCCCATGCACTATTTCCGGAGTTTTGTGAGGCTTCGGCCTGGGATGCGGCAGTTTTTTTGTTTTCGCCCGGATGGGTGTACCGCCATTAAAATTGAATCAGGTGAACAGGCTTTTCTCCCGGGTTTTCCTGCAGACGCTGAGAGGTGCACCGGGCGGCCCACTGCGTAAATCTCTTTATATGACGCGCCTGCTGCGCTGTCCTGCCCAGGGTGCCGGTTTTTTGCGGAAGCCTCTGCTCCCGGGGTCTGCCTGGCCGATAGTTCTTTTTTGTGAGCCATGCCTCCTTCAGACGCAGCTCCACGCTGCCGATGGCGGATCCATTAACGTGCTGCCCGGAGGAGGCAGTGAACGATCTCCTGACATACGGGAATCTGCGCCTGTGGGAGAGTGTACGCCGCCAGATGTCCCGGAGTGAGTATGCGCTTCTCTCTGAAACAGGAGACACTCTCCTTTATAGCGGGGATGTGTCCACTCCGTCCCCGGAGAGCGCCTCATCAGAGCTTTCTGTTTTTTTACGGGTTTTTTCCCGGCCGCAGGGCTGCAGTACAGAAGAGGCGGCGGCCTGGCGGAATATCCGTCCGGCTGCCGCCTCTTCTGAAAGATTCGTTTGTCAGAAACCCGGCGCCATCGCTGGAGCGGAATCCGCGCGGGACATGCCGGGCATATACCTTTCCTGGCCGCCGGCGGGGGATGAAAGGCGCCTGCCGGTGAGGACATAGGTCATGAGACTGGCCAGGGCTGTTTCGGGGGAAAACCGGGAGAAGGGGACGGCGGCGGGAGGCTTCCCCGGTTCTTCGTACAGAGCCGGGCCCGTTGTGCCGAAGCGTATCTCTGCCTGTCCATCCCGGCCCGGAAGGCCTCTCAGGAGCACGTGGACTGAGCCGTTCTTCAGGAAAATCCGGCTGACATGGTCAGCGGCAGGTGATCCGCCGGCTGCGATGATCGTCTTTATAAGAAGCGCGGCGGGCCCGCTTTTTTCTGAGAGGTGTTTTTCCGCCTGCCTGAGCAGGAGGGCTGCCGGAGCGGCGGGACAGCAGGGTGTGTTTTCCCCTCCGGACAGGCCTGCGCGGACAATGCCGAGAAACAGGGACCGGCCGCTCCGGGTGCTGAAGGCGCAGGCCCGCCAGACGATTTCGTCAAGGCCCGAATCGTAGGAGGCGGCAAGCCGTATTTCAGCCGGATCCGTTCCGAAGCCCCGGATCGCTCCGGCGGCGGCGCGGGCCGAGCTGATATGGAATACCCCGTCCAGCCTGTTTTCACGGAGGTTTCTGAGCCGATCCGCCGGACTGCCGGAGAACACCGGGTGCCCGTTTACCGCCACGGCGGAGAGAATAAGAGCTGCCGTGCCGGCGAAGTTTTCCTCTGTGCACCAGGCCGGAAGGCGGGAGACTGCGTCACGGGGAGCGGCCTTCATGGGACCGAGATCCAGATCCAGCCTCCTGTGCAGGGCAGGCCCGAGAATGCCCGGGATGCCGCACGCCGAGAGCGTGACCGCCCCGCAGGTTCTGTATTCCGGGTGCCCCGAAAGGAAAGCCCTGTCCGGACAGGCTGCCATGGCCGCTTCCATGCGGCCGTCCCCGAGGGGCCTGACTCCGCAGAAGAGATGCCCCGGCACTGGTGAGCCGGGATCGGGGCGGGATGCGCCGAGGCCGCTCCGGAACGTGCGGCTCGCAAGAAGATCAACGGCGCCGAGATCAAGGCTGACCGGCCGTCCCTCCGAGAGGCGGCGTTCTGCCTCTTCCCAGTCCGTGCTCTCCAGCCTTTCCATGACCGCGGCGCGGGGGACGCCCCAGGATCGCGCGCAGAGCAGGGCGAGTCCCGCGAGGTCGCGGGGCTGAAAGTCCTCTCCGGCCGCCCTCAGGGGAGCAGGGGAGGAAGGTATGGGCATAAATTCCTCCTTCCGCGTCAGACGCGGGCGAGCAGGTATACGGCCTCTCCTATGGTGCGCGCGTCATAGCCCCTGGCCAGAAGGAGAATGATCTCCATCTGCAGGGGCTCGAGGCGGCTTGTCTCCACGTAGCCCTGTACGAGGTCGAGAACGGGCGAGCCCGGACCTGCCGGTTCCGGGGCGCTGTCAGCGATGAGCCTGGCGCGGCCGAGGTAATAGCGGCACTCCGCCACGCCCTTCGCGTCGAGGCCTCTGGCCGCAGCGGCGATGATCTGCTCCTGATGGCGCGTGAGATAGGGGGCTGCCTGCTCAAGGAAGCGTTCGGTCTGGTCGCGGAGCCTGTCCGGCTTCGCGGAAGCGCCGGAGCTGTCTCCCTCCTGTCCCTGGCTTTCCGAGCGGGACATCTTCTCAGGGGCTTCAGTCCGGGAAGCCTTTGTGTCACCGGAGAAATGGCTGAAAATGACGGAGGGGGTCTGACCGGAATCACTCTCTTCCGGAAGCCGCTGTTCCGTTTTCAGTACGCTGAATGTGGCCGACATGCGGTCTCCTTCCGGGACGCCGGAGCGGCGCCCGTTTAAAGGTCTTCGGGACGTTCGCTGTCCCGTCTGCCGCTGTTTAAAGAAAATTATTAATAACGTCAATAATTTTATATTAATATCGCCGGAGACCGTGACGCGCCGGTCTGAAATTTATAAAAATTATTTGACATTATAAAAGTTTGTAGTATTTCTCCGAAGGCTCCTCCCGCGTTCTGTCCCGCACCGGCTGCGGGCCGCTTCCGGAGCCTCTGAAGGGTGGCTGATGCCTCTGATACGAAGCGCTGCCGGCACCGCGTTCCGGCTTGTTTTCCTCTGTTCCGTCTTTTTCTGCCTCAGCCAGGACGCTGAGGCTGTGGTGGCGGGAAGCGCCGGCAACCTTTATGAGCCTGGCGTTTCATCTCTGCCGTATCCCGGCAACGGGCGGGGCCTTTCCCTGGACGGCCTCGACGGTCCGGTCCAGCAGGCCGGCGCCGTCATGGATGAACTTCTCTCGGCTATGGCGAAGTTTTCGCCCGGAAACGGCGTGTCCGGCCGCGTCGGAGGCGACTGCTGGGGTGACAACCTGGCTTCGGCCACCAATCAGCTGCTCATGATGCAGCAGGCCGGGGCATCGGCCCAGCAGCTTTCCAGGGTCATCGCGGAAGCGGCCGCGGCCATTACGGCAAAGATGCACGGCAGCGGTACGGCCCAGGACGTCATGCTGCGCGCTCTTCTGAAGGATATGGGACTGGCCCTCAGGGATCTGTCAGCCACCGTGGTTGGCGCCATCGCGGCGAGGGATCAGGATCCGGCCCGCACGGATGGCGGCTGCGCCGATGCCGCGGCTTCGCTCGACAGGACGCACTCCGCCCGTTTCGGCGCTTCCATGGAGAATCTTCTTGCGGAGGCCCTCGCCTTTTCGGGAGGCAGGGACGCGTCCGTTTCCTCGTGGGCCGAGGCGGATGCCCTCAGGGTGGCGTCCCTTGTTACGGGGAAAAGCATGGCCGCCGAGGCCGTCTTCAAATCCGACTGGCTCACGCCCCCGTCCCGTCTGATCTCCGGCGCTGACCTCGGACGCACCGTGCTTATGATGGCCGCTCTCTCCAATCCCCACCCCGCGCCGTCAGTTCCGAAACTGCAGCAGGGAACTGTGGCCGGGCGCCGGGCTGCTGCGGAAATCAAACTCAAGAGCGCCTCCGTAAGCGCGGCCCAGGCGGCCCTGGCAGATGTAGCCGCTGCCTTTGCTCCGGCCGGATACCGGAACACAGTGCCTGACCTTGAGGAGAGGAGCGGCATCGAAAGCGCGTCCAGGAGCAGGCCGGACGGCGAAACGGGAAATTACAGCACCATGCAGTACCTTGAGGCCCGGGCCGGGTATTTCAGTTCGCTGCGCATGGCCGATGACGTGAACCGCATGATCGCTGCGGACGTCCTGCGGAATATCTATCACATCGAGGCGGAAGCGTTCAGCCTGAATGTCCAGCGATACAGGGCGGATCTCCATAGAAACGCCGTGCTTTCCGCCATGCTCGGCATCATGACCGAAGCCCAGAACAGCCGCATCGCCGGATACCTCGGCCAGACCAGGGAGAAATAGGATGGAGCTCAGGGCGAGGATAGACTTTTCCGGTTCCGTGCGCTTCGATGTCCGGGGGGAGGATACCGCTGCCGTGGCAGAGGAGGCCGCCGCGAGGGCTGGCGCCCTCCGTCTCCTTTTTCTGCTTGAGGGAGAGGACGGCCGTCCTCTCCGCGTATCCGGGCCGCTGCGCCTCCTCGATCACGGCAGGCTCATTATAGAGGAAATCCGGCCGGACGGAGAAGAGAAGGATGACTGACGCCGCGAAACCAGACGGGAGTCTTTTCTGCTTCCCTTCCCGGTGCCTGCATCTGACAAAACGCACCAGGAATCCCGCTTTCCGGGAAAAAGACAGGGAGCGTCCGTCCGGAGGCCGTCCCCTTTTTCCCGGGGAGATATTTCATACCTGCGTCATGAGCGTTTTCTGACGCTTCTCCCTTGCGCCCGCGGGGGGGAACAGGTAAAGAAAGGCCCGCGCAAGGCGTCACGCCGAATGTCAAGCCACCGGGAGAAAACGCTCCATGTTTTTGAAATTATACCGTTTCTGCCTCAGCCAGTATCACCGCTACCGGGATATCATTTCGTATCTTTTCTGGGGCGTCATGACAACGGTGGTCAACTACGCCGCGTATTTCGTGTGCACGCTCTGGCTCCATATCAATTATCTCATCAGCAATGTTATCGCCTGGGTCGTAGCCGTCATCTTTGCTTTCGTGGTCAACAAGGTGTTTGTCTTCCGCTCTCTTGACTGGAGCTCGAAGGTTGTGTTCCGCGAGGCCTGGCAGTTCACGGCGGCGAGGGTGTTTTCGGGCGTGCTGGAAACGGGCGGCCTCAAGGTTTTCGTTGACTGGCTGCATTTCAATGACGCCATCGTCAAGATTGTCGCGGGGTTCGTGGTGGTGGTCACCAACTACGCCCTGAGCAAGCTGGTCATTTTCCGCAAGCGCAGGCAGTATGACCGCGTGATCAATCCCCCGGTCAGGGCCGCCGCGGCCGGTACCGCTGATACCTCCGTGTCCGCCGGCGTTGCCGTGAAACCGGCGAAAAACCGGCCCGGGAAGAAGGGGTATTCCGACAGGCGCGTGGGACGGAATCTGAAAAGCAGGCGCCGCGGCGGCATACGCCATTAGGCCCGGCATATCTCCTGACGGAGGAAACCGGGAGAACCCGGATTTTGCCGCGGAGGCCCCTTTTTAACGGACGCCGGGGCGGCGGGTTCCTCAGGGCTGTTCCGGCTGGTTTTCCTCCCCGTCTTCCATAAGCGATGCGGCCGCGAGGAAGGCGGCTATGCCGAGAGACGCAGCCTTTCCCCCGGCTGCTGGGCCGGCTCCGTCAAGAATTTCCGTGAGCGCGCCGAGGCAGGCATCATCCCCGCTTCCTGCCGGCGGCGTGTTTTCCCCGGAATACAGGCAGGCCAGCGCCCGTTCCAGGCTGGCGATGCTTCCGAGACGTGCGCGCAGGACATCGGGGGAGGGTTCGTGCACCTTGAGGTGGCTTACGAGGCGGATCTGGCGGTTCATGTCCAGGGGCGGATTCGCGTAAAAGGTTCTGCCGCGCACCATCTCCCCCTTGAAGAAGGCCGTGATCTGGCCTTCCACCTGCTTCTGCAGGTCACGGAAGGAAACCCGGTCGAGCTCCTGCAGGGAAGCGTCCGGCCTGTCCGCGTAGCTTTCCCCGTTGCCCCTGGAGAACCCGCCGGACTGCATGACGAGCCCTCTGCCGGCAATGGACCGGATAAGCTGGAAGGTCTGGTTCGGATCCTCCTGGCACATGAAGATTTTGACCTTGCAGTTTGAGACGATCTGCTCGGCCGCCGCCTCGGAGGCGCGCTTGATGCCCGCGAAATCCTGCGAGGCCACCATGACCGCGATGCCGAGGCCGCGGCCCTGGGTAAGCAGGATCTCAAAACCCGGCGTCTCGATGGCCGCGTACTCGTCCACGATGACTCCGAACGGCGTGCGGGCGTCCGTAGGAAGAGAGCCCAGCACGTCGGAGAGCCGGCCCTGCACACGGCTGCCGAGACCCACGGCGCAGGCGTTGCGCACGGAGGAGAGGCAGATCTGCCCAAGGGACCTGAGCTCCTTCGGGTCCTTGTCCATGGAAGGAATGAGTGTGACGTAGATGCGGCGTCCCGTGATGACATCGACAGCGTCCACCTCGCCGTGTGTGGTCATGAAGATGCGCCCGTAGTTGTCTACGAGGAGGGACAGGGCACGGCCAAAGTAGGCTCTGGCGTAGCCGTACTGATCGCCGAAGGCCCGCGGCTGTCTGTCAAGGGGCAGGTTTTTGTCCCAGCCGACTGTGGCCAGGCCTGCCTGCAGGGCAAGCACGGCCTTTTCCGGAAGATCCGTCCGGAGGGCGAGCTTCGTGATGGCTTCCGTATCCATGAGATATCTGCGGATGACGTCGATGGACAGGGGAATCTCTCCGCGGTCGCGCATTTCCACGAGCACGAACATGAGACCCGAAATGAGGGTCTGCGCGTTGGAGGAGAAAATGGCGTTGCCGCTGCTGTCGTCGTCGCCGGGCATGAGCGAGAAAAGCAGCTGGGTGAGCTGGTTGGCGCCGCCCACGGCGAAGGGATTCTGGGTGTTGGACTCGTGCTGCGGCGTGCGCGTCAGGCCGCTTTTCCCGGACGGCCCGCCCGCGCGGCTGACCATATAGGAGAGGAGGAGAAAATCATCGTCTGCGATCCCCACAAAAATCCGCAGGTGGTCTCCGGCTACCAGAGCCA
>OGDF01007459.1_pt1 | contig 10198 bp, 7 predicted proteins | sample 1570141 | NCBI WGS metagenome assembly OGDF01 (sample SAMEA4370581, study PRJEB24528) | human gut metagenome | reverse complement strand
GTTAAAAAATGCGCTCAAAGCTTGCTCAATTAGAGTAAAACAGGGCGTGCTGCTTGCGTCCTTTACCCAGGGCTAAGAACTTTTGGACTTTCAGCCCGTACTTAAACCACATGAGAAACTTCAGGTTTTTAATATTTTCTCATCATTAGTTCCGCGATGTTTGCTTTCATATTGCAGAGATGCAGCAATCTTCTGCAAAGATGTCGCAAATCGAATGCAGAATATCAAGCTTGCTTGAATATTATGCTGAGATGCGGCAATCTTCTGCAAAGATGTCGCAAATCGAATGCAGAATATCAAGCTGGCTTGTATATTATGCTGAGATGCAGCAATCTTCTGCAAAGATAAGCATTTTATCCGAATACAAGATGTTATTTCGCCTAAATTATTGCTTTTTAGCACAAATAAGTTTGGTAATTGTAGCTTTTTTGCTAAATTTGCACAATAAACAAACAATCAACATAAATTCAGCGCATTATGAAACAGTTTTTCAAGAGCGTAGCAGCCACCGTTGTGGGCATTTTCGCCTTTGGTATTATCATGGGCATCTTTACCTTCATCAGCCTGATAGGCATGCTGATGAGTGGCGACAAACCTTCGTTGCGTGACAATTCTGTCATGGTCATGAAGCTGCAAGGCACCATCAACGAGCAGGGACAGGAGGACGTGATGGGACAAATCACGGGCAACTCTTTCAATCAGTTAGGGCTGAACGAGATTCTCTCTGCCATCAAGAAGGCTAAGAACGAGGACAAGATAAAAGGCATCTACTTAGAACCAGGCGCACTCATCACCGACTATGCCACCTTACAGGAAATACGCAAGGCACTCGAGGATTTCAAGAAGAGCGGCAAGTGGATCATCGCCTATGGCGACGCCATGACGCAAGGATGCTATTACCTCGCCTCTGTGGCCAACAAACTGTACATCAATCCTGAAGGATCGGTCGACTGGCACGGACTGGCTTCTCAGCCCATGTTCCTGAAAGACCTCTACGCCAAGTTTGGCGTCAAGTACACGGTAGTAAAGGTGGGAAAATTCAAGAGTTTCACCGAACAATATACTGAAGACAAGATGAGCGATGCCAACCGCGAGCAGGTTTCGCGCTACATCAACGGATTGTGGCAGCAGATGCTTAGCGACGTGTCCAAGAGCCGTGGTATCAACAAAGACTCGCTCAACCATTATGCCGATGGCTTTGTGGCCTTCGAAGACAGCAAACTGCTGAAGACGCACAAGATGGTGGACGGTTTCTGCTATTACGATGAGATAAAGAACATCGTGAAGAAGCAGCTTGGCATCAAGGACACCAAGCGCATCCGACAGGCAAGCATGAGCGAGGTGAATGCCGCCGTAGAGGACAAATACGACGGAAGCACCATCGCCGTCTACTACTGCCAGGGAGGCATTACCAGCCAGGCTACAACAAGTCTGTGGGGTGGCGAACAGCAGATTGTGAGCAGCAACGTGATTTCCGACCTGAACGACCTTGCCAAAGACGAGGACGTAAAGGCTGTAGTTATCAGAATCAATTCGGGAGGCGGCGACGCCTATGCCTCCGAACAGATATGGAGAGCTGTGAGCCAGCTCAACAAGAAGAAACCCGTGGTGGTTTCGATGGGCGGAATGGCTGCATCGGGAGCATACTATATGAGCATGGGCGCACGCTACATCATGGCTCAGCCTACCACTCTGACTGGAAGCATCGGCATCTTCGGAGCCTTCCCCGACATGAGCGGACTCATCACTCAGAAGCTGGGAGTCAAGTTCGACGAGGTGAAGACCAACCGCAACAGCGGCTATCAGGGAGCTTTGATGGCCCGCCCATTCACTCCCGAAGAGCTGAGCTACCTGCAGGCATACGTCAACCGCGGCTACACGCTCTTCCGCAAACGTGTGGCTGACGGCAGAAAGATGTCTGTCGACGAGGTGGAGAAGATAGCGCAAGGACGAGTTTGGCTCGGTTCGGATGCCAAGAACATCAAGCTGGTCGACGGCTTGGGCGGACTGGACGATGCTGTAGCCAAGGCTGCCCAGTTGGCTAAGGTCAAGGATTATCACACCGATGAATATCCATTGCCAGCCAGCTGGATGGATCAGTTGCTCAACAATGTTGAAACAGGAAGCGGCAACTATCTCGACGAGCAGTTGCGCCTCACCTTGGGCGACATGTACACACCATTCATGTGGTTGCGCCACATCAACGAGCACGAGCCCGTACAGGCTTCGCTGCCCTACGTACTCAACATCAGATAACAACCGCCTATATATAATAAGGTATAGGCATATATTGTGACCAGACGCGGTCATCTATTATGACCAAGTGCAGTCATCTATTGTGACAAGATGTACCTATATATAATAAGGTGAAAATAATAAAAATGAGAACAGAAGGAGATCTTATCAAGATAAACGAATGGCTCACCCCGCTGAGCTGGCTATACGGTATGGCAGTCCGCTTTCGCAACTGGCTCTTCGATGTAGGCATCAAGCGAAGCAAGACTTTCAGCCTGCCCGTCATATCCGTAGGCAACATCACGGTAGGTGGGTCGGGTAAGACTCCGCATGTGGAATACCTCATCCGCTTATTGCACGACAAGATGAAGATTGCCGTACTCTCACGTGGATACAAGCGCAAAAGCAGCGGTTATGTATTGGCAACCGAGGAAACCACGATGCCCGAGATAGGCGACGAGCCTTTCCAGATGCACCAGAAGTTCCCTGACATCTATGTGGCAGTAGACACCAAGCGAGTCAGAGGAATAGAGCGACTGCAGTCTGACGAAGAGACAAAGGATGTGGATGTGGTATTGCTCGACGATGCCTTCCAGCACAGATATGTGAAACCGGGCATCAACATCCTCTTGGTGGACTACCATCGACTCATCATCTACGACAAGATGCTGCCGGCAGGAAGACTACGCGAGCCATTAAGCGGAAAGAACCGTGCCGACATCGTCATCGTGACCAAGTGTCCAAAAGACCTTCGTCCCATGGAGTTCCGTGTGCTCACCAAAGCCATGAGTCTCTATCCTTTCCAGAAGCTCTACTTCACGTGTATCGACTACGACGATGCCAAGGGCCTCTTCTGCGACAAGACACTCCCACTCCATGAGCTGAAGCAGCAGCACGTCATGCTCCTCACAGGCATCGCATCGCCCAAACAGATGGAGCACGACCTCAAGCCCCATGTAGGCGACATCAGAAGCCTGTCGTTTGGCGACCATCATCAGTTCAAGCCACGCGACATCGAACTCATCAACGACACCTTCGAGTCGATGCCCGAGCCACGCATCATCATCACGACAGAGAAGGATGCCGTGCGACTGAAGGAAGCCGAAGGACTGAGCGAACCCGTAAGACAAAACATCTATGCGCTGCCCATCAAGGTAAGCTTCATGCTCGATCAAGAAGAAAACTTTAACGAAAAAATCATAAGCTATGTACGAAAAAATTCAAGAAACAGCATCCTGGCTAAAAGAAAGGATGACCACAAGTCCAAAGACCGCCATCATTCTGGGAACGGGACTCGGACAATTAGCTTCAGAAATAACTGACAGCTACGCTTTTCCATATAGTGAGATACCCAACTTCCCTGTCTCAACCGTAGAAGGCCATGCCGGCAAACTGATCTTCGGCAAGCTGGGCGGCAAGGACATCATGGCGATGGAGGGACGTTTCCACTTCTATGAGGGCTACAACATGAAAGAGGTGACATTCCCCGAGCGTGTGATGTACGAGCTGGGCATCGAGACCCTCTTCGTCAGCAACGCCTCTGGTGGCATGAACGAAACCTTCCAGATAGGCGACCTGATGGTGATCGACGACCATATCAACTTCTTCCCCGAGCATCCGCTTCGTGGCAAGAACTTCCCCACAGGTCCTCGATTCCCCGACATGCACGAGGCTTACGACAAGAGTCTGCGCGACTTGGCTGACAGCATAGCCCAGGAGAAAGGCATCAGCCTGAAGCACGGAGTATACATAGGCGTACAGGGTCCTACCTTCGAAACTCCTGCCGAGTATCGCATGTACCGACTGTTGGGAGGCGACGCTGTAGGCATGAGTACCGTACCCGAGGTCATCGTGGCTCGCCATAGTGGCATCAAGGTATTCGGCATCAGCATCATCACCGACCTGGGAGGCTTCGACGTACCGGTAGAAGTCAGCCACGAGGAGGTTCAGAAAGCTGCCAACGCCGCACAGCCTAAGATGACAGAGATCATGCGCGAGATGATTCGCCGGTCTTAAGGAGTGAAGAAGTTAAGGAATGAAGAAGTTAAGGAGTTAAGACGTATGTTTTGCTGCTTAAAAACGATGGCAAAAAGACTATTGTCTTAACTCCTCAGCGACCATAGGGAGCGATAACTCCTTTAACTCCTTTAACTTCTGAAGTTGCTAAAGTTCAAACATTTAACATTCTTACAACAAATTGGACATCGCAAAATTGGGTGAGTTTGGTCTTATCGACCATCTCACAAAAGGACATGAAAACAAAAATGCTTCTACTGTTTATGGCGTAGGAGACGATTGCGCCGTGATGCACTATCCCGACAAGGAAGTTCTCGTCACGACCGACATGCTGATGGAGGGAGTACACTTCGACCTAACCTACATCGACCTGCAGCACTTGGGATACAAGAGTGCCATGGTCAACATCAGCGACATCTTCGCCATGAACGGTACACCACGGCAAATGACAGTAAGCATCGCCCTGAGCAAGCGTTTCTCGGTAGAGGACATGGACGAATTCTACAAGGGCTTGCGCATGGCATGCGATAAGTTTGGCGTAGACATTGTCGGAGGCGACACAACCTCATCGCTTACAGGACTTGCTATCAGCATCACCTGCATTGGCGAGGCTGCAAAAGAAGACATTGTCTACCGACATGGAGCCAAAGACACCGACATCATCTGTGTGTCGGGTGATTTAGGCGGAGCCTATATGGGTCTGCAGCTTCTGGAACGTGAGAAAGCCGTATATTATGGACAGGTGGAAGACATCCGCAAGAAGATGGCACAAGCCAAGGCTGCCGGCGAGACGCAGAAGTTGGCAGCACTCAACCAGGAGTTGGCAGGCATGCGTAACTTCCAGCCCGACTTCTCGGGCAAGGAATATCTGCTGCAACGCCAGCTGCAGCCAGAGGCAAGAGGTGACATCATAGCCCAGTTGCGCGAGGCAGGCATACGGCCTACAGCCATGATGGACGTGAGCGACGGACTGAGCAGCGAGTTGATGCACATCTGTCAGCAGAGTCATTGCGGTTGCCGCATCTACGAGAAGAACATCCCTATCGACTACCAGACGGCAGTCATGGCAGAGGAATTCAACATGAACCTCACCACCTGCGCCATGAATGGAGGTGAGGACTACGAGTTGCTCTTCACCGTACCTATCGGCGACCATGCCAAAATCGAAGAGATGGAAGGCATCAAGCAGATAGGCTACATCACACAGGAATCCCTCGGCAGAATGCTCATCACGCGAGATGGACAGGAGTTCGAACTCAAAGCCCAGGGGTGGAACCCGCTGAAAGACTGAGTCTGCCGACATCCTTGTGGACTATTCTTTAGTTAATAAACATTAAGCAAGAGAAAATATCTTCTTTTCTCTTGCTCAATCAAAGAAAAAATTGTACCTTTGCAACCGCAAAATAAAACGATGGTGCCATAGCTCAGTTGGTAGAGCAAAGGACTGAAAATCCTTGTGTCCCCGGTTCGATTCCTGGTGGTACCACTCCTCCTTTCATTTGGCGGTTTCTGACTTCGGTTAGAGCCGCCTTTTTTTTATAATGAAGTATCAGGAAACAAACAAAACAAACTATATTCAAACAACTAAACATTTTAAAGATTATGAAGAAAATCATCATCTCTTTACTGGCACTTCTCGCTGTTACAGCCATACAAGCCAACAACGATTATGCCAAGTATTACCAAAACCTGCCTGTACAGATGCCACAACCCACCCTGCCCACCATACCGGATAATCAGGTGAGCATCCTCGACTGCGGTGGAAAGGGCGACGGACTGACTCTCAACACAGAAGCTTTCGCCAAAGCCATCAGCCAGCTCAGCAAACAGGGCGGCGGTCATCTGAATGTACCTGCAGGAATCTATCTTACAGGACTCATCTCACTCAAGGACAACATCGACCTGCACCTCGAGAAGAACGCCATCATCGTGTTCTCCGAGGATAAGAACGACCTGATCAAGGTCGACAAGACTACAGGTGCCAAAGAACTGAGAGCCGCAACAGCCATCACAGCCAGCAAGCGCAAGAACATATCTATCACAGGTGAAGGCACCATCGACGGAAACGGAGAATGGTGGCGAGCTGTAAAACGCAGCAAGGTTAGCGACGTGGAGTGGAAACAGTTCCAGGATATGGGAGGTAGTGTTTCTGCCAAGGGCGACCTCTGGTATCCTTTCAATCTGAAACACCAGCCCAATGTGGCTTCCACGATGGAGGAGCAGGAGAAATACCGCAACCACATGATCCGCTTCACCGACTGTCAGAACGTTCTCGTACAGGGTGTGACCCTGCTCAACTCTCCTCGTTTCCACATCATCCCTACCCGTTGCCAGAATGTCATCATCGACGGCATCACCGTGAAATGTCCTTGGAATGCCCAGAACGGCGACGCCATCGACATCTCAAGCTGTAAGGATGTACTCATCGTCAACAACGTCATTGATGCGGGCGACGACGGTATCTGCATGAAGGGAGGAGCTGGCGAAAGCGGTGTCAAGGCAGGTCCTTGCGAGAATATCAACATTCAGGACAACACCGTATATCACGCTCATGGCGGTTTCGTCATTGGAAGCGAGTTCTCTGGTGGCATGAAGAACATCCTGGTACGCAACAACACCTTCCAGGGCACAGACGCAGGACTTCGTTTCAAAAGTGCTGTCAAGCGAGGCGGAAAGACAGAGAACATCTTCATCGACCATATCTATATGACCGACATCACAGGCGACGCCATCACTTTCGAGACCACTTACTGGGACAACCACGTAGGTGCCAAGCAGCCTAAGGAGGCTGTCCAGAAAGCTGAGTTCGTACCCAACTTCCAGGACATCCATATCAGCAACGTTTATGTAAGAGGTTGTAAAAACGGAATCGTGGCACATGGACAGGAAGGTATGATACACGACATCACCATCAAAGACTGCAACATCTTCTACAATAAGCAGGCACAAGACATCGACAAGGCTTGCAAGATTCAGGTAGAGAATGTCAACTTCAGTACCTTCGCCAAGTAAAGCAAACGACTACTTCACTACGGTAAGTATCTGATTGCATACCGTAAAGTGAATATCCATACCCTCATAAGGCATCCCATATACCTTATGAGGGTCTTTTTGATAATGCGGGCGAGGGTCTTGCGCCAGCACCTCTTTCAAAATCCCAATCTTTTCTTCAGTCATTCCCTGAGACAGCAGAAAGGTTTTTACTGTATCAGATATTTCTACCTGCAACTTATTCCACTTGCGTTCATCCACAAAGCCACTGCGGGCCTCAGGATGACAGTCGGCATACACCACATAGGGCTTGATGTCATAAATAGGAGTACCGTCCATCAGGTCGGCACCCTTCACATGAATTACAGGACCGCGGCTACTCTCCCACTCCACATGCGACAGACGCACAGAAGACAATCCGATGTTGTTGGGACGAAAAGGACTGCGGGTGGCAAAGACACCCACCTTCTCGTTGCCGCCCAATACCGGAGGACGAACCACCGGACTCTTGGCAGCATGCCTGTTGGCAGAAAACTCCCATATCAGCCACAGATAGTCAAAACCCTCTATGCCACGAAGCGCATCTACGTTGCGGTATTCGGGCTCAAAGACAATCTCTCCCACCAACTCTGCCACCAGTCCAGCCTGCTTGGGAACACCAAACTTACTCTTGAAAGGTGAGCGAAAATGTGCTATTGGTTTTATTTCCATATTTTCTAATTTGCGCCAAAATTACACAATTAAATCCATTTGGGAAAGAAATAAAAAGAAAAAATTTGGTATTCCATGCTTTTTAATGTACCTTTGCAAACAAAACAATCAAATCCATCAAGAAATGAAAATCCAAAAACCCCAATTTGAGATTTGGGAACAAATCGCAGGAGAAGCCGGCATCTATAAACAGATAGAGCGTGCCGGAAGAGTATGCTACAAGAGTGAAGACCATACAACAGACGATTCTGCCAAACCATTCGTTGAACGAATGATTCAGAGCGAGCACTTCGCCATGCTCGAACATGGCACCGTCTATCTCGTGTGCAATCATGGCGAGCTGCCACTTTATCTCACCAACAGGTTCTCCCGTTGCCACACCGTCGAGGGCAAGGATTACATCACAACCAACATGCGCGTTCTTGCCGAGAACAAGTCACTCTCCGACCTGAAGTATATCAGCAACTACGTGGCTGGCAGACATGAGCTGCGCATCACCGTGCATTTCACCACCCAGATTTCCATCACCCGCGAATACAATCGCCATCGCGCCAACTCCATGGCCGAGCAGAGCACACGCTACTGCAACTACACCAAGAACAAGTTTGGCAACGAGATAACCATCAACCTGCCAGAGTGGGTTGCCAATCAAGCCGACTTCGATGACGCAACTGCGGAAGTATCGCCCGAAACTTTCTCTTCACTCTGCCAGGAAGTAGCCGAAGGCAAGTCACAGCAATGGAGCAAACTGAAGTATTGTCTCTTTGCCAACCTCGCCGCAGAGTATTCATATATGAATATGATCAATGCCGGTTGCAAACCACAGGAGGCACGAGCCATCCTGCCACTCGACTGCAACACCGAACTCGTGCATACTGCTTTCATCAGCGACTGGCGTCATTTCTTCGATCTTCGTGCTCTTGGCACCACAGGAGCCCCCCACCCTGATGCCAAACTTTTGGCCTATCCTCTCATGCTGGAGTTTCAGGAAAAGGGATATTTAGATGAAAAATAAACAAAACAACTGCCAAAAGATAAGATTTTCGGAATATCTGACATCATGTATCAAAGAATTACTTATCTTTGCAGTGTGTTTTTCATAGTATTAGATTTAAGGTTATCAAGGTTGGGGGCTACGGCGGTAGCCCCGTTTTTGTATAAACAGCCCTACAAGCATACGTAAAACCACTTTTTTAAAGAAAAATCAAAAAAAGTTTCATAAATATTTGGCAGAAAGAAAAAATAGTCGTACCTTTGCAACCGCTTAAGAAAACCAAGCTGGTCATCTTGCAAGGAGAGATGGTAGAGTGGTCGATTACAACGGTCTTGAAAACCGTCGTACCGAGAGGTACCGGGGGTTCGAATCCCTCTCTCTCCGCACAGAGTCCTGTAAATCGCAAGATTTACGGGACTTTTCTTTTTTGTACTTTTAAATAGTCCCCCCTTACCACCATATAAAGCGGTAAGTTATGTGGCATTTACGATGATATAAGAACTACTGCAAAAATAGTCGCATCATACGACTATTCGGCTTTGAGTCGATTAAAAAGAAGTGTCTACTATTCCTGTTTTACAGTCAGTCTTGCCCATCAAGTGGGCACTCATGGACCAAGCGTTGGGCATCGACAGAACAAGTGACGGGCACTCATGGACCAAGCGTTGGGCATCAACAGAACAAGCGACGGGCACTCATTGCCCGTGCGGTGTGCACAGAGTGCCCAAACGTTGGGCAATTTTTGGGCACCTCTTACAGGTCGGCGGCTTTGCTATTATGCATGATGCCTCATCACTATCTTGTAGTAATTGAATGACGTTTTTTATGATACTTCTATGATACTTCTTGTAAGATAATCCAAAATGTATCATTCTTCTATCTCATTATGTATCAGTTATTTGTCTCTGTATTCAGCCAACAAGATGATACTTTGATACTTTTTACATAAAAAACTTTATCGACCGTACGGTTGGAACTCCCTAAGGGAAATAACTCTTAGAATCAGCACGTCCTGAACCAACCATACATGTCGAAAAGATTTCAACCCTAATATTGTCACATAATTATAATAAATTCGGGACAAAGCAATGCTTTTGCACCAAAAAGTTACTAATTTTAATGCAGATTTAACGCATAAGAGGCTAAAAATAACTACTCAGCACCCCTATTGAAAACTTTTTGAATAGAAAAGCCTTGAAATATGAAAGCGGCTTCGATAGTCAATGAAGCCTATTGCGTAGAGCAATGAAA
>OGDF01007452.1_pt1 | contig 10206 bp, 9 predicted proteins | sample 1570141 | NCBI WGS metagenome assembly OGDF01 (sample SAMEA4370581, study PRJEB24528) | human gut metagenome | reverse complement strand
AGAATCAATATTAGGAATGGCCTTTTTTGGCCCGGCACTGGTGCTTCTCACACTGTTCCTGTTCCTTCCGATGCTGCTGACTCTGGTTTTCAGTTTTACAGATTATTTTGCACTGAATCCGGATATGACACATTTTGTAGGACTTGAGAATTACGTAAATATATTTAAAGATGAATTATTTGTAAAATCATTTCTTAACACAGTGAAATTTGTAGTGATTATTGTACCGCTTCAGTGTATTGGGGCTCTTGTACTTGCTCTGGCTATTAACAAAGTTACTCACTGCAAAAAATATTTTAAAGTAGCATTTTTTATTCCTGTTGTAATGTCACTTGCAGTTGTATCAACTCTGTGGATGGACATCTACAGCCCGGAAGGAATCCTGAATACAATACTTTCTCATCTGGGAATCAGTGCACAGCCATTTATTCACAGTGCAAAACAGGCACTTCCATCTATTGCGATCATGAGTGTATGGCAGGGCGTTGGATATCAGATGATCATCTTCCTGGGAGGCCTTCAGAATATCAACCCGGCCCTTTATGAGGCTGCTGAGATGGATCATGCAAGTGCATGGCAGAAATTAAAAGATATTACACTTCCGGAATTGAAACCACTTTGCGTCTTTGTATTTATCACTGTTACGATAGGAGCTTTCCGTATGCTGGTACAGCCTATGGTTATGACCGGTGGAGGACCAGATCATTCTACGTATACACTTGTTTATGATATTTATGAAACAGGTACCATGAACTGGGAGATGGGTCTTGCTTCAACAATGGCGATTGTCTTTACTGTATTTGTTGTGGTGCTGACAATTATACAGAATGTACTGACCAAAGGAAAGGAGGAGAAAAAACATGTTAACAAAAAAGCAAAAAACATTTAACTGGATTCTTGCGATTATTCTTCTTGCATTATCTGTATTCTTTCTGTTTCCGGTTATCTGGATGCTTGCAAACTCTTTTAAACCAGATGCAATGATCACTGCTGACATGAATTCTGTTGCAGCTTTCATTCCACCGGCTTTAAACGGAAATTATTTTGAAAACTATATATCCATTATCACGGATACTAATTTTCTCCGCTATATGGCAAACACGCTGTTTTATGCAGCAGTACTGATCGTACTTGGCGTAATTGTAAATGGTCTTGCAGGGTATGCTCTTGCAAAGATTAATTTTCCATTCAGAGATCAGTGGCTTCTGATCATTATGATGCTTCTGATCGTACCTACAGAAACAGTAATCACCATTCATTTCCTGATCATTGCCAAGGCAGGACTTCTGAATACGGTAATCGGTTATATATTACCAATGATCGTGAATCCATTTAATATTTTCCTGTTCAGACAGGTATTTGTAAGTTTGCCAGATGATGTTTACGAAGCAGCCCAGCTGGATTTCTGCAGTCCTGTAAAATACTTTTTTACAATGGTACTGCCAATGTCCAAAACAGTAGTAGCAACAGTCAGCGTGTTTACATTTCTTGGCGTATGGAATGATTATCTCTGGCCATCACTGGTATTTACTTCCAGCGATCTTCTTACAGCACAGATTGGCCTGAATTCAATTACGTCCAACGATAATACAACAATGGGACAGACACTTGCAGTGATCACACTGATCACCATTCCTGTCATTATTATTTACGCACTGTTTTCCAAACAGATTGTAGAAGGTGTAACTTCAACTGGTTCCAAGGAGGGTTAATGAATTATGAGTTTTATAGAGTTTAGACATGTAGGAAAAAAATATGCAGGAGCAGATAAGAAATCTGTAGATGACTTTAATCTTGAAATTAATGAGAAAGAATTTATTGCATTTGTAGGTCCGTCAGGATGTGGTAAATCAACAACTCTTCGTATGGTAGCCGGATTTGAAGAAATCACAGAAGGTGATCTGTACATTGACGGGAAAAGAGTGAATGAAGTTGCACCCAGAGACAGAGGTATTGCCATGGTGTTCCAGAATTATGCGCTTTATCCACATATGACCGTAGAGAAGAATATTGGATATGGGCTGAAAAATATGAAGATGCCGGCAGATCAGATTAAGAAAAAAGTAGACTGGGCGATTGACATTCTTGGTCTGCAGGAATTCCGTTACAGAAAACCGAAAAACCTTTCCGGTGGACAGAGACAGAGGGTAGCACTTGGACGTGCTATCGTAAAAAATCAGAAAGTATTTCTGATGGATGAACCTCTTTCTAATCTGGATGCAAAACTGAGAGTCAGTATGAGAACTGAGATCAGTAAACTTCACAGAGAAATGGGAGCAACAACCATCTATGTTACTCATGATCAGGTAGAGGCCATGACCATGGCAGACCGTATTGTTATTATGAAAGAAGGAGTGATCCAGCAGGTCGGAAAACCTATGGAACTTTATGATCATCCGGTAAACAAATTTGTAGCAGGCTTTATCGGTTCCCCACAGATGAATTTCTTTGATGTGGAACTTAAGGGAAATGTAGTTACATTTGAAGATGGAAATAAACTTACAGTTCCGGATGCCATTATTAAGAAACTGAATGGCAAAGAAGGAGAAATGATTCTGGGTATCCGAGGAGAAGATCTGAAGATGGATGCACAGAATCTGGAAGTATACGGCGAAAATAAACAGAAAGCTGTTATCACAGATACAGAAGTTATGGGAAATGAGAATAATCTGTATTTCCAGTTTGGAGGCTGCCAGGCTGTTGCCAGAGTTTCCAAGTATGAAATCAGTCAGGTAGGGGATAAAATTGAATTTGTATTTGTACCTTCCAAGCTTCATTTCTTTGACAAAAAAACAGAAGTGAATTATCTGTAAGGAGTGATCGTATATGAAAGAGACAAAAATATTCTTAGGTTCTATTGAAAAAGTAAAAGATTTTGTTAATGAAGTCAGTCGTCTGGATTGTGATGTTGATATTGTGTCCGGCAGATATGTGATAGATGCAAAATCTATTATGGGAATTTTCAGTATAGATCTTTCAAAACCCGTTAATGTAAGAATTCAGGCAGAGGGAGAAGAAGCAGAAAAGGCAGAACAGGTAATCAAAAAATTTGAAGTAAAGTAGGAGTTTAATTGTTTCATGCAGAAAATATATGTAAAACCGGAAAATTGCTGGATAAATGATCCAAATGGATTTATTTATTATAAAGGTGAGTACCATCTGTTTTGTCAGTGTTTTCCCTATGGACCTCGCTGGGGAAGAATGCACTGGTATCATATGGTCAGTAAAGACCTGGTAAACTGGGAAAAAAAGGGAATTGCTTTATTTCCCAGCAAGACAGATGACAGAAGCGGATGTTTTTCAGGTTCAGCAATAGAAGAAAACGGCAAAATGTACCTTTATTATACAGGAGTAAATTATCTGAAAGAAAATCCGGAAGATATCAATCTGTGTAGTGACGAGCAGTTTGTTTCCGCCCAGTTGCGTCTGATTTCAGAAGACGGAGTGCATTTTGATAACATCAAAGATAAGAAAACAGTGATTCCTGTAATCCAGGATTCAAAAATGGGAGATGCACGTCATACAAGAGATCCAAAAGTCTGGAAAAGCGGAGACAGATGGTATATGGTTCTGGGAAGTACCATAAATGACAGACAGGGACGGCTTGTATTTTTTACAAGTGAAGACGGAGAACAGTGGAAGTGCACAAATTCTGTAACCAGAGAGAATTTTGGATGGATGTGGGAATGCCCGGACTATTTCAATGTAAACGGAAAAGATGTAGTGGTCTTTTCACCGATGGGCTTTCTGAAAGATGGAAAAGCTGATGATGCGCAGACAATCTGCATGCAGGTAAAATTTAACAAGGAAGACTGCAAAATGGAACTTTCCGATTCTTATCAGTTTTTCGACTATGGAACAGATCTGTATGCTCCTCAGAGTACTGTAGACGAAAAAGGTCGCAGGATCATTATTGCCTGGCTTCGTATGCCGGAGCCTGTTGATGGCAAATGGCAGGGAATGATGTGCATTCCGAGAGTTGTGGAAGTAAAAAATGATCATATCTATTTCAGAGTACATCCGAATGTGCAGAATGCGTATACAAAGGCCATCAGCACACCATCTGAAGCAGCAGAAAGTGGATATCGTGTAAAATTCTCTCTGAAAGATGGGGAAAAAGTAGATATCGGTGGATATGTGATCAGCAGAAGTGGAAACAAAATCTGTACAGACAGAAGCCGCCTTTATAAAAAATTCCCTAATTTCAGAACAGAATTTGAGACACCAGAATTGAAAGACGGATTTGAAGCAGAAGTTTATGTGAACCCCAATCAGATTGAGGTCTATGTAAATAATGGCGAAGCTGTGATTTCCAATACAGTATATGATCTGGGAAAAGAAATAACTGCAGATACAGAGACAGTAATCGAAACATTAGGTGAATGATAATTCTGCGAAAATATCAAAAGCAGCTGTTACAAGAGAAAAAAATTTTGGTAAGCTCCGACAGGCTTTTTATAAACCTGCCGGAGTTTTTTTATATTAAAAATAGACAATAACAAAAGAATAGTATATGATTACTAAGGCAAAAAACTAGACAAAGGAGATTTATATGGCTATTCATATCATAGATGAGGCAAATCGCTGCCTGAACTGTAAGAAACCAAAATGTATGGAAGGATGTCCGGTGCATACACCTATTCCGCATATTATTCAGATGTTCAAAGAACATCAGGTTATGGATGCAGGAAAAGAACTGTTCCAGAACAATCCCATGTCCGTGATTTGTTCCATTGTCTGCGATCATGAGCAGCAGTGTGCAGGTCATTGTGTACTTGGAAAGAAAGGAAATCCGGTTCATTTTTCCAGTATAGAGAATTATATTTCAGATACTTATCTGGATCGTATGAAGATCCAGAAGCCGGAAGAGCAGAAGAAATCGGTGGCAGTGATCGGTGCAGGTCCGGCAGGTTTGACTGTTGCCATTATTCTGGCACAGAATGGATACAAAGTAACTATTTTTGAGCAGCAGGACAAGATTGGCGGTATTACCCGTTATGGTATTCCGGAATTTCGGTTACCCAAGTCCATTTTGGACCGACTGGAGAAAAAGATTCTGAAGATGGGTATCCGTATCCGTCCTCACACAGCTATCGGTACCGTATTAACTATTGATGATCTGTTCCGGGATGGCTATGCCTCAGTATTTGTAGGTACCGGTGTATGGAAAGCACGAAACCTGGGGATCCCGGGAGAATGTCTTGCCAATGTACATTTTGGTATTGACTACCTGGAAAATCCTTCTGCCTATGACCTGGGCGAGAAGGTAGCAGTTATCGGTATGGGAAACGCTGCTATGGATGTGGCACGTACGGCGCTTCGTAACGGAGCACTGCAGGTAACCATGTATGCAAGAGGAACTCACGTGGCAGCCAACTCCCATGAGATGGCTTATGCAGAACTGGATGGGGCAGAATTCCGTTTCGGAAAGGCCATTGAGCGTATTACAGAAAAAGGACCTGTGTTCAAAACTTCTATCATCGATGAAAACAACAAAGTAGCAGGTTATGAGGAAGGTGAGGATCAGACAGAAGCTGACTCCACCATCATAGCCATCAGCCAGGGACCACGTAACCGCCTGATCCGTACTACAGGCGGTCTGGAAGGTTCCGACAAGGGACTTCTTATTGTAGATGAAAACGGTATGACCACCAGAGAGGGAGTTTTTGCAGCCGGTGATGTAGTTCATGGTTCCAAGACCGTAGTTCATGCAGTAGAGGAAGCCAAGAAGGCAGCAGCGGCAATGATCGCTTATATGGAAAAATAAAAGAATTATTATTGTAGATTATGATGAAAATGAAATCTCTGATCATAAAGAAATTTTGTGGTCAGAGATTTTTGTTGTGAATATGTGGAGAAAATTATCATAACAGACGGAAAACCTGTTCTGTGGCAGCCGTCATGTTAGCTTTGGCAGTAGCCGGGTCCATAGCTTCTTCCAGGGTGGAGATGCCACGAAGAATCGGGAAGAAGGCATCGATTCCGGCTTCATTGCAGGCAACTGCCTCTTTGGTAACGCTTCCGGCGAAAGCAACGGTTTTGGCTCCGTATTTTTTGCCCAGTTTGGCAACACCTACAGGAGTTTTGCCCATGGCAGTCTGATGATCCAGACGACCTTCGCCGGTAACAACAATATCTGCATTTTTTATTTCTTCTTCCAGATGAACCGCATCCAGGATCAGGGCGATCCCTGGCGTCAGTTCTCCTTTCAGATAGCTTAAAAATGCAAAGCCCATACCACCGGCAGCACCTGCTCCGGCAGCGTTCATATGATCCTGCCCTGTAAATGCAGCAGTAACTCTGGCATAATTTTCCATACCTGCATCCAGAACAGGCAGCATTTCAGAAGTAACGCCCTTCTGAGGCCCATAGATATAAGTGGCACCCTGAAAGCCACAAAGAGGATTGGTTACATCACAGGCAATCTGGAAATTACACTGAGAAAGGAGTTCAGCTTTATCGGAGACTTTTACGGAAGTAACTTTTGCAAGAGCCTGTCCTCCCTCTCCGACATCCTGACCATTTTTGTCAAGAAAAGTAAATCCCAGAGCCTCAAGCATTCCGATTCCGCCATCGTTAGTGGCACTGCCGCCGATGCCGATAATAAAATTGCGGATGTCTCTGTGGATGGCATCCAGGATCATTTCCCCAACACCATAAGTGGTGGCTTCCATAGGATCTTTCCGGTTGGAAATGGTGATCCCTGCAGCAGAAGCCATTTCCATAACTGCAGTGTTACTTTCTTTCAGATATCCATAATAAGCATGTAGCGGTTCATGGTAGGGACCCGTAACGGTCAGGTCAATACGTTCTCCGCCCATGCCTTCGATCAGAGCATCGGTAGTTCCCTCTCCGCCATCAGCCAGAGGTTTGACTACAACCTGAGCATCTTTGTGCGCTGCCAGAATACCGGCTTTTACTGCCATTCCGGCTTCCATGGAAGTCATGCTTCCCTTAAAAGAGTCTACTGCTACAACAACTTTCATGATATAACCTCCTGTAGATTTATTCTATATCACCGCCCTGGTATCAAAAAATGGTGACTTTTTGTGCAGTCTTTTGTTGAACTTAACTTGTTACTGTTCTTGACTTTCACAGTAACTTTAATTTACCACAAATCATAACAGAAAAACATGTTATGAAGAATAAAAATATTATGAAAAAGGAGAAAAATATGTCTGGCATAACAAAACGGACAGATATTTGTGAAAAAGATTGCCAGTACATAAAGGGAGTTTTGCTTTTTATGTAAAAATTTGTCGAGCGATTTCTCTTGGAAGCTGTTGGAAATACTGGTAGAATATTATAAATTGGTTTCAGAGATAATAATTGACTCATCCTGTAAGAATATCATATAATGTCAGAAAGAAGATACTTGAGAATCATACGATGAAGCATATTTGTCAGAAAGAGAAGTGTTGGAAATGCCATTGACAAGGATCGAAGCAGAAAATTTTACAGTATTTGAAAATATTACCATACCATTCAGTAAGGGGTTAAACGTATTAGTTGGAGAAAATGGCATGGGAAAAACGCATATCATGAAGCTGGCTTATGCAGCATGTCAGGCATCGAAACATGATGTGTCATTTCCCCAAAAGACAACTATGCTTTTTCGCCCAGATCAGTCCAGTATTGGACGACTGGTAAACAGAAATAAAAATGGCAACAATACAGCAAAGATTTCAGTGGAATCCGATACAGCTAAAATAGGTATGTTGTTTTCTACTAAAACAAAAAAATGGGATGTAGAAGTTAAGACAGAGGAAAAATGGGAAAAGCAGATGTCTGATCTCACCAGTGTGTTTATTCCGGCAAAAGAAATTCTGTCTAATGCATGGAACCTGGATGCTGCAGTGAAAATGGGAAATGTAGAATTTGATGATACTTATCTGGACATTATAGCTGCTGCTAAGATTGATATTTCCAGAGGTGTGGATTCATCAGCAAGAAAAAAATATCTGAACATTTTGCAAAAAATCAGTTCAGGAAAAGTAACCCTGCATAATGACAGATTTTATCTGAAACCAGGTACACAGGCAAAACTGGAATTTAATCTGGTTGCAGAGGGATTGCGAAAAATAGCATTATTATGGCAGTTGATTAAGAATGGAACTCTTGAAAAGGGTTCTGTGTTATTCTGGGATGAGCCAGAGGCAAATATTAACCCCAAATACATTCCTGTTTTGGCTGAATTATTGATTATGTTGGAAAGTGAAGGTGTACAGATTTTTATTTCTACGCATGACTATTTTTTATCAAAATATATTGAGGTAAAACGAAATTACGAAAGTAATATCCAGTACATTTCCTTATATAAAGACGAAGAAAAGATAGAATGCGAGACAGCAACAGAATTTGAATTGTTGGATCATAATGCAATCATGGATACTTTTCGACAGCTCTACAGAGAAGAAATTGGGGTGGCACTAAAGTGAAGGTTATAACCGAATCTGAAATGAATTTTGGAAAATTTGATGAGGCAGATTTTTTTCATATTGAAGATTCTAAAATTTACAAAAAACTTGGTTCATCAATAAAAACAGTTGAGTTTATTCTGAAATATGATAAAAATAGTATTGTATTTCTGGAAGCAAAGAAAAGCTGTCCGAACGTTGCTAATCGTTATGAATCAGAAGAGAAAGAACAGAAATTTGAAGAATATTATTCATCTGTAACAAAGAAGTTTCTTGCATCTTTGCAGATTTATCTTGCATTAATTTTGGGTAAGTTTCAGAATCTTGAGGAAGTGGGAGATAATCTGAAACAGATAAATAACATGAAAGACATACAGTTAAAATTTATTCTTGTTATTAAAAATGCGGAAGATATTACGTGGCTGGCAGGACCGTTGGCAGAATTAAAAGCGAGATTGCTCCAGATTCGGAAAATATGGGATGTTAAGATTGTCGTATTAAATAAAGAACTTGCGAGAGAATACAAATTGATTTGTTGATTTCCCAAAGTCCAAATATCTACATAATAAGTTGTAAGGGACATTATGAAGAATAAAATCTGAGGGAAAATTAATTATGTGAATATTCCCTCAGATTTTTTGTGTTGTGGCAAGATAAATTATCGGCTAAAGTCGGTGATGATTATTATTTCGGTTCCTTTCCTGCAGCAAAGACCATCATCATCTCGTTGGTAAGGCTGATGTCATTTCCCTGACCGACAACCTCACTGCGGTCAAACCACTGGGCCATGGAAAGTTCATCATGATCTACAGTAAGAGTATCGTCTCCGTCCAGATCGCAGAAAAATCCAAAAAGAAGGGTACCGCTGAAAGACCATGGCTGACTCTTGTAATAGCGGATATTTTTGACCTTCAGTCCAACTTCCTCCATAACTTCTCTGTGGACGGTTTCTTCGATAGTTTCCCCAATTTCTGCAAAGCCGGCAATAAGAGCATATTTTTTGAAATTGCGTCCCTCATACTTGGAAAGGATAATTTTGTCTCCGTTGGTGATCCCTACAATGACTGCCGGCATCAGTACCGGATACTCATGGCGTCCACAGGAAGGGCAGTACATCATACGTTCCTTCTGGTCATGTTTCATAGGCTGTCCGCAGCAGCCACAGAAACGTCTGGTACTGTACCACTGATAAAGCTGGTGACCGGTGATCCCTGCAAAAGCATGGTATCGGGGAGAGGCAGTCCGAAGGGACTTGATATCCATAAATTCATAGTCTGGAAGCAGTGTGGTATCCAGATCTGGGATCAGATAAAAACGTTCTTCATCAATAGAAAAAAGATAAATATAGTGTTCGTAAAGATCAGTAATTTTTCCCTCCAGCTCCCGGAAACATGGGAAGGTAATGTCTGTGTTCTGACTGTCCTGTTTCATAAAGATCTGTCCTTTGGTGTAGGCAAGGATATAACTGTCTTTGTCCGGTGGAACTGGTTTATATTCGTTGTGATAAATATGGGGTGCAATATCCTGTATCATAAGAAATCATTCCTTTCATAATAATGTGTATTCCGAATCGCCCTTATTGTACCTTTTTTTGAAAAAATGAGCAACTGAAAAAAGATAATAAAGAAATCCCGGTGCAAAGCGGGGTTAAGGTTGAACTTTTGTGTAAGTGATTTTCGATGAATTATTCTCTGGGTATGTTTCCGGTTCAGAACTTCTGAGATTCTAAGATATACAGAACTTTGCTAAAAACGATACAGAAAACGTCAAACTCGCCTTGCGGCTCAGA
>OGDF01007437.1_pt1 | contig 10226 bp, 10 predicted proteins | sample 1570141 | NCBI WGS metagenome assembly OGDF01 (sample SAMEA4370581, study PRJEB24528) | human gut metagenome | reverse complement strand
GACAAAATTCGACATCATTGTCCGATAATTGCAAAAAGTTTCTTGGCTTTCCCGCCCGACTTTTGTAATTGAAATTATAGATTCAAGAGTAGCGCCGACGCTGTCCTATATTGGAATTTTTGAGTAAAGGAAGCAAATAGCCAGTGGACGGGAAATGTTTTCTCGTCCACTGGCTATTTTTTTGACTTGAATTGCTAATTAGTTTTCATTTTTATCCATTGCAACCTTAAATTCGTCAAGCGTCATCTTTGCACACTGAGCGGCAGTTTCGATAGGCAGAAGATTTTGCATAACAAGATCAATTAACTGGTTGATGCGTCCCTGCTCAATACCCTGCTCAATACCCTGCTCAAGTCCCTGTTCAATACCCTGTTCAAGTCCCTGTTCAAGTCCTTGTGCGAGTCCTTGTGCGAGTCCTTCTTGTATTGCTTTATCTCGGCTTTTCTTTAACTCTTCTTCAATTTCTTCCTTCATAAGCTCTCTCAATGCCTCACACATATCCGAAGTCCTCCTTACTTTGTCATAGTTTTTTCTGTTTGCAGCGACACTAACTTGCAATACGGCATCTGCTTTTTCTTTGTCGCCTGGTTCGGTAAAAGCGCTTGCTAATTCTGTGAATCTTTGAATATCATCGGTCTGAGCACTTTTTGATAACACTTTAAGACTTTCATGATTCTTAGAATTAAGTTCGTTTGTCACAACAATCTGTGTTGGAACAGAAAGTCCGTTTACATAGTATATGCCAGGAGACTGCCTTTCAATTATGTATCCTTCTTTAGAAATCTGGTTTAACAGCTCCTTCGGAGCAGATGCCCGAAAAAGTGAGACGGTCAATTCTCTTAGCGGAATTTGATTCACTTTTTCTCCTAAGCCTTTGTACAGGAAGGCATATCCTAGCGTCTTGAAAAAATCATCAATTGTCATACCATCATCGGGTGATTTATATTCAATGATATTATGTCCTCGAAAGATTTTTCCAATTTCATTTTGAATCTGCACGCCTTTCCTTTTTTCGATGATCAGAAGATCCATTTGCAATGGTTTCTTGCTTAGATTGTACTCGCGCTTAAATTCGAGATCGTCTTTATTGAAGCGAAGCTCAAGTTCGGCTGCGGCACAGAAAGCAGGATGCCATTGGATTTTTGTGCTGGGTCGCCGTTCATTTGGTTTTTCCATAAAACTCCTCCATTCAAAAATCATTCTCCAAATTTTGGAATTTTATCGAAGGTATATTTGACCTTAATGTAAGATCATTTATCATTTGCACGGTGTAAAAGTTCATTTCAAGATAAGTATAACACTAGAATATATGTTTTGCAACACAAATTTTATTGCGAACCTTTTCTTATTTTGGTATAATTACAACAAACGTAGTTTCGCGAATTTTGAGGAAAGTGTGGAGGAGAAAAAGATGGCGTTGAATGATGTGGAGGAAGATCTGCCATATACTATGGGGCGTCTCATAGCAGGTGCGAGAAAAAAGAAAAACATCTCACTGGAAGAACTTAGTCAGGGAGTCATGTCTGCTGAGGATTTAAATTTTATCGAGAAAGATGATGAGTATGCAGACAAGACAACGTGGGATTTTCTGTTGGGACGTCTTGGAATTTCGCCTCTTATCTATGAGTGCTATGTGGAGCAGGAAGAGTATGATCTGTTTAAGGCGCGCAAAGAGATGCGTGAGATTAGCAATCAGATCATGAGTAACACGATTATGGGTAATGAGAATATAAGTAGCTCGATTATGAGATGCGAAGATACAGCGCAGCTAAAACTGCTGGCAGATCAATTAGAAGAACGCTGCCAGAGATACGCTGCACTGCTGAATAACGTAAAAAATATAACGGCAGCAATCCATCAAATTTTTCTTGCGAACATGAAAGGATATGTAATACTGGCAAAACAGCGAGGACAATTGTGCAAAGCTGACGCATTAAAGCTTTATATGGAATCAGAATGGGAACGAATTTATTCATCGGATGCAGTTTCTTGGATTCAAAAACCGCATAATGTACTGATGGCAGTCTATGAGCAGGAAATGCTTTTTCTTCTAGCGCAGGGATATGAAGAAAATGGAGAGATTGAGAAGGCAATACAGATTCTAACGTGGTTGTGGGAACAGAGAAAAAGAGGCGGTGATCCAGAAGAAAATACACGTGTATTATCTTTTGCTGCATGGAAGCTTGCTGCATTGGAGTTGAACATAAACAGACAGGAAAAAGCCATGGAAATTTGTCAGGAAGCGATTGACCGTTCCATTCAGGCAGAAAGCTTTCGTGGATTGCTGCCGCTCTTAAAGCAGCGCTTGTTCTTTGAAAAACAGTTAAAATGGAATCAAGAAGAATGGGATGAGCAGGAAAAGACGATAGTGATGATAGATGAACTCTTTGCAGAGTTTCAGGTCAATCCGTATGGTCTGTTTATGCTGACCACTTTTGAGAATGCGCGTATAGCAGATGAGATTATTCAAATACGAAGAAAAGAGCAGAATCTGACACAGACAAAATTAAGTGAAGGTATTTTGGAGCCGGAAAGCTATTCGCGATTTGAGTGTGGAAAGCGAAAATTGCGCTGGAAAAAGAAGAAAAAGCTGCTGGAGAGACTCGGTGAGCGTGGAAATAAGGTTACACTGCTATTGGAGAGTGACGATCCAGATTTGGTGGAGGAGTACCAGAGGATAATGGATTGTCTATATAAGAAAAAATATGATCAAGTGAAACTAATGGTATATCAGCTAGAAGAAAGATTGTGTAAGAAAAGTAAAATTAACAGACAATTTTTAAAATATATTAAAAATGGTTTAGGTATATACTATTTTCAAGCTTTTAATCAAAACAATATATCAATTCAAATAGATGCGCTAAAAGAAGTTGTACCACAATATAATGATGCAATGGTTGCAAGACGCTGTTGGTCACGGACAGAATCTGCGCTTATAAAAAGTGTTGCAAAAGGTTATAGAGAAAATAAAAATCCAGAATCAGCAATTACAATGCTGATAATGGCAATAGAAAGTTTTGATAAAGAAACAATAGGAAGAGAAAATGCTTGTTTAGGTAAGCAGTTGTTATGGGAGGCATTCGCGACTTACTTAGGAGATGTAGCAAAATATAAAGAAGCAATTTTATTTGCAGAAAAAGACGTAAAATCAATTTTGCAGAGCGGTAGTGCGAAGGGAATTAGTGATGAGTTATATGAAATTGCATGGAATGAAAAAGAAAAAGGACAGATAATGGTGCAAATATATAAGAAAAAGTATTTACAGTCATTGGAGCTGTCCATTTTATTCAAGGAAAGAGAATATACTATTTTTTTGAAGGAAAGAGAACATGAATACCTAGTATAAAAATCACTTTCCTACATTACCATGATTATCTGACAGTGGTCGTTCAGCGGCAGTGGTTTCTTCTTGCGTAGTAGGAGTGGAATCATTGCCGCTTGTCGGCTTTATGGTGCTAAAAATAGCGGTAAGGCTAAGAAGAGAAATAAGGGATGCAAGACATACTGTTTTAAATTTTTTCATGTGACGTTCTCCTTTCGTAAAATGTTTAAAATTATTAGTCACTAACAAATAATGATAGCATGTTTTTTAAAGAAAGTACATGACCAAAATCAAAGAAAAATAAGAAAAAATATGGTGTTTTGGTAATGTACTTTAAGTGTGATATGTGCTATAAAGTAATCAAGTAACTTGAAACTCGTGATTATAGAAGGGAAGGTGAGTCCAGTGGAGCAAGAAGTAAGAAGAATAAATTTGATAACATAGGAGGGTAGAAAATATGGGAAGAAATTCAAAACGAACATTATTAGGCACGATTGCATTGGTAATGTTATTTGCACTGACTGCTTATGCAGCAGATATAACCTATAGCTTTCATATTGAGAAAGAAGGCGTAGGCTATAATTCAGGACCTCAGGCTAAGGCAGCAAACCAGTGTGTTGTTACTATTATTGTAGACGATATTTCACGTGATTGGATAGGGTATCAAAAAAAATCAGTTAATATGCTTGTCATTAAGAGTGACGGTGTACAGGTCACAAATAATATTGAGATGAGTGCAAGTGATCAGCTTCCTCAGTATCCATCATTTGCCACATTAAATTATATTTTTGATGGCAAATATTATGGAGGAAAATCGGAAGTGGTCATGATTCGAGCAAATTCTACACTGACAAATGCAGGATTCACAGTGAACGGAAGATGGAATCCAAACGCTGGAACAGCATATTCGGGACAGTAATATAATAATTCAAACAGGGTGTCTGAAAAGACACCCTTGCTTTGCAGGAAGAACAAATTAGATAAGAGGGAGAGTAGATATGCAAGATAAAAAAATTTTATATGCGTTTTTTCTCATAGCTCCCTTTATGATTGGCTGTCGTTCTATTTACATGTCGGCAGAGGAAAGAAATCAGGGAGCTATTATAGCAGAAGATTCTGTTACGCTTAACGAAGCTTCAGAAATGAATAAAATGTTGTGGGAGGAGGTTCGTGTTAAAGAGTATGAGATGGATAAGATAGCTTCTACATTTTTAGAAATCACAAAAGAGCAGATAGATACGTTGAGCGTGACGGATGAACATGGCTATTGTTTTCTGGAGTATGGTAGTGATGACAATCCAAATGAGAAGGCAACGGTCAGTGTTACGGGACAATATTTTAGAATTCAATATCCATATTCTGAGTGTTATGAAAGTGCTATGAATAAAGCAAGTTATCTAACGAATGGAAAATGGTCATTTGGAACACTTTACAGTTATTATGATAGGGATCAGTTAGATGGATTATCGTTAGAAGAAGCAAGAAAAATTTGTGAAGATGCAATTTCAACGGCAGAATTACCATTTTCATATGTAGAAGCAATTGCACTTGATTGTGAGCATTTGAATCAGAATATTATCCAACGAATAAAATATGAGGAAAAGTATGGCTCGAATGAGTTTTTTCCAAATCCATATGGTGGACCATCCTATGTATTAGGAGAGACAGAAGAAATAACAAATTCATGGAATAAGGAAGATGAAGCATATATTCTTTTCTTCCAGCAGAATTATAATGATGATTTTATTTCGCCATTGTCACTTGTGGAATATCTTACTATTGTATGCAGAACGGATGGAAAAATTGTATTTGTTTCAGGCGGTTCAATGTTAGAAATGCCTGAGGAAGAGGGAAAGGTTGAAAATACAATATCTGCAGAAGAGGCATATTCTTATGCGAAGGTAATGTTACAGCAAAACGATATGCCGGAAGCAATAATTTGTTCGGTAACAATGAATCATGTTGCAAGATATACATCCGATGAGAATATGCGGGAGGTTTTTCCGTGTTGGACAGTGGAATATAAAGAAAAAGAAGGCAGAGTTTCAAGTTATTTGCATTTGGATGCAGTGACAGGAATGGAGGCAACAAATGTTTCGATTTATTAAAAAAAACAAACATGGAATGCTGATATCGGAATTATGTAGGCTGTTTACTGTAAAAAAACTGCTGATTGGAATATTGCTTACAAGTGGAATTGCTGTTTTTTCGGTATCGGATTCAATTTCATTAGAGTCAATTTATTTATCGAGGGAGTTTAAACAAAGCATTTGCGATCAGCTCCAGTTATCTTTGACATTTGATCGCTATAAGTCACTATATGTGATTGCAACAAGTCTTTGCACAGTAACGATGGTTCCGAGTGATATTAAAAATCATGTGCTGCCTTATATTAGGCAGCGATCAGATACGAATGAAATGATAGTATCAAGATTGATTTCAGTTGCATTGTATATTATAGTTGTGGTTATAATGGGATTTTTATTAGCGGGAATACTTCTTACACCATTTATGGTTATTGAAACAAGTGGCAGTACTTCGTATGGGATTTTTATGCCATTGATGAATCGGAAACTGGCATGGATTTATTTGGGAATAATGGCATTTAATCTTGCATTGTCTATTATTCCGGTATGCTATCTTGCAATTATAGTATCGATCTTTAGGTCAGACGGATATATTGCAATTGGAGCAGCCTTTTTTTCTTTTTATTTTTTGTTTTATTGTACCAATTCGTTGCCATGGATATTTTCTTACAGTACACTTAGTTCGCGGCCGGGAAATGCCTCTTATAGCGAAATGATATATAATTTCCTCTTTTTTAGTTGTTGTATGGTGTTGTCTGGATTAGGGGTAAAAAAGGCAATGGAAAGGAGGTTTGCCAGTGGAATGGATTAGAGAAGGAATCTTAATTGCTAAAATGCATTTTTTGTGTTGGAAGAAAGATTCGCGTGTGTGGCTTGTATTTATTGTATCCGCATTTCTGGTTGTAAAAACGTTAGGCGGAATAACAAAATTTGGGCTGCAATATCAAATGACAAGTACACCGTTTCTTCTTCCAGTGTTGTTTGCGGATAATTCGATTGCAAATGGTTTGGCAAAGATTATGCTATATTTTGCATTTATTGTTTTAATATGCAATGCACCATTTAAGGACGAACGGATTTGCTACATAATTGCCAGATCAGGAAGACGTGCATGGTGGTTAGGCGGAATTCTTTATAGTGTAGCGACATCATTTCTTTTTCTGCTATTTTTAATGATCGTAGCGGCAGGTACAATTCTTCCAGTATGTACATTAAAGCCATATTGGGGAACGGCTGTTAAAAGTCTTATAATAGCAAGTGGCGATATAAAGGCGCAGTATTTGGAGAGCAGTCTTCCAAGTGATGTCATAACACTTTTGTATCCACCGGCAGCACAAATGATTACATTTATAACGGTATGGTTGAACTTGATCTTTTTGTCACTTCTTATCTATTTTGTTAATGGCTGTAATGAAAAAATAAAGCTGGGAAGCATGGTAGCAGCCGCGCTGGTGCTGTTAGATCCAGTAATTAGGTGGATTGCCTATACCCCATCGAGGTTTTGGCTATATTATATTTCGCCAGTTAGTTGGAGCAGCATAGAAAATTGGACTATTGTAGGAAGTACACATCCGTTGAATGGACAGATTGTAGTATGCGCAAGTATCATTTTGAATCTGATTATGTTATGCCTTACATTTATAGTTGAAAAAAGAAGCATAGTGCAAAACAATCAGTAATTGACAAAATAAAAAGAGGTGAGAACTATGGCAGAAATTGTAGTTTGTGATATCAGCAAAAAATTTGGACAACAGGTTGTTTTGGATCACATATCAATGAAACTTTCGTCTCCACATATTTATGGACTTGTTGGCAGAAATGGTAGTGGAAAAACGATGCTGATGCGCCATTTATGTGGGTTTGTGCGTCCAGATAGTGGCAAAATATTGATTGATGGAAAGGTGTTAAATAAAGAAATTGAAAAACCAGAAAAACTAGGAATTATTATTGAGAATCCAGGATTTCTACCAGAGTATTCGGGTTATTATAATTTACATTTATTTGCTCTAATACAAAACAAAATTAAAAAGGAAGAAATTCGCGAGGCAATGCGCATAGTTGGACTTGATCCAGACAGTAAAAAACACGTAGGAAAATATTCGCTCGGAATGCGCCAGCGCCTTGGCATTGCACAGGCGATCATGGAGGATCCAGATATTCTTCTTTTGGATGAGCCGTTAAATGGACTTGACAACGAGGGTGTAGAAGAAATAAGAAAAGTACTGTTATCCCTGAAGGAAAAAGGAAAATTGATTATTTTGGCCAGTCATTCGAAAGAAGATATACAAATCCTTTGCGATACGGTATTTCGGATGGATCATGGGAAAATTATTGCGACGGAGACAAATTAAGCCGATGGGGACGGAAAGAGGCAGCAGAAAAGTAGGAAAAGCGAAGAGAATGAAGTACAAAATCTTTAAATATTGAGCTTCTGGTATTCTCTTGGTGAGACACCAAAATGCTTTTTAAAGATCTTAGAAAAGTGATATAGGTCTGGATAGCCAACAGAAATTCCAGCAGTGGAGGGAGATTGTCCGTAGACAGTCAAAAGTTCTGCTGCTTTTTCAAGTCGCAGTTGAATCAAATATTTCTGGGGAGAGATGCCCATGCGTTTTTTGAAAAGGTCAGACAGGTAGCTGCGGTTGATATTCAAGCGATCAGCGACCTGCTGGATCGTGATGCCATTGATATACTCAGCATTGATGCAGTTAATTGCCTTTTGCACATAATCAGTGTCAGATTTTGCATTGTCCAACAAGATACTAAAAAATTCCCACAGCTTTGCGCATAAAAAAGCAGTTCTGCCATTTTCCATTTTTTCGCACTGAAGCATTTCCTCAAAAATTTTGCCAGCACTTGGACAGTGAATGATCGGCTTTAAAAGCTGCTCAGGAACGGATTGGTCTGTTGTAAAGCCAATCCAAATATAGCGCCATGGCTTTTTCTGATCGGCTTCATAATAGGTTTTTTCGTATGGTGGGATTACAAAAATGTCCCCAGGCTTGACCGAGTAAGAGATGCCGTCGCGCTCGAAACGACCAAAACCATACACAATATAATGCAAAAGCCAGTGAGTACGCACACTCGGTCCAAAGAAATGACCGGGATCGCAAGTTTCACTGCCAAATTGCATGGGACTAAAATCTTTATAGTGTTGATCAATTACAATTTCACTTTTTATCATTTGATCGTGTTTTCCTTTCACTTGTAGTTTTTGCGGTTTGTTTTATCATTTTTATTTGTTTGTTTTGTTTACATTCATTTCTAACATAATAACAAGTTTTCCAGACAAAAATCAATCCCATTTTAAAAGAAATCTGTTAGAATGAAGATACACAGAAAGACAAGATGTTGGTAGCTTAAGATAGCTAGGAAACATCTTGATGGGTAGAAGAAATCAACTAAAAAAGAAAGGAAAACTACTATGAAAATTACTTTTATGGGTGCTGGAAGCACAGTATTTGCGCGAAATGTAATCGGAGATTGCATGTGTTCAGAGGTGCTAAGAGACAGTACATTTGCTCTGTATGACATCGATGGTGCAAGATTAAAGGAAAGCCAGACCATTTTGGAAGCGATGAGAGAGACAATGGGCGGCTATGGAAAGATTGAGTGTTATCTGGGCGTGGAAAACAGAAAAGAAGCCCTTCGCGGAGCAAATTTTGTAGTCAATGCAATTCAGGTTGGCGGCTATGATCCGTGCACAATCATTGATTTTGAGATTCCAAAGAAGTTTGGACTGAGACAGACAATTGCAGATACACTAGGAATCGGCGGTATCATGCGTGCGCTTAGAACCATTCCGGTGATGGATGATTTTGCAAGAGATATGGCAGAGGTTTGTCCAGATGCTCTGTTTTTAAATTATACAAACCCGATGGCTATGTTAACTGGTTATATGCTTCACTATACACCGATCCAGACAGTAGGTCTATGCCACAGTGTTCAGGTTTGCTCAGAGACATTATTAAAGGAAGTTGGCATGGAAGACAAGTTGGAGGGAAGAAAAGAACTTATTGCAGGAATCAATCATATGGGTTGGCTTCTTGAATTAAAGGACAAAAATGGTGTTGATCTGTATCCAGAGATCAAGTCACGCATTGGGGCAAAAATGGAAGATCCTGAATTTAAGGATAAGGTACGCTTTGACTACATTCGAAATTTTGGATACTACTGCACTGAGTCAAGTGAACACAATGCAGAGTACAATGGATTTTATATTAAGAGCAAATACCCAGAGTTAATTGATCGCTACAACATTCCACTAGATGAGTATCCGCGCCGCTGTGTCAACCAGATTGATGGTTGGAAGAAGGAATATGCCGAGTTGATGGAGAAGGGTGTGAAGGAACATACACGCTCACGCGAATATGCATCTCATATCATGGAGGCAGTTGTCACCGACAAGGCTTATCAGATTGGAGGAAATGTATTAAATACCAATCATCTGATTTCCAATCTTCCGGCAGAAGCATGTGTAGAGGTACCGTGCCTTGTCAACGGCTCTGGCATTCATCCGTGTGCGGTCGGATCACTTCCGGTTCAGTGTGCAGCGATGAATATGACCAATATTAACGTGCAGCTTCTAACAATAGAGGCGGCAAGAACGCATAAGCTAGAGCATGTCTATCAGGCAGCAATGCTTGATCCGCATACTGGCAGTGAGCTTGATATTGACACGATTAAAAAGATGGTAGATGAGTTGATTGCAGCTCACGGAACGTATCTGCCGAAATTCCACTAATAATAAATGCTGTTGATACCAGGGTCTTAAGCTCAAAAATCTAATCGTGCAAGCACGAACGGCTTTTGGAGCT
>OGDF01007434.1_pt1 | contig 10234 bp, 8 predicted proteins | sample 1570141 | NCBI WGS metagenome assembly OGDF01 (sample SAMEA4370581, study PRJEB24528) | human gut metagenome | reverse complement strand
AGGCAGAGGTCTGCAAAACCTTTATTCCCCAGTTCAAATCTGGGTGGCGCCTCCAATAAGGAAGATGCTGCGGCTTAAGAATATACTTAGGTCGCAGCATTTTTTATATAAAATTTGATTTTGGTATGGTGGTATGATATGAAAAAGATAAAGAAATTTTTTGCCATACTTTTGATATTAGCAATAGGAATAGCCGTGATTAATTCGCAGACAGACTTTTTCTTGAATTTCGGAAGTTATGTTCCGTATCTTAAAGAAAATTGTCCGGAGGTTACTGAGTCAGTTTCGGCATTGTCCGAACGGCTTTCGAGGGTGACGGATTATATTCCTACACCGTCCGAGCTTATGGCAATGATAAAACAGGAGGATTTACCTATTGATCCGTCAGATGTGGCGGTCAATGCGTATATACAGAACAGTCCTATGCTTTCGTTTTATCCGAACGAAAATATTTCTATGATTGCGGATTATGACAGAATACAGATATTCGGAATTGTCGGCTCAAGAAGTAAATCAAATTTGATTGCGGCATTTATCGATGAAAACGGTGAAACGCTTGAACAGGTTTCGATTACGGCAAATTCCGAAAATAGTTTCAATAAAACAATATCAATTCCGAAAACGGACGGCGCATCTGTCGGTGTTGACGTGTATACCGGTGATAGGCCTTACGGACAGTTTGAAAGCTGGGTGTATAATTATGTAAAACTTGTGCGTGACGGCAACGGCGGTTGGGTTATCGAACAGTCACCTGTGTTTGAACATAATAAGGCGATGTATGAAAAGGATAAGTCAATTAAAGAGGCGCTTAAATACACCGCGTCTATACAGTCAAACAGTGACAGTATAATCTCTATCGCCGAACAGCTTACGGCGGATAAAACGACAGACTATGAAAAAGTGCTTGCGTTGCACGATTGGATATGTTCTTATATGTATTATGACGTTGACAGCCTTGCAAGTGACGAGGCACCGCCGTATTACGCAACGGATATAGTAAAGAGCCGTAAGGCAGTGTGTCTTGGTTTTGCAACGCTTATGGCGTCGCTGTGCAGAAGTATTGATATACCGTGTAATGTCGTGTCGGGATACGCACTTGGTGTCGGTAATGATACCGCGTGGACAGACATAAGTATTGCAACTGACGAACAAAATCACGCATGGAATGAAGTTTACGTTGACGGCAGGTGGATGATTGTCGATACAACATGGGATTGTGCAAATAAAATCGAAAACGGTGAAATGAATAAGGGCGAAGTTTCACATTTGTATTTTGACGCAAATTTGCAGTTCTTCTCAAATAATCATAAAATATTGGAATACTCAAAAAGAAGATAATTTAACGTTCGTAGGGGCGATCATCGGTCGCCAGAGTGGCAGATAAGAGCGAAAAGAGAAAAGAGCCACCCCACAGACGGCTACGCCGCCAGCTCCCCTCAATGGGAGCCATACGAAAGCCTCTCCTTGAGGAAAGGTGTCACGAAGTGACGGAGTGGTGGCAAATCGAAAGGCAAGGTAAAGCCACCCCACAGACGGCTACGCCGCCGGCTCCCCTCAATGGGAGCCATACGAAAGCCTCTCCTTGAGGAGAGGTGTCACGAAGTGACGGAGTGGTGGCAAATCGAAAGGCAAGCCAAAAACATAACACAGGCTTGTCTGTTTTGGATATAATCAAAAACAAAGGGAAAAATAAAAGGCGAAACAATGAAAATAGGAAATTTTGAAACAGAAAACAACGTATTTCTTGCACCGATGGCGGGAGTAACTGATTTACCTTTCAGAAAAATATGTCGAAGATACGGCGCAGGACTTGTGTATTCGGAAATGGTGAGTGCGAAAGGACTGTACTACAACGATAAAAAAACCGCCGATTTAATGCGGATAGATGACGAAGAACGTCCTTGTGCGATACAAATATTCGGCTCTGACGCTGATATAATGGCGGAAGTGATACCGAAAGTTATGGCGGTAAAACCTGATATAATAGATATAAATATGGGCTGTCCCACACCTAAAATCGTAAACAACGGTGACGGCAGCGCATTGCTTAAGACACCCGAAAAAATAGGCGAGATAGTGCATAAAGTTTCTTCCGCGTCGCCTGTGCCTGTGACGGTAAAAATTCGTAAAGGTTGGGACGATGACAGTATAAATGCAGTTGAAGTTGCAAAGATTATAGAACAAGGCGGAGCGGCGGCGATTGCGATACACGGCAGAACGCGGGCAGAGTTTTACAGCGGAACGGCGGATTGGGATATAATAAAGAAAGTAAAAGAAGTGGTTTCAATTCCGGTAATCGGCAACGGCGATATAAAATGTGCCGAGGATGCGAAAAGAATGATTGATATGACGGGTTGTGACGCGGTTATGATAGGCAGAGGCTGCGAGGGAAATCCGTTTATATTCAGACAGGTAAACGAATATCTGAAAAACGGCAAAGTGAACTTTGAACCGACTCCTCAGGACAGACTTGCACAAGCGTTGGAACATATTGAAATGCTTGTTGAAGAAAAGGGCGAAAGCCGCGGAATAAAAGAGGCGAGAAAGCATATTGCGTGGTATATCAAGGGACTTGCGGGTTCGTCGAGATTAAAGGGCGAAGTTTTCAAAATTAGTGATATTGCCACAATGCGAATATGCCTTACAGACTATATTAATCAATTATAATAAACTTTAAAATGACGTAAAAAAGGTCTTGAAAAAAACCGCAAAATTTGTTATAATTAATAAAATTAATACTAATGAGAGGAGTTATAAGAATGGAAGAAAAATTTTCTAAGGAAGGTCTTACATTTGATGATGTATTACTTGTACCGCAAGCATCTGATTTTACACCTAACGAAGTTGACTTAACAACAAAACTAACTAAAAACATAACGCTTAACATACCGCTGATGAGTTCGGCAATGGATACTGTTACAGAGTCGTCAATGGCTATTGCAATCGCACGAGAGGGCGGAATCGGAATAATTCATAAGAATATGACGATTGAACAGCAGGCTGCGGAAGTTGATAAAGTAAAGAGAAGTGAGAACGGCGTTATAGCCAATCCGTTCAGTCTTTCTGAAAACCATACGCTAAAAGACGCAGATGAGCTTATGGGTAAATATAAAATTTCAGGTGTTCCGATTTGTGATGACAATAACGTGCTTATCGGTATAATTACAAACCGTGACTTGAGATTTGAAACAGATTTTGCAAAGAAAATTAAAGACGCTATGACAAGCGAAAATCTTATAACTGCTCCTGTCGGAACAACTCTTTCAGAGGCACAGAAACTTCTTTCAAAGCACAAGATTGAGAAGTTGCCGATAGTTGATGAGAAAAATCACTTAAAAGGACTTATTACAATAAAGGATATTGAAAAAGCTATCCGTTATCCGAATTCTGCAAGAGATAAGGACGGCAGACTTTTGGTCGGTGCGGCAATCGGTGTTACAAACGATGCATTGGAAAGAGTTAAGGCTGTATATGATGCAGGTGTTGACGTTGTTGTACTTGACAGTGCACACGGTCACAGTAAGAATATCATAAATAAGGTTAAGGAAATCAAGGAGGCATTCCCTGATTTGGACTTAATCGCAGGAAATATCGCAACAGGTGAGGCGGCAGAGGCACTTATTAACGCAGGCGCAGACTGTGTTAAGGTCGGTATCGGTCCGGGTTCAATCTGTACAACCCGTGTCGTTGCAGGTATCGGTGTACCGCAGATTACTGCTGTATATGACGTAAGCCAAGTTGCAAAGAAGTACAATATCCCTGTTATCGCCGACGGCGGTGTTAAGTATTCGGGCGATGTTGTTAAGGCTGTTGCGGCAGGTGCTGACGTAATTATGCTTGGCAGCTTGCTTGCAGGCTGTGACGAAAGCCCGGGCGAATTTGAAATATTCCAAGGCAGACGTTTTAAGGTTTACAGAGGTATGGGTTCTATTGCGGCTATGGAATGCGGAAGTAAGGACAGATACTTCCAAACAGGTTCAAAGAAACTTGTTCCGGAGGGTGTTGAAGGTCGTGTACCTTATAAGGGCCCTGTTTCTGATACTATATTCCAAATACTCGGCGGTCTGCGTTCGGGTATGGGTTACTGCGGTACTAAGACAATTCCTCTACTAAAGGAAAACGGTAAGTTCGTAAGAATTACAGGTGCAGGTCTAAAGGAAAGCCATCCTCATGATATTTATATCACTAAAGAGGCTCCAAACTACAGCTATAATACACAAGGCTAATAAGAAATTTAAGGCAAGTCACTTATGTGGCTTGCCTTTTTTTATGCCTAAAACAGCCCCATACCGCCGTATGTGGCGATAAGTGCGGCGAAAACGATTGAAACCATAGACAGAAGTTTAATCAATATATTAACGGACGGACCGGAAGTATCTTTAAACGGATCACCGACCGTATCGCCTACAACGGCGGCTTTATGATTTTCGCTGCCTTTACCACCGAAATTACCTGCCTCGATATATTTTTTCGCATTATCCCAAGCACCGCCCGAATTAGCCATCATTACAGCAAGTGCAAAACCGGATATTAAAGCACCTGCAAGCATACCGACAACACCGTTGCACCCAAGCACCAATCCGACAATTATCGGTGCAAGTATTCCGAGTGCGGCGGGGAAAATCATCTCTTTTAGCGAAGATTTTGTGCATATGTCAACGCACGTTTCATAATCAGCCTCTGCTTTTCCGTCAATCAATCCTTTTATCTCTTTAAACTGACGTCTTACTTCAACAACAATTTTTTGTGCCGCACGTCCGACAGCTCTCATAGTCATTGCACTGAACAAAAACGGCAGCATTGCCCCTGAAAATAAGCCTATAAGCACTGCGGGATTAGTGACGGAAAGATTAAGTTCAATTCCCATTTCGGTTATTTTATCGGTGTATGAAACTATCAGTGCAAGCGCGGTCAGTGCCGCCGAGCCTATTGCAAAACCTTTGCCTGTTGCGGCGGTCGTGTTGCCGAGTGAATCGAGTGCGTCCGTTCTTTCACGCACTATATCGGGAAGTCCTGACATCTCCGCAATACCTCCTGCGTTGTCGGCAACAGGTCCGTATGCATCTGTCGCAAGCGTTATGCCGAGTGTTGAAAGCATACCGACTGCCGACAAACCAACTCCGTAAAGTCCGTCCTCAAAGCTTGCCATACCTCCTGCGGTAAAGTAGCTTATAATTACCGAAATTCCGATTATAATAACAGGTATCGCCGTTGACGACATTCCCAGTGCGATACCGTCTATTATGATTGTCGCCGAGCCTGTATTTGAAGATTTTGCGAGGTTTTTTGTAGGATTGTAAGAGTCTGACGTGTAATACTCTGTGAAATATCCTATCATCACGCCTGCGATAAGTCCCGAAATAACCGCCCAAATTACATTTGAATTGTCGGGAAGTAATGTGAAAATAAGAAATGCCGAGCCGACTGCCGACAGAATTGACGCAATGTATGTACCGCGTCTTAATGAGCCTAAAAGCGATTTTTGCGTTGCACCTTCCTTTGTCGAAACGAAAAATGTGCCGATAATAGACGCAATTATGCCGATTGCGGCGATAAGCATCGGCACAAGTACACCGTTAAAGCCAAGCCCTGCCGCCGATGCAAGCGCTCCGCACGAAATAATCGAGCCGACATACGATTCATACAAATCAGCACCCATTCCTGCAACGTCACCGACATTGTCGCCGACATTATCGGCAATGCAGGCAGGATTACGCGGATCGTCCTCAGGTATACCGACTTCGACTTTGCCGACTAAATCCGCTCCGACATCAGCCGCTTTTGTGAATATTCCGCCACCCACGCGTGCAAACAGTGCCATTGAACTTGCACCCATACCGAATGTGAGCATAGCTGTCATAACGTCATTTATGTTGAGTTTGAACACGAATTTCAAAAGAATAAACCACACACTTATATCGAAAAGTCCTAAACCGACAACGGTAAGCCCCATAACAGAGCCTGACGCAAACGCGATTTTTAAACCCTTGTTAAGTCCGTCACGAACACCGTTCGCGGTGCGTGTGTTGGCATATGTGGCGATATTCATTCCCACATATCCCGATAATCCCGAAAAAAATCCGCCTGTCAAAAATGCAAACGGCACAAACGGACTTAGAAATCTTTTCGCCGCAAGTACGGTCAAAATGAAAAACATAATCGCAAAAAATATGCCGACCGTTTTGTATTGCCGTTTAAGATATGCCATTGCACCTTTGCGTATTTTGACGCTGATGCTTTTCATCATATCCGTACCTTCGCTTTTTCGCTTTACGGAGTAAAATTTGATGAATGAAAATAACAGTGCGGTAAGTGAACAGACAAGAACTATTATCGGTGCAGCAGTTTCAAAGCTTTCCATACGGATACCCCCTTTTGTTTATATTTATTCCGCTTTGTAATATTTGATTACAAAAAAATCGGACGATTGTAATCGCCCGATTTAGATAGTAAACAAAACCGTTAAGGTTTTGTTTACTTTGTTATTGGGAGTTTGAGGTGCTAACCTCATTAAAAATCATTTCTGGCGACATGTGCGACAGAAATGGCATAAAATCTAAAGTTTCGACGTTTGAGGAACTTTATGATTTTTTTATTTCTGTACAGTAAATATTGTAACGCTCTGTGGCGGGAATGTGTATTCAAATGTATTTGATACGGCGGTTAAAGCTGATGTTTTCGGCGATACCTTTTTCGGATTGTCGAAATCATTCATATCATTAAGCGAATTGCCGGAAAGTTCCGTTATGTTTGCGTTAATGCCGTTTACGCCCTCAACGCATATTTCAGATGTTATTTCAGTGTCACGCACATTGACCGCTTTAATATAAATGTTGTTATCGTCACTGCTTGCGGTGTAGTACAATTCCTCCATAACAGGCTGTTTGTCGATTGCAGTGTTTGCGGTTTTGCCGTTTATATATGTAGTAATATTTCTGCCGTTGACTTCAAGGCAAAGCTTGTATTCCTGTCCTGTCATTACGGAGAAAATGTTGTGGTCAAGGCACGAACCGCGTCCGTTTACTTGTGCGTTGACTTCTGTGTCTTGATTTTGCCAACCGCCGATAAACCATTGAATTAAGTTTTTATTGTCCGACTTGCCGAAGAACAGGCGGAAACCTTTGTCGCCTGCTGTGCGTTTAGCGGTAGATTCGACTTTGTAATGATTTGAGTCTATGCTGTCTATAACGGCTTTACCGCCATTGTTAAATGATAGGTTGTCGTATGTTTTTACATTGCCTGTTGTGATGTCGGTGATTTTAATATCGTAAAATTCCGCACTGCATCTGTCAGCTTCAATCTCAATATTACCGCTGATTTTGTCACTGCCAAGAGTGATAGGCTTGTCAAAACCGTCGTGCTTTACGTCAAGCAGATTGTTGCCTGTGCAGTTCATAAACATTTTTTGTACATAGTAATTTGCACTGCCGTATACTCTGTGATTGTCAAACCAAATCATATCGGGCTGCCAGTTTATGTAGTCAACATTGCATAAAAGTGGTGCATAGCATACAAGACCGATTGCGTGTGCGTTGTTTTCAAGTCCTGTCATATATGCCGCCTCGATAAGTGCGTTGTAATATGTGTTGCCCCATGACGCGTATTCGCCTAAGAATACTTTCGGACCGTCTGACGGCATATTGTCGTAACGGTGGCAGTTGGCAAGCATCCATTCGGGTGATGTGTAGTAATGCTCGTCAACAAGGTCAGAGCCGTTCTTTTTTGCGTTGTTCCAACCGCGTTCAAATTCACCGCCCTGCGGGAAAGGCCCTGCGGAATTGATTATTTTTATTTGCGGATATTTCTCTTTTATGGCTTTGTGGAAAAGGTCATATCTGTCCCAAAAGCCCTGACCGACTTCTTCGTTGCCGACTGCAAGATATTCAAGATTGAACGGCTCGGCGTGTCCCATATCACATCTTATTTTGCCCCACTTCGTGTCGGCATTGCCGTTGGCAAATTCGATAAGGTCAAGCGCGTCATCAATCCATTCCTGCATTTCGTCAAGCGGAACGGCTTGCTCCATATGCGGATTATATCCGGCAGGAAGTACAGGCAGAGGCTTTGCACCGATGTCCTCACAGAATTGGAAGTATTCAAAATATCCGAGTCCCAACGATTGATTGTATCGCCAGTTGTTACGTCGTGACGGTCTGTCGGTTACAGCACCGATTGTGTTTTTCCAACGGTACATTGAGTTTCTGTCGTCGGAATTAAGTGTGCCGTCGTGGATAAGACAACCGCCTGGAAAACGCATAAATTTAGGTTTTAGGTCCGCAAGCATTTCGGCTATGTCGTTTCTCATACCGTTTTTACGGTTTTTGTAGGTTTTAACGGGGAATAATGATACAAAATCAAGACAGAATTTACATTCTTGCTTTGATGTGACTGCAAGCACTGCCGAAAAATCGTCAACAGGTGATGTTAATGTAAATGAATACTCCGTCCATTCGTTTGACGTGATGTTAAGCGACTTTTCTGTAATGACTTCACCGTATGCGTTGTCTATTGAAACTGTTATTTCACAAGGCTTGTCACTTTTTGCGTAGCATGAAAAATTGTAGCTTTCATTTTCCTTTACCGCAATACCGCTGTTGTAGCCGAGATTTTTTATGCCGGCTCTTGTGCCTGTTTTATTAATTTCAAGAATAAGATAATTTGGATTTCGCTTTGAAAACGGTGATTTGTTTGATACAAATGACGATACCGACGCACCGCCCTCTTCAATACGTTTCCAAGCCGTCAACGCCTGATATGACGGATTGTCCATAGGTGAAAATTCAAACGCCCTGTTGCGTATCATTTCACCGTAAAGTCCGCCGTCGGCGGCATGGTTTATGTCTTCAAAAAATATACCGTAAAAATCGGACATAGACGCTTTTTTGTTTGTGGTTACTGTGATTTTATTCATGTTTTAATTCCTTTCGTGATACTTCTAAACTTTTCATATTATATCATAATCCAAATAGAAATGTTTGCAATTTTCAGACTTTAATTTAAAATAATCGGTAAAAGTAACACTTTTCGGTGAGTTTCATATTCTATACCAAGGGAAAACCCCAAAAACATAGAAAGGAATGATAATAAATGGCTGATTGTAACAGAAATTGCTGTAATGACTGCGGAAGAGAAAGAAAATATCCTTGTGATACAAATTTCCGTGAAGCAGTGTGTGTACATACTGATAAGATATATGACAGTTGCAGGGATAAAGATTGCTTGGAAAATGTACGCGTGTACTTGACTTCGTGCGGTCAGGATATTGTGGACAGAGCAATAAACGTTAAATGCACAAAAGCCGAAGTGATTTGGGTGTTTACGGATATTGAGGCTGTGCCGTTTAACAGAGGTTTTTATTCGGTTGATTTGAAGTATTTCTTTAAAGTAACTTTAGCAGTATTAACCGAGGTTGAATGATATGCCGAAATGGGCAAAATAAAAATCAGACGAAGTTCCAATAGATATAAATATCATCATCATCTACTTCAATTCTGTTGATTAATGATGTTATAACTTTAACCTTTTCCGTAAATTCTCCGTTGTCTAAGATGTTGGATATACCGGATAATCTTTTCTTTGCATCTTCGGCTGAAATTAATGGTTTGTGTTCGTTAATCGCATTCATTTCTGATTCTATACGTTTTTTGTCGGTATTTAGTGCAGTGATTTTCTTTGCCACAAAGTCAATATCAATTCCGTCTATGCTATACAAATCAGTTAGCTTATTCATTTGTTTTTCTATTTCTTTGATTCTTTTTTTATAGAATTCTTTTTTTTCTGTGATGTTATTGTTTGATTGGTTTAGTTTAATAATATTATCAACTTCGGCTGGATTTGCCACTAATGCTTTTATTTCATCAATTACTGTTTTATCCAATACGTCCATAGTCCATATTTTATTTTTGCAACTTTTATCTCGGACCATATTTTTATATGAACTACGACTATAACATTGATATTTATTATAATAATATACTGAAAATAAAATACGTTATTGCTGTTTGTATTTCCACTCAAATTAGCATTTCGGATGCAAAAATGGTTGATTCGATTTTACAATGTCTTGTTAACCATAAAAGCTATATTGATCAGCTTGTATCAGGAAAACTTCAATTAGAGGACATATTTAAAGAAACAGCAAGAAATGATTTCTTATTTTCAATTTAATAAAACTAATATTTTTAACGAAAAGCGCAAATTAAAGTAACAAAATAAGTTTAACAACTTAGGGGCT
>OGDF01007428.1_pt1 | contig 10239 bp, 7 predicted proteins | sample 1570141 | NCBI WGS metagenome assembly OGDF01 (sample SAMEA4370581, study PRJEB24528) | human gut metagenome | reverse complement strand
CGTGATCACAAATGTTGTACAGAACGGTGCAGATGTGGCAGATGAACTTCAGACAGCACAGGATACTGTAGAGTTCAATATTGAAGGATAAATAACCAAATCAGGCAGTGTGGCAGATTGTAGATCATCTGCCTGACTGACAGTAAGTAACCTGGGCTGTCGCAAAATACAGAAGTGATTTTGCGGCAGCCCTGTTTTTCAGGAGGATATTAATGGTAAGTACATCAAATGCAAAAAAGAAAATGAGCCTTCAGAAAAAGCACAACCTGATAGGGTGGGCATTTCTGATCCCGGCATCATTGCTGATCTTTGTATTCTGCTTTTATCCAATGTTCCAGGCAATCCTGCTTTCCTTTAAGAAAGGAATGGGAGAAGCGCAGACCTGGGCAGGAATTGCTAATTACAGCAGAATTTTAAAAGACAGAACCTTTAAACAATGTTTATTTAATACAGTATTCTACTTTATTATTCAGGTACCGGTTATGCTGATCCTGGCACTGATCCTGGTGCTTTGTAAAAAAGGCGGTCTTGCAGAGAATCTGATCCTTTATAATATTGTGAGTATCTACATTAATATTGTACGAAGTATTCCGTTTGTTATTCTGCTTGTGGCGATCATGCCGATTACCCGTGCAATCGTTGGAACAACGATCGGAAGTACGGCGGCACTTGTACCACTGGTCGTTTATATCAGTCCTTATCTGGCACGACTGATGGAGAACAGTCTCCTGGAGGTCAATCCGGGAATTCTGGAAGCTGCTGAGGCAATGGGAGCATCGACCTGGCAGGTAATCCGCTATTTCCTTCTTCCTGAGACATTAGGATCAATCGTCCTTGCACTGACAACCGGAACGATCGGACTGCTTGGTGCATCTGCGATGGCAGGTTATGTTGGAGGAGGAGGTGTCGGAGACCTGGCACTGACATATGGTTATCAGAGAATGAACACCCCACTGATGATCTTTACCGTTGTCGTATTAGTAATCTTTGTGCAGATCCTGCAGCTTGCCGGAAATGCAGTTTCAAGAAAATTAAGACAGCACCGCTAAAGTAAAACTGACAAAGAAAGAGAAAGATTGAAAATAAAGCGAGATTAAAATTAACATAAAAATCGAAAATAAAGCGAGATCGAAAATAAACATAAAGATCAAAAAATGAAAAGGAGTAAGAAATTATGAAAAAGGTATTAGCAGGCATTTTAGTAGCAACAACAGTCCTTGGACTTGTAGGCTGCGGAAATTCAGGCACAAAGGATTCCTCCAAAGACAATGCAGACAAAAAAGAGATTGTTTATGGAAAATCCCAGGGACCATATACAGAGCTTTTTGAAGATGCGATCGTTCCGATCCTGGAAGAAAAAGGCTATACAGTGAAAGGTGTGGATCTGTCAGATCTTCAGACAGCAGATATCGCCCTGAATGATGGAGAAGTAGATGTCAACGTAGAGCAGCATACAGCTTATATGGATAATTTCAATAAGAGCTATGACGGTGATCTTGTAGCAATCAGCCCGATCCCGACTGTACCGGCTGGTGTATATTCAGATAAATATGATTCCCTGGATGATATTAAAGATGGTGCGAAAGTAGCAGTTCCAAATGATGCGTCTAATACAGCACGCTGCTATCTGATGCTTCAGAAGATTGGCTGGATCAAGATTGATGAGAATGCAGATCCGTCCACAGTTACGCAGGAAGATATTGTAGAAAATCCTTACAACATCCAGTTTACAGAGATGAACAGTATGACGATTCCGGCAACGATGGCTGATTTTGATTATGTAGCAATCACAGGAAGTGTTGTATACAATGCAGGGATTGATGCTTCTACAGCACTGGCAAATGAAGACATTCAGGATTACCTGGTTCTTCAGGTCGTTGTAAAAGAAGAGAACAAAGATGCTGACTGGGCAAAAGCAATCGTGGATGCATATCACTCAGACGAATTTAAAAAGTACATGGAAGAAAATAATGACGGATTATGGTGGATTCCTGAGGAACTTCAGTAAGTAAAGGAATTACCGTAAGGGAATCTGAGTAAGCAGAGAACGGAGAGGAGTGGCATACAGTGGATCAGACAGAAGCACTTATTATAGAAACGATCGACCGGCACAGAGAAGAAATCCTTGAATTTGCACGGGATATTTATTCCCATGCAGAGCTTGGATATAAAGAATTTCAGACTTCCGGGAAGTTTGTGAAAAAAATGGAACAACTGGGACTGCGGACTGAAAAGGGATTTGCGATCACAGGAGTAAAGGCGTATCTGAATAAGGATAAAAAAGAAAATGCAAGTCTTGCACTGCTGGGAGAACTGGATGCACTCCGTATCCCGGAGCATGCCTTTGCAAATCCTGAGACCAATGCGGCACATTGCTGTGGACATCATGCACAGATGGCAGGCGTGTTCGGGGCTGCACTTGCACTGACGGTTCCTGAGATCGCTGAGAAACTGGATGGACAGGTTGTCTTCTTTGCCACACCGGCAGAAGAGTATGGAGAGATTGAATTTAAAAACCAGCTCCGGGAGCAGGGAAAGATCCGTTACGGTGGTGGAAAATGTGAACTGTTGAGAATCGGTGCATTTGATGATATTGATCTTTGCCTGACACATCATATCCGTCCGGGAAATGAGATCCTCGTGGGAAGCGGGACAGGAAACGGATTCGTTTCCAAAGTAATCCGGGTACTTGGAAAGGCATCGCATGCCGCCGGGGCACCGGAAAAAGGAGTGAATGCACTTTCAGCAGCATCCCTTGGACTTCAGGCTTTGGGACTGAACCGGGAAACTTTCCGGGATGAAGATTGCGTGCGGGTGCATCCGATCATTACAAAAGGCGGAAACCTGGTCAATGTGATTCCGGATGAAGTTGTCGTGGAGACGCTGGTTCGAGGAAAGACGATCGAAGCATTTACAGATGCAGCCAAAAAGACAGACCGTTCCTTTAAGGCAGGAGCGATTGCAATGGGAGCAAAGGTTGAGATCAGTACTTTACCGGGTTATCTTCCGACGCTGGCAGAAGAGGCACTTCCGGAACTGAAGCATGCGGCAGAAATCAGTGCATCAGGTATACCGGTGATAGAAGCTTCCGGTCATGCCGGAGGATCAACCGATGTAGGAGATGTGCAGCATCTGATGCCGGTTTACACCTTCAATACCGGAGGCGTAAAAGGCGGACTGCATCAGATTGATTTTGAGGTGACAGATGAAGAAGAGGCATATATCGTGACTGCGAAAATGTTTGCACTGGCAGCGTATGGTCTTCTGAAAGAAAAAGCACAGCGTAGCAGAGAACTGGTGGATCAGTATGAGCCGGTCTTCAAAAATTCAGCAGAGTATGTAGAATTTATGGAACAGTTCGATTCAAAAGAAATATTTGAATGATGCGATAAACGAATTTGATAAAGTGAATGGAAGAAAAGAATCTCTTTTACCGGATGAGAGACCGGTGGAAGGGATTCTTTTTTGATTGAAAATGCGGAAATTACAAAATATAATAACAAGGAGAAAGATTGTCTTATCATCTTAGATAAGAAGAAAAGAAGAGAAGCTTATGTGTGATAAAAAATTAAATGAAAAAATGAAATTTCCCACTGCGATTTACCATCTTCCGGGGTTATTTGAATTTTACGAATTGTATCGTGTGTTTCTGCCACTATTCCGTGAGCATAGAGAATATTTTTATGACTGGTGCGAGATCGGCTCAATCTACGGTGCATCAGCCGACTGCCTGTGGGGTGGTGGACGTATCGGGGAAGGAGATTATGATCCACGGGAAGTTCTGGCACTCTTGAAGGAATATGGTATTTCTGCCCGTCTGACTTTCAGCAATTCCCTGCTTCGGAAAGAACATCTTTCAGATGGGAAATGCAACAGCCTTTGTGCTATGTTCGCAGAGAGTGATGCAGTTCAAAATGGAGTGATTGTCCATTCTGATTTATTACTGAATTATCTGAAACGGACTTATCCGGATCTGTATTTTGTTTCTTCTACTACGAAAGTATTGACCGATTTTCAGCAGTTTGTGGAAGAAGTCAACAGGGAAGAGTTCCGTTATGTTGTACCGGATTTTCGTCTGAACAAATCTTTGCGTCAGTTAGATACGCTGACAGAATCACAGAAAGTCAAAGTAGAATTTTTATGCAATGAGTGTTGCTGGTCGGGATGTAAAGAACGAAAGCAATGTTATGAAGTGGTCAGTCGGCAGAATCTAGGAGAGGACTGTCCGGATCACCGATGTGACGCACCGGATGGGACGGAAGGATATCAATTTTCCAAAGCGATGGAAAATCCAGAATTTATAGAGATCCAGGATATAAAAAATACCTATCTGCCAATGGGATTTACTAACTTTAAAATTGAAGGAAGAGGACTTGGCAGTGCATTGATCCTTGAATTTCTGCTTTATTATATGACGAAACCCGAGTATCAGATCCACGTCAGGGAAAAGGTTTATCTGGACAATATGCTGGATCTCTTTTAAGGAGAAAATTGCTGACCTGATGCAAATGTATTTCAAAAGTTCTTGAAAAAAGTCAGTTTTTCGTGTATAACATGGCATGTATAGTTACATATGCTATGCAAATTACTCATAGTGAAAGAAAATAAAAAGAACAGGAGATGAATTGTTAATGAAGACAAAGAAGAAATTCTTAACGATTCTGCTGACGGTATGCCTTGTCATGGCAATGATTCCAATGACAGTGTTGGCAGCAGATGAAGTGCAGGATTCAGATACCTGGGATGGCAGTGTTGCTACTGCATTTGCAGGTGGAACCGGTGCGGCGGAAGATCCATATCAGATTTCCAGTGGGGCAGAACTGGCATATCTTGCAAGTGCGGTAAATAGCGGAGAGAGTTATGAGGATAAATATTTTGTCCTGACGAAAGATATCGATCTGAACGGATTATCCTGGACACCAATCGCAAATTCTTTTTCCGATGCTTTGTTCGGAGGTTCAGATTATTCTATGTTTTCCGGAAATTTTGATGGAAAAGGACATATGATTTCCAATCTGACTATCGGAACAGCAAGTACACCGGCAGAAGGAGATGTATTTGGATTATTTGGTGCAGCAGATGGGAAGATCAGTAACGTGAATCTGAATCACGTTTCTATAAACGGTGTGGCAAAAAAAGTTTCCGGTTATGCAATCGGACTGGCTGGAGGACTTGCAGGTTCTGAAAGTGGAGGAATTGAAAACTGTCATGTGACGGAACTTTCAATAAATATGACTACACCGGAGAATGGCAATGCGGCTGCCTATTGGATTGGAGGACTTGTGGGTGCTTTTGACGGAACGCAGGGAATTAAAGAATGTAGTGTATCCGGTAATATTAATGAAGCATCAGGTAAAGGTTCAATTGGTGGCCTGATTGGTGAGCTGGGAGAAGCGTCGGAAATTTCATACAGCAGAGCGGATGTTTCACTGGATGTTGAAGCAAATGCTCGTGGTGGTGCAGATGTCGGAGGCTTTATCGGCAAGGGAAATGGTAACAAAAATGAAGAAACTGTTATCAAGAATTGTTATGCCACCGGAAATGTAACGGGCGGTTCATATAGCGGAGGCTTTGCCGGAAGTCTTTGGGGGCTGAATATCAAAAATTGTTATGCTACCGGAAATGTGACACAGGCAGTTGCTTCCATGGCATCTTTTGTTGGAACAGATGCTTCAGCAGGGTATGGATATGGTTCTGTTAAAAACTGTTACTCAACGGGAAGTGTAATCGGAACTGCCGGATATCGGTATGCGTTTGCTATGCAGGATGCAACAGAGAGAAGTGAAATTACAAACTGCTATTTTGCGGACAGTAATTTGGAAGTTAAAAATGCACATGAAGCTGCGGTCGCAAAATCTTTGACTGAAATGACAACAGAAGATTTTACTGCCGTACTGAATGCGGATGATAAAAATAATGGTTGGACTTTTGTAGAAGGCAGAACACCAATTTGTGGAGCAGAACCTGCAGATTACAGTGCTGTTGATGCAGCATTGGAATCTATTCCATCAGATCTGACAGTATATACTGATGAGTCTGTTGAAGGACTGAATGTAGCGACAACAAGTGTTGTCAGAGGAAGAGTGATTGCAAGACAGTCAGAAGTAGATGAAATGGCGAAAGCGATCGAAGAAGCAATCGCAGCATTGGAATATAAAGATGCGGACTACAGTAAAGTCGAAGAGGCAATCGAAAAGGCGAATGGCCTGAACAAAGAGGACTACAAAGATTTTACAAAAGTAGAAGAAGCAATCAACGCAGTTGTCCGTGGTAAGAATATCAAAGAGCAGGCAGAAGTAGATGAGATGGCAAAAGCAATCGAAGATGCTATTGCAGCTCTTGAGAAGAAACCGGCACAGGCAGGAAGTAAGACAGATCAGAATACGAAGACAAATACAAAGACAAATACAAAGACAAATACAAAGACAAATCCGAAAGCAGATAGTTCAGGCATTCCGAAGACTGGCGATCATGAAAATGCAGGACTGATGCTTGCAATGCTGTATCTTAGCGGAGCGGTAATAGCAGGATCAGTTGTAATTTGGAAAAAGAAAAAGTATAGAGCCTGAGAAGAAAAGTAAAAAATGAAAGGCAATAAAAGAAGTTGGGAACGTACGTTGTGACGTTTCCTTTTCTTTTGAAAAAACTGAAATATTACAGAATTTATTGCCCCCGACATCTTAAAAAGAAAGAGGAGAAAAAATATGGATCAGATAAAAAGAAGAGATGCAGGAATTGCATACATAGCGGATAAAGAAGTGATGGAGCAGCAAAAGCGTGCGAGAAAGCTGACTCAGGAATTGAATACGGTTGACCGGAGCGATTTTGAGAAAATTGAAAAAATTGTAAAAGAATTACTTGGAAAATCAGAAGGTGCTTTTATCAATCCTCCGTTCTATTGCGATTATGGATTTAATATCGAAGTCGGAAAGAATTTTTATGCAAATTATAATTGTACAATTTTAGACGTTGGGAAAGTTACGATCGGAGATAACTGTATGTTTGCTCCGAACGTGGCAATTTATACGGCAGGACATCCAATCCATCCGGATTCCCGAAATAGTATGTATGAGTATGGAATCCAGGTATCCATCGGTGATAATTGCTGGCTGGGAGGAAATACGATTGTCTGCCCTGGTGTGAAGATTGGGAATAATGTAGTGATCGGAGCAGGGAGTGTGGTGACAAAAGATATTCCCGACTGGTCTATAGCAGCAGGAAATCCATGCAGGGTGATCCGCACGATCACAGAGGAAGACCGGAAATATTATTATAAAAAGAATGAGTTTGATGAAGAAGCCTGGAAGGATCTGACGGCAAGGGGATTTGGCGGCCTGGAATAATGTTTCTCAACAGGAAAATTTATAAACAGAGAGTTGTTTCTGACAAAAAGGTATGCTAATATTTCATCTATAACAATCAGGTTTGAACCAGAACAGATGGAGGGACTGACATGAAACTTTACTATGATCATCCGGCAGAAAACTGGCATGAAAGTCTTCCGCTTGGAAATGGGCGGATAGGTGCCATGGTTTATGGTGGAACAAAGAAGGAAATACTTGCATTAAATGAAGATACACTCTGGTCAGGGTATCCTGAAAAGACGCAGAAAAAACTTCCTGAAGGATATCTTGAAAAAGTGAGAGAACTGACGGAAAAAAGAGAATATCAGAAGGCGATGGAATATCTTGAGGAGTGCTTCAGCAGTTCAGAGGACGTTCAGATGTATGTTCCTTTTGGAAATGTATATATGGAAATGCTGGACGGGACAGAAGAAATTTCGGATTATCACCGGGAACTGTGCCTGGATACAGCAGAAGTGAGGATAACTTATAAAAATCAGGGAGCTTTGGTGGAAAAGTCCTGTATTGTCAGTCAGCCTGCACAGGTATTGGTTTATAAGATCCGTTCTGAAAAAGCCTTTTCACTGAAGTTGTATGTGGAAGGAGGTTATGCCAGGGAAAGCTGTTGCACGGATGGGATTCTGAAGACAAAAGGGCAGTGTCCGGGCAGAGTTCCATTTACCGTAGGCGAAGGTGGCTCGGAAAAAGCTGTTCCCGTATTCCCGGAAGAGCCGGAAAAGCAGGGAATGTGCTACGAAGGCTGGGGAAAGATCGTCACAGACGGAAAAGTAAACGAAGCAGGCAATGCAGTTATTGTGGAAAATGCAGAGGAAGTAACGCTTTATTATGGGATCCGTTCCAGCTTTGCAGGCTTTGACAGACATCCGGTTATAGAGGGCAGATGTCCGGAAGAACTTTTAAAGGCAGATTTTGATTGTACTGGGAAAAGTTATGAGGCTTTGCGAACGGAGCATCTGAAAGAGTATCAGAAGTATTATAAGAGAGTGTCCTTTTCTCTTGGAGAAAAGGATGAGTATGCAGAAAAAGACCTCCGGCAGCGTCTGACAGATTTTCAGGATCACCCGGAAGATGTAGGATTGAATGCTTTGCTGTTCCAGTATGGAAGGTATCTTCTGATCGCAGCTTCAAGACCGGGAACGCAGGCAGCCAATCTTCAGGGAATCTGGAATGCAGAGTTAGTGCCACCGTGGTTCTCAGATTATACGATCAATATCAATACCGAGATGAATTACTGGCAGACAGGTCCGTGTAATCTGGAGGAAATGGGAGAGCCGCTGGTAAGGCTCTGTGAAGAGATGGCAGCAGATGGAAAAGAGACTGCGATGCATTATTTCGGAAAAGAGGGAGTCTGCAGTTTCCATAATACGGATCTTTGGAGAAAGACGACACCTGCTGATGGAAGAGCTGAGTGGAACTTCTGGCCAATGGGTTATGCCTGGCTTTGCCGGAATCTTTATGACCAGTACTTATTCACAGAGGATCGGGCATATCTGGAGCGGATTTATCCGGTATTAAAAGAAAATGTACGTTTCTGTGTGGAAAGTGTTGTGGGGACAGCACAGGGTTATGCGATGTCACCGGCAACGTCACCGGAGAATGATTTCCTTTTCGGAGAGGAAAAGAAAGAAAAGCTCACGGTAGCACAGTATACGGAAAATGAAAACGCGATTGTAAGAAATCTTTTGAGAGATTATCTGGAGGCGGGCAGGATTTTGGGAATCCGGGATGAGCTGACCGGACAGGCAGAAAAAATCTTTGAAGAGATGGCAGCACCTGCTGTTGGAAGTAACGGACAGATCCTTGAATGGAATGAAGATTTTGAAGAAGCAGATCCACATCACCGCCATCTTTCCCAGCTCTATGAGTTGCATCCGGGAAGAGGGATTACCGAGAAAACACCGGAGCTTTATGAGGCTGCGAGAACCAGTCTTTTACGGAGAGGGGATGCCGGAACAGGCTGGAGTCTGGCATGGAAGATTCTGATGTGGGCAAGAATGAAAGACGGAGTACATACCGGAAAGCTGATGAATGAGATCCTCCATTTGGTAGAGCCAAAAGAGTCTATGAATATGGCGAACGGGGGCGGAGTTTATGCAAATCTGTTCTGTGCCCATCCGCCTTATCAGATTGATGGAAACTTCGGTTATACTGCCGGTGTGGCAGAAGCCCTGCTTCAAAGCCATGACGGAGTGATCACGATTCTCCCTGCATTGCCTGAAAAATGGACAAAAGGAGAAATAAGCGGTCTGAAAGCAAGAGGTAATATTACTGTGAGCATTCGCTGGGAAAATGGAAAAGCAGAAGCCTGGCTTTCTTCTGATACAGAGAAGAAAGTTACTGTGCGTATTGGAAAAGGCAGTGAGAAAGAAGTTTTACTGAAAGCCGGAGAACTCTGCATGATAGCAGAATAAAGCTGGAAAATCCTGGTAAATAACAGGACTGAAAAAGAAAAATAGAACGAAAATAGAAAAGAATGCACAGAGCGGTTTTGAAAAGAACTGTTCTGTGCGTATTTTTTTCTGTTAAAGTGAAAAAAGAAGTTAAGTAAGGAGATAAAATGCCTTGACATAGATAGATGTTCGATATAATATATAGATAGCCGATATATAGATGATCGATATACAGGAAAGGGGAGATTGTAGTGAAAATTGAAAAATCATTAGTTTCAGGGAGCATGATGCTGTTGATCCTGCGGCTGCTGGAAGAGAAGGATATGTATGGATACGAGATGATAGAAGCTTTGCGGGAAAAATCGAAGAATGTCTTTGAACTGAAAGCGGGAACTCTGTATCCGCTCTTACATGGGCTGGAAGAGAAAAATTTTGTAACGTCCTATGAGCAGAAAGTAATGGGAAAGGAACGAAAGTATTACAGA
>OGDF01007423.1_pt1 | contig 10244 bp, 7 predicted proteins | sample 1570141 | NCBI WGS metagenome assembly OGDF01 (sample SAMEA4370581, study PRJEB24528) | human gut metagenome | reverse complement strand
GTCCCGCGATATAAATCCCTGCCACGCGCCATCGGAATACGTCCATCCCCCGCGGATGCCATCTGTCAGGGTCTTATCCCCCTGCGCTTTGTAATGTTCGTTATAAGGAGCATTGTACACCACCGGCTTCCCCAATGCCAAATGAACGACCCTTTCCTTTGCTTCGGGACGTTCCCCTAACTCTTGCTCCAGGGGAAAAGGATGGTATCCCCGGTCACGCAACCATCCGATCTCCCGGCATACCCGCCCGCGAAAATCAGGATATGACTTGTTGGCAGGTTCACTCCACGCTACTTCAGCGATAGCCAACAAACGGGGATAAGCCATATATTCGTAATGTTCATCGGTAGGGATATACTCCGCCCACAAATTGCCCTGCACGCCATAAATCAATTTCGCCTCTTCCTCTGTGAACGCGGGAGATACCGGGTCATACGAATACACGTTAGCCAGTGGCAAATATCCCCCGCTTGCTTCCGGCTGAAACTGCGGTGCATCCTGGTAACTATCCAGATAACAAAATTTTCCGGGAGTCATCACGACACGATGCCCGGCTTTCACGGCCCTTACTCCGCCTTCCTCGCCCCGCCACACCATCACCGTGGCATTCGGAGCCAACCCGCCTTCCATGATCTCGTCCCATCCCAACAACTTACGCCCGTGGCCGTTCAAAAACTTCTCCACACGGCAAATCAGATAACTCTGTAATTCATCCTCGTTCTTCAACTCCTCGTCCGCCATCCGCCGCCGGCATTTCGGACAACTCTTCCATGTCTGTTTGCCAGCCTCATCGCCCCCGATGTGGACATATTCATAAGGGAACATCTCTATCACTTCATCAAGAATCCTCTCGAACATCTCGAAGGTCTTGTCCTTGCCAGGGCAAAGGTCGCCGGAAATCCGCCGCCCGCCGTCATGGCGAAGGCAGGTCAGTTCCGGATATGCGGCCAGCACCTCACCGGAATGCCCGGGAAGTTCTATCTCCGGAATGATGTCAATATGCCTTGCGGCGGCATATTCAACAATCTCCTTCACATCGGCTTTGGTCAGATAGCCTCCGGATGCGAGCGGAGAGCCTTCCTCTGAATATTGCCTCCCCAGTTCCCTCCATTCCTCGAAGTTCCTTCCTACCCTCCAGGCCGCCTTGCGGGTCAATTCAGGGTATGCGTCGATCTGGATCCTCCACCCCGCATCATCGGTCAGATGCAGATGCAAGGTGCTCATCTTGACCGCGGCCATAGCGTCCAACTGCTTCAGGATAAAATCCTTGTCCCGAAAGTTCCTGGAGATGTCCAGCATCAGTCCCCTGTGGCGGAACCGTGGATAGTCCAGAATGACGCATCGCGTCAAGATGGAATCCTTATCCATCATCATCCCAAGGCTTGTCTTCGCGCGATAAACACCAGCTTCGGAAACGGCGAAAATATCTATGCCCTTCTTTCCTACAGCCAGCTTATAAGCCTCATTCCTGGCAAACTCCGGAATATTCAAAGAATTGATTTCCTTGAGGAAACGCTTGTCGCCAAGATGGACACGCACGTCACTGCCATCCACCTTTGGGAAATATTCCTCCATGAATATCTCGTACTTGACCGGAACCGGAATGATGTCCTGTGGCCCCGAAGCGGCGAATGCCGACGGCACGATGGCCATCAGCGTCGCAAGCACTATAAGTTTCTTTTTCATAAGCTGGTTGATGTAAGTAGAACTACTTGTCAATCAAGACACTTTTGATTTCCTTGAATATGTCCGTGTTGTCCATCACGCCGCCGAACCTCCAGGCGGAAGCGCCATAGGAATAAAGGATAACCGGGGACGCGGTGTGGCTTGTGGCCGAATAGTTCACCTCAAGTCCGCTCTCCCCTTTCGTGAAATCCTTGCTGCCAGGCACAAGAGTGATTCCACCTGTCTCATGGTCGGCCGTGACAATCACAAGGGTTCCTTTGTGAGTGTCAGCGTAGTCAAACGCGGAGTTGACCAGTTTGTCAAATTCCTCCATCCACCAAAGCACCTCGTCAGTATTGTTGGCGTGTGCCGCATGGTCAATGTGTGATCCTTCGATCATGGCGAAGAACCCTTTCTTGTTCTTTTCCAGAATCTCAAACGTGTGCCCGGCCAGATCAGTCAGAAGATCAGAATTGATCTCCGCCTCATCCAACTGCTTTCCCTCGTCCAACAGGCCAAGGATCGGGGGCGTCCATGTGGAATAGAACTTCTCGGGAGTCTCCACGTAGGTGAATCCGGCGTTCACAGCCTTTTCGATAAGATTCTCATCGGTATATTTCTTTTCCGTGAAATACTTCCTGCCCCCGCCGACTATCACATCTGGTTTGAATTCAATCAGATCCTCTGCTATTTTCTTCCTTTTTCCACGTTTGTCCACATGGGCATAAAATCCAGCCGGTGTGGCGTCAAGAACGTAGGATGTCACAACGATTCCTGTCGAAAGCCCTTTATTCTGAGCTAATTCAGCGATACTCTCCGGCTTGGTGCCATCCGGAAGCATTCCAAGCATGCTGTTGTTTGTCTTGTACCCGGTGGCCATCGCAGTGGCGGCGGCCGCGGAATCCGTTGTCCTGTTGTTAGCCGAATATGTCTTGACCACGGCGGCGTACTGAGCCCTGTCAAAACAGGTAGGCTCATAATTCTGGTTTATCATCCATGAGGCTGTGGCACCGAGCCCCATTCCGTCCCCGATAATCAGGATAACGTTCTTTACCTTTTCATCCTTCGGAGCCTTTACCCCGGCTCTGGCCGGAGCGGCGATCAGCACCGCCAGCAAAACAAATGAGATAATCTTCTTCATCTTATTAAAAATAACACACTAACTGTCAATTAAGCAAGTATAAGGAACACGCACGGCCGCTTGCCGATCACGACCGGAGACTTCTGCCACTCCCTGACCGTCCGGGTCATGATGGTCTCGTCCGGCATGGTGATGTCAGCGGCGATGCAAAGGCGGGTCTTCGGCTGCAGCGCGGCCAGCAGATCAGCCATCATCGAATCGTTGCGGTAGGGTGTCTCAATGAACATCTCCGTCTGGTTCAACTGTGAGGAGCGCCGCTCGATCTCGCGGATGGCCTTGCGCCGCTCGTCCGTCTTGGCCGGCAGATAGCCGCAGAACGCGAAACACTGACCGTTGAGCCCCGACCCCATCAGCGCGAGCATCAGCGACGAGGGCCCGACCATCGGCACGACCTGTATTCCATGAATATGGCAGAGCGCGACCAGCCGAGCCCCCGGATCCGCCACAGCCGGCAGCCCCGCCTCGGAGATCAGCCCGACATCGGACGGCGATCCGTCCGGATCGGAAAACAATGACAGAAGACTCTCGATCTCTGAAGGTTGAGTGTGCTCGTTCAACTCCCTGAGTTCCAATTCGCCGATGTGTCCCCTAAGCCCCGCCGCGGACAGATAGCGCCGCACCGTCCTGGCCTCTTCGACAACATATTTCCGAATCGACCTCAGACGCTCCAGCACCGGAGCCGGAATGACCTGGGCCGGATCATATTCCCCCAACGGCGAGGGAATCAAATAAAGTTTTCCTTTAGCCATATCGCACACAAAGGTACAAATTCATTTGAATATCTCCGCAGCCCCCGCCGGAAGATTTTGCGGACGGAGCCAACACGCGCCGGGCACGCTTCCGGGCAAGCCTCCGGAGCGGATCGATTTGGCCGGGAGGTGCACCAACAAGAAAAGAGGGCATACCATTGCATGCCCCCCTTTCGAATAAAGTCAACGAGTAGAGTATTTATGATCTCTTGTTATTTTTTCAAAGACACATAGAAACTTTTTTTCAATCCTCCACTGCCGTCGATTCCGACACTTAAAAATTCGCCACCATTATCCTGCAGAGCTTCTATCTCGATTCCTACGTATTTGTATTCGTAGGTCACGACCCTTGCAGAGAGTGCCAAGCCACCACCTTTGTTTTCAAATAAGAAATGATTCGACCAGACAACCTCGTCCGTGGAGTTGGACGGCGTGACGGTGGCTCTGATGGACTTCGTCTGTCCCTCGACGAATGCGAGGCTCTTAGGAGTCAGGGTAAGTCCCGTCGCCGGAACGGTCTACTTGGTCACGAGCACATCGAAAGATCTGGACACATTGCCGATCTTGACGGTGATCGTGGAACTACCTACATTTAAAGCTGACACATCAAATCCGTGGTATATTCTGCCTCCGGCTCCAACGGTCGATTTTCTAACAGTGGCGACGCTGTTGTCTGAGGAGGTGACGGTGAAATCACCCTCAGAGAGGATGTCTCTATCGATTCGGTCTTCATGAGTGGCATAAGACTTCTTCTTTGAGAAGTAGCAAGCTATCTTTTTGTTTTTATCGAGTTCATACGTGGAGCCATCAGGTACCAACTCATACTTGTTCTTACTATAATGGACAAACCACATCGGATAAACCATCACACCGGCCTTCTTGGTCACCGAGCCGGCTTTCACATCGAGCTCGAAGCCGACATAGTTGTCAAAGCCAAGCTTATTGGCGGTGTACGTTCCTCCGCCCTTGGAGGTGAGGTAGGAACTGTTCGGCCAGACAACGTTGTCCGTGGAGTTGGACGGCGTGACGGCGGCACTGAATGACTTCGTCTGTCCCTCGACAAAAGTGAGATTCTGAGGGGTGACGTTAAGTCCCGTCGCCGGAACGGTCTTCTCGGTCACGGTCACATTGAATGACCTGGACACGTCGCCGATCTTGACGGTGATCGTGGAACTACCTACATTTAAAGCTGACACATCAAATCCGTGGTATATTCTGCCTCCGGCTCCAACGGTCGATTTTCTAACAGTGGCGACGCTGTTGTCTGAGGAGGTGACGGTGAAATCACCCTCAGAGAGGATGTCTCTATCGATTCGGTCTTCATGAGTGGCATAAGACTTCTTCTTTGAGAAGTAGCAAGCTATCTTTTTGTTTTTATCGAGTTCATACGTGGAGCCATCAGGTACCAACTCATACTTGTTCTTACTATAATGGACAAACCACATCGGATAAACCATCACACCGGCCTTCTTGGTCACCGAGCCGGCTTTCACATCGAGCTCGAAGCCGACATAGTTGTCAAAGCCAAGCTTATTGGCGGTGTACGTTCCTCCGCCCTTGGAGGTGAGGTAGGAACTGTTCGGCCAGACAACGTTGTCCGTGGAGTTGGACGGCGTGACGGCGGCACTGAATGACTTCGTCTGTCCCTCGACAAAAGTGAGATTCTGAGGGGTGACGTTAAGTCCCGTCGCCGGAACGGTCTTCTCGGTCACGGTCACCTTGATTGATCTGGACACATCGCCGATCTTGACGGTGATAGTGGAAGAGCCTAACTTCTTGCCCACAACCTTGAAACCATTGTACTTGCTGCTGACGACCACCTTTTCCACAGTGGCGATGCCGGCTTCCGAGGAGCTGACGGTGAAATCACCCGCAGGAAGGATGTCATCCCCGATGTAGAAATCGCCTGTGATTCCGGTCTTCTTCTTCGAGAAGTAGCAGGTCAACTCGCCACCTTCAGTGATTGTGCTCGTGGATCCGTCTGGCACCAGTTTGTCAGTGAGGAATTCAACGAACCACATCGGATAGACCGTCACGCCGGCCTTCGCACTCACCGCACCGGCTTTCACTTCGAGGTCGAAGCTCTCTGAATCGTCAGCCTTCTTGGCGGTGTACGACCCTCCGCCGTTGGAGGTGAGCTGGGCAGGACTCGGCCAGACAACCTCGTCCGTGGTGTTGGACGGCGCGACCGTGGCATTGATGGACTTCGTCTGTCCTTCGACGAATGCGACGCTCGAAAGGCTCAGGGTAAGTCCGGTGGCCGGAACGGCCTTGGAGGCCACGGTCACCTTACAGGTAGCGGTCTTGCCGCCGTCCGCCGTGGTGACAGTGATGTCGGAGGTGCCGGCTTTCACGGCAGTGACTTTTCCGCTGGCGTCAACATCGGCCACGCCGGAATTGCCGCTCTTCCACGCCACGGCCTTGTTGGTGGCATTCTCCGGCATAACGATAGCTGTTAGATTAGCGGTTTCACCCTCAGTCATGCTAAGGGTAGGCTTGTCGATCGACACACCGCTTACCTTTACCGAGTCAGGCTTTGGCTGTTCTTGCTCTTTCCCACCGCATCCGGAGAACGCGATGACGGTAGCGACTGCAGACAATGCCGACAGGATTCTAAAATAAGATTTCATGATAGTTATAATAATTTAGTTCTGTAAAATAATCAGGTCTGTGTCAAGGCGTGCCTTTGTCCGGCCAACGCTCAAATCTATCACCTGCAAATATAGCGAAAAGAATCCATAAGCAATATGGCTAAAGAGGCCAATTGCGTCTCTTTTGCCATATTTTCAGAAAAAACCTTTCCTCCGCGCCTCCAAAGGCAAGATTAACGCGAAAAGCCCGGCGGACGCAGAAGATCCTCCGGGCGGGTTGTTTATGGGTATTTATTTATGAAAAAAGTGGCGCCGACTATTTAACTTTATAGACAAGTTGGACATCGGCTGTCTGGTGCGACCACATACGCTCCTGCGTAAAGCCGGCTGGTGGAAAATTGGCATCGAAACCAGACCAGACATAAATGGTGAAGATCCTGTCATGTTCATCTCCGGACCCAGGATTGCCGGACACCTCCAGGGTAGTGACCTTAGTATTCTTGCTGATGTCTATATATTCCAAATAATTATTGTAAGCATCAATATAATACAAATTAGGACACATGCTGACATCCAATTTGTCGAGACCACTATCAGGGAATGAGAGCCTCTTCAAGGCCACGCAGGAAGAGAGATCTATTTGATTAAGATGGCTGCAGTGTCCAAAAGAAAGACTTTCCAGCTTTGTCAACCCTGAAACCTTTATCTCATTAAGTTTCTCGTTGAACTCGCAGTCCAGTTCGACAAGGTCGGTGTTGGATGTAAGATCCAGTTTCTGGATTTTGTTGTAGGAGCATTTCAGTGTGGTCAAAGACTTGAACAGTTCGATTCCCTTCAAGGAAGTCAACTCTCCCTGCACGGACTTGGATCCAGAGACATCGATCAACTTGACAGAAGCGATCTCGTCAGCGGTGATGTACTTGGCATCCTTCACGATCTTCTCCGCCTGAAGAGCGGCAGCGAATCCTGCATCGAACTTAGGGGACAGATTCTCCGCCTTAGGAGTATCCGGCTCCTTGTCATCCTTCTTGCAACCTGTCGAAACGGAGGCGATCAAAAGCGCCGCCGCTGTGGCGAAAAACATGTTTCGCAATGTGTGAGTGTTTGTGAACATCGTTTAATAAAATTTGTGTCAGTATTAAAATATGTCGGCAAAATTAGGAGGAAAAACCAAAAAAAAATATGGCAAAAGAGGCTTTTTGCGTCTCATTCGCCATGTTTTCAGAAAAAACGACACCCGTCTCGTTCCGCAAGACGCATTTTTTACAGTTTTATGCCTAACTTCGCAGATGTTTAAACCAAAGGATCTTGAACATGGACTACGACGGTATAATTGAACTTGAAGGGATGGAATTCCACGCCTTTCACGGATGCCTGGAGAAAGAACGGCGGGATGGCAACACGTTTCTGGTTGACTTCCACGCCGAGACGGAGTTGAAGAAGGCTGTGAAGACCGACGACCTTAGGGAGACGGCTGACTATGGGAGGATCTACGACATAGTGGCGGAGCAGATGGCGGTGCCGTCCAACCTGCTTGAGAATGTCGCCGGCAGGATACTGGACGCCGTCCGTAAGGAGTTCAAGGACTTCCTTTTCATCAAGATAAGGGTTTCAAAGATGAATCCGCCGGTGAACGGGCCGTGCGCCTGGTCCCGCGTCACCGTGACTTATGGCGATCCAATCTGGAGGTTTTAGGATGAGGATAGCGTTTCTGACACTCGGCTGCAAGCTCAACTACGCCGAGACATCGACTTACGAGAGAGGTTTCACGGCGAACGGCCTTGAGGTCGTCCCGTGGGAGGAGCAGGCTGATGTCTACCTGATCAACACTTGCTCTGTCACGGAGAGGGCCGAGAAGAAGTGCCGCAATGTGATCCGGAAGATGCACAGGGTCTCCCCCGGAGCCAGGATCATCGTCACAGGCTGCTACGCCGAGCTTCGCCGGAACGATCTGCTGGCCATAGACGGTGTGTCGCTTGTGTTCGGCGCCAAGGAGAAGTCCCGTGTGGTTCCTGACACAATGGAACTTCTTCTGAATGTTTCCGGCGGTGCCATGTCCGCCGCCGGAAACATCACCATAGAAAAACCGATGAGCGCGGCGGAATACAAGGAGATTTCGAAGGAGACGATGGCGGCGTTCTCGTCGGAGGAAAGGACGAGGTCGTTCCTCAAGGTGCAGGACGGATGCAACAACTTCTGCGCCTACTGCACAGTGCCTTATGCGAGAGGAAACTCAAGGAATATCCCGATTTCGGAAGTGCTGGAGCAGGCCCGCAGGATAGCAGGAGCCGGAATCAAGGAGATTGTCATCACCGGAGTCAACACCGGGGACTTCGGCAGGACGACCGGCGAGAGTTTCCTCGATCTGCTGAAACGCCTCAACGACGTGGAAGGCATCGAACGCTACAGGATCTCGTCAATCGAGCCGAATCTCATAACGGAGGACATCGTGGACTGGATAGCCTCCGGCACCAAGTTCCAGCCACACTTCCATATTCCTTTACAGTCAGGGTCGGACACGATCCTCAAAAGGGTGGGCCGCCGCTACACGACGGAATTCTTCGCCGACAGGATCGACTACATCCGCTCCAGGATGGATCCCAAGGCCGGGCAGGACGACAAACCCTTCGTGTTCTTCGGGATCGATGTCATCGCCGGACTGCCCGGAGAGACAGAGGAACTGTTCGAGGAGACATATTCATTCCTCAAGGACCGCGTCAGACCGGCGTTCATCCACGTGTTCCCCTATTCCCGCCGCCCCGGAACCGTCGCCGCCGGGTGGAAGGATCAGGTCAAGGATGCCGTCAAGACGGAAAGGGTGGCAAGGCTGGAGGCGCTGTGCGGCGGGCTGCACACGGCGTTCGTGGAAAGGAACAGGGGCAGACGCTCGCAGGTGCTGTGGGAATCCGACGAGAAGGACGGGATGATGGGCGGCTACACCGGCAACTACATCCGCGTTGAGAGACCTTACGACCCGGTGCTTGTGAATATGGTGGAGGACATCACGATCTGACTGGCGATCCGGTTTATATAACACGGGTTTATAAAACAATAGAACAATATTCCAAGATTATTTTACGGAAACAAGAATAATTATATGCGCAAGGCTAGACTTACATTTCTGGGCACCGGGACTTCACAAGGAGTCCCTATCATCGGCTGCAAGTGCGATGTGTGCACATCACCGGACACAAGGGACAAGCGGTTCCGCTCATCCGTGTTCGTTGAATATGAGGGGCTTGGCATCCTCGTGGACGCCGGGCCGGACTTCAGGATGCAAATGCTCGCCCATGATCTCTGCCACCTTGACTCCATCCTGCTGACACACAACCACAAGGACCACACTGGAGGCCTTGATGACGTGCGCTCGCTCAACTACATCGACAAGCGAGCCGCCGAGATCTATTGCGAGCGGAACGTCCTCGACGATCTTATCAAGGAATATCCCTACGTCTTCGCTTTCCCGAAATACCCCGGAGCCCCGGAGTGGCATCTGCATGTCATTGACGAGAATCCGTTTCTGGTCTATCCGAACGCAAAGGACATGGAGCTGGTCTGGGTGCACGATGTCGGCTACCATTACAAGACTCCGGACGGAAGGCTGATCCCTACCGGCCGGAAACTGGAGGACATCATCGACAAGGCGGATCCCGCATCGATGGCCGCCTCGACGGGCGGCGTGGAGATCATCCCGATCCGGGGACTCCACGACAGGCTCCCGGTGCTCGGATTCCGCTTCGGGGACATCGCCTACATCACCGACATGAGCTTCATCCCGGAGAGTGAGTTTGAAAAGTTAAAGGGTCTCAGGCACGTGACTCTCAACACGGTAGGCTACAAGAAGCACCACTCGCATTTCAGTTTCGACGAGGCCCTTTCGCTTGCTGACCGCATCGGCGCCGAACACACGTGGCTCACCCACCTGTCACACACCTTCCCACGCCACGGACAGTTCGCCAAAGACCTTGAGGATCTTTGCCGCCGGCGACACATACACTCAATAGTCAGCCCGGCCTACGATGGACTCACTATCGAATAGGATCCCCGCATCCGGGCTGGCTCGTAAATGACTCGTAAACGAGACTAATGCTGAATATT
>OGDF01007411.1_pt1 | contig 10279 bp, 7 predicted proteins | sample 1570141 | NCBI WGS metagenome assembly OGDF01 (sample SAMEA4370581, study PRJEB24528) | human gut metagenome | reverse complement strand
AATGCGCGGACGACGTGCAGCTGGACGACAACACACTGATCAAGCAGATCCAGCAGGATGTTCGAACGAAGGATATGTTAAGCCTTTCCGAGCATGTGGACAGACTGTTCCACAATTACCGACAGAACGTCGGATTTTCCCAGATTTATGTGAAATTCGTCTTTTCCAGCCTGTTGAAGGTTTTATATGAAGCGATTCCGGGTAAAAACGACAGGGACTTAAATGAAGAAATGGAAATGCTTTACCGGACAGCGGATATCGATGAGATCCGGCGGATCATAGAAAAAAACATTCAGCTTCTGGAGCAGGAGACCCAGACGGACAGTGGCAATATTCATCGGGAGGTAGAAGAGGTCAAGCGCTATATCAATACGCATTACGGGGAAGAGATAAGCATCGAAATGTTGGCAGAGCGCGTTTTTTTGGCTCCCAGTTATCTGAGTACGATTTTTAAAAAGGAAACCGGCCAGAATTTAAGCAAATTTATCAAGATCTGCCGAATGGAAAAAGCACGCGAGATGCTGGAGGGCACGAAGGACAAAATCGTGAGCATCAGCGAAAAGGTAGGATATCCGAATGTTTCCTATTTTTGTCAGAGCTTTCGGGAGTATTATGGGATGACGCCGCAGAAATATCGCGATCAAGGAGAGAATGCAGAACAAGATGAAGAAGCTGTTGCATTGGTTTAACGGAATCAAGCTGCGGTATAAGCTGGCGATCTTTTATTCCCTGTTTTGCTTTTTGCCGGTGATGCTTTTGTTTTGGCTGAGCTTTCTGCAGATGCGAAGTATTATTGACGATAAGGGAAAAATGAACCTGCAGTCCTATCTGCAGCAGTCGGTGTCGTCGATGGACCGAACTCTGGACGGCTATAACAGCCTGTCGGATTATATTGCCTTTGACCGGACGCTGGCAGAGGTATTTTCCATGGAATATGGGACACCCTACGAGCAGTATGAGCAGCTGACACAGAAGGTGGATCCGATCCTGCGGACAGCGAGCTATTTTCATGGCGGGATGCAGCAGATCACGATCTATACGGATAATGGAATGGTCAAGCATGACACGACGGTTGCGCCGGTGTCAGAGATTGAGGAGACGGATTGGTATCAGAAGACATTGGAGCACCCGGGTCTTAACTGGTTTGCAAATTATCAGGAAGAGACACTGTTTTCCGCCCGGAAGCTTGCCTTTTCCGGTGCCAGAGAGGGCGTGAACATCCTGTATATGGATGTGGATTATCAGAAGCTTTTTACGCCGTATGCAGAAACGCTGATCTCAGAATGCGGGCTTTATATTACAGATCAGGATGGTAAGCTGGTCTTTGAGGAAAGCAGATTTTCCGGAAAGAATCAGAACTATGATCTGACGTATTCCGAATTTCTGGAGCAGCGGGATAGGGGCAGTACAGATTATATTATTCTCTGTGAGCAGTCAAATACAACAGGATGGACGGTGTGGCTGTATCAACCGGTTGGACTTGCAGGAGAAGCGATGCGGCCGATCGGAGTGATGGCGGGAGTGACGATCCTGATCTGTATCTTCGCAGCAGTGCTTGCTTATTTTATCACCTCCGGCATGGTGAGCAGCAGGATTGAACGGCTGACGCACTTCATGCAGGAGGTGCAGGATGGCAGCATGGATATGCAGATGGAGAGCGATGATCGGGATGAAATCGGGATGCTTTACCGTGGCTTTGGCAGCATGATGAAGCGAATACGGACGCTGATCAATGAAGTTTATCTCAGCAAGATCACCCAGAAGGAGGCGGAGCTGAAGGCACTGCAGGCACAGATCAATCCGCATTTTCTGTATAATACGCTGTCTTTGATCAACTGGAAGGCACTGGCGGCAGGAGAAGAGGATATCAGCAGGATGACACTGGCCCTGTCTACCTTTTACCGCACTGCCTTAAACCGCGGGCGGAATGTGCTACAGGTAGAGACTGAGCTGAGTAATACCCGTGCCTATCTGGAAATTCAAAGCATGCTGCATGACGGGGATTTTGATTACGAAATCGAAGCACAGACGGAAATCCTGCAGTGCGAGTCTCTGAATCTGATCCTGCAGCCCCTTGTTGAGAATGCGATCCATCACGGAATCGAAGAAAAAACAGACGGACGAGGTAAAATTACTGTCCGGGGATGGAAAGAAGACAATTGTGTATGGTTTATGGTAGAGGATAACGGTGTCGGGATGGAGCAGGAGGTTGCGGATAAAATCCTGACAATGGAATCCAAGGGCTATGGAGTTCGTAATGTTGATGAACGAATCCGCCTCTGTTATGGGGAAAAATATGCGATGAAGGTAGAAAGTGTTGTCGGCAAAGGTACAAAAATGACAATTCACTTCCCTGCAAGACGGCTTACGAATATACAAAAATCACAAATTTCTTAAAAAAATGATATTATTCTTAAAACTTTGATATAGACGGTTGCTCTTTTGTACTTTATAATGATGTTATCAAATGAACACGAAACACCGAAAAGGTGTGGTGTATAGGAGGAAAAAGCTATGAAATTCAAAAAAGTGACAGCACTGGCGCTTTGCGTAGCAATGTCTGCAACAGCTCTTGCAGGTTGCGGATCTAAAGCAGCTACAACAGACAGCCAGACAGCAGCTCCCGCAGAGAGCGCAGCAGCAGATACTGCAGACACTGCAGATGCAGCAGAAGAAGCTCCTGTTGAGACAAAGGATGTTACCCTGAAGGTTTGGGCACCTCAGGAAGACCAGAACCCGACAGATACTTATGACAAGGGTATGCTGGCTGCAATGTGTGATGCTTTTAATGAAGCACATCCGGAATGGAACATTACATATGAATATGGCGTATGCGGTGAAGACGTTGCAAAAGACGAAGTAACCAAGGACGTTGATGCAGCAGCAGATGTTTACATGTTTGCAAACGACCAGCTGCCGATTCTGGTAGAGGCTGGTGCCATCGCAGAGCTGGGCGGCAAAAACCTGGAAGAGGTTAAGGCGACCAACTCCGAATCTATGATAAACACTGTTACTTATGAGGGCGGTGTATACGGTGTTCCTTATGCATACAACGGCTGGTTCATGTACTATGACAGCAGCAAATTTACAGAAGACGAAGTTAAGGATCTGGATGTTATGTTGGCAAAGGATCTGGGAGATGATGTGACCAATGTATGCTTCCAGCTGAGCAACTCTTGGTATATTCCTTCCTTCTTCTATGGCGTTGGCGGCACAATGTTTGGTCCTGACGGTACAGACGGCTCTGTTCCCTGTGATTTCGATGATGAAAAGGGTCTTGCAGTAACCAATTACCTCATTGACCTTGCTGCAAATCCGAAATTCACAAACCAGGCAAACGAAGAAGAAGGTAAGGCAATCAACCTGTTCACCGAAGGTAAGCTGGGTGCATTCTTTAGCGGCTCCTGGGATCGTGAAGCAATTGAAACTGCTCTGGGCGACAACTTCGCATGTGCACAGCTTCCTTCCTTCAAGGCTGGCGATTATGAAGGCACAATGAAGTCCTATGCAGGTTCCAAGGCAATTGGTGTAAATCCTACCTGCGAGAACATGGACGTTGCAGTTGCACTGGCTGTATATCTTGGCAACGCTGACTGCCAGAAGATCCGTTATGAAGTTCGTGGTGTAGTTCCGCTGGATTCCACCGGTATCGACGATGTAATGTTAAACGCTATTACCGACACTGTAAACAACACTTCTGTTGCTCAGCCTCTGGTTTCTGAGATGAACGGCTGGTGGAGCAACGCAGAAGCATTCGGCAAAGCAATCGTAGCTGGTGAGGTTAACCACGACAATGCACAGGATAAGCTGACCAACTTCATTGCAAACGTAAATGCAGGCGGCTCTCTGGAGTAAGATTCCGGCTTGATTTTAAGGCTTCACCCGATCTTCCGGTGAAGCCTTTCTTTCAGAAACGGACATTTGGGGATGACACAGTGTCTGCCTGAAACTGTATGAGGGAAAGGAAGAATACGATGGCAGCTTTTGGAAAAAAGAAAAAAGCTTCTGAATTTCCGGATGTGATACCGGTATCCGAAGCGATTCGAAAAGGTGATATTTTTACAAAACTGACCTGTCTGATCATGGGCGCGGGCAATCTTGCGAGAAAACAGATCATACAGGGACTTTTGTTCCTGGCAGGAGAACTTGCATATATTCTCTATATGGTTTTCTACGGGGCAAAGGCTCTGCAGAATTTCGTTACGCTGGGTACCGAAACGCAGAAAAAGGTTTTCAATGAAGCGACACAGGTTTATGAGTATGCGACAGGAGATAACTCCCAGCTCTGCCTGCTCTATGGTGTTGTTACGTTCTTTGTGACAATTGGATTTATCCTGCTGTGGCGAGCTGCAATTCGCTCCTCCTATATTGCGCAGAAAGCACAGGAAGCAGGAAAGAAGCCGATTACCTTCGGCCAGATTTTAAAAGACTTGAAAGATAACAGGATGTATCAGCTCTTCCTGCTTTTCCCGTTCCTGGGAATTATATTGTTTACGGTAATGCCTCTGGTATTCATGATCCTGATGGCATTTACCAATTATGACCGTGATCATTTGCCGCCAGGTAAGTTGTTTGACTGGGTAGGCTTCCAGAACTTTGCCAGAGTATTAAATGCAGGCGGAGCACTTGGAGAGACCTTCTGGAGGGTGCTTGGCTGGACGATCATCTGGGCTATTTTTGCAACCTTCTTAAACTATATCTTTGGTATTATCCTGGCGATCATCATCAACCGGGATGGGACGAAGTTCAAAGCCTTCTGGCGTTTCATCTTCGTACTGACCATCGCTGTGCCTCAGTTTGTATCCCTGCTGGTAGTCAATACCATGATCCAGGAGCACGGTGTAATCAATCTGCTGTTAAAGGAACTGTTCGGTGTAGGACCGCTGCCGTTCTTGACCAATGTGACCTGGGCGAGAGTGACAGTTATTGTCATCAACCTCTGGGTCGGCATTCCTTATACGCTGCTTGCAGTAACCGGTATTTTGAAGAATATTCCTGCAGAGCTGTACGAAGCGGCAAGGGTGGACGGCGCAAATGCGTTTGTTACCTTCTTTAAGATCACCATGCCGTACATGATGTTTGTCATGACGCCGAATCTGATTACAACCTTTACAGGGAATATCAATAACTTCAACGTTATTTACCTGTTGACAAACGGCGCGCCGGCCTGCGATACCTATTACCGCGGTACTGCGGGTAAGACGGATCTGCTCGTTACCTGGCTGTACAAGCTGACAATTGATAATAAGGACTATAACCTGGGTGCCGTAATCGGTATCCTGACCTTTGTCCTGATGGCGACGTTGTCTCTGATAACGTACAGACGGACCGGATCCTATAAAAACGAGGAGGGATTCTCATGAAAAACACCAGACAGAATTCAGCAGGCATTAAAAAGAAAGTCACCAATGTGCTTGTGCATTTGTTTCTGACGATCCTTTCCGTGATCTGGGTATTCCCGATTTTCTGGGTAGTCCTGTTATCCTTCAGAGAACAGAAAGGACAGTATATCACATCGTTCTGGCCTAAAAAGTTTACGATGGCAAACTATGTGAAGCTGTTTACAGATACTGCACTGTTCAATTTCCCGAAGTGGTTTTTGAATACGCTGTTTGTAGCAATTTGTTCCTGTATCCTGACAACATTCTTTGTTTTGGCGATTTCCTATTGTCTGTCCAGACTCCGGTTTAAGATCCGTAAGCCTTATATGAATGTTGCCATGATTCTTGGTATGTTCCCCGGCTTTATGTCCATGATCGCCGTTTATTATATCTTAAAGGGCTTTGGACTGACCAAGGGTCCCATGATCTTCCTGGCGTTGATTATGGTATATTCCGGCGGTGCGGGGTTGGGCTTTTACGTATCCAAGGGCTTCTTTGATACGATTCCGAAGGCACTGGATGAAGCTGCAATCGTGGACGGCGCAACGAAATGGGATGTCTTTTCCAAGATCATTATGCCGTTGTCGAAACCGATCATTGTAAGCACGATCATGACTTCCTTCATGGCTCCCTGGCTGGATTTCATCTTCGCAAAGGTAATTGCAGGTGCGGATCCGAGATATTATACGGTTGCGATCGGTCTGTACACGATGCTGACCAAGGAAAATATCGTAAATTGGTATGCCTGCTTCGCAGCTGGCGCAGTTTGCGTTTCCATTCCGATCGCTATTCTGTTCCTGAATTTGCAGAAATACTATGCAGAAGGTATGTCCGGAGCAGTTAAGGGCTGATGGCAGTTTGTAAGGACTGACAGCAGACAGCCGAAAATAGTTTTACAGCAGGCGAAAACGAATATCGTTTTCGCCTGTTTTGCTACTGAAAACAAAGATCTGCAGAAAGGCGGATATAGGGATGAAAAAGAGACTGAGTTTAATACTATGCGTAGTGCTTCTTTGTCAGCTGCTCTCAGGATGCGGGAAAACGACGGAGACTGTCAGGGAGCCGGACGATGCATACCGCTGCTATTATGAAATTTTTGTCGGTTCGTTTTGCGACAGTGACGGAGACAAATGCGGCGATCTAAGCGGAATCACAGAAAAGCTGGATTACATCGAAGATATGGGTTTTACCGGGATCTGGCTTACACCGATCATGCCGTCACCGACCTATCACAAATATGACGTCACAGATTATTACGGGATCGATCCGTCCTTTGGAACGATGGAGGATTTTGAGACACTGCTTAAGGAATGTCATAAACGCAATATTCGGTTGATTATGGATCTGGTGTTCAATCATACCTCCAGCAGCCATCCGTGGTTTTTGGAGGCCTGTGATTATTTGGAGCAGCTTGGAGAAAAGGAACCGGACGAAAACGAGTGCAAGTATGTGAACTATTATAATTTTGCAAAGGATCAGGCACAAACTCCAAACTGGTATCAGATAGGCAGCTCGGACTGGTACTATGAGGGAGTTTTCTGGGATGGTATGCCGGATCTGAATCTGAATAGTGAAGCGGTCAGAGAAGAGCTGGAGCAGGTTGCCTCCTTCTGGCTGGAGAAGGGTGCAGACGGCTTCAGACTGGATGCGGCGAAGGAATATTTTACAGGATACGCAGAAAAGAATATAGAGGTTTTAAACTGGTTTGAAACCTACGTGAAAAGTGTAAAGCCGGAGGCATATCTGGTAGCAGAGGTCTGGGAAGGACAGGGAGTGCTGCAGGAATATTACAAAAGCGGGATCGACAGCTTATTTAATTTCCCGGCGTCACAGCAGGATGGCGCGATCATAAAGACTGCCAAGGCAAGAGTGACGCCCCAGCAGTTTTTCTCCTGGATGGTAAAGCAGCAGACTGCAGACAGACTGGCAAATCCGGATTATATTGATGCACCGTTTATCAGCAATCACGATACCACCAGGATCAGCGCCCAGTGCGTCAACAACGAAGAGCAGATGAAATTTGCGGCAGGGTTGATGATGATGATGCCGGGCAGTCCCTTTGTTTATTACGGAGAAGAGCTGGGGATGAAGAGCTCCGGAACAAAGGATGAAAACAAGCGCCTTCCAATGTACTGGTCTGCACAGGATTTGTCTAAGACACCGGATGCGCCTCAGGCAGCAGATGCAGTGGAGCAGAAGTTTCCGTCTGCGGAGGAGCAGGAAAAGGATCCGGGGTCCATTTTACAGTATTATAAGAACGCCATCGAGTTGCGCAGAAGCAATCCGGAAATCGCGAGGGGAAGTATAAGTGTTCCGGACGGAGAGCTTCCGGAAGATACCGGTGTGCTTTTGACAGAATGGGAAGGAAAGGTAAGTGTAATTTTATGTAATAATGCAACGGAATCTGTGGAAATAGACTTGCAGCAAGCCCTTCCGGAAGGTTATAATTATACTCTAAAGGGCAGTTTAAACGTTGGAGACCAGCAGGAAAAGCTGGAGAATAACAAGCTGGAATTGCCCGCCTATGGAATTGTGATCCTGAAACAAAGCGGGGTGGATTAAAGAATGAGACGAAAACGCTGGCTGGCTGCTATTTTGGCGGCAGGGACAGCCTGTACAGCACTTTTTGGATGCGGCAGCAGACAGATCGTAGGCACTGAGATGACACGGCCAGGGGAATCCTCGGAGAAAGAGTTGCAGGCATGGGAGGAGGCAAAAAACACGCCTTACGGAAAATATCCGGAGCTGATCACCTATACCCTCGGAAAGATGACCGGCGGCAATCGTTCCAATATGCCGGAACGGGACACCTATGAAGATAACGTTTATACGAGATATCTCCGGGAGTGCTTAAATATCCAGAACAAGGATGTATTCGAGGCAATGGAGGATCAGTATACGGTAAACGTTGATATGGCGATCGCATCGGGAGAGCTTCCGGATGTCATGGTCATAGAAGATCGGGAGACTCTGATCCGGCTTGCCGAGGGGGGAATGATTGCTGATCTGAGCGAGGCATTGGAAAACTGCGCCAGCGACGGGATAAAGGCGATGTATGACAGCTACGAGGTGTCTGCGCTGGATTCTGCGATGATCGACGGAAGGCTGATGGCGCTTCCGGAGCCGAGCTTTGTAGACGGTCCGAATCTGCTGTGGCTGCGCAGGGACTGGATGGACGAGCTGGGACTTGAAGCACCGGATACGATGGAGGAGGCTGTGGAGATCGTACGGGCATTTGTGGAACAGGATCCAGGAAATAACGGAGAAGGCAACACCATTGGCCTGGTGTGCCATTCCGATCTGACCGGAGAAACAGGATATCGTTATGAATTTCAGCTGAATACACTTTTTGCATCCTATAGTGCATTTCCAAAGCAGTGGATTTTGCAGGAGGACGGCACAGTGGTTTACGGCTCGGTGCAGCCGCAGGTAAAAGAGGCACTTGCCGAAGTGAGAAAATTGTATGAAGAGAAGCTGCTGGATGATAGCTTTATGCTCCGTACGATGGCAAATATTGCGGAACTGATCGCACTCTACTGAACGAAGGAATGTTTTGATACGAGAATGGTACATGATGGAGAAATGGCATTAGAGGTCTTTGACAACTACCAGCCAAACCTGATTATTTTAGATCTGATGCTGCCGGGCATTGACGGCTATCAGGTCTGCCGCGAGATCCGTGCAAAATCAAACACTCCGATCATCATGCTCTCTGCCAAAGGCGAAGTCTTTGACAAGGTATTAGGACTGGAACTGGGTGCTGATGACTATATGTTAAAACCGTTTGATACCAAAGAACTGGTTGCAAGGGTTAAAGCCGTATTACGCCGCTATCAGCCGGTCAGTCCAAACGCCGTACAGAATCCGAATTTAAAATGTGTCAGCTATGATGACTTAGTCGTAAATCTTTCGAATTACTCGGTTCTCTACTATGACAAAGCCATTGAGATGCCTCCAAAGGAATTAGAACTGCTCTATTTTCTGGCTTCTTCACCAAATCAGGTATTTACCAGAGAACAGCTTTTAGACAACATCTGGGGCTATGAATATATCGGTGATACCAGAACCGTAGATGTCCATGTCAAACGTCTGCGTGAAAAGATCAAGGATCACGACCACTGGCGGATCGCTACGGTATGGGGCATTGGATATAAGTTTGAAGTGAAATGAGGATGACATATGAAACGGACACTCCTGACAAAAATTTTTCTTGGATTTCTGCTCTTTGGGCTGTTTGGCTTTTTGATCGTGGCAACCTTTACATCGAAGCTTTCTTTTGACAAATTAAAACACGATGAAGTGACCAATCTTACAGAGGCTGCCTCATCCGTTGCTGATGTGCTAAATTCCCATACCGAAGAGCGGCTGATCCTTTCTAAGGAGGAAAAATCTTCATTTTCTTATCTGAGCCGTTATTTAGAATCCCCTATCTGGATCTTAAAAGAGGATGGAACCATTCTCTATACGTTTACGGGCAAAACGGATACCTCCTGTACGGAAAAGATCCCGACTTTTTCGATTCACGATTTTGGCTCTACCCATTTTCTGATCGGTGACTTTTACGGATATTTTTGTGAAAATCATCTGAGTGTTGCATCCGAATTCAAGTGGGGAAGCAATTCCACCGGATATGTCATCATACATAAACCCCTGCAGGAATTTTACAAATTTCATAATGAACTTTTAAATATCTCCTATATGTCCCGGGGGCTTTTGTTCGTGTTCTCTGCAGTGCTGGTTCTCTGCTTTGCTATCTTAGTTTACCGCCCGATCCGCACACTTTCAATCGGGGCAAAAGAATTTGCAAAAGGCAATTACAGTAAAAAAATCCCTGTCCACGGCAACGACGATGAACTTGGCTACATTGCCGCCTCTTTGAATTACATGGCTTCTAACTT
>OGDF01007409.1_pt1 | contig 10280 bp, 6 predicted proteins | sample 1570141 | NCBI WGS metagenome assembly OGDF01 (sample SAMEA4370581, study PRJEB24528) | human gut metagenome | reverse complement strand
TTTTACGAAATCTGTATAGTAGTTTCGTCCTTTGCGTGTGCCATCGCAACCACCTACCAGGAAGAAGTGGCGGATGTCTCCGGACTTGACTGCCTCAATTACTTTGTCTGCGACGCTGAGGACAGTTCCGTGTGCAAAACCTGTCATTACTTCTGTTCCGCCGTTGATTCCGGTGAACCGGGTGTCTTCTGCGTATCCACCTAAAGCAAGTGCTTTTTCGATTACCGGAGTGAAATCTTTTTCGTCATCAATATGAACGGTTTCCGGGAAGGATACCATTTCTGTTGTAAATACTCTGTCTGCGTAGCTGGCTTTTGGCGGCATGAGACAGTTGGTTGTGTAGAGGATTGGGGCAGGAATATTGTCAAATTCTTTCTGCTGGTTCTGCCATGCTGTTCCGAAGTTTCCTTTGAGATGGGAGAATTTTTTCAGCTCCGGATAAGCGTGTGCCGGAAGCATTTCACCGTGTGTATAGATGTTGATGCCTTTTCCTTCTGTCTGCTGAAGAAGGAGTTTCAGGTCGTATAGGTCGTGTCCGGTTACAACAATGAATGGGCCTTTTTCTACTTTCAGAGGTACTGTGGTCGGAGTCGGAGTGCCGAAGGTTTCTGTGTTTGCCTGGTCAAGGAGTGCCATGCAGGTTAAGTTGACTTCTCCAACTTCCATGACAACCGGAAGTAATTCTTCCATTCCCCAGTCTTCTGCGAGTACGGCTAATGCTTTATAGAAGAAATTATTTACTTTCTGATCTGTGTAGCCGAGTACCATGGCATGGTATGCGTAGGCTGCCATTCCTCTGATTCCGAAAAGGATCAGGGATTTCAGAGAGCGGATGTCTTCGTCTGCTTCCCAGATTCTGTTCATATCGTAATCGTCTGTGTTTCCGCATCTGGAAGCACAGGCTGCGCAGTCCGGTACAATTTTGTTTTTCTCTGTATAAATGGTGTTGATCATTTTACGGATGGAATTGTCATCAAAGGCTACGTTGGTGACTGTGGTAAAAAGTCCCTCAATTATGATTCTGTCTGTGGTTTCTTTTTTTTCGTTGTTCGCACAGGCGCGGGCGAGTCCGATCAGGGCTCCTGTCAGTTCGTCCTGAAGTCCTGCGGTATCTGCGGTTTTTCCGCATACTCCCGCTTTTCCTGTACATCCGCTGCATCCTGCAGTCTGTTCACACTGAAAACAAAACATCTGTTTTTCCATTTGTTTTTTCTCCTTTATTTAATAGTTAGTGTAATAGTTAATGGTGTATTATCGTTTTACCAGAACGTTTTTATGGGATTTTCTTTATTTTTTATTTCTTTACCATTTATTTTTTGTCATTCATTTTATAGTTTTTGCAGATTTTTACATATCATTCAGGATATGTCCGTCTGTGGATATGATCTTAGTCTGCCATGGAATGAATTTTCCGCTGTTTTTCAGAGCTGTTTCTGCTGCTCTGGCAAGGCCGCCGCAGCATGGGACTTCCATTCGTACGATAGTTACGCTTTTAATGTCGTTCTGACGTATGATTTCTGTCAGTTTCTCGCTGTAGTCGCCTTCGTCCAGTTTCGGACATCCGATCAGGGTGATGCGGTTGCGGATAAATTCCTGATGAAAGTTTGCGCAGGCGTATGCAGTACAGTCAGCAGCAATGAGGAGATGCGCACCATTGAAATATGGTGCGTTGACTGGTACCAGTTTGATCTGTACCGGCCATTGTCTCAGTTCTGATTCTGCGGGTATATCTGGCTGTGTTTGGGTTTGTTCTTTTTTCCGTGGTGATCGGAAAATCTTTTTTGCCATGCTTCCCGGACATCCTGTAAAATTTTTTTCAGGAGTGGAACTGGTTTGGGTATTGGCTTCTATATTGGTTTGTATACTGTTTTTGACTTTTGCTTTCATGTTTGTTTCTACTGCTGCCTCATCGAAGGCTGCCGCTTCCCTTTCAATAAAGGAAATAGCGTTTGTCGGACATACGGGCAGGCAGTTTCCAAGTCCGTCGCAATAGTCATCACGCAGCAGTTTTGCTTTTCCGTCTACGATGCCGATGGCTCCTTCCTGACAGGCTCCTGCGCATAAGCCGCATCCGTTGCAGCGTTCTTCATCAATGTGTATGATTTTTCGGATCATGTTTTCCCTCCTGAAAATAAAATAATTAACTTGTATTTTTATGAGACTGCTGTAAGCAGATTTTTATGTTTCGTTTGATTACATTGCAAAGTATAGTGGATATTCAGAGATATGTATGTTGTAAAAACAACTTTTTTTTAATTTTTGAGGATTTTATTCAGAGATTGTTTTTGTCTGATGATATTTTTTATGTTTTAATGAACTGGTAAAACAGAAGTGGTTATGATTCCCGGAATTGATTTGGATTTTGTGTAAAAAGAATCCCGGGAATCATATGGTTCCTTTGAGGATATATGATTTCCGGGATTTTTATGTTTACATTTGTAGATTCAGATTTTGATGTTTATGGCAGAAGATCTTTTAATTTCTGTACAAAGCTCTGGTCTTATCCATGGAAACTGCAAGCTGCAAAACACTTTCTGTTTACATTTTTTCCTGTTGTTCTTTTTGCTGTTGTTCTTTTTGTTCTCTTTCTTTTCTGACCTTTTCTCTTTGTCTGGTAAGGTCGTAATAATCATCTGTGAGAAATCCATGTTTCCTCATAGCATCGAACACCTGCTGCTGGGCAGGTGTCATTTTCATTCCTATGGAATTATTATAGTCGGTCAGAACGCAGCCGGTTTTCTCGATCAGCCAGAACAAGGGGGAATCCTCTTCCGGGATCATTTTCCAGATTTCGTCCTCTGTCTGCGGCAGGAGTGCCATCATTCCATGAAGATGCCCTTTTGGGATCCGTATATAGTCTCCGTCCGGAAGAATCAGGCCATCTGAAAAGTTCTCATCTTTTTCTTTCATTTCATTTAATAATTCTTCGGTTACTTTCATTTTCTTCTCCCTCGTTCTCATTTTCATTTTTCCTATTATACGTACAATAGCTGTTATGCGCAAGTAAAAAAGCCGTCTGAAACATTTTCAATGCCATTCTATAAGATGTAACACAAAATTATATTATTTTTTTTGAAATTTTACTTGAATAATATGAAAAATAATTGTAAACTATAGATGGATTGTAACTGATCTAGCTAATTAAGACTATTTTTGAGGTTTCCTCAAAGAGTCTCAATTATACACACATTTTTCAAAAAAGCAGTTGTACCGGATTGGTGCAACTGCTTTTTATTATTGTTATAAATCCGGGGCAGTCATCTTTGCCCCGGTTTACTTTCATTTTTTATTTTTTCTTTCTGAGGAAGTAGATCAGAAGAATGATGATTGCAATAATTCCAATCACACTGATCCAGATGATCGGACTGTTTATTCCGGATGATGCTTTTACATTCTCTCCGGATGCTTTTTGAGACTGCTCTGAATCAGAATCTTTTTTTCCGGGATCATCTTTTTTATCCTTTTTGTCTTTGGAATCAGGTTTCTCTGACTGTTCTTCTTTCTTTTCAGATTCAGAATCTGTTTTTTCTTCAGATTCTTTCGTGTCTTTTTCCTCTGTATCTGCTGCTTCTGTGGTTGGTGCCGCTTCCGTAGTTGGTGTTGCTTCTGCCGTCGGAGTTGCTTCCACTGTTGGTGTTGCTTCTGCTGTCGGGGTCGCTTCCGCAGCTGGTGTTGCTTCTGCCGTCGGGGTTGCCTCTACAGTTGGTGTTGGCTCCGCGGTCGGGGTTGCTGTTGGCTGCACCGGTGTCACAGTTGGAGTCGGCTCTGCGGCCTGAGCATTTTCGGTATTCGCTGCTGTTTCCGCATCTGCTGTATTTTCCGCATCAGAAACATTTTCTGTGTCTGAGGAATCCAGCTGATAATCGGTATCTCTGTCAAGGTTAACCCATCCTTCGACTCCACCGACATCTGTTTTTCCCCAGTCTATTCCGTCTTCTCCCTGTACATACTGCGAAATATGTACACTGGAAGAATTTTCAATTCCATCTGAGCCGTCAACCTCTTCGTATTTCTCTCCCGGGCCGTTATAAATCGGTGCTTTTCCATCTTCTGTCCGGATCTTCACATCGAAATCTGCATCTGTTCCGCCAAAAGCAGTATATTCTTCGTTGACTGCTTCTTCTCTCGTCGCAGGATCCAGATCATCCATAGGTACATATCCGTTCATTCCATGATACTGTGTATAACCCCAGTCTTTCTGGTCTGTTCCTGTCTTCTCGCCCTGAATATGAAGGGCTGTGCCATTGACAATCAGCTTGTCATTCAGGACATTGCTCTGAGGGTCTGTCTCTGAATAAAGATTGATTCCTCCGTTCGGACTCTGCACAATCATGTAATAATCTGTTACATAATCCGGACTCTGTCCCTGTCCATCATCTGCCCATATGTTGACTGCCGACAGGATACAGCACAAAAAGACAATGATTGTAATTCCCCACTTTTTCATCATAGATTTTTCCTTCACTTTTATTTTTTGTTTTTCAGCATTGTCTGTCACAATCCTGTTTTCAGTTTCTATGAATACTATTTTCGTTTTATCGCAGATGAATGCTGATATTTACTGTAATCTCTTCCATATGATTCTTTTACATATGCTTTTACCACATAGTAGTATGATACACCCTTTTGTGCATTTTTGTCCAGATATGTTGTGTAACTTCCTCCGGAAATTTTCTTAATTAACTGATAGGAACCGCCTTTTTTCTTCCTGTAAATATAATATCCGTCACATTTCTTCTGGGACTTCCAGCGAATGCGGATTCCATTTTTCTCTGATTTTACGGAAGATACTTTCTGCAGTGCCGGTGCTGCTTTAATCACACCTCCCATTTTGTATTTGCTCAGGTATCTCTTTCCGGAGTGCCAGTAATATGCACGGACTGTATAGCGGTAAGAGGTATTCGCCGTCACCTTCGTATCTTTATACTTCAGAGAAGGGCTTTTTACGGTTGCAATCCTCGTCCATTTACCGCCGGTACCCGGTCTTCTGTATACATAATACCCCTCTGCACCGGATACTTTTTTCCAGGACACCAGATTATATCCTGTATTATATGCTTTTACTGTAAAAACAGGCGTCGCAGGAATTTCCGGCTCCGGCTCTGATTCTTCCAGCGTTCTTGTGTGCGCTTTGATCCTTGCAGACCACTTCTGTGTGGCTCCGTCCGCCCATTTTGCTGTCGCACTGGCGCCCTTAAAAAAAGTCTGGTTTTCTTCGATACCGGCCAGAGAAGTAAACCAGCTTCCCCCTCCTGAAGTTTTGTAGCTTGTATTTGCCTCCACGCCAAAACTTATGGTATTGCTTCCGGCATTTGTAATGACCACGGAATACCTGCTTCCCTGTTTCAGAGTCACTTCCGGTATTTCTATCGTCTGAACTCCGGCAAATGACTGTTCAGCTTCATAAGGAATTGCATATGCAGCCTGTCCGCTCTCAGGATCTGACGCATCTGTAAGATCCGTATATACCTGAATCTGATAAGTGGAATCATCGCTCATGGAAACCACATTGACCTCTCCCAGGGCCTCTTTTTTTCCATTTCCTGCTGTTGCCTGATAAATAGCTGCTACGGACTGACCCGCCTTTAATGAAATCTTTGAAATTGCCGAAGAACCGTCATAAAAATAATTGTTTTTATACTTCTGATCTGCCACGGTTTCTGCCTCTGCAGAAACCAGGTTGCTGATATTGGCATCTTCATAGGAAAGATAATAATATCCGCCATCGCCTTTCTGATCCCCCCAGCTGTTCTTTATGATCCATGCCCCATCCGAAGTTACATTGGAAGATTCCAGAAAGTTTTTACTGGAATAATTATCGTCCCATCCTACAACCGTCACAATATGATTGATCAGCTTTGAAGAAGATTTTCCCACAGGATAGCAGTATGCTGCTGTATCCGGATTTGCATAGTTCTCTGACATATAAAACATAATGGATACTGCGTGATCCTTCAGAAGCATTTCTTTCATACGATCTACAGAATAACTGGAAAATGTTGCATTTTTCAGATATGCGGACGCATTGTATGCTTTAGAGGCTGAAATTTCGTAAGAAAGATCCTGCGTATGAGAATCATCTGTGGGAAATGGAACATCATCCTCTGTGGTCATCCCGGACCAGGTGCTCAGAAAAAGAGCTGCCAGATAATCGTTTCCTCCAATGCTGTGATAATTTCCCAGTACCGTATTCTGATCATTGGCAGTGTTTCCCAGCGGATCATTCTGCCTGTTGGAAAAGAAATAGGACAAATGTTCTTCCGAGAGATCGTAGGTTCCTTTTTTCTGCGCAAGAAGAGAGGTTTCCATGACTGCTGCCATGCCAAATGCCCAGCAGGTTCCAAACGGATTCTGATTCTTCACAGGTGTCACAAAGCCCAGCGCTCTGGAATCATACGTTTCCGGATAAGCGGTGTCTGTGTCTCCATAAGCCGCGTATACAGATGTCAGATTGCTCTCCACTTCCGGTCCTGCATCCAGTAGTGTCAGGTTTCTGATTGGTTCCAGCTCCGCTTCTCTTTCTTCTTCTGTCAGCGGACGGCCTTTTATGTATCGAATGCCTTCTGTATCCTCATCCGTATTTTCGTTCGTATCTTTATCCGTATCTGTTTTTTCCCCGTCCCCAAAGCTTTCTGTAACAACAGGAGGATTGCCGGATGTAAACTGTTCAGCGTTCTCTTCCCCACTTGAAATTTTCTCTCCCGGATCCTCTTCTTCGGATGTTTCTTCCTGAAAAAGCTCTTCTCCGGTCATTTTCTGAGTTTCTGTGGAGCTGTCCACCTGTTCTGCGGACGAATCGTATTCTGCTTCCTCCGTATCCTGCATCTGCACCTGCCATATCTCTTCCGATTCTGATACCGTTGCTCCGGAAACAGGTAATGATGTTCCCGCTACAGTAAAAGCAAGAAAGGCAGACAGTATCCTTATCTCTGTCTTTCGTTTTTTCATAATAAATTTTTCCTCCAGTTTAAAGATATGAGCATTATAGCATCTTATATTTAAAAATTCAATACTCCTACTTTCTCCGAATTTCCTGTATAACATGAAATATATGTTTATTTTTGCACCATTACTGCCGTATCATTTGCAGCTCAGTACCTGACAGTTCCTGCGTATATCAAACAATAAAAAACCGCGTAATAACAGTTTTCCTATTATTGTGCGGTTTTTCATTTATGTTCCTGTTATCGGTTGTTACTCACTGATCATCTCTGATATCTGTCGTAAAAATATAAATTTTATTTCTTCTGTATCCTCTACAGAAGCTACGTAAATGCCTGAAGTGCATTTTCTTTTGTAAAGAAGGGATGCAAGACTGATAAAACAATAAAGGAAAAAGTATGTAGAAATGTTTCAGATTTTTTCAGAATTTTATCTTTTGCTGTCTTTCATTCTAACAGACATACCTGTACATTACAATCAGAATCGTTCTTGTTTATCTTTTGTAATCTGACAGTATCCTTCTTTATCCCTGATTAATTTCCCTTACTTTCTTCATCACCTCTGCAAGTTCCTGATATTTCCCGGTGACATATCCGTAATTCTTTCTTTTATGCGGAAGCATGCAGTTGGTGCAGTCTTTGATTCCTTTGTCCGTATATCTGAAATTCCCTCCACATTTGTCACCTAATGCATACAGCGGGCAGTAACAGAACAGGCAGTTAAAGTCATTCGGGTCTGCACCTTTATGACACGGAAAGAACTCGCAGTTCTTATGACTGAAAAAAGAATATTCTTTTCCTTCCCAGTAAGGTTTCTCCCTCTCCATTCGTTTTTTCCTTCTTTCTTCGTATATTTATATAATAAAAAATACTCTAATAAATCATCAATCACTCTTCACCAGACAAGATATTGAAAATTCATTACAGTATTCTCAGCAGATTACCATATTCAACAGATTACATCATATAAAGAGGGAGCGACGCTACTCCGGGGTAGAAAAAAATCCGTTCATGAGTGCGCGGAGGGAACGAATAAATCCGAAGTAGTATCGCCTGCCATTTAATCATGTATAATTCATAAAGAACAGGCGCATTCCATAAAAAATGTCTGCCTTCAGATAAAAGCAGACAACACTCCGAAGCTGCGGATTCAACGGAGTTGGTTGTTACACTTTACACGGAAGTTTAACCTCGCCATACCAAGCAGGTTTCCTGGCTCCAGGCTCATCGCTCCTCTCTCCTTCTCATGCTATGGCACAATGGACATTCTGAGATTTGCTCCTCTGTTACAGTGACCGGATCGCTCAGGTTTCTCACCTGATTCCCTCTTTCTGTACCACTTCTTTCGTGGTATCAGCACTTAATATGTTCTGTATGGAATTATACTAACCATATAGTAACACCTTCCTGCCAGAATGTCAACTATTTATCAAAGATTTCCTTTGTGAATAAACAGTAAAAAAAATCTCACATTCCAGTTTATAAAACATAAACCAGAACATGAGATTTACAGGATTACACCAGTCTTCTTACAGATACGATTGTTCTGTAAGCAGCATTATCGCTGATCTTGATACCATCTACAGAATTGGACGCATGTACGATCTGTCCATTTCCCATATAGATTGCCACATGACCACCATAGCAGATCAGGTCACCAGGCTGTGCATCTGCATAGGAAACTTCTGTTCCTGCATTCTGCTGTTCGTAGGAAGTTCTCGGAAGGCTTACGCCAAAGTTTGCATATACACTCTGCACGAAACCGGAACAGTCAGCACCATTGGTAAGACTTGTACCACCCCAGACATAGGGATTTCCAACAAACTGTGTCGCATAATCAACTACAGAAGATCCTGAGCCTGAATAGGAAGATGAAGAAGAACTGTCAGAGTCTGAAGACTGCTGGCTCTCATAATCATCTACAGATACTGTATTTTCAGAATCGATCACGTTACCGTATTCATCATACTCTACATCATCGGAAGCTTCTGCACTGTATCCGCCGTCACTATTTTCGTCATATGTCACATCGTCATAATTTTCATCATGGTTCTCGTCATAAGTATCCGTATCAACGGTCTCATCAGATTCTTCAATCGGATTTCCATCTTCATCATATGTGACATCATAATCTTCGGATTCATCATAATCTTCAGACTCTTCATAGTCATCATTTGTTCCGTTGTCTTCAGATTCGCCGGAGTCCCCGGATTCTGCTTCAGCCTGCGCCTGAGCTGCGGCTTCTGCGGCAGCCTCTTCCTCTGCGGCTCTTCTTGCGGCTTCTGCTTCTGCCTGACGTCTTGCTTCTTCCTCTGCTGCGATTCTCTCTGCCTCGAGTCTCTGAATCTCAGCAGTCTGTTCAGCTAACAGATTCGCATACTGTGTTGCCTGATACTGTGCATATTCAATTTCATTGGCGTAGTCTGCAGAAGTTGCTTTCTTCTCATCAATCTGGTTCTGAAGAACATAAGACTGTTCTTCATAGGAAGCTTTCATTTCTTCCAGTTCTGCTTTGTCTGACTCATACTGTGTCTTGATATTATTTACTTCATTGATCGTATTGACATATTTGTCAAGGTTCTTTCTGTCCTGTTCATACATCTGCTGTGTGTTCTCTGCGCGTGTCAGCAGCTCGCTGAGGTCATCAGAGTTAAGCATCATCTGGAACCATGCAGTATCTCCGCCCTGCTCGTATAAGCACTGAATACGTTTCTTCATATTCTCATACTGTTTGTCACGGGCTTTCTGTGCTTTCGCCAGGTCCTGTTTGGTTCTGATGATATCCACTTCTTTATTATCAATATCACCTTTCAGTGTATCTATGGAGACCATAACACTTACAAGACTGGAATCCAGATCTGCGATCTCGCTCTCAAGCTGTGCTTTCGCATTCGCCAGTTCATTCATGCGGGAATATGTGGCATCAAGCTGCTGGCTTGTGATCGCCTGCTCTTCTCTTAATTCATCTTCTCTGGATGCGCTTACACTGACAACCTGCATTGTGCTCATCATAAGCGCCAATGTCAGACATACAATTCTTTTCTTCATGACCTCTCACCTTTTCATATTTCTTGTTACTGTTCACTCCATGCCCGACAAGACATTTCTCTCGGTATGCTACGGATTTCGGCGTATAAGCAGTAACCATCTCTTTTCTATCATGTAATATTTTTGCAATATCTAATTCAATTCCCGTATATATTAACATATAATTACGCTAAACGCAAGGTTTATCCAGGAAAAAGTTTAAATTTCTGTAACATTTAGTAACCTTTTTGAAATCAATCAGGAATTTTACACAAGAAAACGGCTTCCCATGGGAAACCGTTTTCTTAATTA
>OGDF01007404.1_pt1 | contig 10285 bp, 10 predicted proteins | sample 1570141 | NCBI WGS metagenome assembly OGDF01 (sample SAMEA4370581, study PRJEB24528) | human gut metagenome | reverse complement strand
CTGCGAAGAACCGTAACCCAACCAAAACTTTTCCAAAATACCGCCCCGCTTTCCAAATCGATTGATGCTTTTTCCGGTATCACACCGGAAAGAGAAAACAATTTTTTCATGATACGCTTCTTTTTTTCCGCTGTCAATTATGCTATACTCTTGAAAATAGGGCGCCCTCTGCGGCGCCTTTTCCAAAGGAGCGATAACCATGTTCAAACATCTGGTCTTATGGCAGTTTTCTCCCGAAGTTTCCCCGGCCCGCCGGGAAACGCTGATCCGGGAGCTGGACGGCCGGTTCCGCGCCATGGTGGGACAGGTTGAAGGGCTGCAAAAAGCGGAAATCGGGCAAAATCTCCTACCGGACAGCGGATACCATATGATCCTTTACACGGAATTCACCAACCGGGAAGCGATGGAAGCTTATCAAAACCATCCGCTTCACCTGGCGGTAAAAGAAGAAATGAAAAATGTGAAAGACCAGGTCTATGCGGCGCTGGCTGAAGTATTCGAGAATGTCACGGATCAGTACCCGACCGACTGGGCAACGCTTCCGGCTGTTGAGTATATCGAGGAAGATAACAAGGTTTATGAGAGAACCGATAAGGAAGAAAAAGCCTACGTCCGGTACCGGGTGGATATCTGGGATGATCATTCCACGTCTGAATCCGCTTTAAAGGTTGATGAAGCACTTGCAGGTATTGGACTGGTGCGGACCCTGTGTCGGGACGCCCCGGAACCTGAAAAATATAAACACAAGGTAATGAGATATGAGACCATTATCGACGTATTCACGGATGATGTATACTGGCCGAATTGATGAAAGGAGCAATGATATATGTTAGCAAATGGCGCAAAACTTGGTTATAAAGCTGAAAAAGGAGCAGCTGCATACACTGACCTTCCGGGTCTGAAAGAAATCCCGGACTGGGGCAGTGATCCGGAGAAAGTAGATAACTCCGCTCTCACAGACCCCTACAAACAGTATGAAATGGGCATCGGCGAACTGGGAGATGTGAAGTATAAGTTCAAATACGATAACTCAAAAGCAGATACTCCGTACCGTATTCTGAAAGCCCTGTCTGACAGCAAGGAAGTAGGATTTTTTGAGGAGACACTGAAAGATGGCACAAAGACCGATTTTTCAGCACAGGTGTCCGTCAAGAGGACTGGTGGCGGCGTGAATGGAGTTATTGAGCTTGAAGTAACGATGGTTCTCCAGGGAGCTCCCACCGTAACTGATCCAGCAGCCTAATAAGGAGAAATAATACATGCAGAAAAAGAATATGACCCTGGGTCTCGATGAAGCAGTCGAGGCCACAGAAAAAGAAAATGATTCCAAAGTTACCACGCTGGAGGAAGCAAAAAAGAAAAGAAAACCCTTCCACATCTGGGAGGTTTCCGGCGTTGAACACAAAATGAAGCTCAACACTGGCATGATCGCCAAGCTGGAGGGCAAATACGGGACAAATGTAATGAACCTGGTTATGACCGACGAGATCCCACCTCTGTCTGTGATGCTGACTGTAGCGCAGGCAGCCATCGCGCCCTGGGAGCACGGATGTAACACTGAGAAGGTATCGCAGATCTATGAATCCTGGCTGGAAGAAGGCGGTAGCCAGTCCCGCATGCTTCAGGATGTTATTCTGCCCACTCTGCTGGTATCTGGTTTTTTTACGGAGAAAGAAGCAGAGAAAGTGGAGAAGCAGCTGAGCGAGAGCGACAGCTTGTCCTGACGCCTCTTGAACAGATCTGGGACTTATACCCCAGGGCACTTGATTGTGGAATAACGGTCGAGCGCTTCTGGGGACTGTCCCTGGCAGAGATATGTGACGAAATGGAGAGCTTCTACCGGCGGCAGGAAAAACAGTTGAAGGAGAAACTCTCTATTGCTTTCGTTTTGGCACAGAGCACGGCGGAACGAATTGGAGTGTACCTCAATAAGGACAACAAGGCCCGGGCACCGTGGGACTTTTATCCGGCACTTTTTGCGGATGAGAAAGCCGCATATGAGAAGGTGGCGGAAGCGGCTGAAATGGAAGAACGACGAGAGAAGATCAGAGCCTATGCGGCGGAATGGAAACGCCAGCATGGACAGGAATAAAAATAGGAAGGAGGTGGGACAGTGAGCGAAACATTACACAAATTGCAGGTAGTTATTGAGGGAAACTCTTCCAAACTCACCCAGGCAACACGGGAAGCCATGCAGGAAACCCGCCGGATGACCAGTGGAATCAATGCAGAGCTGAAAAAGATTTCCAGTCCGTTTGCTGGTATGAAGAACAATCCTGTGCGTGAGATTACTCGTGGTATCCGGGATATGATAAAGCAGATACAGGTTGCTGCAGGGATGAAGGTGTACACCGACGATTATAAAAAGCTGCGTCAGGATATTACGGACACAGAGAAAGAGCTGAACAAGCTCCAGGGCAAAATGGCCGATATGGAGGGGAAAGCGTTCGTTCCGACGCAGGAATTTAAAGACCTGGAAAAGAATATCCAGAAAAGCTCATCTGCACTGGAAAAATTGAACAGTCAGAAAGTGAAGATGGAGCAGTCTGGGAAAGATACCGTTCCTACAGAGGATTATACAGCCGTCACGAACCAGATGACTGAGGCGCAGAGCCGGCTTTCTTCTTTGAAAGCCCAGGTGGAAGAGTGGAAAGGTCTGGGAGTTAGCGGCGGTGTAGGCATGGAAGGCCTGCGGGCGGATATTGCAGAGACCGAGAAAGAGATTTCTTACCTCAAAGGTGAGCTTAAAGACTTGCAGGATACTGGCGGGGCATCAAGACAGACGGATGCTTACCGGGATTTGACTGGGGAGATTACCAGAACAGAGAGAAAACTTCAGGAATATAAGGACCTGCGTTCCTCTATGCTGTTGGACGGTTCCAATTTGGAGGAATCTGAAGCGTTCCGGAAGAATGAGCTGGCGATTCAGGACGCTACGAAGCGGCTGAGAGAATACAATGCTGAAAAATCCAACATGGAGAAGTCTGGAAGTGATGTAAAGCTGTCTGGACAGTGGAAAAATGCTGCAACAGGGATTCTGTCAAAGTCCTTTGCCGGCATGAAATCTACCCTGGGACAGGTTACTGCCGGTATCAAAACCACCGGTGGAGCGTTCGCATCACTGATTCAGCGATTCAGGAACGGAATTCCGGTATTTAGTCGGGTAAAAAATGCAGCAGGCGGTCTTGGTGGAGCTTTTAAAACACTTGGAATAACGGCTAAATTTATGCTGGCTTCATTCATTATCAGTAACTCTGTGAGAGGCGCTGCAGATGGTTTTAAGAACCTTGCGAAATATTCAAGCAGTACCAACGCCGAACTGTCATCGTTGATGAACAGTCTGAATCTGTTGAAAAACAGCCTGGCATCTGCGTTTTCGCCAGTACTCAGTGCTATTGCACCCGCACTGGATACTCTCATCAACTACTGCGTAAATGCGATCAATGCCATTGGTCAGTTGTTTGCAGCACTGACTGGTCAAGGAACGTATTACAAAGCAGTGAAAGGCAACCAGGACTTTGCGGCAGGACTGAGTAAATCAGCTGACAAGGCTAATAATTCCGCCAAAGCGCTGAAAAATACCCTGATGGGCTTCGACGAAATCAACAAGCTGGACGATGATTCCGGATCCGGCGGCTCTGGCGGAAGTGGCGGCGGTGGTTCAGCCGGCTCTTTTGACATGGTTCCGGTAGAAAATGCCTATGCTGATTTCGCAAAGCAGATCAAGGAAGCCTGGGCAAAAGCAGATTTTACAGAACTTGGCGGTATATTCGGAACAAAGATCCGGGATGCACTGAACAGTATTCCCTGGGACAAGATCAAAGAAACAGCTCAGAAGGTTGGAAAATCCCTTGCAACGTTCATCAATGGGGCAGTGGAAGTCTCCGGCCTTGCAGGTGCCGTGGGAAACACGGTGGCACAAGCACTGAATACCGGTGTAGCTGGTGCGGATTCGTTCATGAAAAACTTGCACTGGGACAGCGTCGGACAGTTTGTTGCTGATTCGATGAATAGTTTTGTCAAAAAAGCAGACTGGAAGGGCATCGGAACGGCGGTCAGAGATGGTGTAAATGGAGTGATCACGGCGAAAGCCACATGGGCTGAGGCATTTGATTTCAAGGCGGCAGGAGAAGCAGTAAAAACGGCTGTCAAAAATGCACTGACGGGCATCAAGTGGACTCAGGCCAACACCGGAGCGGCAACCCTGGGAAAAGGCGTTGCTACGGCGCTGAATAGCATCATGACGACTGATACCTTTTCTCTGATCGGGAAATCCGCGGCAGGAGCCGTAAACACTGTGATTTCTGGGGCATACGCGTTTATCGGGACAATCAACTTCAAAGGTTGGGGAAAGAGTATTGCGGTGGGGATCAATGGCTATTTCGGAAAAATGAACTGGTCGGAAGCAGGGCTTACTTTTTCAAAGGCCGTCAACGGTATTCTTGACACCTTGTTGGAAGCTTTAAGGGGAACAAACTGGCAGAAAGTAGGACAAAGTATCGGAGATTTTATTGCAAATATCAACTGGGGAAGTGCCCTAAGCAAAATTGGCCAGATTGTATGGGAAGTTATCAAGGGTGCTATCACAGCGGCAATAGAAGCAGCAAAGAAGGATCCGAAGATAATAGTTGACTTATCTGCATTATTAGCCTTTAAATTCGCCAGTGACATTGTATTTAAATCAATAGCATCTACGATAGTTGAAAAGATTGCAGCTAACATATCTGGCTTATCTGCCGCCGCTATAGCTCCTATCGGAATAGCTATCGGTGGAATTACTCTGGCTTCCTTCAATGCTTGGGCGAATGATTTCACAGGCCGAGACCAAGCTGTTATAACTGGAATACAAACCTTTTTCAGTAAATTAGGTTCTGGCTTTGAAAGCTTTGCACAGAGCGATAAGGCACAATCTTTCATCACAACAGTGCGTGGTGTGTTGCAGAAAGTCTACGGAAAACTGGGTATTGATCTTGGCTTTGGGGATGATGGTAAAAAAGAAGGAAACATTGATATCAATATCAATGCAAAAGATAACACCGAAAAAGGCGTGAATAGTGCCAACACCAAGCTTTCCACCATAAACGATCAGGAAACGGCAGAGATTGAGGCAAACGATAACACCGAACCCGGTGTTACAAGCGCAAAGAAAGGCCTATCTGAGATTCCGAAGGAAAAAGAGGTTACTCTGAAATTGAATAAGGGTGACTTCGGCGGTGGAGGAAGAGATTTCAGTATAGGAGTAGAGGCGAAAGTGACTACTCCAGCTTCTACGTTACGCCAGAGCATCCTCAACGGCTGGAGCAGCCTCGGGAATACGACCGTGCAGCTCGGCACAAAGCTCCTCTCAGGCTCATCCACCGGCCTCCGCAACGAGGTATGGAGCGGATGGAATGGCCTCGGCAACACTACCGTTTCCGTAGGAACCTCCCTCAGAAGTGGCTCTTCCTACAGCCTGAAAAAAAGTGTCGTAAACGGCTGGAATGGCTTAAAAAGCACTGTCGTGTCCGTTGGAACCTATCTCAGAAGCGGAGCCACTCGCGGGCTTCGAGATTCCGTTGTGAACGGCTGGAACGGCCTTGGCGGAGTAAGCGTATCAACTGGTGTTGGTATCCGTGATTCCTCCAGTGATCTATGGAACAAGGTTCAAAATCTATGGAATAACTATGGTGCAAAACAGACACTGTGGTTCCAAATCAATCCTACGGCAGCCAGTTGGACTCCAGGACGGAAAGCTACCGGCGGTCTCTACACTTCCGGTCAGTGGCGGCCGGTCACGGCAGCAGCATCCGGCGGAGCCTTTTCTACCGGTCAGATGTTCATAGCCCGTGAGGCAGGGCCGGAACTGGTGGGAAGCATCGGCAGAAGTACAGCCGTGATGAACAACACTCAGATTGTTTCATCTGTAGCAGCTGGCGTTTACTCCGCTGTGGTATCAGCGCTCAGTCAGTATGCGGCGCAGAATAGCAAGGGTGAAAGCCCGAATATCAACGTATACGTTGGCGGAAAGCAGGTTACGGATGTGGTAGTGGAGGAAGTCAACCGGCGGACCAGCGCAAACGGCGTGTGCCCGATCAGAACGTAAGGAGTGATGAATAATGAATGTGCTTACGATCGGCGGAAAGGTAATGCCCCGGGTGCAAAAACTGAGTGCATCTCATGAGGCGGTCTGGTCAAAGAACGCGGGCCGTGGAGCTACAGGGGCTATGATCGGAGATATCATAGCCCGGAAAACAAAACTTGAAATCACATTTTCCCCCATGTCGGATGCAGACGGTGTTCTTCTGGACACCGCCATCGCTCCGGCTTTTTTTAGTGTCGTATATAAGGACCCTGGCACGGGGAAAATGGAGACCAAGACCATGTACGCCGGGACGCCGAAATATCCGGTATATACCTATGCGGAAGGTTTTCCACGCTATGTGGGAGTGGCCGTAAATCTGATTGAAAAGTAAGAAAGGACTTTTTTAAGATGAAAAAAGTAATGAAAAACAGTGAAATGGTAAACATCGTAAATGGTCTTGTAGCGATGCAGGAACGGGAGACGAAATCCGGTGAGAAGATGTTCCCCGGCCGTATCCGTGTGGTCTATGCGATCAAGAAGAACAAGGAGCGGCTGGTTTCCCTGCTGACACCCTACGAGGAGTCACGGAATGAACTCCTTGAGGAATACGGCACAAAAGCAGATGAAAACGGTCTGGTATCTGTTCGGAAAGACTGTAAGGAAAAATGGAACAAAGAAATTGGCGAACTGCTGAATATTGAAGTTGAGGCTGATATTCATATGGTCAAGTTCGAAGAAATCGATGGCCTGTCCCTGTCAATGAATGATCTGGAAGCTATTGATTTCATGCTGGAAGCCCCGGAGGGGTTCGCGGAGTAAAAGGAGGCGTAAAAAATGATCATCGTAGGTATGGAACATTTTCAGAGCGTGTGCAAGAAAAAACTCGTAGATTATTACAATGCTCATGAGAAGGAGAAAATCGACAGAAGTAATGTTTTTGTGGTTTGGAGTTGCAAAACTTTACAGAATTACAAAGCATTACTTTCAACGACGGTTTCAGGTGATGGCATCTATGCTGAGTATACCTTTAATGGCGATAAGGGAGAACTCTACGAAGATGTGTATAAGAAAGCATCTAATGCCTGTATCACTGAGGAATAGTGAAGGAGGCGTAAGCCATGTACAAAACATCTGAAAAATTCAAAAATGCGGTATATGGCGACAGCAGAACCTTTCTTGCAAAAGTCAGCGATGGAACACATTCCTCCAGTGAGGAAATCTTGTCACTCAAGCAGGCTTCCCGGTCCGTAGCTGGTGACTGTATAAGCGTCGGCGGAGCAGTCAGTTCATATGTAGAAATCAAGATGTGGGACCCCGGATTTGCTCTGGATGGAACAGAACTGGAGATCAGCATCGGCATGACAATTGATTCTGAACCAGAATGGGTCCCTCTTGGCCTTTTCACGGCACAGAAGCCGAAGTCAGATAGCGGCGTTGTGACGTTTACAGCCTATGACCGGATCCAAACCTGCATGAGTGGGGCGTTTACATCAGAACTGACGTATCCCTGTGACGGCAAGGCTGTCCTGGCGGAAATGGCAAAAAAAACCGGTGTTCCGATCATTACAACCAACCTGCCGGATGGCGTCATGATTCAGAAACGTGCAGTTTCAACGGATAGCATCGTAGATGAGTCCGGAAATCCGGTGACAGACACAAAGTATGTCACACCATTTGACGGCTACACATACCGGGAAGCTATTTCCTATATAGCCCAGTTCTACGGCATGTTTGCCACGATGGACCGGTCCGGAAATGTGGTATTCCGGTGGTATGCGGCGGCAGACTGTTCCATCAGTGCGGATCGCTACTACGATGATCTGACTTTGGGCGAATCCGTTTTCACACTGGAGAAGATCATCTGTCAGGCGGGAAATGATACTCTTTCAGCCGGGGAAGGGACTGCGTGCATGCAGTTGGAAAACCCGGTAATGACGCAGGATCGGCTTACGGCGGTCCATCAGCAGATCAAAGGGCTTGAATTTCTTCCGGCGTCTGTGTCCTTTCTGGGGGATCCACGGATAGATGTGGGAGATATCATCACAATAACCGATAAGGCCGGGAATGTGATGAAAATCCCGGTAATGTCACTGGTGCAGGATTATGACGGAGGATTGCTGACAGAGGTTCAGTCATTCGGAAAAGTAGAATCCGAGTCGTCACAAAACAAAGGGCCGACCGATCAAAAAATAGACAGACTATATAAAGATCTGTTCCTGGTCAAGGAGCTGGTGGGTGAAAAAGCTTCTTTCGGGTATGTGTATAGCGTTTCAGCGAAGGTCAGGAAGCTAGAGACGGAGACTATTACTGCGGACAGGATAGATGTAAACGGTATCTTTGCGAAAGATATAACAGCGACGGGGACGATTATGGGGGCAACTCTGAAAGGTGGAACAATTGACGGAGTAACGATCACTGGAGGAGCAATCAAAGGTTCGCTTGTTTACGGAGCTGACTATTCAAAATTCGGTAACTTTGTGTTTACTGACGGAAGCACATATTCGTCGGAAGATGGTCTGTTTATACAATTCACGACTAAACGGAATAACTTGGTGCCTACTGACGGGAATTCTGTTTTCGGCATATACAATAACGGCAGCGTTTTATTCAAAGTTTCCGTTGACGGATATATAGAAGGCACGCTCCATGGTTCAGCTTCAAGTATAAGAAGTGCCGGAATAAACGTCATTGGAATGGTTATGAGTGATACTGTGACCACATGGGGAGAGCAGCTAAATAGCGTGCATTTTATCAATAATGAATCCTCACAAATTGTTACTGATAACCCCTCAACCTGGGGGATGATTTTTAATATGGCAATGGGTTCAGATGTTCATCAGATCTGGTGTACACAACCAACGGGCGCATTGTTTCATCGCGGGGGAAATAGTGCCGGATGGAGCGGAACATGGCGGGAAATCGTAGATTCTTCAAACTATGCACAGATTACAGGAGAGTCATATACTGTCGGTAGCAGCTGGAAAGCGCTTACACCTTATGCCGGTGATAATATGACAGCGCTCGGTATGACTGGATATAGATACACTCGCCTGTATGCTGCAAGTGCAACTATCAGTACATCCGATGAGTGCGAAAAAAATATTCTTTCGGGGATAACAGAGCCCTATGAAAAAATGTTTATGGGGCTTACACCTATCCTATATATGTGGAAAAACTTCGGGAACGAATTGAAGCCACACGACCGGGTTCACTGCGGGTTAGGCGCACAAAGCATGTATGCCGTAGCGGAAAAATGCGGGCTTTCCGCCAAAACGCTGGCAGCTATTTGTCGTGATGATCTGACGGAACCCACGGCAGACGGCAGGACGGAACGCTGGGGGATTGCGTATGAGGAATTGATACCCTTAACCATCCACATGACGCAGAAAGCATTTGAAAAAATTGAAAATATCAAAAGTTCGGTGAATGAGTTAAACAGAGAAACTATAAAAATAGCATTTTTGCAGGAACAGATAGAACAGTTATACAGTTACGTCAGAGAACTAAAAAAGCAAATATCAGAAAGGGGATAAAACTATGTTAACAGAGACGGCAAAAAAAATAACTATCACAGCTACCTCGGTAGCAGAGATTGAGGAAAAGAAAATCGTATTGGAGAATTACACAGCAACAGTGGATTCGGAGAATCCGGAGAACATGAGCATGAATAGATTCTTCCCGAACGCAGAGTCAAAAGAACTATACAAGGATCACCGGACTGAATGTAGGGAAGATTACGCGGCGTTCATGGAAAAAGCGTATGCCCTTCAGGATGAGATGTTTGCTATGCCGAAAAAATAAGAGGTGAAAAACAATGGAAAAAGTTCTGATCGCAGATTTTTCAAGTGGTAAAGACCGGGTCACAGTCCGGGGCCTCTGGCAGTTCGACAGGGGTGTGAAACTGAAAGTAATCGGTATCAACGCGGCAGATGTAAACCGCGTTGATTTTGCCCCGGTGGTCGCCTCAGAGGCGGTGCCGGTGGTAGTGGTTCCGGATGAAGACGGAACTTTTACGGTTTCTATTCCGGGAGCAGCTACAAAAAGCCCCTACGACGTGACCGCGTATATCTATGTAGATACCGCCGAATACGGCTACACTGTGAAAGCCGTCAGTATGCCGGTGATCCTCCGCCCGGAAGCCGGAAAATCCGGAGAAGAAGAAAAACCAGATCCATTCGGGGAAGTGGTCGAAAAGGTATCTGGATATGCCACGGAGGCACGAGA
>OGDF01007398.1_pt1 | contig 10299 bp, 8 predicted proteins | sample 1570141 | NCBI WGS metagenome assembly OGDF01 (sample SAMEA4370581, study PRJEB24528) | human gut metagenome | reverse complement strand
GACGACGAGCTCATCGGGTGCTTCCTCGACATGGTGGAGAACCACAAGATGATCGTCGAGAACTCGGGGCTCCTCACCGTGGCGGCGCTCAAGCACCTGCGCGCCGAGAACAAGCGCGTCGTCGCCATCCTCTCGGGCGGCAACATGGACGTCATCACCATGGCGAGCGTGGTGCAGCACGGCCTGATCCAGCGCGGACGCATCTTTACCGTCTCGACCATGCTCCCCGACCGCCCCGGCATGCTCCTCAAGGTGGCTGGTATCATCGCCGAGCAGAACGGCAACGTCATCAAGCTCGACCATAACCAGTTCGTGACCACCAACCGCAACGCCGCAGTCGAGTTGCGCGTGACCATCGAGGCGTACGGAGAGAGCCACAAGCAGCAGATCGTTCAGGCGCTGCGCGATGCCGGGTTCGCCCCGCAGCTCGTCCAGACCTCGCTGTAGCCTTTTTGAGGGCGCAGCCCGATGGCCGCTGCCCAAAACCGAATAAGTCAACGCAAAAACCCTTCTTGCGCCTTCGGGTCGCAGAAGGGTTTTGCACTTCAGAGGGTATACGTGCAAAAGCTTAAGGGGCAGCCGTCCGCATACCTGTGAATAAGCGTACGGAACGTACCAAAATGTGCACGAACTATGAATGTAAACGCGTTTACTGGCAGAATTCCCCTGTTTCAAAATTCTTCTTTGTTTCGTAGCGGTTTCGGCTATAGTACCCTCAACTGAGTTAAATGCGATGACAGGGCGAGTAGGAGCCCCATCCATCCCACAGCAAGCAGGTGGCACTGAGAACCTGCGGTGGACGGCCCCGAACATTCCCTCGAGCAGCCTCAAGCGAACGCGACCGACCGGCGGAGACCCCGCTCGGAGTCGGCAACGCAAGTATCTTAGGGCCGGCAGCCTACCGTCACGGGCATCGAGTGAAAGCCTCGCTTTCCCTCTCGCGTTTTCTCACCGCACCGTTATCTATCAGCGTAGCGAGAAAGCGAGAAGGTATGCAGCTTCGAAGCGATGCCATCAAGCGCGGTCTGGCCCGAGCCCCCCACCGCAGCCTGCTCAAGGCAGACGGACTCACCGACGAGGAGATGGAACGTCCGCTCGTCGCCATCTTCAACTCCCGCAACGACATCATTCCCGGACACAACAACCTCGACAAAATCGCTGAGGCGGTAAAGGCCGGCGTCTACATGGCCGGCGGCGTGCCCATTGAGATCTCGACCATCGGCGTCTGCGACGGCATCGCCATGAACCACGACGGCATGCACTACAGCCTGGTCTCGCGCGAGACCATCGCCGACAGCTTCGAGATCGCCATGCACGGGCATCAGTTCGATGCCGCCGTGTGCATCCCCAACTGCGACAAGATCGTTCCGGGCATGGTGCTCGGCGCGCTGCGCGTGAACGTCCCGACCGTTTTCGTCTCGGGCGGCCCCATGCTTCCCGGTCATCAGCGCGGCTGCACCTCCGGCCCCACCACGGACCTCAACTCGCTCTTCGACGGCGTCGGCCAGGTCCAGGCGGGCACCATGAGCGAAGACGACCTCAAGTACCTCGAGAATTCCGCATGCCCCACCTGTGGATCGTGCTCTGGCATGTTCACCGCCAATTCCATGAACTGCCTGTGCGAAGCATTGGGAATCGCGCTTCCCGGCAACGGCACCATCCCCGCCGTCTACTCCGAGCGACTGCGCCTGGCCAAGCACGCCGGCATGAAGGTGATGGAGCTGCTGGAGAAAAACATCTGCATCCGCGACATCATCACCCCCGCCGCCATCCACAACGCCATGGAGTGCGACATGGCCTTCGGAGGCTCCACCAATACGGTGCTGCACCTCACCGCCATCGCGCAAGAGGCGGGCTGCCCCATCACCATGGACGACTGGGATGCGGCGAGCGCACGCACCCCGCACCTCGTGAAGCTGCAGCCCTCCGGCCCGCGCCCGCTCATCGACCTGTACGCAGTGGGCGGCGTGCCCGTGGTTATGCATGAGCTCGCCGAGCTCGACCTGCTCGACACGAGCGCCCTCACCTGCATGGGAACGATGCCCGAGTACCTCGAGCGCTGCAGCAAGCCCGCCGATGGCGAAGTCGTGCGCACGCATGACAACCCCTTCTCGACCGTGGGCGCCCTCAAAGTGCTCCACGGCAACATCGCGCCCGACGGAGGCATCGTCAAGAAGGCTGCGGTCGACCCGTCGATGATGCGGCACACCGGCCCCGCGCGCTGCTTCAACTCCGAGGAAGAGGCCTGTGCGGCGATCTTCGGCGGCAAGATCAACCCCGGTGACGTCGTGGTCATCCGCTATGAGGGCCCCGCGGGCGGCCCCGGCATGCGCGAGATGCTCACCCCCACCTCCGCCATCTGCGGCATGGGACTTTCCACGAGCGTGGCGCTCATCACCGACGGCCGTTTCTCCGGTGCATCCAAGGGCGGCTGCATCGGTCACGTGAGCCCCGAGGCGGCGGCCGGTGGTCCCATCGCGCTCATCGAGGAAGGCGACATGGTCTGCGTCGATATCGAGAACGGCAAGCTCGACGTCGACGTCTCCCCCGAGGAGATGGCCGCGCGCCGTGCCGCTTTCGTGGCGCCCGCACCCAAACACAACCACGGCGTGCTCGCAAAGTACGCACGACTCGTTTCCAGCGCAGATAAGGGGGCGTATGTCGGATGACGACACTCGAAGAGAAGATCGCGATGCGCCAGCGCGCGATAGAAGGGCGCCCCTTCGGACCGGGCTCCACCACCGAGCATGAGGGCAAGACCATGACGGGCGCGCAGGCGGTTATCGCCAGCCTCGAGGCCGAGGGCGTCGACACCATCTTCGGCTACCCCGGAGGTCAGGCCATCAAGATCTACGATGCGCTCTACGACAGCAAGAAGATTCACCATGTACTCGCCCGCCACGAGCAGGGCGCCACGCATATGGCCGACGGCTACGCGCGTGCGACCGGCAAGGTCGGCGTGGTGCTCGTCACATCGGGACCCGGCGCCACCAACACGGTGACGGGCATCGCCACCGCCTACATGGACTCCGTCCCCATGGTCGTCATCACCGGCCAGGTCACGCGCGGCGTCATCGGCACCGACGCGTTTCAGGAATCCGATATCGTGGGCATCACCATGCCCGTGGTCAAGCACAGCTTTCTCCTGCAGTCGACCGATGACCTCACGCGAACATTTCGCGAGGCGTTCTACATCGCCTCGACCGGACGTCCCGGCCCCGTGCTCATCGATATCCCGAGCGACCTGTCGAGCGCCGAGATGGTGTTCAACTACCCCGACAAGATCAATCTGCCGAGCTACCGCCCCACGTACAAGGGCAACGCCAAGCAGGTGCGCCAGGCGGTAAGCCGCATTCAGGAATCGAAGCGCCCGCTCATCTATGCAGGCGGCGGCATCGTGAGCAGCCATGCGTGCGCCGAGCTCACCGAGCTTGCCGAGCGCATGCAGATCCCCGTGGTCACCTCGCTCATGGGCAAAGGGGCCATGCGCTGCTCCAACCCCTTGAACCTCGGTCCCGTCGGCATGCACGGATCCAAGTACGCGAACATGGCGGTCACCGAATGCGACCTGCTCATCGCCGTGGGCGCGCGCTTCTCCGACCGCGTGACCGGCAAGGTCGACGAGTTCGCCCCGCATGCCAAGATCATCCATATCGATATCGACCCGGCCGAGATCGGCAAGATCATCGACCCCGCCGTGCCCATCGTCGGCGATGCCAAGGTCGTTCTCGGCGCCATCAACGAGCGCCTGAACAAAACGGGCGCCAAGCCCAACGATGACGCCTGGGTCAAGAGCGTGAACGAGTGGCGCGACCGCTGGCCGCTCTACACCGACGACTTCAAGGACTACCCCGGCGCCATCGCGCCCGAGGTCGTGCTCGCGCACCTCTCCGACAAGCTCGACCCCGAGGCCTCGATCGTCACGACCGAGGTCGGTCAGCACCAGATGTGGGCGCACCAGAACATCCACCGCGAGCATGCGCGCACGTTCCTCTCGAGCGGCGGCCTCGGTACCATGGGGTTCGGCTTCCCCGCCGCCATCGGCGCCAAGGTAGGATGCCCCGAGGACGAGGTCGTCTGCGTGGCGGGCGACGGATCGTTCCAGATGAACTCGCAGGAGATGGCGACGGCCGCCATCAACGGAATCGGCGTCAAGGTGCTCATCATGGACAACCGTGCACTCGGCATGGTCCATCAGTGGCAGCGCCTGTTCTACAACGAACGCTACTCGTTCACCGAGCTCGCACCCAACCCCGATTTCGTCAAGCTCGCAGATGCCTACGGCTGGGAGGCCGCGCGCATCACCAAGCCCGAAGAGGTCGACGAGGCACTCGACAAGATGCTCGCCGCCAAGGGCCCCTATCTGCTTGACGTGCAGATTCCCATCGACCAGACGGTCTACCCGATGGTCGCCCCCGGCGCCCCCATCGATGACATCATCGGCGCGCTCGACGTCACCTTGGGCGGCGTGCGCGTGAGCGAGAAGGGCTTTGGCCCCAAGAAGGGAGACGAGTGAGCATGAAGCACATCCTGTCCGTTCTCGTCGAGAACAAGAGCGGCGTACTATCGCGCGTCACTGGCATGATCTCGCGCCGCGGGTTCAACATCGAGTCGCTCACCGTCGCTCCCACCGAGGACGAGACGCTCTCGCGCATGACCATCATCGTGGAAGCGGACGAAGTCGGCTTCGAGCAGATTACCAAGCAGCTGCACAAGCTCGTCAGCGTCTTTAAGATCTCGGACCTCACCGAGGCGGACGCCATCGAGCGCGAGCTCGTACTCTTCAAGGTGCTCGTCACGCCCGAACGCCGCCACGAGGTGATCGAGATCGCCAACGTGTTCCGCGCCAAGGTGGTCGACGTGGGCAAGCACACGCTCACCGTGGAGGCGACGGGCGCATCGTCAAAGCTCGACGCCATGGAGGACCTCTTCCGCGGCTACGGCATCCGCCAGCTCACGCGCACCGGCAAGATCGCGATGTCGCGCGGGTCGCGCGACCACGAGGCCTAACCGGGCGCACGGCGGCTCGCGTGCCCGATGCCCGGCATCGCCCGCATAATGCCGCCACCATTCCATCGGTTTATCCGCCGCAAGGCGAATAGATATGCCCCAAACGGGGCGCACATGTCACATCGATAACGATTTCTAAGGAGACAAGCGACATGGCTGTAACGATTTACCACGAGAAAGACTGCGACCCCAGCATCATCCAGGGCAAGAAGGTCGCCATCATCGGCTATGGCTCGCAGGGCCATGCCCACGCGCTCAACCTCATGGACTCCGGCTGCGACGTGCGCGTCGGCCTGCGCGAGGGTTCCTCCTCCGCCGACAAGGCCCGAGAGGCAGGCCTCAAGGTGACCGATATGGCCACCGCCGCGAAAGAGGCGAACGTCATCATGATCCTTACCCCGGACGAGACGCAGCCCGCCGTCTACAAGGAGTTCATCGAGTCCAACCTCGAGGCCGGCGACACGCTCTGCTTCGCCCACGGCTTCAACATCCACTACGGCTACATCAAGGCTCCCGAGGACGTCAACGTCATCATGATCGCCCCCAAGGGCCCGGGTCACATCGTTCGCCGTCAGTACACCGAGGGCTCCGGCGTGCCCGACCTGGCTTGCGTCTACCAGGACGCCACCGGCGACGCCTGGGATATCGCCCTCTCCTACGCCTGGGGTCTGGGCGGCGCCCGCTCCGGCATCATCAAGTCGACCTTCAAGGATGAGACCGAGGAGGATCTCTTTGGCGAGCAGGCCGTGCTCTGCGGCGGCCTCGTCGAGATGATCAAGGCCGGCTTCGAGACTCTGACCGAGGCAGGCTACCCCGAGGAGCTCGCCTACTTCGAGGTCTACCACGAGATGAAGATGATCGTCGACCTCATGTACGAGAGCGGCATCCACTTCATGAACTACTCCATCTCCAACACCGCCGAGTACGGCGAGTACTACGCCGGCCCCAAGGTCATCAACGAGGAGAGCCGCCGCGCGATGAAGGAGATCCTCGCACGCATCCAGGACGGCAGCTTTGCCCAGGAGTTCGTGGACGACTGCAACAACGGCCACAAGTGGCTGCTCGAGCAGCGCGAGGCCATCAACGAGCATCCCATCGAGAAGACGGGTGCCAAGATCCGCTCCATGTTCAGCTGGATCAAGAAGTAGGTCCCCGCGCGACCCCGCGTTCATGAGCGAGGTGTCGTGCCCGCACGGCTCGACATCGGCGCGATCCGAATCCACCGATACGCGAAACGCCGCCGCAAGCATCTGCCTGCAGCGGCGTTTTTCATGCATACGAGATGTCTGCGATGTCCATTGCGCACGCGCAACGCTTCGCCGCGTGCGCTCCATGTCGCTGCCGCGGCAGTGCGAAAACGCAAATCCCGCTAAATGTGAATTCTACTGGATCAGCATCGCGTCACCGAAGCTGAAGAAGCGGTAGCGCTCCTTGATCGCCTGGGCATAGGCATCCATGATCTGGTCACGGCTCGCAAGCGCAGAGACGAGCATCATGAGCGTGGAGCGCGGGACATGGAAATTGGTGATGAGCGCGTCGACCACATGATAGGTGCTGCCCGGCATGAGGTAGAGCTGCGTGGTCGCGTTCTCATGCACCGTGATGTCGCCACGTCCAAGCGTATCGGCACCGTCCGTACGGCCCTCGAAGTAGCGGGCGGTGACCGGCGGTTCAGATATCGGGGCGTCCGCGTCGAAGGCGCTCTCGAGTGAGCGCACGGCGGTGGTACCCACGGCGATGACGCGATGGCCAGCCGCCTTGGTGGCGTGCACTGCGTCGACGACCTCGGGCGGCACATGATAGCGCTCGGTATGCATCACATGCTGGGTGGGATCGTCCTCTTCGACCAGACGGAACGTATCGATACCGACCTCGAGCTCGACAGCGGCAAAACGCGCACCCTTGTCCTCGATACGCTTCATGAGCTCGGGCGTGAAGTGCAGGCCAGCCGTGGGCGCTGCAGCCGAGTGCTCCTCGTGCATGGCGTAGACTGTCTGATACTTTTCGGGATCGCCCTCGTACTTGGTGATGTAGGGCGGCAGCGGCACGTGGCCGGCAGCGTGAATCGCGTCATCGAGCGAGCGCGGCTCACCCGTTGCCGGATCGGTCCCTTGGGGCTCAAAGTGCACGAGGCGCCCGCCACGGCTGTCCTCAACGTAATCCGTTACCTCTGCCGTAAGCACCACGGGCGCCGACTCGGGGGCATGGGCACCACCGGCGCGGTACTCGATCTTCGCGCCGGGCTTGAGGCGCTTGCCGGGCTTAACCAGGCACTCCCATACATGCCCCAGAGCATCCACGTCCTCGCGGCGCTTGAGCAGCAGCGTCTCGACAACGCCGCCCGTCTCCGCTTTGCATCCCATCAGGCGCGCGGGCATCACGCGGGTCTTGTTGATGACGAGCAGGTCGCCCGGCTCGATATAGTCGATGACGTCATGGAAAATACGGTGCTCCACAGTGCCTCCGTGCTCCAGCGCCACAGCGTCCGACGCGTCGCTCCCGCGACGGTCGAGCACGAGCAGACGACAGGAGTCACGCGGATCGGCTGGCTCCTGAGCGATAAGCTCCTCGGGAAGGTTGTAATCAAAATCATCGGTGCGCATGGTCACGGCTGCATCTCCCATGTTGGATAGATCTCTCACATCAAAAGTCCGCAGAACATCGTAGCAGTGTTTGGCGCCAACAAAAAACCGGGACAATTTTCCCAACGGAAAACCGCCCCGGCAGCGCAAGGCGCGCGCTTATTGCTTAGAAGTTATCGGCACTGACCTCGAAATACGCCTGCGGATGGTTGCAGACCGGGCAGATCTCGGGCGCCTTGGTACCTACCACGATATGTCCGCAGTTACGGCACTCCCACACCTTGACCTCGCTTTTCTCAAAAACCTCGGCGGTCTCGACGTTGTGGAGCAGGGCGCGGTAGCGCTCCTCGTGATGCTTCTCGATGGCACCGACCTGACGGAATTTAACGGCGAGCTCATGGAAGCCCTCGTCCTCGGCCGTCTTTGCAAAGCCCTCGTACATGTCGGTCCACTCGTAGTTTTCTCCGTCCGCCGCAGCGGCAAGGTTCTCGGCGGTCGAGCCGATGCCCCCGAGCTCACGGAACCACATCTTGGCGTGATATTGCTCGTTAGCCGACGTCTTGCGGAAGATTTCGGCTATCTGCTCGAAACCTTCCTTCTTGGCGACGGAGGCGAAATAGGTGTACTTGTTGGTCGCCTGCGACTCGCCCGCAAAAGCCGCCTGAAGGTTTTTCTCGGTCTGTGTTCCCGCGTATTTGGACATGACTCCTCCTCAGCTTTGGCCGCATGCACGGCGCTGCCCACTTAAGGCTTTTCTACCCAGCTGCTCCGTATAAAAGCGCGGGACGGCGCTGCGGTTTGAATGAACTTCGGCGAGCGAGGGCCCAGGCGGTTCGGATGCGGATGGGCGCTCATGGAATGTAGCGGGGGGCATTGCGCTCGGCATGTGCAATATGGGGCTTTGCCAACGGGATGCCGCCATAGCAGCAAGATGCTGTAATATTTGGCGTCAAAAACGACATCTGCGACGGAAAATCTGGTTTTGCGGCGGACCAATTCATACGGTACGAAGACCGGCAGGCGAAAGGCTCAGCCCGCCCATCGCTTGAGCCAGATCTCCACAGAACGGCACATCTCCGCCATAAACTCACTGGTGTGCTTACGCGTATAGATGTCGCGCACGCGCTCGCCGGCACATACGGCATGGGGCCTGAACATCGAATCCATCTCGGCAATCTGCGCGTCGAGCACGGCGGTATCGGCCCTTCGGTAATGCTCGGGCATCACGAGGTTCTCGACGGGATGCGCGATGGGAGCACGATCCTTTGCAGGCGTGCCCAAGATGAGCATGGTGAGCGGGACCGTATGCTCGGGCAGATGCAAGAGCTCTGCCACGTCTTCGGCATGCTCGACGATGTCCCCGATATAGCAGCTTCCGAGGCCGACCGCCTCGGCGGCAATCACGGCGTTTTGCGCCGCGATCACCGCGTCCTGCGCCGCGATGGCAAACTCGCCCAAACCCGGAGCGCGCCTCGGCGTTTTACCTGATTGGGCGGTAAACTCATCCGTAAAGCAGCCCGCACGCTCAAAGAGGTCGATCCACTTGGCGTAATCGACCACGAACACGAGCGCCCACGGGGCATGCGCGATCATCGGCTGGCTATCGCAGAGCACCGCAAGCTTATCGAGGGTCTCCTGCTTGCGGATGTCGATGATGGAATACATCATCATGGCACCTGCAGAGGGCGCACGGCTCGCCGCATGAAGCACCGCATCGCGCTGCCCGTCGGTAGGAGCAAGGGCGCGCCCCTCGGCGTCCTTGGCAAATGCGCGGGTAGACGAGCGTTGCTCGATCACGTTGAGGGTCTCGTTGTCGATATGCGTGGCAGGGTGTCCGTCCATGGTTTCCTTTCATATTCCGTAAAGCTATACGAGATGCCGGTCGCGTGCGCTCCGAGCCCCGCGCCGCTCAGAATCAGCCGGCGGTTTGCACGGGCGACGGCAATCGCCGCCTCCGTCCGTGCAATGCGTCACGGCAGACGCCACAGCAGCGCCTACTTTTCGATGCGGGGCGCCTGCTTTTCAGCCTTGCGCTCGTCGCGGATGCGCGCACGGTCGAGCGCGGCCTCGGCAGCGGAAAACCGGCAGCCGCAATAATTCTGCCGGTACATCCCCAGCTCACGACTTCGTCGCGTCGCCTCGGGATAGTACGGTCTGAAGTCGCGAATCACCGCAGTGAGCCCCTGGGCTGCGGCGAGGCACCCAAGCACATCGTTGCATGTCTCGAACAGCTGGTACGGAGATACGGCGAGCGTCGTGGCGATATGGGAAAACCCGCGCTCGCGGGCAACGCGGCACGCCTCCGCAAGCCGCAAACCGTAGCAGGCACGGCAACGGCGCTCGCGATCGAGCGCGCCGACGGGCGCCACGGCACGCTCCCACAAATCGTAGTCCTCCGCGGCTTCAATCAGCTCTATACCGGCATCCGCGCAGTAGCGGCGCAACTCGCAAAGCCTACGGTCGTGCTCCTCTGCGGGCTGGATATTGGGATTGGTCCAACAGATGGTGGGCTCGAACCCTTCCTCGCGAAGCAGGCGCACCGGTTCGAGCGAGCACGGAGCGCAGCATGCATGCAGCAGCAGCGGGGTCACGGGCGCTCGCCTCCCTCGTCATCTGCAGCGGCATCGTCATTCGCACGACGGCGGAAGCCATCGGGGCCATCGCTCTCGTCCGCGCCGAAAAAGCTCACACCGTACGCGGTGTCCTT
>OGDF01007396.1_pt1 | contig 10303 bp, 8 predicted proteins | sample 1570141 | NCBI WGS metagenome assembly OGDF01 (sample SAMEA4370581, study PRJEB24528) | human gut metagenome | reverse complement strand
TTCTGAAGAAGAACGAGGGTCACAAGAAGTTCGTGCTGCACGACGGCCCTCCGTATGCAAACGGCCCGATTCACATCGGCCACGCCATGAACAAGATTTCCAAGGACATGATCAACCGTTATTGGATGATGCAGGGCCGCGAGGTTCCGTACGTTCCCGGTTGGGATTGCCACGGCCAACCCATCGAGCACAAGGTCGAGGAGAAGCTCGGGACCGCCAAGTTCAACCAGACCCCGGTCGATAAGATCCGCGAGCTCTGCAACGAGTTCGCCGTCGAGAACATCGAGCTGCAGAAGGCCGGCTTCCGTCGCCTAGGTGTCCTCGGCGATTGGGATAACCCGTATCTTACGCTCTATCATCAGCATGACGCAGCCGATATCGAGGTCTTCAAGGCTATGTTCGACAAGGGCATGATCTACCGCGGACACAAGCCCGTCCACTGGTGCAAGCACTGCCACACCGCTCTCGCTGAAGCTGAGATCGAGTACGCGGACGAGACCTCTCCTTCCATCTTCGTGCGCTTCGAGCTGCTCTCGAAGCCCCGCGGTCTCGAGTCCTTTGACGGCCCCGTCGATTTCATCATCTGGACCACCACTCCTTGGACCATCCCGTCCGACCAGGCGGTTTCGCTCAAGCCCGGAGAGAAGTACGTTGCCGTGGAGCACGACGGCCGTGCTGAGATCATGCTTGAGAAGCTCGCTCCCGCGTGCTGCGAGGAGTTCGGCTGGGATTACACTCCCGTCAAGGTCGACGGCGAGGATTACATCGTCGATGCCGAGACGTTCTATCATCTGCACTACAAGCAACCCGTCTTCGACGGTGTCGAGGGTGTTGCGTTGCTAGCCGATTACGTCGGTATCGACGACGGCACCGGTATCGTTCACAACTCGCCCGGACACGGCGCGGACGATTACTACGTGTGCGTCAAAGAGGGCATGGATATCTGCATGCCCGTCGACGACGACGGTAAGTTCTACGTCGGCGACGAGTTCGGCACGGGCGGCCCCTTCAGCGGTATGGATACCGATGAGGCAAATCCGCATGTGATCGAGTTTTTGCGCAAGCGCGGCATGCTCGTCAAGGAGAAGAAGATTACCCACAGCTACCCGCATTGCTGGCGCTGTAAGCAACCGGTGCTCTTCCGCGCCACCGATCAATGGTTCGTTTCCATGGATAAGACCGGCCTTCGCGAGACCGCTGAGGACCAGATCAAGAACCACGTTAAGTGGTACCCGGCGCATGCTGCAAACCGCATCGGCGCCATGGTCGAGCAACGACCCGACTGGTGCATCTCCCGTCAGCGCAACTGGGGCGTGCCGATTCCGAGCTATACCTGCGCCGACTGCGGCGAGAAGGTCATGAATGACGATACGCTCGATGCCGTCATCAAGCTCTTCCACGAGAAGGGTTCCGACGCCTGGTTCACCGACGATCCCGCAAGCTATCTGGGCGATGCCTGCACCTGCCCCAAGTGCGGCGGGCATAACCTCAAACCCGATAAGGACATCCTCGATGTCTGGTGGGACTCCGGTGTGTCCTGGAAGGCGGTATGCGAGTTCCGTCCCGAGCTGCAGTATCCGGCAGACGTCTATCTCGAGGGCTCCGATCAGCACCGTGGCTGGTTCCAAAGCTCACTGCTCACCTCGGTGGGTGCCAACGGCATCGCTCCGTACAAGGCGGTCGTCTCACAGGGCTTCACACTCGATGGCCAGGGGCGCAAGATGTCGAAATCTCTCGGCAACGTCATCGACCCCAACAAGGTCTGCGACGAGATGGGCGCCGATATCATCCGCCTGTGGGTCGCCTCGGTCGATACCAGTTCGGATGTCTCCATCGACCATGAGATCCTCGCGCGCACGTCCGATGCGTATCGTCGTTTCCGCAACACCTATCGCTTCCTGCTGTCGGAGCTCGAGGGCCAGTTCGACCCCGCTGCCGACAAGGTAGATTTTGCCGATCTCATGCCGCTCGACAAGCTCATGGTCGCTCGTCTGACCCAGGTCCAGGCCGAAGTCGACGATGCCTACGCATCTTATGAGTTCCCGCGTGCCTATCGCGCCCTTTACGACTTTGTCGTCACCGAGCTCTCGAACGTCTATCTTGATGCGCTCAAGGACCGCCTCTATTGCGAGAAGCCCGGTTCATTCAAGCGCCGCAGCGCCCAGACGGTCCTCGCCGAGCTCCTTTCGATGCTCCTGCGCGACATGCAGCCGATTCTTGCCTACACCACCGACGAGGTCATGGCGTATGCGCCTGCCGGCATCGTCGACAACCAGAAGTACGCTGCCATGCTCGATTGGTACAGGAGCCCGATCACGATCGATCAGGCCAACGAGTTCGAGGGCGTGCTTGAGGCTTCACTCGAGCTGCGTTCGGCTGTGACCAAGGCGCTCGAGGACGCTCGCGCCGCAGGCACGTTCACCAAGAGCCAGCAGGTAAAGGTCGAAGCGACCGTTCCCGCTGATATGTATGCCCTGCTCACGGGCGACAAGGCGGTTGACCTTGCGGAGTTCTACATCGTTTCCGATGTCTTACTCGCCCGGGGCAACGAGCTCTCGGTTTCCGTCGAGGCCGCCGATGGCGAGTGCTGCGACCGTTGCTGGAACTACCGCACTTCGGTGGGCGAGTACAACGGCCATGCTCACATCTGCAAACGTTGCGCCGAGGCTCTGGCGTAGTCGTTTCGCACCGGTTCATACCGAGGTCTTATAGAGATGGGTGCCCAGTTGTTTCTGGGTGCCCATCTTTTGTTATGGTTAATACCGAAACGAAATTCTGGGAGGGTCTATGACCACCGATAAACCGATAAAGACACCGACGCTCACGTGGCGTTTCGGCGTGTTCTCCTTGGTGTCGATCACGATTCTTTGCCTTGACCAAATCGTCAAGGCGATTGTGCGCGCCGCGGCCTCTACCGGGCTTTTTCCCATACACGTTATTTCAGGCGTCCTCGGGCTTACCTTTGTTCGCAATACCGGTGCCGCGTTTTCATTTGGCGAGGGCGGGGGCATGGCTTTTGTCGCACTTGCCGTCATTGTCGTCTCAGGCGAGATCTTCTATCTGGTCCGTGCGGATAAGCTTTCCCGTCTTGAGGTCGCGGGCCTTGCCATGGTTGCGGGCGGAGCCGTCGGCAATGCCGTGGACCGTGTTGTATTCGGCTTCGTGACCGATTTCATTGCGACCCTGTTCATTGATTTTCCCGTGTTCAACATCGCGGATATCGGCATTACCGTAGGCGTCGTTCTGGCTCTGATCGGTTTTATCTTCTTGAGTCCCGCCTCCCGTGATGTCAATGCAACCGAGGAGCTCAATCGACGCGACGAGGCGCGTGCTGCCCGCCATGCGAGTGCGCGAGGCGAACGCGCCGCCAAAATGCGCAAGAGGAACGAACGCTGATGGCTGATATTCACATCCTTGTTTCCGAGCTCGATACCGGTCAGCGTCTCGATGCTTTCTTGGGTTCGAACGATGCCTGCCCGACGCGTTCCGCTTGCGCGCGCCTTATCGAAGGCGGTTCCGTTGTCGTCAACGGCGAAACCTGTCTGAGCAAGAGGTATTCCGTACTCCCCGGCGATCGCATCTCTGTTGATCTGCCCGAGCAAACCGATTCGGATGAAGTCCTAGGCGAGCCGATACCGCTCGATATTCGCTATGAGGACGATTATCTGATCGTGCTCTCAAAGCAGCGGGGGCTCGTGTGCCATCCCGCGCACGGCCACGAGACCGGCACGCTTGCCAATGCGCTCGTGTACCACTGCGGTTTCGATCACCTCGGCACTGTGCAGGGGGAGGATAGGCCAGGAATCGTCCACCGACTCGACCGCGACACGTCTGGGCTCATGCTCGCAGCCAAAGACGATGACACCCAACGGGCGCTCCAGAACCTCATACGAACGCGTACGCTCGACCGTCGCTACATCGCGCTCGTGCACGGCAACATCGCCATGGACGAGGGGACCATCAACACCGGTATCGCACGGTCGATGCGCGACAGGACGAAGATGGCCGTCTCCGACGATCCCTTTGCACGTCAGGCGATCACCACGTTCCGTGTGCTCGAGCGTTTTGATTGCGGACGGCGTGATGATGGCTATACGCTCGTCGAATGTCATCTGTATACTGGACGCACGCATCAGATTCGCGTTCATATGCGGCACGTCAACCATCCGCTTGTGGGCGATCCCCTGTACGGTCGCGCCGCAGGTCCTGCTGAGCTCGGTCTCGATCGTCAGTTCCTGCATTCTTGGCATGTCCGCTTCGAACATCCGGTAACCGGCGAGGCCGTCGAGTGCTCTGACGAGTTGCCGTGGGACCTTGCGGCGGCTCTCGATGAGATCGCCCCGCGCTCTCTGGGGCGGACCGAGACAGGCGATAGGATAGTTCCCCTGCTCGTTGGGGACATGTAGCGCCTTGCTGGTTTATTTCGGGGCTGTTTTGAGATTGCTCCGATTGGGCTAAACTGGTCCCATTCACTCGTTTGCTTTTCGGAGGATGTCTTGACGGATTTTCTCGTGGGCACGACGCCCATCGTCTTTTTCAACTACATCGTCATGGTGCTCATGACGGTTTGCTTTTTGTACCAGGTGGTTTTCTTTCTCATCGGCGCCTTGCACGGCGAGGTCAAGCTGCCCAAGGCAAAAAAGCTCCATCGATATGCCTTCTTTATCGCCGCGCACAACGAGGAGCCCGTGATCGCCAACCTCGTTCGCTCGATTAAAGAACAGGATTACCCTTCCGAGCTCATCGATATCTTCGTTGTCGCCGACGCGTGCACCGACAATACGGCGGAGGAGGCACGTCGAGCCGGGGCTATCGTCTACGAGCGCAACGACCTCGCGCGCAAGGGCAAGAGCTGGGTCATGGATTACGGCTTCGACCGCATTCTCAAGGAATATCCCGGTAAATACGAGGCGTTTTTCATCTTCGATGCCGATAACCTGTTGGCCCGTAACTACGTGACCGTCATGAACGACGCCTTCGATATGGGTTACATGGCATGCACGAGCTACCGTAACTCCAAGAACTTCGGGAGCTCATGGATATCGAGCGCTTACGCTACCTGGTTTCTGCGCGAGGCCCGTTTTCTCAACAACGCTCGCATGCTGTGCGGGACCTCCTGCGCCGTGTCGGGGTCCGGCTATCTCGTTTCCGCGAAGATCGTCGAGGGTATGCACGGATGGCAGTTCCACACCCTTACCGAGGACATTCAATTTTCCACGTTCTGTGCGATTCACGGCGTGAAGATCGGTTTCGCCCCCGCGGAGTTTTTCGATGAGCAGCCGATCACTTTTGCCGCCTCGTGGAAACAGCGCATGCGTTGGACCAAAGGCTTTTACCAGGTGTTCTTTACGTATGGAAAGCATCTGATCAAGTCCATCGGGATGTTCCATCGCTTTGCCGCCTACGACATGCTCATGACGATCGCCCCGGGCATGCTCCTGTCCCTCACGTCCATGCTCGCGAACTGCACGTTCTTGATCGTCGGCGGGCTCAGTCACGGTTTTTTGGCTACGGATATCGAAATGCAGACGTGCGTCGGGTCGCTCTTCATGACGTTTGCGAGCTTCTATATGACGTTCTTCGTCCTCGCGCTGCTCACGACCATATTCGAGCACCATCACATCCATTGCAAACAGAAATGGCGCATCATCACCAACCTGTTCACGTTCCCGATTTTCATGTTCAGCTACATCCCCATAACGGTCGCCGCGCTCTTCCTCAAGGTTGACTGGGTGCCTACGCCCCATGATGTCAGTGTGACGCTCGACGAGGTTATGGGCGGGGCAGAGTAGGAGGCACTTTATGCCCGATACTGCTGCTGGTTCTCTAGCCATTTGTGTCGCCGCCCTTCTTGTCTTCGGTGCCTATATCGATTGCACGCAGAGAAGGTTTCCCAACGAGCTTGCCTGTGTGAGTGCTGCGCTCGCCGCCCTTTGGGTTTGTTTCCATGACTCGGTTGCGGCTTTAGGATGGCATGCGCTATCGTCGCTCGCGCTTTGCGGACTTCTGCTTTTGATTGAGGTCCTATACCGAAGGTTTTTCCGCAAGCAGGGCATGGGGATGGGAGATATCAAAGCACTCTTCTCGATGGGGCTTCTGAGCTTCGCCGCCGCTGTTTCCTCTTTGATTATCGGCCTTCTTCTGCTTGCTGTTTACGGCGCATCTCGCCATGAGCGCGCGCTTCCCGCTCTGCCCTTTATCGTTCCGGTCTTTCTCGTCCTCTGGTTTGTTTTCGATCTTTGACGAATCGACTGTTCCGTGCCAAACTATACGAACACGTGTTTGAAAGGATGGGTGTATGAGTGCGGAGCAGAATCTTTCGCGTGATGCGTTGAGGGCGCGCATGGATGCTATTCCCGATTCGCTTTCCGAAGGGCTTGTGGCTCGCATGGAGCGCGATCGCGCTAACGGTTGGATCAATCCTTTTCGTACCGCTGACTCTGCTGCCGTCCGTCGAGTCGATCGCGCTGCGGATCGCGCGAACATCTGGCGCCCTGCTTTCGTTCGCGATGTCGAGAAGATCATTCATACGCCTGCCTACAATCGCTACGCGGGCAAAACACAGGTATTCAGTTTCAGAAGCAACGATGACCTGACGCGTCGCGGGCTTCACGTTCAGCTTGTTGCGCGTATCGCGCGCGATATCGGTTTTGCCCTGGGTCTCAACTGCGATCTGATTGAGGCGATTGGCCTCGGGCACGATTTGGGTCATACGCCCTTCGGTCATGCCGGCGAGCGCTGCCTCAACGCCGTTTTTCATGAGCGTACCGGACGCTACTTCTTTCATAACGTTCAGTCGGTTCGCGTACTTGATACGCTCTACGGTCGCAATCTTTCGCTTCAAACGCTTGACGGTGCGCTGTGCCATAACGGCGAGTACGAGCAGCGTGTGTTCGAGCTTTCGGACCTGTCCTCGTTTGAAGAGCTCGACCAAGCTGTCGAATCATGTGTCGAGACGGGAAAGAACGCTATTGGGCACTTGCGACCCATGACGCTCGAGGGATGCGTCGTTCGCATCTCAGACATCATTGCCTACGTTGGGCGCGATCGTCAGGACGCCATCGCAGCGGGGCTTCTCGATGCCGACGCATTCGACGACGGGCTCGGTGGGCTGTACAATTCTTGGATTCTGTCGCATGCCTCTGCCGACATCATCGAGCACAGTTACGGAAAAGACCGTATCGAGATGTCCGACGAGTTGTTTGCCGAGATTCGTCGGGCAAAGGCCGAGAACTACGAGAAGATCTATCGATCGAGCGGTATCGAGGGAGAGCACGCCGACCGGCTTTCCGAGGCTTTCGCGCTCATGTACGAGCGCTTCCTCGATGACTTGCTTCAGGGTCGGGAGGATAGCTTTATCTTTAGACACCACATCAAGCGGATCCAGGCGTTTCTCTCGTACTATGACCGAAGCTACGACTGGGAATCCGATCCGCACCGCGTCGTTTGCGATTACATCGCGAGCATGACGGACGGCTATTTCACCGAACTCGCGTCGCGCTTGTTCCCCCAGATTCACTTCCCCCAAAGGACCTATATCAATGAGCGATTTGTTTAGCGATCATGACGATGCTCGCCTCATGAAGATGGCGCCGCTTGCCGTTCGCATGCGTCCCTCGACGCTCGATGAATTTGTTGGACAGAAAAACGCCGTTGGACCGGGCACCTGGCTTCGTTCCGCCATCGAGCATGACGTGCTCTCGAGCGTTATCTTGTACGGACCCGCCGGTACCGGCAAGACCACGCTCGCGCATATCATCGCGAACCATACCAAGTCTGAATTCGTTGAGGTGTCTGCGGTAAGCGGAACAGTCAAGGACCTGCGTCGGGTCATCGATGAGGCCAAACACAGGCTGCTCGTGCAGGAGCGCCGGACGATTCTGTTTATCGACGAAATCCATCGCTTTTCAAAGTCCCAGCAGGACGCGCTTCTGCATGCGGTCGAGGATCGCACGGTCATCATGATCGGTGCAACGACCGAGAACCCGTATTTCGAGGTAAATTCCGCTCTGCTGTCGCGCGGTCGCGTGGTCGAGCTCTCTCATCTTGGCGATGCCGACATAGCCGAGGTCGTTAGCCGTGCAATTGTGTCGCCGTGCGGCTTGGCGGGAAGATACAGCGCCGACGATGACGCGATCCGGATGATATGCACGCTCGCCGCCGGCGACGCCCGCGCCGCCCTTACCACGCTCGAGCTTGCTTCCGAGGTCGCATCATCCGAATCGGGCTCCTCCAAGGGTCCAGTGCGTGATACCGAGGGGCCTATTCCCATCACGCTTGATGACATCGCCATCGCCAACCCCCGTCGCGGTTTCAGCTATGACAAGCACGGTGATATGCATTACGACATCATCTCCGCGTTTATCAAGTCGATGCGCGGGAGCGACCCGGACGCTACGGTGTATTGGCTTGCCCGCATGATCGATGCCGGCGAGGACCCCAAGTTCATCGCTCGCCGTATCATGATTCAGGCTTCCGAGGATGTTGGCAACGCCGATCCGCAGGCGTTCCTTATCGCTGAGGCTGCCTTTAGGTCCGCGGAGGTTATCGGGTACCCCGAGTGCCGAATCAACTTGGCGCAGGCGGCTCTCTATGTTGCCCTCGCTCCGAAATCCAATGCCTGCGAGGCATCGATTGATGCCGCTCTCGCCGATATCAAATCCAGCGGTCTACGTGAGGTCCCATCATATCTGCGCGACCGCCATCGTCCCGGTTCTGATGAATACGGCGTCTACAAATATCCTCATGACTACCCCGATGGCTGGGTCGATCAGCGTTATCTTCCGGAGGGGCTCGATCGCGGCGCGTTTTGGCAGACTTCTGGCCGTGGTTGGGAGGAATGGCGCGTCGAGGTCTCTGCCCGCGATTGGCACGCGTCGAGCGGCGCATCTGCTGGAACACGTTAGCCTTGCTCCGTGCGAGTTGGACCGCGCATGCGCAATGCTGTATTTTTGGGTACTATGCAAGAAGTGCATTTTTCACGAATTCCATGGGAGGCATCATGGACTACATGCAGATTGTATTAATTCTGCTTGCCCTGGCTGGGGTTTGGGCTGTCGTTGAGCTCGCTTTGACGATTCGAAAGACCCGCAAGGTTGCCGGCTCGCTCGATAAGACCATCGATCAGCTCAACAACACCATCGCCGAGGCCCAGCCTATCGTTTCCAAGCTCGATGGAGCCGTCGATGAGCTTGGACCCGCGCTCACCCAGATTGATCCGTTGCTGAAGTCCGCCACGACGGCAGTCGATGCGCTGACCTCTGATCTCGTCGAAATCGAGGGCGTCGTGCGCGATGTGTCTTCGGTCTCCGGTGCCGCCGCAGATGCAAGCAACGTTGTCACGGGTATCACCAGCTCCGCTTCAGATGCCGTCCAGCGTTTGCTGGGAAAGAAGAACAACAACAACGCAGCTTCGTCCGATCGCGCTCTCGAAACTCCCTCAGACCCGTTGGAGAACCTGACGTTCGAGGGAAGTTCGGCGGAAAATTCCGCCATTTCAGGTGATACCGAGGCAGACGCTCTCGCTGACGAATCTGAGGGTGGCTACTTCACGTATGCTTCTCATGAGGAGGTGGCAGATCATGAGTAACGATCTGCAGCCGATTGTTCTTACCGTGCGGGCGGACCCCTCGCTTGCACGTCTCGTCCGTATGACGGCCGCCAATGTCGCCATGCTCTCATCCATGTCCGTCGATCGCGTTGAGGACATTCGCATGGCTGCCGAGGAGGCATTCATCTATGTTTGCTCTATGGCGCCCCTGTCTACGGTTCACGTCAATTTCGTGGCCGATCCCGAGCGTGTCGCGATGAACGTGACGGCCGAGAACGCACCTATCCAGTCGGATTCTACTGACAACGAGGCCTGTGCCTATGCAGACCTGATTCTCCAGGCGGTATGCGATTCCTTTAGCAAGAGCGAGACCCCATTCGCTCTTGACCTGGAGCTTAAGGCGGATTGCTAATATGCCCCAAACCAAGAAAAGCGGCAAGGCCGCGTGGGACAAGGAGAAGACGCACGAGCTTTTCAGGCGATACAAAGAAGATGGGGATCTTGACGCGCGCGAGAAGCTCGTCATGTCCCATATGAATCTCGTTCGTTTTTTGGCCAACAAATTCAAGAACAGGGGGGAGCCGCTCGATGACCTCATTCAGGTAGGCTACCTCGGCTTGCTTAAGGCTATCAATCGATTTGATCCCTCGCGCGGTCTCGAGTTCACAACGTTCGCCACGCCCACGATTCTCGGCGAGATCAAGCGTCACTTTAGGGACAAGGGCTGGAGCGTTCGCGTCCCGCGCCGTCTTC
>OGDF01007387.1_pt1 | contig 10310 bp, 6 predicted proteins | sample 1570141 | NCBI WGS metagenome assembly OGDF01 (sample SAMEA4370581, study PRJEB24528) | human gut metagenome | reverse complement strand
ACGATGGCGACGCGCTGACCGGGCTGAACGTGCAGCGTGAAATCCTCGATCAGCTTACGATCCGGGGCGTAGGAGAAATACACGTGGTCGATGGACACCGCGCCGTCGGGGCGGTCGATCTGCTCCGCGTCCGCCGGGTCGGGCGTCTGCGCGGGCTCGTCGATCAATTCAAAGACGCGGCCCGCGCAGGCAAGCGCGTTTTGCAGCTCCGTCACCACGCCGGAGATCTCGTTGAACGGCTTGGTGTACTGGTTGGCGTAGGAGAGGAAGCTCGACAGCCCGCCGATGGTCAGGCGGCCGTTGACGGCAGCCAGCGCGCCCGCAAAGCCGACCGCCGCGTACACCAGCGAATTGACGAAGCGCGTGCAGGGGTTGGTCAGGGAGGAGAAGAACGTCGCCTTGAGCGAGCAGTCGCGCAGGCGCTCGTTCACCTCGTCGAACGCGGCAAGGGTCTGCGCCTCGTGGCCGAAGGCCTGAACGAGCTTCTGCTCGCCGATGGCCTCGTCGATGAGCGCGGTCTGCTCGCCGCGCGTCACGGATTGCAGGCGGAACATCGCATACGTCCGCTTGGCGATGAAGTTGGCGACCAGCAGCGAGAGCGGCGTGATGAGCACGACCAGCAGCGTGATCGGCGCGCTTAACGTCAGCATGAAGCCCAGCGTGCCCAGAATCGTCATTACGCCGGAAAAGAGCTGGGTGAAGCCCATCAGCAGGCCGTCCGCGAACGTGTCCACATCGGCGATCATGCGGCTGACGGTGTCGCCGGTCGGATGCGCGTCGAGATAGGAAAGCGGAAGGTTCTGGATGTGCGCAAAAGCGTCTCGGCGGATGTCGCGCACGGTGTCGTAGGTGATGCGGTTATGCAGCGCGTTCATCAGCCACTGCGCCGCCGCCGTGACGACGATGCAGACGGCGATGGTCAGCAGAATCGGCTTCAGCGCGGCGAAATCCACCGCGTTCGGGCCGACGAGGCAATCCACCGCGCGGCCGACGAGGATCGGCACATACAGCGTCAGCGCGACGCTGATCAGGCACAGCGCCAGCGAGAGCACGACCAGCGAGACGTGCGGGCCGATATAGCGGAGCACGCGGCGCATGACCGCGCCCTGCGAGGCGATGGAGGGCTTTTTCTTGTCGTTTGCCATTTAATGTCCCTCCTTCTTGAACTGGGAGGCATAGATCTCCTGATAGACCGGGCAGGCGGCGAGCAGCTCGTCGTGCGTGCCCATGCCCGCAACGCGGCCGTCGTCCAGCACGATGATCCGGTCGGCGAAGCGCACGGAGGCCGCGCGCTGGGAGACGATGAACGTCGTCGGCGGGTTTTCCATCTGGCGGATGGCGCGGCGCAGATGGGCGTCCGTCGCGTAATCCAGCGCGGAGGCGCTGTCATCCAAAATCAGGATTTCCGGCTTGCGCACGAGCGCGCGCGCAATCGTCAGGCGCTGGCGCTGGCCGCCGGAGAAATTGCGGCCGCCCTGCTCCACCGGCTCGTCAAGCCCCTGCGACTTGGCGGAAACCACGTCGAGCGCCTGCGCGACCTTGAGCGCGTCGCGCAGGTCGGCCTCGGTGGCGTCGGCATTGCCCCAGAGCAGGTTGCTGCGAATCGTGCCCTTGAAGAGCATGGCCTTTTGCGGCACAACGCCGATGCGGCGGCGCAGCTCGTCCTTGCGAATGTCGCGCACGTCCATGCCGTCCACCAGCACCCGGCCGCTCGTCACGTCATAAAAGCGGGGGATGAGGTTGACCAGCGTGCTCTTACCGCTGCCCGTGCCGCCGATCACGCCGATGGTCGCGCCGGGCGCGGCGGTGAAGCTCACGCCGGAGACGGATTCCGCGCCCGCGCCGGAATAGCTCATGGAAACGCCGTCGAAGACGACGCTGCCGCGCGGCGCGTCGATGGCCGGCGTCTTTTCGCCGTCCTTCTGCGTGGAGCGGATGGCGAGGACGGCGGCTACGCGGTCGCCGCAGGCCGCCGCCTTCGTCAGCGTGATGATCAGGTTCGCCATCTTAATCAGCTCGACGAGAATCTGGCTCATGTAATTATACAGCGCGACGACCTGCCCCTGCGACAGCGCGCCCATCTGCACGCGCACCGCGCCGGTGTGAATCAGCACGATCACCGCCGCGTTGATGACCACGTAGGTCGCCGGGTTCATCATTGCGGAGATGCGGCCGACGGTAAGCTGCATGCGGGTGAGGAGCTGAAGCTTGCGCTCAAACTTCGCGCGCTCCGCGTCCTCCTTGCAGAAGGCGCGAACCACGCGAACGCCCGTCAGGTTTTCGCGGGTCGTCGCGGTCACGCTGTCCAGCTGCCCCTGCACGCGGCGATACATCGGGATGGTCGCCAGCATGATGGAAAACACGATGATGCACAGCGCAACGATCACGCCCGCGAAAATCATCGCGCAGCGCGTGTCGATGGTGAAGGCCATGATCATCGCGCCGAAGACGACGAACGGCGAGCGCAGCAGCAGGCGCAGGCACATGTTCACGCCCGTCTGCACCTGGTTGATGTCGCTGTTCATGCGGGTGATGAGCGTGGAGGTGCCGACGGTATCCAGCTCGGTGTAGCTCAGCGTCTGGATATGCGCCATGAGCACGTGGCGCAGCTTGGCGGAAAAGCCGATGGCCGCCTTGGCGGAGAAATACTGCGCGGTGACGGAACTGAGCAGCCCCACGCCGCCGAGCACGACCAGCCACAGGCACATGCGCACGATGAAGCCCGTATCGCCCGAGGGGATGCCCCGGTCGATAATGGCCGCCATAATCAGCGGCACGATCAGCTCAAAGGAGGCTTCCAGCAGTTTGAACAGCGGCGCAAGCACGCATTCCAGCCGGAAGTCTTTGATGTAAACAAGCAGTTTTTTCAAAAAACATCCACCTTCTCTGCAATAAAAATGGAGCAACAAAAACAGATACATTATAGGATGAATTACGCGATTTGGCAAGAAAAAACGAGCGGAGCCTGCGCGCAGGGGCGGGCTCTGCTCCAGAAAAAACAGCGGTTTTTACGGCGGTGGTTTGAAGTTGTCAGACCTTTGATAAAAAAGAAACCAAGATAAGATGATTTTTTTGGCAGGAATTTTCTCGGGACAGACCGAATATACACCGGGATAACGACGCAATGGAGGAAGGACAAATGGCTTACAATTACGATATTCCGTTTCATGTGGATCTGACGGATCGCGTCGCGCTGGTGACGGGCGGCAACGGCGGCATCGGCGGCATGTTCTGCCGGGCGCTGGCGGCCTGCGGCGCGACGGTGATCGTGCTGGGGCGCAATCTGGAGCGCTGCCGGATGGTTGCGGACGAAATCAACGCGGGCGGCGGCAGGGCGGACGCGATTGCCGGCGATGTGACCGATGAGGCGGCGATGCTGCGCGTGAAGGAAGAAATCGCGCAGAAATACGGACGGCTGAACATCCTGATTAACGCGGCGGGCGGCGCGGTCAAGAGCGCGATGGTTCCGCAGGATCAGATGGCCGATCCGGGCGAGAAGACGTTCTTCGACGTCGGCGCGGATGACATCCAGAAGGAATTTGACCTGAACATGCGCGGCACGTGGCTGCCCAGCAAGGTGATGACCCCGCTGCTGATCGGCCAGCAGGGCGCGTGTGTGCTCAACGTCTCCTCGATGAGCGCGTTCACCCCGCTGACGCGCATCCCCGGCTATTCCGGCGCGAAGGCGGGCGTTTCCAACTTCACCCAGTGGCTGGCGACGTATCTGGCGCGTTCCGGCGTTCGCGTGAACGCGATTGCGCCGGGCTTCTTTATGACCGAGCAGAACCACGCGCTCCAGTTCAACCCGGACGGCACGCCGACCCCGCGCTGCGCGCATATCGTGGACGGCACGCCGATGCGCCGCTATGGCGAGCTCAAGGAACTGATCGGCGCGATGCTCTTCCTCGTCGATGAGCGCGCGGCCAGCTTCGTGACCGGCATTGTGCTGCCCGTGGACGGCGGATACAGCGCGTTCTCGGGGGTGTAAACCTGCGCGGCCAGAAGCTGCAAGAATTCGCAGGTAAAGTAGATAGAGTTTGAAAAAGCCTCGGCATTCAGATGAATGTCGGGGCTTTTGGTTTGGATATTCGTTTTTAGCTACGAATTCAGGTCTGCGCCGCGCCGTCCACCGAGAGAATTTCGCCCGTGACGTAGCTGGCCAGATCGCTGGCGAGGAACAGGAACGCATTGGCGACTTCCTGCGGCTCGCCCATGCGCTGGAGGGGAATCGGCGCGCAGATGCGCTTGACCATGTCCTCCGGCAGGTTGGCGACCATGTCCGTGCGGGTCACGCCGGGGGCGACCGCGTTCACGCGGATGTTGTCGCGCCCCAGCTCGCGCGCGAGGCTGCGGGTCAGGCCGTTGACGGCGAATTTGCTGGTCGGATAGCCCACGCCGGAGGGCTGGCCGTAGATGCTGACCATCGAGCTGGTGTTGATGATCGCGCCGCCGCCCTGCGCCTTCATAATCGGCGCGACGGCGCGGCAGCCGTTGAACACGGCCGTCACGTTCAAATCCATGATGTTTTTGAACGCGGCCGGGTCATACTGGTAGAGCGGCTCGCGCGCGGAAATGCCCGCGTTGTTCACCAGAATGTCGATGCGGCCAAAGGCCTCGGTGACCTTCGCCATGGCGGCTTCCACCGCGGCGTAATCGGTCAGGTCGGGCGCAAGACCCATGACGTCCCAATCCGGGTTTTCTTCCTTGAGCTTGGCCAGCGCCTTGTCCACCGTCTCCTGACGAGAGCCGAAGAGCGCGACGGACGCGCCGTTTTTGAGGAACGTTTCCACAACGGCAAAGCCGATGCCGCGGGTACCGCCGGTCACGACCGCCTTCTTTCCTTCAAGCAGCATGAAAAATACGCCTCCTGTGCGCGGCCGGACGAAAAGCGAACGTCCGACCTATATAATTAAGAAAATGATAGCATATTTTGGGCGAATGCGCAAGGCGCTGACGACAATTCCGCGCGCCGGTTTCAGGGGTGCTGGCGTTCGAGCTGCTCGACCTCCTGCATCCAGAGGATGCTCTGCGCGTCCGAGGGCATGCGCCAATCGCCGCGCGGGGAAAGGCTGACCGAACCGACCTTCGGGCCGTCCGGCATGGCGGAGCGCTTGAACTGCTGGGTGAAGAAGCGGCGGACGAACGTGCGCAGGGCGGCGAGAATCGCGTCGTCGGCATATTGCCCGTCAAACGCGGCCTTGGCCAGTGGGTAGAGCTTGAGCGGGGACGCGCCGCTGTCCATCATGTGATAGAGGAAGAAGTCGTGCAGGGCATATGCGCCGAGGGTATCCTCCGTGCGCTGGGTCAGCTCGCCCGCCTTGGAGGGGATCAGCTCGGGGGAGATCGGCGTATCGAGGATATCCTCCACGACCGGGGCGATTTCGCCGCCGAGCTTTGCGCCCGCGTAGCGGACGAGATGCCGGATCAGCGTTTTGGGCACAGAGGCGCTCATGTTGTACATGCTCATCTGGTCGCCGTTGTAGGTGCACCAGCCCAGCGCCAGCTCGCTCAAATCGCCCGTACCCAGCGCGAGGCCGCCGATCTGGTTGGCGACATCCATGATGATCTGCGTGCGTTCGCGTGCCTGCGAATTTTCGTAGGCGACGTCGTGAAGTTCGGGATCCTGCCCGATATCCTCGAAGTGCTGCTCGACGGCCTTGACGATGGGGATGGTTCGGGTCGTGCAGCCGATCAGCGCCATCAGCCGGAGCGCGTTTTGCAGCGTGCGGCTGCCCGTGCCCATGCCGGGCATGGTGATGCCGACCAGCCCCTCCATCGGATAGCCCGCGCGGCGGAACGCATAGGCGGCGGCGAGCAGGGTGAGCGTCGAATCGAGGCCACCGCTCACGCCGAGCACGGCGTGTCGGGTGTTCACCCGCTCCATGCGGGTCAGCAGGGCGGTGGTCTGAATCAGCAGGATTTCCTCCGTGCGCGCGTCCCGCTCCGCACCGGCGGGCACGAAGGGCAGGGGAGAGACGGCGCGCAGCAGGCGCTCGTCGGCATGCGCGGGCAGCTCAAAGCGGACGGTGCGCAGGGATTGCGGCGCGTCCTCGGCGAAGGTGCGGCTCTGGCGGCGCTTGAAGCGCAGGCGCTCCACGTCCACATCCGCGACGGCGAAGGAGCTTTGGCGGGCGAAGCGCTCGTTTTCGGCGAGCAGGCGGCCGTTTTCGTAGACCCCGGCATAGCCGGAGAAGACCAGATCGGTGGTCGATTCGCCATAGCCTGCGCCCGCGTAGAGATAGCCGCACAGGCAGCGCGCGCTCTGCTGGGCGATCAGCTCGCAGCGGTAGCGGTGCTTGGTGACCAACTCGTTGGAGGCGGAGGGGTTGACGATCATCAGCGCGCCGCCCATGCACAGCCGCGCGGACGGCGGCGCGGGCACCCACAGATCCTCACAAAGCTCGATGCCGAAGGAGAAGCGGCCGCCGTCAAAGACCAGATCCCCGCCGACGGGGACGCTTTGGCCGCAGAGCGTCATGCTCTCCGGCGCGGAAGCCCCCGGCTCAAACCAGCGCTTTTCATAAAACTCGCCGCTGTTTGGCAGATGCGCCTTGGGCACTACGCCGAGAATCCGCCCGCCGCAGACGGCGACAGCGCAGTTATACAGCCGTCCGCCGATTTCAAGCGGCAGACCGACGACAAACGCCGCGCGCACGGGCGCTTGCAGCAGCGTGTCCAGCGCTTGCAGACAACCGGAAAGCAGAGGCGGATGAATCAGCAGATCGGCGCACGTGTAGCCGCACAGGCAAAGCTCCGGAAACACGCAGAGCCGGACGTTTTGCGCGTCTGCCTGACGCAGCAGCTCGACGATTTCGCGGACGTTGGCCTGCGGATCGGCCAGATGGACGCGCGGCACGGCGGCCATCGCGCGGATCATGCCGGGAATATGAGCCATAAACAGAACTCCCTTCGGAAGAAAAGCTGAGACGCTATATAGAATCAACCAACATGATAGCAAAGATGCGGTTAAATTTCAAGCGGCGAATCGGCGACAAAAACAGAAAAAAGACGCGCTCGATTGCGCGCCGCATCAACTTATCTCAAGTAGCTGACCTGTTTGCCGCTTTTTTGGTGGTGGATATTATCGTCTTATGGATTTATGCCGGGCATTCCGTGGATGTCCACGCCTGGGGTGTAAATGTGCACTCGAAATGCTGTGAGGGTCAAACCTCCTAGGGTTCGAATCCCTAACTCTCCGCCAAAAAAGTCTGAAAACGTCAGTTTTCAGACTTTCTTTTAATGTATGGGAAATTGCGTAAAATCGCCCGCGTGAGCAGGGTTTTGACGCATGGCAGACTTCGGCGGAGGCAAAGGCGGGCTCAGCTCCTTTTTTTGTAGCGATACATTCGGCGGTCCGCCTGCTCCTTGACCTTCTCCATGTTCTCTCCCGAAAGCGCAGCGGCGCCAAAGGAGACCGTGGGCAAGAAGGCGATTGTCTGCCGCCGTTCCTCCAGACACCGCAGGAATTCCCGGGCGCAGGCTGCTTCCCGCTGCGCGTCTTTTAGCAGCACGCAGAATTCGTCGCCGCCAATCCGGTAGCAGTAACCGTAGGAGGCATAGGCTTTTTTTATGCAGTCCGCAATTTCCGAAAGGCACACATCCCCCTGCAAATGACCGTAGCGGTCGTTGATGTGTTTGAAATGATCCACATCGAACACAACCAGCATTCCGCCTCGCCGGGTCATTTCCGCCGTGCGGTGCAGATAGCTGCTTTGGTTCAGCAGACCGGTGAGAGCATCCAACTGATTCCACATTTCGGTGCAATAGATATAGTAGAGTACTGCCAGCAGCGTAACGCACAGCCAGGTAACGTGCAAATCCGGCAGCGCGACCTGAACGATGGTTTCCGCCGTCAGGAACACAATCAGGGGATAGATCAGGGCTCTGCTTCGGTTTTGAAACGCCCGCGCCGTCAGGATGGTGGCCAGGGACAGATAAAAAATCGCCGCAAAATACACCGCGATGTAAATGTGAAAATGCGTTCCCCGGGAATATACATTGTCCGCGCTCACGGAAAACACCGTTCCAAAGGGAATGGAGAATGCAAGAAACAACAAATAGGCAATTTCGCAGCCCACCGCAAACCGAAGATTCTGTCGGGGTGCGGATTTTCGATCCTGCACATACACCAGGCAGATGGCCACCGCAGGGGACAAGCCAAACCCCAGAAAATTGGATGCGATGTTCAGCCAACGATATTTTGCCGGCGCGCCGTCTACCGCCAGCGTTACAATTTCCATCACAGAAATACCGGCAATCAGTGCGAACGCCAGAAAAAATCCCCGCTTTTGCTTCTTATTCAGGGACTCGCTCAACCTTGTAAGGAGTCCCATAAAGCTCAAAACAAAAAGATCGATGGTGGTTAAAACCGAATAATATCCGTTCATGGCAATCTGTTTCACTCTTTTCAAATCCGAATGCTGCACGGATTTCATGGAATCCGCCGCTCAGGTTTCTGCATTATGATACTGTCATTGTATCAAATCCCTTGTTTTCCCGTCAACTCCGGGATGAGGCATTTGCTGTGCGCTTTTCAACTTTTTTGAGCCCTGCCTGCTCTAACGCCAACAGGGCTCGTTTTTTTCGGCTGAAAGAGGGGAGCGCCCGCCGTTTTTTCTTATAAATCCGCAATCTTCTTTGCGAAAAACACCTTGCCGTGGTATACTTAAACCGTTTGATTACAGCCGCGCGGTCTATAGGAAGGAAAGCGATAACGGCTGCCGTTACGAGAGATGTGCGGCTTTTAAGATGAAGGAACTGTAATCAGGGCATTCGCTGAAAACGGAAAACATGGCTATCGGGCACGCGGGCAAAGGAGTGAGCGGCGATGAAAAATCAGGTGGGACGCGAGATCCCGGATGAGATTCTGGCGCGGATGGGGAAAACCGGATATCGGGGGCTGCATGACAGGGACAACGCTTCCTATCGGAAGGCGAGCCCCACGGTGAGGGCGCTGAATGACCCGCAGCGGGGCAAGCTGTGCGCATCCCTGCGCGAAGCGCTGGAAAAGTGCGAGCTGCATGACGGCATGTATTTCGGCTTCCACCACCATTTCCGCGATGGAGATTATGTGATCAACATGGTCATGCAGGAGGTCGCGCGGATGGGCATCCGGGATATCACCATCTGCGCCACCTCGATGGGCGCGGCGCACGACGCGCTGGAGCCGCTTATCAAGCAGGGCGTGATTGCGGGCATCCAGTCCTCCGGCGTTCGCGGAAAGATCGGCGAGGCCATTTCCAAGGGAAAATTCAAAAAGCCGGCGGTCATTCGCTCGCACGGCGGTCGTGTCCGCGCGATTGAGGAGGGCGACATCCATCTGGACGTGGCGTTCATCGGCGCGCCGACGGCGGATGAATACGGAAACGCGCGGGCGGTCGGCGGAAAGAGCGATTGCGGCGTACTGTCCTATTCAATGGCGGACGCCAAATACGCGGATCGGGTCGTGGTGATTACGGATTGCCTCGTGCCCTTCCCGAACACGCCCGCCAGCATTTCCATGACGGACGTGGATTATGTGTGCGTGGTTGACGAGATCGGCGACCCCAAAAAGATCGTCAGCAATGTCGTGCGCGTGACGAAGGACGTGCGCGAGCTGATGATGGCCGAATACTGCACCCAAATCATCGCGCAGTCGCCCTATTTTAAGGACGGCTTTTCCTTTCAGACGGGCGGCGGCGGCGCGGCGCTCGCGGTCAACGGCATGCTCAAGCCCTATATGCAGCAGAAGGAGATTCGGATGGGCTTTGCCATCGGCGGCATCATGCAGGCGATGTGCGATTTGATGGATGAGGGCTTCGTCCGCAAGATCGTTGACGCGCAGGTGTTTGACGCGGCGGCGATTGAGCACATCAAGACAAACCCCAATCATGTGGAGATTTCAACGTCGGAATACGCGAACCCGATGAACAAGGGCGCGTATGTCAACAAGCTGGATTTTGTGATCCTCGGCGCGCTCGAAGTGGACGTCGATTTTAACGTCAACGTCGTGACGGGGTCGGACGGCGTGGTTCGCGGCGCGCCCGGCGGCCATCCGGATACGGCGGCGGGGGCCAAGTGCGCCATCGTCGTCGCGCCGCTGATCCGAAGCCGAATCCCGACGATTGTGGATCGCGTGCTGACGGTCACGACTCCCGGCGAGGCAATCGACGTGGTGGTTACCGATTGCGGCATCGCCATCAACCCGAGACGGCAGGATCTGATCGCGGCCTATCAAAATTCGGGTCTGCCGATTTGCACCATCGAGGCGCTGCGCGACGAGGCTTACCGAATCGCGGGCAAGCCCGACCCCGTCGAGTTTGAGGACGAAG
>OGDF01007386.1_pt1 | contig 10310 bp, 9 predicted proteins | sample 1570141 | NCBI WGS metagenome assembly OGDF01 (sample SAMEA4370581, study PRJEB24528) | human gut metagenome | reverse complement strand
TTCTTTCAGTTTGGCGTAGAAGATCGCACTGTTCTCGGCTGGAACTATCTTGTCATCGTCACTGTGGAAAAGCAGTGTCGGAGGGGTCGTCGTATCTATACGTTTTTCAAGAGAGTAGTCCTGACTCGCTCTGGTCGCAGCAGCCTCCTTACCCATCAGCTCGTTGAATGTGCCTGCATGACGTTTATCCAGGTCGGCTGAAATAACAGGATAGAAAAGGATCATGAAATCAGGTTTCACCTTGGATATAGTGCCCACTGTTCCCGCAAGATAGCCGCCGGCAGAGGTTCCTGCGACGCCGACTTTGTGAGGGTCGATTCCAAGTTCCTTCGACATGGACCTCATCACACGCAACGCCTCGTCGGCATCGTTGCCCGGAACTTCAGGGTGACCATTCGGAAGACGATATTTCACTACAGCTGCTGTGACGCCGATGGATGCAAACCACTTGGCCTCGTTATGTCCGTTGCCCATGGACAGGTTCGCATAGCCGCCACCAGGGAAGAACAGAATCGCCTGACCTGTAGCGTTTTCGCCGGCCTTGTAGATCCACATTTCAGCAGAACTGGTGTTCTTCACCTGACCGGGCTTGGTTTCCACCTCAGGAGTTGTGATGCCGTTGGATGTCGGCGCAGAAGAATTGTCCCAGAGGACAATGTGATAGTCCTGCGCGTAAAGAGCTGCGGCTGACAATGCCGCTGCCACTGTGATTAGTATTCGTTTCATTATCAATAATGTTATTAAGTCCATATCATGCCGGCGGTCAGCGCCCGCCAGTTCAAGTGCTTCGCAATTCACTCTCTGGGCACAGCCGACTGGCGGCGATCAGTGCCAGTTGGTTGGTATCCTCGAAAGTAGCGCCGCCCGTGGCACGTGTGCCGTCGAAAGGTTCGCTGGCGCTCATCCTTCCCACTTCGTGGGCCCCTTCCGCTCACAAGGCCACGGACGGCCATGCCTTTCGATCGGCACACGTGCCACGGGCTCTTTGCTCCACGGATATCTCATGCAAACAAAATGGTGTAAAAAATGGCACTTTTTTACACCGTTTATTTCATTTTATTCAGTTGGTGTAAAAAATGGCACTTTTTTACACCAAATTCGCGACTCAGCCAATGCACCACCGTGCTACAATCCATGTTACGCAAGCGTCCACGAGGCGGAATTCAGGACGCGACTTGCGGAGCACTTGAGCGGATGAGTCCGACCTCTTGACGCAGTCATGTCAACTGTCATATGTCGCCACCGGACGCAGTATATCCACGTGGCGCAAGCGGCGGGAGGCGGAACTCAGGACGCGACTGGCGGAGCACTTGAGCGGATGAGTCCGGCCTACAGACGCGGCCATGTCGATTGTCAGCGCCCGCTCGCGCAGGTCACCTTTTCACCGATGAGGGAGGTTATGATCTGGAGCACCTCATCTATCGTGTTGGAATGACGATAATTAAAGGTGTAGCGCCTTGTCGTGTCAGCCGCTTCGCAACTGAGCTGAACGTGATACTCCGACTCCACCTCTCTAAGAATATCATCAATAGACGCATTCGGGAGAGTAACCAAATCATACTCCATGCTCACCTTCCTGGACGCATCCACATTTTTCAACTCGAACTTACCATTTCTGTAGATGGCAGACTGCCCCGGAAGAAGCATCGCCCTGTCACCGGACTTATTCTCCACACGAACAGAGCCTCGCTCCAGAACCACCTCAGTACCAAGCGAATCCGCATCGATACAGAAAGCCGTTCCAAGCACACGCACACTGATGTCATTCCATGCGGACACCGTAAAAGGCGCCTTCGCATTATGAGTCACCTCGAAATACGCCGACCCGTCCAGTTTCACACGCCTTGCCCTACGGCCATATTTACGAGCCACGGAAAGTTCCGCGCCTGGCTTCAGCCAAACTCGGGAGCTATCCTCCAACACCTGACAAACCACGCGATCACCGGCATTGACATAAACCTCAGGGAAAGCATTGACCCAACCCCTGCCGGCGAAAGCCAGTCCGACGAGCAGGAGGATCGCGGCGGCAGCTGAGCAGAGGCGGCGCATCAGAAGTGCGGTTTTTTTGCGGGCGATTTTCTCGTTCACACCGCGCATGAAGGCGTCGGCATCCATCACGGCACGGCCCTCGCTTCGGGTGGCGTTCATGATGTTTTTCAGCTCGAAAAGTTCTTTCCGATGTTCATCGGATTCCTGAAGCCACGCGTAAATCAGTTCGTTTTCAGCTTCGTCGGTCTTTCCTATAATGTATTTGTATAATAATTTCTCTTCCATCTTCTTGCAATCATCTGTCTATTAAACAATCTAACCGACGTTAGTACCTAATACCACGAGCACTATCAGCAAAAGTTCGTCCTTCGGGAGCATCTTTCGGAGCTGTTTCAATGCCGAATAGACGTGGTTCTCGACGGTGCTGAGTGAGATGCCGAGCTGTTCGCTGATTTCTTTTTGCGGCATGCCGTCGATGTAACACATGCGGAAGACTTCCTGGCATTTGTCGGAGAGTCTGCTGACGCACGCTTCGATTTCATGGGACATGTCCTCGGAATACATCCGGCCGATTACAGGGTTGTTGTCCGGATCGGCATAACTGTGGAGCATGCTTTCGATACGCGCCTTGCACGACGCTTCATATTTTTGTGCGTAGTTATGTGATTTGGAATAGTTTACAGCCTGATTGAAAACCGAACGCAGGAGGTAGCCGTAGATGGGTCTCGAAGGATCCAGCCTATCGCGCTTCAGCCACACATTGGCAAGGACCTCCTGCACGATATCGTACGACCAGGCCCCGTTCAGGAATAATCCGGCATATCGCACCAACTGCGCGTAATAGAGCCGGCACAGCTGGTCGAAGGCTTTTCTGTCGCCTGACCGGATGGCTGTCACAAGTTGTTCGTTGTCCATGTCAATGTCGTTTTAATCTAAGTTCTATAATCGAAAAAAGTTCTGACGGGATAGAATTTCCGCCAGAACAATATGACAATCTGCGTTTGGAAGCAATTATTTCTTAGCTTCAGTAGATCCGCCCTCTATCATTTCAGGCTTGAGCACTGACTCGGCCGCAGGTTTGCCCTGAATCATGCCGATAAGGGTATCCACAGATTTCTCACCGAGTTCCTTGAGAGGCTGTACGATGTGTGTGACAGTGGTAGAGTACAACTGATAGATGTCACTGACGTCGAATCCGATGACAGCGATATCCTCTGGCGTCTTGAGACCGAGGTCACGCATGGTCATGAGCACAAGGGCTGACAGTGAGTAAGTAGGAAGGAACAAGGCGTTGACTCCTCTGGAAATGGCGTCCTTGATGATAGCAGGAACTTCCTCATTTGCAGTAGCATATGAAGTATAATGAACGTTGGACTCCAATCCATGGGCTGCCATGGCGTCCTTGTATCCTTTCTCACGCTGCTGAAGGCTGGAGATTCCGAGTGAGTATGAAATCATCTCCACGTTTTTGTAACCGTTCTTGAGGAACAGTTCAGTAGCCATCTTGCCGGCCTCCTGGTCATCGAGAAGGACTTTGCCGACATTCTCCATGTCTTCGATATCTCTATCGAGAAGCACTACAGGAACACCTGCATCAGTAGCCTTGCGGATAGCGGCCTCGCCACCTGTACAAGGGGCTACGATCACGCCGTCGATATTGTGTGCAAGGACTGCATCCATCACACTCTCAAGTCTTTCCGCACTTTCATCAGAGCTTGCGAAAAGAACAGTATAGCCATAACTCTTCGCCTTATCCTCGATACATCTGGAGATACCTGCGAAGAATTTATTTGAAATATCATTTGGGATCACTGCAATAGAGTTCGACCGACCGCTTCTCAGCGATGCTGCAGCGAAATTTCTTCTATATCCAAGCCTCTGTGCCACCTGCAGCACACGTTTCGCAGTGTCTGCATTTACAGGGCAATCAAGATTTCCATCTTTGTCTCTTTTTGCATTCATTACGAAAGAAACAAGCGTAACAGAAACCTTGGCTTCACGAGCTACATCGCGGATAGTAATTCTTTTCATAACTAAAACACCTTCAAATTAAAACGTTCTGATCTAAATCATCGTGCAATTTAACGTTTTTTCTATAAAATACCAAAGGTTCCAAGATAATATTATAAAAAAGTGTCTTTCATTTCGAAACGAAGGGCGCTCGAATCACTTCGTGCGCCCTTCACGGAAAACCAATTATTACTACTACACTATAATATTATGATTACTTCCAAAATTATCCTCCGATCAAGACTGTTAGTCCGGCCATCACGATGGAAACCATGCTCATAAGTTTAATGAGGATGTTCAATGACGGACCTGACGTATCCTTGAACGGATCACCTACAGTGTCACCCACGATTGTGGCCTTATGACAATCGGAATTCTTGCCTCCGAAATTGCCTTCCTCCACGTACTTTTTGGCATTGTCCCAAGCCCCTCCTGAATTCGCGAGGAAAATCGCGAGGATGAAACCGGCGCCGAGACCTCCCACGAGGAGACCCATCACTCCGGCGGCACCCAGACAGATACCGGTGATAATAGGGACGATTATGGCGATTACTGACGGGAGAACCATCTCGTGCTGAGCGGCGAGGGTCGAAATTTCCACACATCTCGCATAATCAGGGCGCTGCTCTCCGGAGAGGATACCCTTTATTTCTCTGAACTGTCTGCGGACCTCAGTAACCATCTTCTGAGCTGCGCGACCCACTGCATTCATGGTAAGACCACAGAAAAGGAACGCCATCATAGCTCCGATAAACACGCCCACAAGCACGCGAGGGTTCATGATGTTAACATCGTAGTATGCAACTATATCCAAAATGGTCGCCGATGTCACATCCACGATCTTGTCGCCGATTTCGAGGGTCGTTCTGCCCACGTGAACCAGCGCAATTTTAATTTCTTCAATGTATGAGGCCAAGAGCGCGAGTGCTGTCAATGCTGCCGAGCCTATTGCAAAGCCTTTTCCTGTAGCGGCTGTCGTGTTTCCGAGAGCATCGAGGATGTCTGTCTTTTCACGGACCTCAGGGTCGAGTCCGCTCATCTGCGCGTTACCGCCGGCATTGTCAGCGATAGGGCCGTAAGCGTCTGTGGCGAGGGTGATTCCGAGCGTAGAAAGCATACCTACAGCGGCGATACTGATTCCATAAAGACCATTACTGATAAGTGACGGATCGAATGAGAATCCTGTAGCACAGAGATAAGAAAGCAGAATCGCGATGGCGATGGTGATTACAGGGATTGCCGTAGAAATCATTCCGAGACCTACTCCACTGATAATCACAGTCGCAGAACCAGTTTTCGCACTTTCTGCGAGTTTCTGTGTCGGCTTATATGAATGTGATGTATAATACTCTGTAGCTTTTCCGATAATCACACCGGAGAGAAGTCCGAAGATTACGGAAAGCGAAAGCTGCCACCAGTTTTCGAATCCGAGCATATAGAATATACCGAAGGAAACTACGGCGATAAGTCCGGCACTTAGGTTAGTACCGCGGCTGAGTGAACCGAGAAGTGACTGAAGGTCAGCTCCTTCCTTAGTGCGCACAGCAAAGATTCCCATAATGGAAAGCACTACACCTACGGCTGCGATACACATCGGGGCGAGGATTGCTCTGGTCTGTGCAGTGGTATCTCCGAAGAATGCTGAGGCACCGAGAGCCATGGTAGCGAGGATGGCACCGCAATATGACTCATACAAGTCAGCGCCCATTCCGGCCACATCGCCCACATTGTCACCTACGTTGTCGGCGATAGTTGCAGGGTTTCTAGGGTCATCTTCAGGAATATCAGCCTCGACTTTACCTACGATATCAGCACCTACGTCAGCTGCTTTAGTATAGATACCTCCACCGACACGTGCGAACAATGCCTGGGTAGAAGCACCCATTCCGAATGTAAGCATGGTCGTGGTGATAGTCACAAGTGTCTGAGATTCATTAGGATTATGCACAAATGCCTTCAACACGAAATACCATATGGAGATATCGAGGAGTCCGAGGCCTACGACTGTAAGTCCCATGACCGCACCTGATCTGAATGCAAGTTTAAGACCCGAATTAAGTGAACGTGAAACTGCATTGGCAGTACGTGCCGAAGCGTAAGTTGCAGTTTTCATTCCGATAAATCCGGCAAGTCCCGAGAAAAATCCTCCGGTCAGAAAAGCGAACGGAACCCAAGTGTTCTGGATATGGAAGCCGTAAGCCAATATAGCGAAGAAAATAGCCAGAACGACAAACACGATTGTTACCACTTTGTACTGCTGCTTGAGATAAGCCATCGCTCCATCCCTCACGTACTTGGCGATTTCTTTCATCGTAATTGTACCTTCACTCTCTTTCATCATTTGACGGAAAAAGAACCAGGCGAAAAACAGCGCTATCGCAGCTGCTGCCGGCACAATGTAGAATAGTGAATCCATAAAACTGTCGGTATTATATTGTAAGTTTCAAATCGAAAGATACTACTTTCGTTTGCAAATATATATATTTTTCGCTTTAGTGATACTCTTCTAAGCAAAAAATTAACATCTCGCCCATGAACAAATCACGGGCGAGATGCCGACAATATTAACTTATTAACCTTACTTTCAGTTCAGTATGGTATACTTTCCATCTGCAATAATTTTTCCTTCTTCGTACTTTAAAATAGTCCCGGAAGGGAGTTCATACACCACTACCGTCCCCTTCGGAGGTATAGGAATCTGTCCTTCGCCAGCCACTCCTTTCGAAAGGAAAGTTTTGGATATAATATCGAAAATATCCGCCTTTTCAGAAGTTTGGTAAGTTACAGTTTTTTCCACATCATACGGATTGTAATATAGGTATACCGGATAAGGACGCTCCACATAGAATTCTGTCACATTGCAGTCGAGTCGCAAAATACCCTCAACATCCGTTTTCTTAATCATTGACCCGAACACTCCTACAGGCGAGGTGCTGTATAGGCTGAACATCGAACTGGTCGGGTTCGTGCTGGTCCACGACGGGCCGTGTATTCTTTTCATCATCAGTTTAAGCTCAGTCACATGACTCCTCTCGCTTCCTGCTCCACATGCCACCCTCTTGCTTCCTCTGTCACAGGATTTTTCAACACTTTACGATATTGATGAGTTCAGATGCTGCGTTGCGGAAATTTCGGACAACCTGGCGGGTTGCAAAAGAGTTATCTATTTGAATGTCAAGATATTGCGATAAAATACACCTGCCAGGTCCTATGAAAAAACATACAACCTGGCAGGTGTTGTAGTAGCTCAACATCAGCGTAATGCATTAAGTATTAGCGCATTATATCACATTAGAGAGACTAACCATCCCGCCAGGTGGTCTGAAATATTATTGCAACATAGACTTACTGACAGCAGTTCAGAAGAATGAATAACGCATATAAAAGGAAAAAGGCTCGGAGAACAGAGAACGTTTGACTCACTCTTAAGCTGTATCGGAGTTCCTTTTACCCCAGAGGGATTGTGATATGCAAGAGTTATCGTAAATAGAATCAAAAACTTTTACTAACTTTATGATTGCTTGAGTGAATGATAATATGGAAGAGAGAAACGACATAGTAATCTACAAGTCCGAAGACGGACTGGTCAAGATGGAAGCGATGGTTGACCCGGTGAACGAAACAATCTGGGCCAATCAGAAAGCGATAGCCGCATTGTTCGATGTTACCGTGCCAAATATCTCCTACCATTTCAAGAAGATATTTAAAAGCGGTGAGCTGGATGCCGGCACGGTAGTTAAAGATTTTTTAATTACCGCGCAGAGTGGCGCCAGAGGCACATCTGACGAGAAAGTCAAGTATTATAACCTTGATGCCATCATATCCATCGGCTACCGGATAAATTCATTCAGGGCCACGAAATTCCGCATCTGGGCGACACAGGTCCTCAAGCAGTATATGCTCAAAGGATTCGCCATCAATCGGAACGCGGTATCCGAACAGAAATATGAAGACTTGAAAAAGGCAGTCGGCCTGCTTGAAAATGTATTCAGCAAGGAACTGCTACTCACTTCAGACCAGACGACGGATCTGTTCGATGTAATTCGCGACTACACATACGCCCTCGACACACTGGATGCCTACGATTACCAAAGCCTGAAAATCGCCGACACGACTGTCCCTGAACGATTCCACGCAACATACGAGAACGCCATCCAAGCCATCCAGAGCCTCAAGGAGAAATTCGGAGGAAGCAACTTGTTTGGTGTCGAAAAAGACGAATCCTTCCACAGTAGCATCGGACAGATATACCAGACCTGGGAAGGAAAAGACCTCTACCCAAGCATTGAGGAGAAGGCCGCAATGTTGCTATATCTTGTCGTCAAGAACCACTCCTTCGTGGACGGCAACAAACGAATCGCAGCCACGCTCTTCCTCTGGTTCATGCAGAACAACGGCATCCTGTACCGCCCCGATGGATCAAAGCGCATCTCCGATGCATCCCTCGTGGCCCTGACACTGATGATTGCCGAGAGCCATACGGACGAGATGGACACGATGGTAAAGGTCGTGGTCTGCTTGATAAACCGGAAGAACTAAAACTTTTCTCGAAACTTCCCCCGCTCCGAAAACTGCGAAAAAACAGATAACTATGCGTTCACTCGTAAAGCCAACAAAAACTTGGATTTCAAAGTCAAAATTCGTGGCTTTTGCCAAATTTCCAACGTCATAAATGCGGTTTTCGAGTCGTGGACGGAGGTATTTCGCATTATTTCATCACCAGCATAACGCCGAAGGACATAGCTACGAGAACCAGTCCGATCAGAGATTCGTAGGGAATCAGGCGGAGCCTTTCTTTGAGGTCCATGCCTATGGAACCGCCTGTAGCGTGGAAGAAGGAACCGTGAGGGAGGTGGTCCAGGACGGTGGCTCCGGCATTAGTCATCGCTACTGCCCAGACGGCATTGACCCCAGCCGCTAAGACAGTCTGGGCGAAGGAGCGTAAGACCGATTGCAACAGCAAGTGCACTATTCATTAGTTAACAAACGTTTGACAGTTTGACAAATATTAAACTTGGCCATCTCCGGCCGCATCCCCTCTGACCCGCTGCAACATAACCTATGTTCCTCAGGGCAACTCATTGATCTCAGGGACAATACGGGAGAATCTCCTGCTCGGCAACCCGAATGCGGATGAAGCGGAGATGAAGGAGGCTCTTCACAATGCAGCCGCCGATTTCATACAGGAACTTCCGCTTGGGCTCGACACCGTCTGCGGTGAATCCGGAACGGGACTGAGCGAAGGCCAGGCCCAGAGAATCGCCATTGCAAGAGGTCTGCTCAGAGGCGGCAGGATAATGCTGCTCGACGAGCCCGCCTCGGCATTGGACAATGCCACAGAGGCTATTCTGATGGAGAGATTGAAGGAAGGGGCGGCCGGAAGGACCATTATCATGATAACACACCGCGAGGGCGCTGCGGGGCTCTGCGAAGGTAACATTGAAATCAAATAAGATATGACAGGTTTTGATTCAAGCATTTATCTGGACACGAGAGAGTCCATCACAATAAATACAGACAGGGATTACGACACCCTGGTCCGGGAGGTCTTCAATTCCGTGACATGCGGAAAGAAGGTATCCGAAATCGGAGGCGGACGGATTCTGGCGGACTATTCTTCCTGGAACCGCAACCGCTTCATTGTCTGCGATATATGTGAAATTCCTTCCGAATACCGCTCCAATCCGGACGGAGCTCACGAATACCGCATCGACATCAGATCCGGCGAAGGCTCCAGCATGGCCGGAGATGCCACCGCCGCCCTGATCTTCCTCGCATCCTTCTGGCTGGCAGGCAAATACTTCACGCTGAACAGCATTGTCCTGCTCATCACCGCCCTCTTCCTTGCCATTGCCTGCTCCGTCCTGCTCTTTGTCCTTCCTAAAATGCAGAAATTCGGGATTGCGGAGGCGGCAGAGGTCGCCGGCGAGATCAGGAGGGGGATACTGTCTTGACGCAATGTCAGCTATGGCTCAGGATCGGTTGATTTCACAATCGCTTTTGTGCAGCAATATAAAAAATAGCCTGTTTCAAATTTGCATAAGATGATATTGGTTATTTTTTGAAGGTCCCTAAATCGTTAAAGAGAAATATTGGCTCAAATTTCCTCTTCAAACCGCACCGAAGTTCAAATTTTATATATACATTTGAGAAATAAACGAAGCTACAATAGCCCTGATATAGAATTTTGCTGATAATCAACATTCTGTCTGAGTATTGATTATCAAACCTGAAAAATATTGATTGTATGAAAAAAAGGGACACTTGCAAACTTCCGTGGCATAATGTGACATAAACATATACTTGAAGGT
>OGDF01007379.1_pt1 | contig 10315 bp, 12 predicted proteins | sample 1570141 | NCBI WGS metagenome assembly OGDF01 (sample SAMEA4370581, study PRJEB24528) | human gut metagenome | reverse complement strand
TTATTGACTATGATGTAGATCAATGGAGAATATATGCAGATTTTTTGCAGATATACGGTATTGATTTGTCCGTAGCAGATATGCACTGGTGGAAATTTAATGGCTTGATCTGGAATATGCCAAGAAGATTATCTTCTCTCATGGAGGTAATTGAGATCCGACAGAAGAAGATTGAAAAGAACATGAGTTCCAAAGAAAAAGATGCAATCAGAAACGCACAAAATATGTATGCTTTGGAACAGTCAGAAAAAGAGTATACCAGCGAAGAAAAAGAAAAGATAGACGATTACGATCGTATGATGGAAGAAATAAGAAAGCAGAAAGAAACAGAACAGGAAGCATTGAAACAGTTTAAGAAATGAGGACTTTAGCATGGCTGAATATGATGGCGAAATCAGAATAAAAACGTTGATTGAAAATGGAGAAGCATCAAGTAAGCTCATGCAGATGGAATCACAGTTTCAGAAGCTTGCAAGAGAATCTGATAAGTTTTCCAAGACACTGAAAGATCTGGCAAGTCAGAAGATTCCGACAGAGGAATATAAGGCTGTGCAGATGCAGATAGAAAAAGATACTGCTTCTCTTGATAAACTTCTTGCCAGAATGGATAAATTCTTAGAAACAGGTGGAAGCAGTAAAAGCACAACCTTTAAAAAAATGCAATACGAAGTTGAGGAATTAACAAACTCAATTAAATATGCAAAAGGCGAGCTTGCCGCAATGGAATCTTCCGGAACTGCTTTTATAGATCCTACAACTACAGAAGAATATAGCAAAGTATCTGAAAAGCTTCTTGATGTACAGAGCAAACAGGAAGTTCTTAATCAGAAGATGAGAGAAACAGTTGCCAATGAGAAATCTATTGGTGCTGGTGCGAAAGACATTGAAAAAGTAGGAAAATCAGCAAAAAAATCCTCTGGCTTAATATCTGACATGGCGAAACGAATAAAGCAGACAGTAGTTAGTTTTGCAATATTCGGTGCGGTTATGAAAGTATCTCAGACCATATCTAAGGCATTTACAGAAGGTATACAGAACATGGCGAAGTATTCTTCTGAATTTAATGGAAAAATGTCTGAAATGGCAAGTGCATCGGCTACATTGAAAAATTCTATTGGAGCATTGACAGCACCTATCATATCTGCATTGACACCAGCAATCGTAACCTTATGCACATGGCTTACAAATGCCATTAATGCTATGAATAGATTTATTGCGTCTATAAGCGGAAAAAGCACTTGGACAAAGGCAAAGAAGCAACAGGTAGACTATGCGGCATCTCTTGATAAAACATCCGGTTCTGCCAAAAAAGCAGCTGGAGCATTGGCGGCTTTTGATGACTTGAATGTATTGCAGAAAAATGATTCTGGAAGCGGTAGTGGTGGATCTGGTAGTGGCGGATCTGATTTATATGAAGAAGTTCCTACTGGAAAAGAATTATCAGATAAAATCCAGCCATTTATAGATTATTTAAAAAAATTAAAAAATTCTATAAAAAATGGATGGGATGAAACCTGGAGCAATTTAGATATTCCTTTACAATTTGATAATATTAAATCCAGTATAGAAAGCATAAAGAATTCATTTTTAAATATTTTTTCAGATAGTGAAGTTTCTGCATCTGTTGACAATTTTGCTATGACTTTTTCAAGGTCACTTGGAAGCATTTCGGCATCTGTAGTAAGCATAGGTGCTACCATAGCAGAAAATCTTCTTGGTGGGATATCTATTTATCTTGAAAGTAATTCTGAAAATATAAAAAATTATATTATCGACATGTTTGATATAGCATCTGATATTTCAGTGTTGGCATCACAGGGGGCAGATGCATTCGCAAATGTATTTTCTGTATTTGGGGATGAAAATGGACAGCAGATCACAGCTAACCTGATTCAAATTTTTTCGGATGCGTTCATGATGGTTACGGAGAATGCAGCAAAATTTGGAAAAGATATTATCGATTGCATCGTGACACCTTTTGTAGAAAATCAGGATGCTTTAAAAGATGCTTTGGATGGACTTCTTGGTGTGATTGCGGATTTGACAACGACTATATCAGACGGTGTACAGCATGTGACCGATAAAATCACAGAATTGTACGATGAACATATTCATCCGTTTATTGAAAATGTAAAAAATGGAATGTCAGAATTAATAGAAAAATTTCTTGAATTTTGGAACACTTATGTGCAGCCTATTTTACAGAATCTGGCGTTAATGTTTGAGGATACCTATGAAAATCATTTAAAGCCTGTGTTTGATAATATTTTCGAAATAATGGGAATCGTGATAGACATACTGAACGATTTATGGACCAATATTTTACAGCCGATTATTGCATGGATTATAAAAAATATATTGCCTATAATTTTGCCGATTATTAAAAACCTGAGCCAGAATATAAAAGACAGCGTCGATTTTATTTTAGATCTGATCAATTTTTTGCTGGCAGGGGTAAAACTTGTATTCGCCGCAATTCATGCATTACTTACGAAAGACACAGACAAAGCATTACGCCAGACAGAAAAATCGGTAAAAGATTTTGTGAACAGTGTAATTCAGTTGTTTGAAAGTATGGTAAACCATGTTGTTAACGGTATCAATTCATTGATTTCTGGCTTTAACAGCATTGGATTTGATTTACCTGATTTTTTGGGTGGCGGATCATGGCATCCAAGTATTCCGACAATTCCTACTGTAAATCTGCCTCGTCTTGCCAACGGTGGCGTAACAACCGGAAGGACACTTGCAGAAATCGGCGAAGCCGGAAAAGAAGCTATCCTGCCGCTTGAAAATAACACCGGCTGGATGGATGACCTCGCATCGAAGCTTGCAAGCAAAATGCCGGACTACAGCGGTGCAAAGACGGTAGTACTGGCGGTGGATGGTAAAGAGTTCGCAAGAATCAATCTGCCATATTTGCAGGACGAAGAAATAAGACTTGGTATAGCGGAGGGATAAGATGGTACATAAGTATACACAAGGACTTATCATTGATGGAATTACATATAATATCCCTATGGTGTCTATTCAAAGGACTTTGGATTTCTTGGAAAAGTATGCAGAAAGAACAGAGGACGGAGATATTCATATTGAGAGTATAGGAATCTATAAGAACTATACAATTTCAATTGGCACAATAGACGATCCGGGACTTTATGATAAACTGATGGATCATATAACAGATTGTGAAAACAGATTCCATCATGTATCTTTACCGGATGCAAGCAAGCAGTTTGATTTCTATGGGTATTTTTCATCCATTAAAGATGAAGTAGAAAAGGTATTTGACAACGGAGCGAAATATAAAGGCTTGTCTTGGAAAATGACGAGTAAAAAACCATTTAAGACACCGTAAGGGGGCATTTATGAGAACATATTGCAGGGCAGAAATGAAATTTATAGATGTTACCGCACTTGCGGATGCTTCGGTCACGACAGATGATAATCAGGGCATAGGTTCAGTTGGACTATTTGCAGATCAGACAAAGCAGTCCGATTATGGAACTTTTGAACTGAACCAATTTATACTTGATGGAAGTAAAAGTGTGCTGCCAGAAAATCCAAACGATATTGCATTCTGGAGCGAGGCATTATCAAAGGATGGCTGCACGTTTGAAACGAATCCCAAAATCACGATCACATTTAAGGAGCAGCACACGTCTGCAGCGATCACGCTTTATTTTGAAGACGAGACACCTGCAGAGTTGAAAATCACATGGTATACAATCGCCGGTACAAAATTAGTCACAGAGACATTTTACCCGGACAGCCTTATTTATGTTTGCAATAATCAGGTGCAGAATTACGGAAAAATTGAGATTGAATTTGTAAGAACAAGATTTCCACAGAGATATATTAAGCTTCAGTACATTTTATACGGAAAATATATCGTATGGGATAAGGATATGATCCAGACAGCCAAGGTGCAGGAAGACATTGATGTGACCTCTGCAACCTTGTCTATCAACGAAGCGGATATTTCAATTGTTGATATGAATAATGACTTTGACGCAGAAAACGAAAATGGAGCATGGAAGAGTGTGCAGAAAACGCAGGAAGTCACATTGTCAGAGTTTAATAACGGAAACATGATTCCTATGGGAGCATTTTTCATCGACGATTTTTCTTTTTCAAAGAATATTGCGAAATTCAAGCTGATTGATGTAGTTGGGTTATTAGATAAGTATACATTTTATGACGGACAGATATATAGCAATATCCGTGCAGAAGTGATACTGAATGCGATATTTGCCACTGCCGGTATTAAAAAATATACTATTGATGAAGAAGTAGGTAACACACTTTTAAGCGGCTATTTAGCCATACAGACGTGCCGTAAGGCATTACAACAGGTATGCTTTGCGTGTGGTGCGGTTGCGGATGACAGCCGGAGCGATACCATCAAGGTTTATAAGCCAGACAGATATGTGAAATCCACTGTCGGGACGAATCGTAAATTTAATGGAAATACGAAAGTATCTCTTGAAAAATATATCTCTGGTGTGAATATTGAGATGAAAAACTATGCATTGGAAGAAAAAAACTCAGACATTTATAAGAAAACATTGCCGGCCGGAGATACCAAGATCACATTCTCAAGTCCATATCTTCCATCGTCCATCACGGCAAGTGCCGGCACGTTGAAAGAAGTAAAAACAAATTATCTCATCATTAACATGCCGGCTGCCGGACAGTGCCATATTACAGGTATTAAATATGCAAACACGACTTTTTCTTATGAGAAACGTGTGGATAAAATTGAAGCCGGGGAAACAGAAAATATAAAGAAATACAGTGGATGTACCATTTATAATGCTGATATATTACCCGATATCGCCGCTTATCTTTTGGATTATCATGCCTTGAGAAAAAAAGTGGGAATGAAGTACCTGGTTAACTTAGAGCAGGTAGGAAATTGGGCGAATATAAATTCCATCGGTGGCAAGACATCGACAACATTGATTGAAAGCCAGACGCTTGATTTGACCGGTGGATTTATCGCAACTGCAACATGCATGGGATACTCAATTGTCGTTACCGAGGATGTGTTTGCAGGAACTGAATTATATACGGGAGGAGATGTGCTGATCTGATGAATTACAATCCAATTAATCCTTATTATGACGAGCTTAGAAAAGAAAATCTGAAGCTCACAAAGGAAAACAAAGCTTTAAAAGAAGAAAATGAGCGTTTAAAAAGTGAGGTGGTTGCTTATGCTGGTGTGGATGCAGACAGTGACGGACCGGTCACAGAGTGATGTGGATCGTGTGTTGGAGTTGTTACAGAAAGGATGGGATAACTTCAATGTAGACGAAAAAACAGAATGGCTTGCCGGGATGAAAGGCGCACTGAATCGATCAGATATGCAGAGAATCCAGAATAACACAAAGTTATTATCAGATGTTCTGGAACTTAATCTTACGGTTGCAGACGTTCCAGAACATCCAAATGAGACATTTTTAATGTCAGTCATAAATAACACAGAGGTTATCAGAAATGCGTACATGATTCATGGAGACACGCCGCAGACACCGAGTATGCCAGTCAATACATACCAGAAGATGAATGATATAGAGAAAATATTAGATGATGTGTATGGCATTTTACTTAACAACTTCAATTATTACTGTGGATCAGAGATATATGCCGGAGATGATACCGGACTATTATTATAGGAAGAGAGGACATATTATGGGATTTAAAAAGAAAACATGGAAAAATCGAATTGCAGAGTATATTAACCGCAGACTGATTACGATGGAAGATGGCAGCACAAGTCTTGTGACAGTTGCAAGGGATGAGGGCACAATCTCGCAGGAGGGTGATGCTTTTAATGCTGCAAACATGAATAATCTGGAAGATAGAATTGAGGCGGGGTTCGAGGAGATAAACACGGATTTAACCAAGCTTGTTCAGAAACTCCATCCGGTTGGAAGCTGGTATTTTTCGATAGTAGCCACAAATCCGGTAAATATATTTGGATTTGGCACATGGCAACTGGTTACAGATAGATTTCTTGTCGGTGCAGGTGCTAGCTACATTCCTGGTGCAATGGGTGGCGAGGCTGTACATACTTTAACAGCGGCAGAACTTCCAACACACCAGCATAATGTTCTGTCTGGAACATTGGGTGGCAACAATGGCAATTATAAATTCATGTTATCTTCACAATACGGTGTAATAACAGATGACAGATTTATAACAGCAGCTAGTTCTGCGTACTGTGGAAATCAGCCACATAATAATATGCCGCCATATTATGCGATTTATATGTGGGTTAGGACTGCTTAAATAGCTATTGTGTATGTAAATTCACCCCAACTTTCTAACGTTGTTGAGCCATCGTTATTTTGAAACTTGATATTGGTTGGCGAAATGTAGATTTGATTTCTACAACTTTCTTGCGTAGAGGTCCTTCTATTCGTCCACGCATAACAAGTACCTCTAGGAGCATAACCGCTAGGAATTTGGAATAAATCAATATCGCCAAAAGCATATGGATTACTTATTGCATATTGACAAGTTACTATATTTCCAACCTTTTCCAGCGTAACATTAAACTCGTTAAAATTACTTATATTGGTTGGGTTAATGCTTCTAACAAGTAACGAGCTTTTAATGCCATTTAAATCCGTGTTTAACTGAGTTAAACTCTGGTTATGCGAAGTAAAATGGAACAAAAAATTATTCTGAAATATTATAATTGAATTATACAAAAGAAAGGAAGATGATCCAATGGAGATGTTAAAAGAAACGTACACGATTGCTTTGCCTATCGTTCTGACCGCATTAATGGGATACATAGTGTGGCTTTTGAAAAATCAGAAGTCAGACAGAGATGCGAATAGTAGAGGAACGATGCTTTTGCTTCGAGTACAGCTGATCGAGTACCATGATAAATACATGGCTCTCAAAGAAATTCCATCCTATGCCTACCAGAATTTTATGGAAATGTACAATGCCTATCATGCGTTGGGCGGCAATGGAATGGTCACAAAGATGAAACACGAAATTGAAGAGCTTCATTTGAAGCAGAAAGAGAGGATTTAAACATGACAGATTTAGGATTTTTGACAGAATTTATGGTTCCGGTGATTGTAGGAATTTGCCTTTGTGTAGGCTATGTCGTGAAGAAGTGGATTAAGGATGTTGACAACAAGTATATCCCTACCATTTGTGCGGTATTAGGTGTCTTTTTAGCCATTTGGATTAACGGCTGGACAATTACAGCATCTATCTTATTAAGTGGCTTATTTAGCGGATTAGCAAGCACAGGATTACATCAGTTATTTAAGCAGTATATCGAAAAGAAGGAGGAATAGGCAATGAGAATTGGATTAAATGCAGGACACACGCTGTCCGGTGCCGGATCTGGAACTTCCGGTGTAATCGTAGAGAGCGTTGAAACAAGAAGGGTATGTAACAGACTGACAGAAATGTTTAAAGCATGCAGCGTGGAAGTTGTGCCATGTACAATAGATAAAGCGGCGACGCAGAAGGCCTATTTACAAAAAGTAGTTGAGATGGCAAACAGAACGGATCTTGATTACTTTATTAGTATTCATTTCAATAATGATAAGGCAAGAAAAGGACATGGTGTGGAAGCATATACATTCCAGGGAAGACAGTATCCTGACGCAATAGAAGTTTGTGAATATATAGCAGCACTTGGATTTACAAATCGTGGAGTAAAAGAGGGTAGCGGATTGTACGTAATCAAAAAGACTAAAGCAAAGTCTATGTTGATTGAGGTCTGCTTTGTAAATGATCCAGATGCAGCTACGTACAAGCTTAAATTCGAACAGATTTGTACAGCAATTGCATATGCCTTAGCAGACTATGTGCAGGCAGCACCAAAGCCAGTTGCACCGGTGCAACTTCCGGAGAAAAAGAAGTATGTGAAAGTTCTGGTGGATGATCTTGCGGTGAGAAAATCTCCAAGCTGGGATAAGTCAGCAGTAGCCGGAAGAGTACAGAAGAATGAAGTCTTTACCATTGCAGACGGACCTATCAAGGTCAGCGGTGGTAGTATGTACGAGCTTAAATCTGGATTGTATATCACAGCAGCAGAAAAATATGTAAGTGTATATGAAAAATAACGAGAAAGCCAGTGATTGATTTCACTGGCTTTCGACATTTTATATGAATTATGATAATAAAAAAATAAGAGAAAAAGTTTGTTTATTTTGCATATTGAAATAAGAACATACGTTCTTTATAATGCGAGTAAATAAAAAACAGACTTGAAACGTTGGGACGAAAACAAGCCTATTTACATTAATTAAGATATGTATATTATCTCATATTCCGACATTTTACGTCAGATTATATTGAATAATTAGACGAGTGTAATATAATGGAAGAAAAAAATGTTGGGAGAGAGAAGAATGGCTAATGACAACATATATCGTTACACAATAGAGACAATAGAAAATTATTATCCAAGAATAATGAAAATAAAAATGGCTAATAATTTAATACGAGATGGAATTGCTACAAAAAACAAGAAAGAAACAGATAAAATTTTTGTGGGTGACAAAGAGGATTATAATAGAATTGCTTTTTGTTTAGAAAAAGACAGTCGATTAATAAAATATATTGAAAATTGGGAATATGAAAAATATTTTAAATATTCAACATATATGCAATTATCAGATGGATTAGATATTAAAAGTATTATAGAAGAATGTCTTGAGAGAAATGTAATATCTGTTTTTGATCCAAATGGCGAGCCAAACGAATTAGAAAAAACAATTGCACATCCAATCATGAAAGAGGATGAAACTTACTATTATTTGAAATTTGTAACTCAATTAGAAACGATAGATACAACTGGAAAACAAAGAATGAAAAGAAATGTTGCATTGATTTGCATTTCAAAGTTAACAAAACTTATTGAAGTGAGATTCGATGTCATAGAAACTATTTTTTTAGTAGATAGAGAAAAATATATAAAAAATTTAATAGCTTGGATAAAAACATATATAGATAGGAATGCAACAAATCTTGATTTAGCTGATATTATAGAAGATATAAGGGTAAATGGAGAAAATGACGGTGTGATTGTTGCTGAACAGCATATGGAAATGGCAACAGGTGGAGCTGCAACGGTTTCAATAGGAAAAAATGAAAATAAACAGTTGCCTTTTATGTCAGAAATTAAGGCTATAATGGATACTTATGAAAAGGAATTGAATAGTGTACCAGAATTAAAAAAAGCATTGGATGAGTTCTTGTATGAGAAAGAAGAACTTTCGATATATCCTTGGATAACATTTTTATTTAAAAAGTATAATTTTGAAGTAAAGTTCACAATGAATTATAATGGGTTAGGGATAGATTTGTTACAACATTATTCAAGCACAAGACAAGAAAATGTGGGAAAGGAGAGAATGGAGCATGTTACAAATTACATTACCAGTGTTGGAGAGCGTATTAAAATCTAATGATATAGATGATGAAAAAGTCAAAATTTTTTGTGACATGTTATTACATTATAGACCTGGACAATGGATTTATCCAGGGGCTTTTAAAAGAAAAACACATATATCAATTGAAAAAATATATATTATTTTTGATGAACTGGAGAAAAGAAATGTTTTAGAATCGTATTTTGAAGTAAACTGTGGTGAATGCAAAAAAATGTTAGGAGAGGTTTATAAAACATTAATTGAGATACCAGAAGAGATATATTGCGATAATTGTAAAAAGTATATTGCTGCAAAGAAAAATACGTATTTAATATATAAGGTATTATAGATATGGGAATAAGTTCTGAAGATGTTGATGTATTTGAATTGGCAAAATTATTAAATAATCTTGAACATAAGATAGCACCATTAAGTACTATAAGTTGTTTGGATCCAAAACATAAAAATCGATTTGTTGAAATGTATAACCAATGTGAAGATATTAATGGAGTAACAGAATATAAGGGGTTGTCTCAGGCAAAAACAACAAGAAAAAAAGGACAAATATTAGAGCTACTATTAAAAAGTATGATTGCTTACACAGGGGATATATTTGAATCTTATGAAAACCTAGGAACATCTACCAATGAAATAGATTTATATTTAAGAGTAAGAGAAAAGTATAAAGTGTTCTTAGGGAATGTTATTGATCAAAGGTATAAAAATATAATTTGCGAATGTAAGAATTATCAAGATCAAGTAGGTGTTACATATATAGGAAAATTTTATAGCCTAATTAGCATATCACATAAAAATGTTGCAATATTAGTTTCATGGAAAGGAATAGGCGGAGAGGGATGGAATGATGGAGTGGGTTTAGTGAAAAAAATATACATGCTTCA
>OGDF01007374.1_pt1 | contig 10323 bp, 7 predicted proteins | sample 1570141 | NCBI WGS metagenome assembly OGDF01 (sample SAMEA4370581, study PRJEB24528) | human gut metagenome | reverse complement strand
CGGTGACAAGCGCTGTCAGAAGCATAATGATAATTTTTGCTTTGTAAAGGCTGATAAATTTCAGTACCCTCTTCATAGTCTCTTTATTCTTTCCCATCAGCGGTTCACCTCCTGTTCAGAAAGCTGTGACAGGCAGATTTCTCTGTAGACCTCACAGGATTCCATAAGCTCTTTGTGTGTTCCCACACCAGCCAGCTTTCCATCATCCAGGACCAGAATCTTGTCTGCCTGCTTGATGGAGGTTGCTCTCTGGGAAACGATAAACACAGTCATTCCCTTTGTCTGCTCATGAATGGCATGACGAAGAGCCGCATCTGTGGCAAAGTCAAGGGCAGAAGCACTGTCATCCATGATCAGGATCTCCGGATCTCCCACCAGTGCTCTTGCTATGGTAAGACGCTGGCGCTGTCCGCCGGAAAGATTGGCGCCGCCCTGACTTACCATGGTATTTAAGCCCTCCGGCTTACTTTTTACAAAATCACTTGCCTGCGCAATGGAAAGAGCCCGCTGGATTTCCTCTTCTGAAGCGTCCTCTTTCCCCCATTTCATATTGTCACGGATGGTTCCTTTAAACAGAACTGCCTGTTGTGGTACCATCCCCACCTTTTTACGAAGCTGTGAAAATGGATATTCTTTTACATTATTTCCATCAATTACCACATTACCGGAAGTTACGTCATAGAAGCGTGGAATCAGATTGACCAGAGTGGATTTACCACATCCGGTGCCACCAATGATACCGATGGTCTCACCTGGTTTTGCCGTAAAGGAAATATGGGAAAGTGCCGGCTCCTTGCTGCCTGCATAGGTAAAGCTCACATCTTCAAAGACAACTCTTGCAGCGCCTGCATTTTCTTTCTGAACACTATTGCCCTGATCCGTGAGAGACGGCTGTGTATCCAGCACCTCATTCAGACGCACACCGGAAGCCATAGCCTTTGTCACTGCCACGATCAGGTTTGCAAGAGCGATCAGTGCGATCAGGATCTGGTTCATATAGTTTACAAGGGCAACCACTTCCCCCTGTGTAAGAATACCCACAGACACTTCCCTGCTTCCATACCAGAGGATTCCGATAATGGAAAAGTTCATAATAACCGTAGTAGCAGGATTCAGAAGTGCGGAAATTTTTCCCGCTCTTACCTGCACATTGGTGTAATCGTCGTTTACTTCTGAAAATTCTTTATATTCTTCCTGCTGTCTTCCAAAAGCCCTTACCACTCTGGCACCCACATGATTCTCTCTGGTGATCAGGGAAATCCTGTCCAGGAATGACTGAGCCTTTTTGTAAATTGGCACTGTTGTACGCATAATTCCGTAAATTACAATGGAGATCACCGGAACCGCAATCAGGAAGATCAGGCCAATCTTCACATCAATGGTAAAGGACATGATCACTGCACCCACAACAATAAAAGGAGAACGAAGGAACAGACGAAGTACCATGTTCACACCAGTCTGTGCCTGATTCACGTCATTGGTGATCCTTGTCACAAGGGTAGGAGTTCCAAGCATATCCAGTTCTCTGTAGGAAAGCCTGCTGATATGGAAAAAAAGCTCCTTGCGAAGGGCAGTGCTGAATCCCATGGCTGCCTTTGCAGAAAAATACTGTGCAGTCAGAGAACATGCAAGGCCGATCACTCCAAGCAGTACCATGATCACACACTGGTGCCAGATATAGACATTGTCCTGATTCTTAATGCCGATATCCATGATTCTGGCAACAACCAGAGGCACGATCAGCTCAAAGGTGGCCTCCAGCATTTTGAACAAAGGAGCCAGAAAACTTTCTTTCTCATAGCCCTTCAAAAATATAAGCAATCTCTTCATCTTACTTCTTATTCTCCTGGATTCGTCCATATAATCTGGTCATGGCGTTAATTCTATGAATAATCTCATCCGTAAGCTGACCTCTTGTAAGACGCCATTTCCAGTTGTCTCCCAAAGTAGACGGCGTATTCATTCTCGCTTCATTTCCAAGACAGAGATAATCCTGCAAAGGTACTACGCACACTTCTGCTACTGAAGACTGTGCCGCCCGGATAAGCCCCCATACACATTCATCTGTGTCTTTATCCTCACAGGCTGTGTACTGGTTCACATAGTCTCTGTTGGACTGGGTAAGGTTCCCAAGCCAGCCCTTCGTAGTCTCATTGTCGTGGGTTCCAGTGTATACAATGCAGTTTTTGTCATATCGGAAAGGAAGATATACGCTCTCGCCGCTTTCATCAAAGGCAAACTGAAGCACCTTCATACCCGGATATCCGGATTCTGCCAGAAGCTCCCTGACACTGTCTGTAAGGAATCCCAGATCCTCTGCGATCACATCCAGATTCTTAATTTTCTCCTCCAGAACCTCGAACAATTCTATTCCAGGACCTTTTTCCCACTTTCCGTTCTCAGCAGTCTTATCTCCATAGGGAACTGACCAGTACTCGTCAAAACCGCGGAAATGATCGATCCGAACCTTGTCGTACAGCTTCATACAGTGAGTCATACGAAGAATCCACCAGTTATAGCCTGTTTTTCTGTGATATTCCCAATTATAAAGCGGATTGCCCCACAGCTGACCGGTTGCAGAAAAAGCGTCTGGAGGACATCCTGCCACTGCTACCGGTGTAGCCTCCTCATCAAACTGGAACAGATCCGGGTTCGCCCATGCATCTGCGCCATCAAAAGCCACATAGATAGGAAGATCACCGATGATCTTAATACCTCTGTCATTTGCATATTTCTTCAGCCGGTTCCACTGGCGGTAGAACCAGAACTGCTGGAATGCATAAAAGCTGATATCCTCCCTCAGCACCTGTCTTGCCTTTGCCAGTGCCTCCGGCTTCCTGGTCTTAAGCTCTTCCGGCCATTCATTCCAGGAAATGCCCTCCAGGCTGTCCTTCACTGCCATATACAGGCAGTAATCCTCCAGCCAGAAGCCCTGCTCCTTCTCAAAAGCTTCCATCTCCTCACGGAGCAGCTCAAGCTCTTTCTTCTTTGTATCCATCTGGTAAAAACGGTGATAGGCCTTGCGAAGAAGGGCAAATCTGGAATGGTAGATTTTCTCATAATCCACATAGCTAAGACTTCCGCCCCAGTCGCACTGCGCGCACTCCTGTGCTGTCAGAAGATCTCTCTGGATAAACTCCTCCAGGTCAATAAAGTAAGGGTTTCCTGCAAATGTGGAAAAGGACTGATACGGGGAATCTCCATATCCGGTAGGTCCAAGTGGCAGAATCTGCCAGAACTTCTGTCCTGCTTCTGCAAGCTGATCTACAAAAGCGTACGCTTCTTTAGAAAAGCATCCAATTCCGTAGTTGGAAGGGATGCTGGATATCGGCAACAAAATACCGCTGGCTCTCATCATGTGTTCCTCCTGTCTGTTACTGTTTTTACAATAACCATTATCTGTTTATTATACAGCTTCCATGCATCCCCGGTCAATATAAATAAACCCGGATTGATAACACACTTTCCCAAAAACGGATGCCTCATCTGCAAAAAATCGCAGGCATCCGGAAAATTCCCGAATGCCTGCTGTATTTTACGTATGCGTAAAACCTTATATTTTCCCTGGATTATTTCTTGGTTGTATAACCGAAGAAGAAGTATCCAAGTGGTGTGTAGTACATACCGTCAATATCCGGATTGAGCATGTATGGCTGTGTATAGAAGTAGATCGGAGCAAGTACGCTATCCTGTCCAATAAGGAGATCCTCAGCTTCGTGGAATGCTTTCATACGCTCTGCCGGATCGGAGGTAGCTTTTGCTGCATCGATAGCTGCATCATAGTCCGGGTTGGAGTACTGAGCGTCGTTGTTTCCACCGTCTGTGTACCACATATCCAGGAAGGAGCAAGGATCATTGTAGTCTGCAATCCAGCCGTTACGTGCAATCTGGAAGTTTCCATCTTTTCTGTTCTGAAGGAATACGTTCCAGTCCTGGTTGTTCAGATTAACAGTTACGCCAAGCTCTGTCTGCCACATGTTCTGAAGAGCCTCACCGATCTTCTTGTGGTTATCAGCTGTGTTGTACAGATACTCTACAGTTGGGAAGCCTTCGCCGTTTGGATATCCGGCATCTGCAAGAAGCTGACGAGCCTCTTCGCAGTTAGCCTCATAATCCTCATCGGAAATGCTGTAGTAAGAACCGCCTACTGTACGGAAGTCATCACTACCAGCACCAGCTGCATCATTTACACCGTTCGGTACATATCCGTCAGCCGGAACCTCACCAGCCTGAGAAACGTTCTCTACGATGTAGTTACGGTCGATTACAAGTGAGAATGCTTTACGGATGTTAGGGTCAGAGAAAACTTCGTCCTCTGTGTTGAAGCATACATAGTAGGTTCCAAGATAGTCACCAATCTCAAGCTCGCCAGAAGCAAGGTAGGTCGGGATCTCGTCTACAGGAAGGTTCTCGATGAAATCAAGCTCTCCGTTGTTGTAACCTTTGAGCATTGCGTTGTTGTCATCAAGAAGTGTAAACTTGATGGTATCCGGTCCAAGGTTCTCATAGTCATAGTAGTTCTCATTTTTCTCCATGGAAATGTAAGCGTTATGAGACCACTCTGTCATTTTGTAAGGTCCATTGCCAATGTAGGTGCTTGGATCAAATGTCCAGTTGTCACTTCCCTCAACCATGTCCTGACGAACCGGGAAGGTTGCCGGGAATGCCATGATTTCTTCAAAGTATGGGCAGTCATAGGTAAGATTAATCTCAAGAGTCTTATCATCAACTGCTTTAATTCCAAGGGTATCCGGTGTTGCACTTCCGTCAGCAACTGCGTCATATCCCTGAACCATATCGATCATATAGCAGTAATCTGCTGCTGTTTCAGGATTTGCAAGACGCTGCCATGCATAAACAAAATCACCAGCTGTTACATCCTTTCCATCAGACCACTTAATTCCATCACGAAGCTTAACTGTGTAAGTTACAGTACCATCCTCGTTCTCTGTCTTTTCCCAGGACTCAGCCTGTCCAGGAGCTGTAATGGCATTTCCTTCACCATCATTTACCCATTTAACAAGGCCCTCAAACATATGGTTGCACATAATTGCTCCATCAACAGCAGAGTTCAGTGCCGGGTCAATAGTCTGTGGTTCAGATGCAATGCAAAGATTCAGGTTAAATCCTTCGTCAGCTGCTGTATCCTCAGCGAATACAGGAGTAGCTGCCATGCTTACTACCATAGCTGCAGTCAGTGCCATAGACATAAACTTTCTTCTCATTACTTTTCCTCCTTTATGCTTTTTGCGCCGCATGAGAGTTGAGAACCGACGCTTGTATTAATCAGTTCTTACATGAAGAACGTAATACCGAATGGATATGTCTGCTTACGCAGACATTACTATGAAAGTCAGCTATTCCGCGTCTCTGGCGCTCCCACAGCTGCTGCCCGCATATCCATGAACCCACTCATGCAAACATGGCTCATTCATGGCTTCCGTACGGGACCTTCATAGTATTTACTTGTCCAGTAAATGACAAGCTGCCCAGTGACCTGGCTCATGCTCTCTGAACACAGGAGCTGCCTGGCTGCACTTTTCAGTGGCATATGGACATCTGGTGTGGAAACGGCATCCGCTTGGCGGATTCATAGGACTTGGCACGTCTCCTTCCAGAATAATACGCTTTCTTGTCCGGCTCAGCTTTGGATCCGGAACCGGAACTGCGGAAAGCAGGGTCTGTGTATATGGATGGATCGGATGTCTGTTCAGCTCATAGCTCTCTCCCAACTCAACAAGAGAGCCAAGATACATAACACCGATTCTATTGGAAATATGACGGACAACGGAAAGATCATGGGCAATGAACAGATAAGTCAGGCCCATCTGCTCCTGCATGTCCTCCAGCATGTTTGCCACCTGTGACTGGATGGAAACATCCAGCGCGGAAATGGGCTCGTCACAGACAATGAACTCCGGTTTTACTGCAAGGGCGCGGGCAATACCAACACGCTGCTGCTGACCGCCGGAAAACTCATGAGGATAACGGTTTGCATGCTCTGTATTTAATCCAACCTGCGCCAGCAGCTCTTTGATCATGTCAGCGCGGTCTTTCTTACTCGCTGCAAGCTTGTGGATATCAATGGCCTCTCCAATGATCTCACCAACTGTCATTCGAGGATCCAGGGAAGCGGACGGATCCTGGAAAATGATCTGCATTTTTCTTCTGTAAGGAAGCATTTTAGCAGCTTTGGCTTTTCCAAGAGGTTTGCCGTCTTTATCCAGAGGATTGTCGTAAATGGTTTCGCCATCATAAATAATCTTTCCTCCGGTTGGCTCATAAAGGCGAAGAATCGTTCTTCCCAGTGTGGTCTTTCCACATCCGGACTCTCCTACAAGACCGAGTGTTTCACCTTTTTTGATATAAAGGGAAACATCCTGTACAGCCTGTACCCCCGGACCTTTTATGCCGTTTACCGGAAAATATTTTCGTAAATTCTCAATTTCAAGAAGCTTCTTTTCTTCTGCCATTTATTTCTCCTCCTTGTTCATAAGCTCCTGAACACGAAGCCAGCAGGCGGAACGATGTTTCTCGCCCACTTCCACGTAAGGAGGCATTTTCTTCAGACAGATCTTCATGCAGTGCTCACAGCGGGGAGCGAACGGACATCCCTCCGGTGGATTCAGCATATCAACTGGTGTTCCCTCAATAGGAATCAGACGTTCATAGCTCTCGGCATCAACACGAGGCATAGAACGAAGAAGACCTTTTGTATATGGATGAGCAGGCTTATAGAAAATATCATCCACAGGCCCCTGCTCTACAATCTTACCTGCATACATTACCGATACCTTATCACAGATGTCTGCAACAACGCCAAGATTGTGCGTAATAAAAATTATTCCCATTCCTGTTTTCTTCTGAAGATTCTTCATCAGATCCAGGATCTGAGCCTGAATGGTAACATCAAGTGCTGTGGTAGGCTCATCTGCGATCAGCAGCTGCGGATGACAGATCAGTCCCATAGCAATCATTACACGCTGACGCATACCGCCGGAAAACTCATGAGGATACTGCTTCATACGCTTCTCTACATTGTTGATTCCTACCAGCTCCATCATTTCCATGGCACGCTTCTGTGCTTCTTCTGCACTGATTTTTTTATCATGGGCACGAAGAGCCTCAACCAGCTGGTTTCCAATCGTGTAAACCGGATTCAGGCAGGTCATTGGATTCTGAAAAATCATCGCTACTTTATTTCCGCGAAATGCAGTCATTTCATCTTTTGAAAAAGAAAGGACATCCTTTCCCTCGAAGGTGATAGATCCTCCGATTACCTTACCTGGTGACTGAAGAAGCCCCATAATAGAATATGCTTCCTGGCTCTTTCCAGAACCAGATTCTCCAACCACGCCCATAACTTCGCCATAATCAAGATCATAAGAAATACCACCAACAGCCTTTACTTCTCCTGCCGGAGTAAAGAAGGAGACTTTCAGGTCTTTTACTTCCAATAATTTATTTTTCTGTTCAGACATTTTTCTCCTCCTCTCTTATTTCTTCAGCTTCGGATCAAGAGCATCGCGAAGACCGTCGCCAAATAAATTAAAGGCAAGAATCATAATGCTCAGGATCACAGAAGGCACAATCAATCTGTAAGTATAGGTGTACATACCACTTAATGCATCTGTTGCCATGGAGCCAAGGCTTGGAAGCGGTGCAGATACACCAACACCAAGATAGGATAAGAAGGACTCCAGGAAAATAGCAGAAGGAATCTGCAGGCAGGTAGTAACAACGATCTGTCCGATACAGTTTGGAAGCAGATGGCGACGAATGATTCTGCCGCCCGATGCGCCAAGTGCTCTGGCTGCGGTTACATATTCCTGCTGCTTCAGCTGAAGCACCTGACCGCGGATAATGCGGCTCATGGTTACCCAGTACAGAAGACCAAAGGCAATGAACATGGAAATCAGATTAGGTCCAAGAACATTAACAAAGGATTTCAAAGGACTGGTTCCTGCAGAGTTTACATAGTCAGTAAGAATCGGCTTCAGTGCAGTGGCAATCAAAAGAACAACAAGCATCTCAGGAACCGCATAAATAAGCTCTACAATACGCTGCATTACTGCGTCAACCTTACCACCGCAATAACCAGAAATTGCTCCGTAAAGAGCACCGATCACAAGTACAAGAATAGCGGCAAACACACCAACGGACATGGAAACTCTGGCGCCATACATAACACGGACCAGAATGTCACGGCCATACATATCAGTACCAAATACATGAGGAAATACGTTTTCCCCATTTGCTTTACGCTCAAGCTCAGCCTGAGAATAGCCGAAAATATGCTTTTTAATTCCAAGCTCCTTACGGACGGAATCCTCATCTACGCTCTGATCTTCAGAAGAAGAATCTGCCGGCTTTGCAGCAACTTTTGCCTTCGCACGGATAACGGCTTCGTCCTTCTTTGTAAATTTCTCACCTTTTTTCTCTGCTTCAGCCTTCGCCTGTGCGATCATCTCATCTACATCGACCACATCAGACTGAGTTCTTGCGGCAATCTCATCATTCACACGCTGCTGATCTTCTAAAGTATAGTGATATGGGTAAAGATTCTCAGCACCCTTGTTAAACTCATCATATCCATAGGGAATCAGAAGAGGTCCCACAAAAGCAAATAAAAACAGGAACACGATCACACCAAGTGCAACCATAGCTACTGCATTCTTTTTCAGTCTTCTCCAGGCATCCTTCCAGTAGGATACGCTCTGGCGGTCCTGAATGAAATCATCCTTCTCCTGTCTGGAAGCAGATGCAAAATCATCCGGCGTCAGATCCTGAAGGAGATTCTCAATATCCGGCTGAAGACTAACCGGACATTTCTTGATTTTCTTATCTTCTGTCACGATCATTCTCCTCCTTTCGTAAGGCTGATTCTCGGGTCAGCTACCTTATAGAGGAGGTCTACAACCAGGTTCATCAGAATAATAAATGCTGCCAGGAAAATGGTAGTTCCCATAATAACCGGATAATCACGGTTCTGGATGGACTGTACGAAATAACGTCCAAGTCCCGGAATAGAGAACACACTCTCTACAACGAAACCACCGCAAAGGGTAAAGGCCACCTGCGGTCCTAAGTATGTAATAACCGGAATCAGTGCATTTCTAAGAGCATGTTTGAAAATAATCTTTTTGTTCTTCAGACCTTTGGCGCGGGCTGTCTTAATGTACTCCTGGCTTAAGGAATCCAGCATGGCAGAACGTGTCTGACGTGCTGTATAGCACATTGGGTAAAAGCCCAGGGCAAAGCATGGCAGTACATAGGCGCGCCATCCCTGCGACGGATCAAAAATAGACGGAAACAGATTCAGTGCATTGTTTCCGGTCAGGGTTACCAGAAGAACAGATGCCACAACGAAGCTTGGCATGGAGATTCCAAGTGTACAGATCACACGAAGAATGCTGTCTGTCAGCTTGCCTCTCTTAAATGCGGCAAGACAGCCAAGAGGTACACCCACCAGAATCGCCCATGCAAGTGCAAGTGCACCTACCTTGGCAGATACCGGGAACATATCCACGATAATGTCAAGAACTGCACGGTTCTTCTGCATCTTAAGTGATACACCGAAGTCACCGTGAAGAATATTTTTCAGATACATAAACAGCTGTACATAGACAGGCTTATCCAGTCCATATTTGGCATTCAGTGCAGCCAGTGTGGTCTCGGAAGGTGTTTTTTCACTGAGCCATGGGCTTCCAGGTACAGCATTCATCAGCAGGAAGGTAAGACAGGCTACCAGAAAGATAGTCAGAATCGCCATTCCAAGTCTTTTTGCAAAATACTTTCCCATTTTTCCTCCTTATTTTTTCCGGTCGAAAACATTTATTTCGTTTTCCTTTATGAGAGATGTCGTCAAAAATACCACACCCATATCAGACTGATTTCTGACCAGAGTTCATTTTTATAATATGTAAAAAAAATTATAGCATTTCAATTTGCTTTATTCAAGTAACATTTTAAACTTTAGAACAGTGACAATGCAATTTTTTAAGCTTGTACTATTTTTTAGTGCTATTATGGTGTGTTTTTTGTGTATTTTATACAAAGACATTTGTTTGTTTCACAAGCGCAGATTGTTTGTCATAACACTACAGCATGTTTAAAAAAGACTTGGGAGCCTGTTTCAAAAATCATTTCTGCAATCTATATAAAACTAATCTATTTTTTAGTTCAAAAAAAGAAGGACACCAGCTTGGCATCCTTCCCTCTCAATTCTTACCAGTTCCCCTTTTGCTTCATCCGGCTCCGTATCTTTGCCGCAGCGGAACCGACCGTTACACAGAAAGCTGCAAAGAAAAAACACGAACAGGA
>OGDF01007370.1_pt1 | contig 10328 bp, 13 predicted proteins | sample 1570141 | NCBI WGS metagenome assembly OGDF01 (sample SAMEA4370581, study PRJEB24528) | human gut metagenome | reverse complement strand
CCCAGCTTTCGCCGGGTGTCCTCATCCGAGAGAACTGCAGCCGCCGCTCTGATGATCCATGCAGGGTTAACCAAAGCGCATTCCTCCGTGTTCTTGCTGTTCCGGCCGCAGGATGTCCTCCATTTTTTCCACCACGCTCAGAGCCTCTTTTGAAAGGTCATTCAGCGCCGCCTTTTGCTCCGGCAGCAACGAGGACTGTTGATATGGGCACAAGTCCTTGCGTATCAGATCCGTAACGTAATCCTGCAAAGATTTCTGTGACTGCGCCGCGCGAATATGAAGTTCTTTCAATCGTCCTTCATCTACATGAATACAAATCGTCTTCGTTTTCCTATTCATTCCATCACTCTCCATCATCATAGCCGCAGGGTATATGCCACAATATTCATCGTCCACCTGCCGTTCCGAAAAGCGCCTGCTTGTACTCCGGGGCCTGCACCTGCAAGAGATACCTCTCATTGCCGCACTTGTAGAGGCAGGAGCCGCGCTGCGGGTCCCGGATCAGGGCATACTCAGATTCCTCTAATTGGAGGTTATCCATGAAGAATTTCTTGTCCACGTTGCCGCCGTTAAAGATGAACTGATGGACGGGGATGGAAAAGAGGGGGCGTGTCAGCTCCCGTATCCCCGGCTGGGTAAAGTCCTCTAAGTTCTGGCTGGCAAGGAACAGGGCGGATTCCTTTTTTCGTACTCTTTTAAGCGCGTTGCGGATGTAGGTGATGACGGTGGGATCGGACAGCCACAGGTACAGTTCGTCGATAGCGGCTACGGAATTGCCCAGCGTCAGAAGCTGATCCGACATATAGGACAGCAGGCTGAACAGCAGGGTGTTCCGCAGATTTTTCGCCATGTTATCCAGTCCCTTGACACAGAAAACAAGGAATTTGGAACGGTCAATATTGGTATGCCCGTTGAAGAACCGGGCGTCCGCGCCACGGCACATGGAATGGAGCCCCAGCAGCAGATCCCGCAGCATTTCCCGCGGGTAGAGGCTGTCTGCGGCCTCGTAATGGTCATAGCTTTCCTGGATGGCGTCATAGAGGTCGGAGAGGATGGGGTAATCGGTCGGCTGCATTCCGGCAAAGTCCGTGCGGTCGGTGATGTTCCACTTTTGATAGAGCCGCTCTACCATCAGCTCCAGCGTGTCGATGTGGGGCGTGTCAAAGCCCTTGTAGACGCGGAACACATCCCGCAGGAAGGAGATGTGCTGGGAGAGCAGCGTCCCCCGGAAAGCGTCCGGCGCGTCCGGGTCTTCCGGCCCGCTGCCATCGTCCCAGCAGCGCGGCTCCAGCAGGTTGATGCGGTACTGCCCGCTTAAGTAGTCCAAAAAGCAGCCGCCCAGGGCGCGGCACTCGTCCTCCATCTCATGCTCGGAGTCCAGAGAGATCACGCTTTTGCCCGCCTCCCGCACATTGCAGAGCAGGAGCTTCAGAAGATAACTTTTGCCCTGTCCGGTGTTGCCGAGGATGAGGGCGCTGGCGTTGGTCTTGTCAGGGGCACGGCGGTCGAAGTCCACGATGATGTTGGAGCCGAAGCGGTCCCGGCCAATGAAGAAGCCCTTGGGATCGGTTTTGCCGGAATAGTTCATGGGGTACAGATTGGCAACGCTCCTGGCAGGCAGGACCCGCTCCGCAAAATTGGCAAGCTGGCTGCCGCCCGCGGGGTTGGCGGAGAGAAAGCCCTCCCGCTGGCGCAGGAGCAGCGGATCGGCGCCCATGCGGGAGCGCACCAGTTGGGCGGATACCGTATCCCGCGCCGTGCGCAGCTTTTCCGTGTCTGCCGCGGCAATGTCCAGATACACGCCGCAGTGGATGAGCGGCTCCTTTTCCTGCCGCTGCTTCGCCAGCAGCTCCGCCATATCCCGCAGGTTGGCCTCCGCCGTGACGCTCTGCTTGTAATCGTTGGTGTTGCTCCGCTCCATGCGGCTTTTGTTGGTGGCGGCATGGAGGATGGCGTCCTCCTCGGCGGGCGTGACCTGCCGCGCCGTCAGGCGCAGGTCAACGCCGCCCATATCGCCAAGGCCCCGCAGCAGCGCCAGCTCATCCGTCATGGGCGGGTAGCTTTTCAGCGCCATCGCCGTGTGATACCGGCTGCCGAGGATGAAGTGATCTGTGTTGAACTTCACCGCCGCGGGCGCGATCATATCCAGAAAGTCCTTCGGACGCGGGGCCTGCTCCGGCATCTTCTTTTTCTTCTTCTGTTTCTTTTTAGCCATGTACATACTCCTCTCCATCGAAATCACGGAATACCTCCGTGGTGAGATCCTGCCGGTAGTAGATCGCCAGCAGGCGCTTCACATCCTGCTCCTCCGCCAGACGCACGCGGAGCCCGTGGTCGCAGATGGCTTTCTCCAACTGCCGCAGCGCGCTTTCATCCGCACCGGCTTTTTCATCCAGTGGGAGCACCAGCACAAATTTGCGGGAGGAGGCGGATGAGAATTGGATGGCGTCCAGATGGGCCATGTCCCGCTCCAGCAGCTCCCGCACGGTAGGCTCAGTTTCCTCCTCCAAGCGCCGCAGGTAATACTCCTTGTTCCGCTGGAAGGACTCACGGGAGTCCAGCGCCAGAATCTCCAGCGAGGGCTGTGTGCTGAGAAGCATGGTGAGGGAGCGGACGCGGCCCCGGATGACCTCCGGGGACAGGACGGAGAGGTTGTCCGGCTGGATCAGGAAGAAGACCCGCTCCCCGGAATCTGTCACGATGCCGTGGGGCGTCACGCGGACGATGCCCATGAGCTGCCGGGTCGATTGCCGCTGGCGCAGTTCCTTTTTCTGTTTCCGATTCATAGATCCTGCCTCCATTCATAGTATTGCTGCCGCAGAAAGAGAAAACAGGCGGCACGGCGCAGGAAATCCAGAATGCTGCTGCCATCCACCTGAATGGTGAGGAAGGCGTAGAGCACCGTGACCACCAGCAGTCCCATGCCGAGGCCCTGCGTCAGCGCCAGCACAGAGAGCAAAGCGCCGATGCCGATGACGCCGATGTCCCGCAGCAGCCAGAGCCACAGCATGGGCTTGGCTTTCAGGTTTTCGGGGTAAATAAACATTTTGTTCCTCCAAAGCAAAACCGCTGCCGAGAATCTCAGCAGCGGTTCGCACGATGTATTTCTTATTCTTCGGCGGCACCGGTGTCCTCCGCCAGCGCCTGCCGGATGCAGTCCAGGAAGAAGGCGTTCTGCTTGATGCCGTTCCGCTTGAGGTATGCCTTGAGCTGCTCAAACAGCTCGGTGGGCACCTGAAACGCCACCGTCCTCACATTGTCCTTGTCCATCTTCGCATTTTCCTCCATTTCATAAAATTTGGTGATGAGCGCGGTCATGTACCGGCTCAGTGTCTCGCCGGATTCCGCCTGCCGCTGCCGCACCTTGTCATGCAGCTCCACGGGGATCTGCGCGCAGAGGTTGCGCGTTTTTTCTGCCATGGCAGTTCCTCCGATCTTTTTTGGTAACGTCAAGATACCCGAAAGCAAGTGTGAAAGCTATGACCAAAGCCAACTAAAAATCCCATTCCAAATCAAGCGTAATGACCATAGCCACCCGCTGCATGAGGTATTCTACACAGGGGATGGCCACGCTGTTGCCGAGGGCTTTGTAGCGTGCGGAGTCCGAAGCGCCGGGAACATCGGTCCAGCCATCCGGATAGCCTTGGAGTCGTTCGCACTCCAGCGGTGTGAGGCGGCGAATGAGATTCCGGCAGTCCGTATCCCAGGTAGAGGGCGGCTGGCAGATGAGGTCTGTAGCGTCCTTGTGCTGCCGCGCGCTCTCCGTGGAGGCGATCTCATCATCCCTGAACTGATCTACCCGCTGGCGGGCATAGACGCTGTGGCGATCTAATCCCGAGGATTGAGTTATCCCGAGATTAGGCGTGGTCTGTTCGCAAACGTCTTGGTTTATCAATGCTTTTTGTGTGTTGTTCATAAATAACCTCCAGATAAGAAAAATTATAAAAATACCTCTATAATGGAGTTGGCGGCGAAAGTCGACTAACTGCATTCAGAGGTGTTTTTATGTCCGATGAAATTGTATTTGATGTTCTATGCACAAAAGTGCTGGATGCATTGCGGGCTCTGGGGCTTGGTAAGTTCAGCATACGAAACTACTACTACGAAGGAATGTGGCCAATCATAAAGGTCTACCGTTCCGAGGGGGTGATATTGTATAGTGCTGCCTTTACAAATGAAATTGTGGATCGTTTTCGCTTGGAACACGAAAACGGCTTGGTAGCCGACCGAATCTGGGCGAAAGTCAGAAAGACTGCAGCTCTCTTTGAGGAGTATGTCCAAACCGAAAAAATCGTTTGGAAACGTGTTAGACCTGCTCCAAAAATCCCCTTGACTCCGTACTATCAAGAACTCCTGTGTAGCTTCTGTCAACATGAAGCGAATACACGAGCCATTGGATTTGAGAGTCTACGGGACGAGGAGAATGTCTGCCGCAAATTCTTTGCATACCTCGATGCCAGCGGTTACCATACTTGCCAAGATATTAATTTAGTAAATGTCAACGATTTTCTGCTGTTCATCGCATCTCAACGAAAATCGAGCATGGACAGAGTGCGCAACACATTGAAACATCTGAGCGCATACTTGGTGTCCATACAAAACTGCTGCGATTTCAGCGCCGCATTGACTACTCGTCCCGCGCCCCGAAAGAAACTGCGGCCTGCCTTTTCCGCAAAAGAGGTTCACACCGTCGTGGATACAGCGGCAAAAAATCCGTCCTTATCGCTCCGCGATACTGCGATGTTTGCTGTTGCCGCCAGTTTGGGACTGAGAGCTGGGGACATTGTTCGCTTAACGCTCTCGGACATTGACTGGATTCATCATGAAATACGCTTCGTACAGAACAAAACCGGAGTGGAACTGCACCTGCCTCTCGAAGCATCGGTAGGAAACGCCATTGCGAACTATATCCTTCACGAGCGGCCTAAAACACAGTCCCCAGCGCTCTTTGTGCGTTCCCGTATTCCGTTTGACTTTATGACTTCGACTGCTGCAGGAGACCGGCTCAGAAAATATATGAAACTCTCTGATGTTGATTATACTCCGGGTGACGGCAAAGGCTTTCACAGTTTCAGAAGGTATGTTGCCAGTTCCATGATAAACCAAGAAGTACCGATCGATATAGTGAAAGAAATCTTAGGGCATACGCAGATAGGCTCCATGAAAGCATATATGCGGATCAGCCGGGACAAGCTGGCAATGTGTGCACTCGGACTTGACGGTATTGAGGTTGTCCAGGAGGCTTTGTTATGAGATCTGCATTCACCGGGGCATTTGCACCCTATATTTGCGGCTTGATTGAAAAGAAACAAGCCCTCGGCCATGACTACCACGGAAGTGCATGCATTCTTCGAACTTTTGATAAATTCTGCCGTGAGCAATTTCCGCACGAGACCTGCTTGACTGCGGAGTTAGCTATGAAATGGGCCGAACAGTCCAAGACTGAGAAAAATCTGTCCAGATTGAATAGGGTATCTGTGGTCCGGGAACTCGCTAAATACATGAATAGTGTAGGAGAACAGGCGTATCTTTTGCCGCTCCAACTCACGAAGAAAACCGGACGTCATATCCCGTACATTTATTCAAAAGAAGATTTGTCCAAGTTGTTCAAGGAAATGGATTCTCTGCAACCCAGCCTCAGATCGCCCACAAAACATCTGGTAGTATCTGTAATATTCCGAATGATTTACTGCTGCGGTCTCAGACCTGTAGAAGCCAGACGGCTCCGAAGAGAAGATGTCAACTTGTTTGATGGGACGGTGAATATCCTTGAATCGAAAGGACATAAGGACAGAATTGTTGTCCTGTCCGAAGATATGCGTGAACTGTGCAGAAATTACGACCAGCGCGTGGAAGCGATACATCCTGAGCGCAGGTACTTCTTCCAGAGTCCAAGTGTCCGAGGTGACGGAATGTACTCAATGGAGTGGATTATTCCGACATTCAGAAAGTTCCTTCAGATGGCAGGTATATCCGGATACGGTGAGATCCGGCCCAGACTTTATGACCTGCGGCATACATTTGCAACACATCGGCTGTACCAGTGGGTAAAGGAAGGAAAAGATATAAATGCCTGCCTTGCGTATTTGAGCGAGTATATGGGCCATTCAAATCTCGAGAGCACGGCATATTATATTCATCTTCTTCCAACGCTATATACCGACTTGCCAGAGCTGCACCTTGATAGTTCCTTTGAGATGGAGGCGGATTTATGCGACTGAAAGATGAGAAGTTCTATAAAACAGTGAGGGATTTCCTTGACATCTACTTGATCAGGCACAAAGGCTATAGTTTAAATACACAGAAATCGTATCGAGAGGCAATAAATCTCCTTCTCCTCTATTTCAAGATGGAGCGTGGGCTTGAATATGCCAATGTTGGATTCGAGGATATCACTTACTCAAATATAACCGGTTTTCTCGAATGGCTCTCAAAATCCAGAGGATGTTCTCCGGCAACGGTGAATCTGCGTTTGATGGCAATTCGTTCTTTCACAAAATATGCAGGAATCTTAGATTCTGGCAAAATCTATATGCAAGTCGAAGTCGGCAACATCTCTATTCGGAAAACTCCGGGAACAGTTGTGGAGTTTCTGACGGTACCAGCATTGGAAACTCTTTTTGAGCAACCCAACCGCTTCAAGACGAATGGATATCGTGATTTCTGTTTTATGCGGTTGATGTACGACACCGCAGCACGTTGTCAGGAACTGGTGGATGCAAAAATTCATGATTTGATCATTCGAAAAACTCATGCAACAATCTGCCTTGCTGGAAAGGGAAATAAACTGCGAATAGTCCCAATCTCCCCATCTGTGGTTGAATTGCTCAAAACTTATCTGGATAAAGCACATCCGACCGAGCAAAGGCAGAGTGATGACTATCTTTTCTTTACAACGCATCATGGTCGCAAAAGCAGAATGTCCACCGATGCCGTTAATCTCTTTATGAAAAAATATGGTGAAATGGCAAGGCGGGCTTGTCCTGAAGTGCCGGAACGAGTACATCCACACCAACTTAGGCATTCCCGTGCCATGCATCTGTATCGTGCCGGGATGCCGCTTGTCCTCCTCTCGGAGTTCCTTGGGCATGCCGACGTCAACACAACCCGGATCTATGCATGGGCCGATACTGAGATGAAGCGGCAGGCAATTCAAAAGGTATCCAAGGTCACAGAGGGAGATACTATTGAACCAATATGGGCAAACGATGAGGAGTTGATAAAGCGCCTTTATGGTTTGGCTTGATTTTACCACATTTTAATCGTGTTCACAATGCGGCGACCAGATCATAGCTGGTCGCCGCAAATTTATTATCCGGAGGTTTTAACATGAATTACAGCAGCAAAAACACTATCTCGCAACAAAAAGCCGATGGCCCATCTGACTTCCTCGGGATAACTCAATCCTCGGGATTAGATCATTTATCTGGATATCCAGATAAGCGATCTGTCGCGGTCAGGGTATAGGAGAGCCCCTTCTGCCAGCCCATGCCGTTGCCGCCGTTTTCCGGCTGGCGGTCAATGATATTGCCCGCAATGCAGATGCAGTCGGCGTCACTTTCCACCAAAGGCGTATTGTTGCCGCCGGTCCCATAACGTGCAGTCACGGTCGGCGCCACATCATACGGGCCGGTATAACGGGCATCAATACCGTGATTCTCGTAAATTTTTTCCCTCCGGTCAACATGGAGAATGCTTGGCATACAGTTTCCACTCGGACTCCCCTTGAGCGTCGGAGCCACCGATTCGTTATACCCGATGCCTCCTGCACTCGCTCCTGCTCCGGCAGAAAAGCCGGCAACGAAGGTCTGCTGCTTCATCCCCGGACTTGCCTGCAGCGCGCCGGCGATATCATGCAGGTCTCGCACCTCGTCGCGCTGGTTGGCGGCAAAAGCCATAATTCCGTTTCTGCCGGTGGACATCCCACAGTTGACGCCGAGAGTTGACGCAACATCGCCTGTCAGGTCGCCGTTGTAACCGTCAAAGCCTTCCACTATGGGTTCCGGCTGTGTGACGAAGGTCTGCATTTGCATATTGGTGGTCGCCATCAGCGCACCGGATACCTCGCCGAGATCGATCCCCTCGTCGCGCTGATTGATATGATAGGCGCCGATCTCACCGTGAAGTATCGCCAGCACTCTCTGTGTCAGTTGTCGTAAGCCGCTCTGGAGCTCCAAGGCGAGCTTCAAGCGAAAGGGCAATTCTTTTCCACGCCGTAGGGCGCGGTGGAGGATTCCAAGACAGGCTGTTTGCGTCAAATAGTATTTCTTCGGCACGGAGTCCTCCAAGATCTGCGATAAGGAAGATTCGACGACGCCTCTGGGGGACTCCCCAGTATTGAGCGTCGAGTGTTCTCCACGCAAGGGAGAACGAATCTCCCAATATGGCTCCCCCAGCAGATCGCCATGCCCCGGCGTCAGGTCGAGGAACTGATATGGAATCGAAACAGATTCGGAATATCTCCTCCAGAACGATCCGGAAGTCTTCGCCCTTCGGCGTTCCGCTCGAGAACGCACCCGGGACGTTCTCCCATAGAAACCATCTTGGTCGAACATCGATACCTGTTCGCCCTCGTAATATATCTGCATAACGCATCTCCTTTGTGATTCGTGTCTGCTCGAGAAAAAGGCCGGAGCGTTTACCGGCAAGTCCGGCACGCGCTCCAGCCACGGAAAGATCCTGGTTATCCTGAATTCAGGATAACCAGGATTATGCCGAGGAAATAGGCGGAAAGTGAAGCTTTGTCACCAGCATGGGGAACCGTTCGATCTCGCTGGCCCATATCGGCTCGATCTCGTATTCCAACGCCGCCAGAGGGAAGCCCCCGATCCCATCAAAGAGGCTCCCCATCGTCAGGCGCTTCATCGGACCACCGCCGCAAGGGTGCGTGCCGCGCTGACTGCGGAGCGTGCCGTGTAGACCGCGCTCGAAAAGTTGGCCTTCGTCGTGGTATCCACGCCAAAGCTGCCCGCAATGCGTGGGACCTCGCCCGCCGAGAGCATAAGCCCCACGCCCATGAGCGCATGGTCCTTGAATACCATGAGTCCCGCCACAAGAATGGTAGACTGGAGGAAGGCCGTCAGGCACAGCCCGATGACCTGCCGCGTCCAGCCGGTAAAGCCGTCCAGATAACCGCGCGGCACGCTGAACATATAGAGCGAGCCGACTGCGATCTGAATGAGCAGAATGCCGCCGCGCTTGAGGTTGGCAAAAAATACTTTAATGACCGCGTAGGCCATAAGAATGACACAAAAGAGCAGCATGATGGGGCTGGTCAGTGTGCCGAGTCCGAAGTGTGAACGGTCGAGCACATCGGCGAGCGTTTGGACCTCGCTGAGTTCTGTGATGATGTCCTGTCCCACATCGCCGATGCTTCGTCCCGCGCCGGTCAGCCCTGCGGCAAAGGTCGACTGCAGCGATACGGAGAGTGCATAGAGCCGCACGGGGGCGACCGTGAAAAGGCTCACCGCAAGAAAGCCCTTGATGACGTTGAGGGCGGTCTGCTGGAGATTCCCCTTTCCGGCTGAGTATTCAATGCCGCACTCAAAGGCGCAGACCACCACGCTGACCGCAAACAGCGCCCAGGCCAGACGCGAGAAAAAGAGCAGGATGGCTTCCACCCACTCGAGTTCAAAGAGTTCTACGCCCATATTGCCCATGAGCGCAAAAAAATTGCCGAGGAAGCCTACGATCTGCCCATAGAACCAATCCACGAGCTGATTTAATACCTCTCCGGCAACAAAGTTCCAAATAAAAATGTGCGTCACCTCCCAAAACGCAGAAAGCCGCCGCCCTTGCGGGCGACGGCCTTGTTATGTAATATTTCATTTTAGAAGTTTAGGATAGTCCGTCCTACCGTTGACAACTCGGTATACATACACGGATGGACCGATCACCTTGTAAACGCAGACATAATCACCGCAGATCACCTTGCGGTATTCTCTGCGCATCAGTTCGGGATCAGGATGCTGTGCGCCCATGTATGGGAAGTCTCCCAGCTTTTCTAAGGTGTCCAGTATCTGGTCGGTGATTCTTTGCGCAGATACCGCTCCCGACAGTTTCATATAGAAGTCTGAAATCTTATCAATGTCCTGCCATGCGGCAAGCAGAATTTCAACCTTGTACTTAGCCATGTGCGTACTTCTCTGCAAGGCGGGAGCGCACTTCCTCGACGCTCAATGTCGGCGCCCCTGCAAGTCTCGAAAACTCCGCTTCCAGAATACTGGCCCGATGATCCAGCATTTTTTCACGTTCCTCAAAGGCTTCCATGCTCTGCACAACGAGATCCGCCTCACCCTTATTGGTAATGATGATCGGTTCACCGGATG
>OGDF01007364.1_pt1 | contig 10336 bp, 6 predicted proteins | sample 1570141 | NCBI WGS metagenome assembly OGDF01 (sample SAMEA4370581, study PRJEB24528) | human gut metagenome | reverse complement strand
CCATCCAGGACGCCTTGGAGGGCATCACCCACTCCCTGTGCTCCCTGGAGTATGAGAACCACCGCCCCCTGTACGACTGGGTGGTGGACCACTGCAAGGTGCCCAGCAAGCCCCGTCAGATCGAGTTCGCCCGCCTGGGCATCAACTATACCGTGATGTCCAAGCGCAAGCTCCGCGCTCTGGTGGAGGAGGGCCGCGTGGACGGCTGGGACGACCCCCGGATGCCCACCCTCTGCGGCCTGCGCCGCCGGGGCTATACCCCCAAGTCCATCCGCAACTTCTGCGAGCGCATCGGCGTCTCCAAGGTCGACTCCACGGTGGACTGGGCCTTTTTGGAGTCCTGCCTGCGGGAGGACCTGAACGAGACCGCCCAGCGGGTCATGGCCGTGCTGCGCCCGGTGAAGCTGACCATCACCAACTACCCGGAGGACCAGCGGGAGACCGTCTCCGTGGAGAACAACCCCGTCGATCCCACGGCAGGGGAGCGGAGCGTACCCTTCTCCCGCCACCTCTATATCGAGGCCGATGACTTCATGGAGACCCCCATCCCCAAGTACAAGCGCCTGACTCCCGGCGGCCAGGAGTGCCGCCTCAAGGGCGCCTACCTCATCCGCTGCACCGGCTGCGTGAAGGACGAGGCCGGCAACGTTGTCGAGGTCCTGTGCGAGTATGACCCGGAGTCCAAGGGCGGCAACCCCGCCGACGGCCGCAAGGTCAAGGGCGCCACCATCCACTGGGTGGAGGCCGACACCGCCGCCGACGCGGAGGTCCGTCTGTATGACGCCCTCTTCTCCGACCCCGCCCCCGACGGCCCCGACAAGAACTTCCTGGACTACCTGAACCCGGAGAGCTTGCAGGTCCTCACCGGCTGCAAGGTCGAGCAGGGCCTGGCCCAGGCCGCCATGCCGGAGGCCGGAAAGACCGCCACGTCCTACCAGTTCATGCGCCAGGGCTACTTCTGCCTGGACAACCGGGACGCCAAGCCGGGCCATCTGGTCTTCAACCGCAGCGTCTCTTTGAAGGACAGTTTTAAGAAAAAGTGAAAGATAGCCCCGACAAACTGGAAAATTTGGGGAAGCTGGAAGCAGAAATCCCGGCGCTCACCTTGCGAAACCCCTGGTTTTCTGCTACAATAGCAAGGATCATGCGAGGGATCCCCAAGCAGGGGATCCCGGTCCTGGAATTGGGAGTGGATACACTGATATGAAGAAAAACGAGATCAAACCGGTCAGAGCCAAGGCCACCGAGGGCATGACCAAGGAGCAGCTGGAGGACCGCGCGTTTGCCCAGATGCTGCTGTGGGTCGCCACCGCTGTGGTGGTCGAGGTGATCATGCTGCTGCTCAACCGCTTTTACGTCCATGCCCGCGTCAGCGAGCTGGGCTTCAAGGTCCCCATGTACAAAGTGCTCACGGCCTTCCCCATCGTGGGGACGATCCTGTTCGTGGTCTTCCTGGTCGCGGCGGTGAAGGTCCACAGGAGCGACAACTTCCACGACGGCACCTTGCAGGCGGCTGTCGCCTGCGGCTTCCTCTGCACGGGCTTCGGCGGCCTGCTGCTGCGGAACATGGAGACGGCCATTGCCCCCATGGTCCTGGTGGTGGTGCCTGCCCTGGGCGTGCTGATGATGGTCTACTACCTGTACCAGCGCGAGTTTTTCGCCAGCGTGCTGGTGGGGGCCTTGGGCCTGCTGGGCCTGTGGATGTTCCGGTCCTTCGGCACGGGAACGATGTATTACGGCTGTTTGATCCTGGCCCTGGTCGTGGCGCTGGTCGGCGTGGTCCTGGCCGGGAAGGCCAAGGCCAAGGACGGCGTCATCACCCTGGGCGGTCAGGACTACCAGCTGTTCCAGCCGGAGACGGCCTACCTGGCCTTTTTCCTGACCGTGGTGATCACGGCGGTGCTGCTGCTGGCCCCGCTGGCTCTGGGGACCGCCATGGCGTATTACGGCATCTGGGCCATGGCCGCCTGGCTGTTCATCCTGGCCGTCTACTTCACCTCGAAGCTGATGTGAGCTGCCGCAGAACGAAAAACACACACCAAACCCGGAACACAGGTCCCACACGGCGGCCTGTGTTCCGTTTTTTTTGATAAACCCTATATTTTTACTTGACAAAGTGCGTTCAATATGGTATCCTCATGCCGAAATCAATACATGGGCAAACCCGGCGCGAGTCGGCGACGCAAAGCTAGAGGGACCCATCGGGTCAGCCAGTTGCACTCTGCCTGCCGATTTTCTACGTCGGGACCATAGCTTTACGGTTGTGGAGCTGTGGTTTTTCCTTTCCTCAGTTCTCAGGAAAAGTTTGTAGAAAGTAGTTGACAAGGATGAAACAGGCACGCTACACTGACAGCAGAGCAGAGCAGAGCAGAGCAGAGCAGAGCAGAGCAGAGCAGAGCAGTAACACTCTGCGCTTTTTTATTACCCAAAAATATTACTCCGAAATAACAGACGCTTTCAAGCATGGATAGCACCATGTCCCTGAAAGCGTCTTTTTATTTATATCCCTCCCGCAAACGCGGGCATAACACAAATAGATATTAGGAGGTAACAAGAATGAAACGGCGATTTTTTGCAATGTTGCTCTCGCTGGCCATGCTCTTCACGCTGGTTCCGACTGCGTTTGCGGCTGAGAGCACAGCGGCAGGCGGAGGCAAGACAGAGATACCCGAATTGACAAATCCGGCCACTTCGGGCACCAGCGGCGGCATTGACTGGAAGGTTAAGGACGGTGTGCTGACGATTTCGGCAACAAGTTCGTTGGAAGATACATATACAGCAGGTCAAATGAAGGACTATACCAGTCCAATGGGAGAAACAGTAACAGAACCTACGGGTTGGTATGCCCTGAATGATTCCATTACGGAGATCAAAATTGAGGAAGGCGTTACCTATCTCGGCAATTATGCCTTCTCCTATTTAACAAACGTAGTTAAAGTGAACATTCCTGCCAGCATTACCAGTCTGGGCGATTCTATTTTCCGTGGCGATACCGCACTGACCACGGTTGAGTGGGCAAGTGATTTTGAGGCACCTGAGATTACCGATACTGATTCTAACTCCGATACTTATACCGGGGACTATGTCCCGACCAGCATGTTTGACGGCTGCACCAGCCTTGGCAGCGGCGAGGAGCTTTCGGCTTGGCTCCCTGACAGCTTTACCGGCGTAGGCTGTGCCGCATTCCGCGGAACACAGTTCACTGTAGATTTTAATGGTTGGAATAATTTGAAGTATATTGGCGCATATGGCTTTGCCGGTATGCCTAATCTGGAGTCCTTTACTCTATCTACGAAGATCACGCTTGGCCTGCGCGGTGGAGCATCCAATGCTTTTAACAGTTCCGGTTTAAAGTCGCTGACCGTTGCAGATGGGATTAAAGAAATCCCTGGAGGTATGTGCAACGGCTGTGAGCAGCTGTCGTCGGTTGCTCTGGCGGATTCTCTCACCACGATTACCACGAACGCTTTCTTCAACACCAAAGCGCTCGAAAAGATCGACCTGAAGAATGTTCAGACGATTAATAGTTATGCCTTCTGGGGTTCCGGATTGACTGCGTTGGTGCTTCCGGAAAGCGTGAAACAGGTAAAAGAGCGTGCGTTTGAGGCATGTACTTCCTTGAAGAAGGTAACGATAAATGCGGCAGAACTGACGCTGGAGAACAAGAATACCTTCGCAGGCTGTAGTTCACTGAATACAGTTGTCACTTCGGCAACTTCTAAGATCAATGAACTCAATAACGGTGCATTTGGACCGGATACTTCATATGGCAGCAAGGACTATAAGCAGGCTCCGGTAAAGAGCATCGAAATCAACGGCACAGTGACAACGCTGAATTTTTCCGCGCTGTCTTCGCTGAAAAGCCTGACAATCAACGGTAAAAACACATGGCATGGAAATGAACTGCCGTCTGGCTTTGAAAATCTGGTCATCAACGGTGATAGCTGGAATATTAGCGGCTATCAGTTTGCCGGAAAAACGCCTATCAAGCATCTGGTTGTTTCCGCAAACGCTGTCTCCCCAGCTGTCATTTCTGATAATGCGACTACTAAAGAAGCAGAAGCCGCCTTCCGTTCCAATTCCAATTTAGAGACGGCACAGTTTACCGGAAAGACCGTAGAGCTCCAAAAGAAGATGTTCTTGGGCTGCACCAAACTGAAATGGCTGGATCTCTCTACTGTTGATGAACTCAAAGTCGGTTCGGGCTGCTTTGGGGATGATAACAACGAAAACTATGAAGTTGTCAAAGGAGAGCCGAACAAGTTCAACGAAGATTGTGTAATCTATGCGAAGAATGCGACGGCGGCTCAGACACTTAGAGGTACTGGTTCCGGCCTTGACAATACAAAGGGAATTGTTCTGGTTATCAACGGTGGAAGCGTAGATACAACGAAAACAGGCTTTGATGCTGTATATCGTGCAGGTTACAGTGCCACATGGTATGAGACACCTAACTGTTCTGGTAATGCTGTTACGACACCTGTGAAGGGCAATACCTACTATGCCAAGTGGACGATGGCAGATTCCATTTCTTTGACTTCTGATGCGGAAAGCTCCGTTACCTATGGCAAAACAGTTACGTTGACGGCTTCTCCCGTGAACAGCAGCTGGGGCTATGTTTGGTATAAGGACGTCAATGGAAACGAAACACTGGAACTGAATACCGATAAGCAGATCAGCAACAACAAAAGTACTCTTGAGTTGGCCAATGTGTCTGACAGCGGTACGTATTGGGTTCTGGTGAATGATGGTAGCAGCACCAAAACCAGCAATGCGATCAATGTGACCATCACCAAGGCCAATGGTACGGCATCCGTTAGCATGGAAGGCTGGACGTATGGCGAAACGGCTAAGAAGCCGGTTCCGACCAGCAAAACCAACGGTACTAACGGCGTGACCTATCAGTATAAGGTCAAGGATGCCAAAGATGACACTTACAGCGCTACGGTGCCGACCAATGTTGGAAGCTACACGGTGAAGGCGACCTTCCCTGCAACGGACAACTACAAGGAAGTGACCGCTACGGCCGACTTTGTGATTGCTCAGGCCACCCACCACTCGTCCGGCAGCAGCTCCTCCAACCCGACTTATTCCGTCACTACACCGAGCAAGAGCGAGAACGGCGGCGTGGCTGTCAGCACGAAGAACGCACGAAAGGGCGACACGGTGACGGTGACGGTCACCCCGGATGCTGGGTATCAGCTGGACAAGCTGACCGTTACCGACAAGAACGGAAATGTGCTGAAGCTCACCGACAAGGGCGACGGCAAGTATCGTTTCACCATGCCGGACGGCAAGGTCGAGGTCAAGGCGGTCTTTGCCAAGGAAGTGAAGACCAGCCCCTTCGGCGATGTGTCCGCCGACGCCTATTACTATAAGGCCGTCCAGTGGGCGCAGGAGAAGGGCATCACGGACGGGATCAGCAGCGACCTCTTTGGGCCGAAGCAGCCCTGCACCCGCAGCCAGATCGTGACCTTCCTGTGGCGGGCGGCCGGTTCTCCCGAACCCAAGGGCACCGCGGCAGGTATGACCGACGTGGTCCCCGGCAGCTACTATGCAAAGGCCGTGGCGTGGGCCGTGGAAAACGGCATCACCACCGGCACGGCGGAGGGGACGTTCTCTCCCGACGCCACCTGCACCCGTGCACAGGCGGTCACCTTCCTCGCCCGCGCCCAGAACGCAAAGGCGACCGGCAAGACGGCCTTCTCCGATGTCCCGGCTGACAGCTACTTTGCCGATGCCGTCGCCTGGGCGCAGGCCAACGGCGTGACCACCGGCACGAGCGAAACCACCTTCAGCCCCGACAGCGACTGCACAAGAGCGCAGATCGTTACTTTCCTCTATCGCGCCAACCAGGGGACGTAACACACTTCCCTGCCATTGCAGCCACACAAAACCCGGAGCGCAGACCATACTGTTTGGTCTGCGCTCCGGGTTTTTGGAGGGGAAAAAGGGGTTATAGTTCCCAGCCGACCAGAACACAGCCGTCCTCCACGTCGATGTGGACGGGCCGGCCCTGGAAATGGTTGCTCACCCCCAGGGGGAAGAAGGGGGAGAGGGCGCCGTGGTCCAGGGGATACTGTCCGCCCTGGATGGACACACCCTGGGCCTCCGCCCCCAGGCAGAAGAGGGAGAAGATGCCCTCGGCCCGCGCAGGCAGGGTGAGGCTGCCGTTGCACAGGGCGGTGAAGACCATGTGCTCCTCATATAAATACCCCCGCGCCCCATGCTGGGCCAGGAAGCCCAGGGCTTGCAGGTTGGCCAGGGTGTGGTCCATCCGCCCGCCGGTCCCGCCGTAGAGGTGGAAGGTCTGGTAGCCCTGCTCCAGGCCGTAGCGGATGGCCAGCATGGTGTCCGTGTCATCTTTTTCCACGGGGAAGGTGTGGGTAGGAATGTTGTCGGGCCGCTGGGATTCCAGGGAGTCGAAATCCCCCAGCAGCAGGTCCGGGGTGATCCCGGCGGTCTGGCAGTGGCGGTAGCCCCCGTCGGCGGCGAGGACCACGTCCTCCGGGCCGGGGGCGACGGGCAGGCCGTAAAAAGGTCCTGCCCCGATGATAAAACAGGCGGATGCCATAAGGCGCACCGCTCCTTTCTGTTCCGAGGATGGGTCTATGATAGCACGTCCCCGCCCCCTTGACCAGGGGGGATTTTTCTGCTACACTGTTCCGGCAGAAATCGACAGAGAGAACCATAAAACATTCGAGGAGGAACGACGATGATCCAAGGGGCAATTTTTGACGCGGACGGGACCCTGCTGGATTCCATGGGCATGTGGGACACGGTGGGGGAGCGCTACCTGATCTCCCAGGGGGTCCGGCCCCCGGCGGGCCTGCGGGAGACGCTCTTTCCCCTGAGCCTGGCCCAGTGCGCCGTGTATTTGAAGGACCGCTTTGCGCTGCCCCTGGCGCCGAGCGCCATCGAGGCGGGGATCAACGGGGTCATCCGTTCCTTTTACGCCGGGGAAGTGGTGGCGAAGGCGGGGGTCCTGGACTTCCTGCGGGGGCTGAAGGCCAAAGGCGTGCCCCTGTATCTTGCCACGGCGACGGACCGGGAGGTCATCACGAAGGGCTTGGAGCGCACGGGCATCCTGCCGCTGCTGGACGGCCTGGTCACCTGCGGGGACCTGGGCGTGGACAAGCGCACCCCGGAGATCTTCGACTACGCCCGCGACCGTATGGGCACGGCCACGGAGGCCACCTGGGTCTTTGAGGACGCCGTCCACGCCGCCGCCACCGCCGCCGCCGCCGGGTACCCCGTGGCCGGCGTGGCTGACCCATACAGCGACCAGGCGGAGCTGCGAAAGCTCTCCCGCATCTACCTGCCGGATATGACGGACTTTTCCGGCTTTTACCAGCGGGCCACACGGTAAGTTTACGCCCCCCACAGCCTGGGCAGTCAGGCCGTGCGGGGCGTTTTGTTCTCTCATTGCTTGTCTTGGAAGTAGTGGATGAGCGAATACAAGATCTGCTTTTCCTCCTGGCTGAGCCGGTCGATGTAAATGGCCTGTGTGTTGTTCAGGCCCAGCAGATAATCCGTTGAGACATGGAACAGCTGCGACAGCTCCACGATATATTGTGCAGTGGGGATAGACAGCCCCATCTCCCAGGCGTTCACAGAGGACCGGGTCACGCCCAGCCGCTTTGCCAGCGCTGATTGAGACAGCCCGGCGGTCTCCCGCAGAGACTTGATGGTATCACAGACCATGACATCACCTCTCTGCCATTATACTGCACACCAAGAGATAGAAAATTATCACATAGTGTATAGTTTTATTGACAGGTTGCGGAAAACATGGCATAATAAAAGCAAACAAACATCATTTCTACACAGAGAAAAGGGGGAGAGACCGCGTGCAACAGGAAACTCATGAGTCCAACGGCGCACAGACGCCCCAGGAAGCCGCCCTGGCTGCGGCTCAGAAACGCTTGGCGCAGGCACCTTGCTCCTACCGGGGTCTGGTCCGCTCCCTGGAAGCAGAGGGCTTTTCCCTCCCCAACGCCGTCTACGCCGCCGACCACTGCGGGGCAGACTGGGAACGGCAGGCCGTTCTCTGCGTCCGCCGATGTCTTTCCGAGCACCCCTTTCCCCTGCGGCAGCTTCTGGCACGACTGATGGAGGAGGGCTTCACCGAAGCGCAGGCGCGGTATGGGGCCTCGAAAAATGGATATTGAGATAGAATAGATAAGATAAAACAGAGGAAGGTCTTTCGAGCGGGAAAGACCTTCCTCTGTTTGCGATCGGTTGGGGTCAGGGCTGCGTTGTCTTGCCGTTGGAGACATACTCCACCAGCACTTTGCGGTTGACTTCGTCCATGCGGCGGAGTTTTTCGACGCTGTCGGCCAGGAAGCGGGGGTCCTTGCCGCGGGAGACGGCCTGGTCGATGAGGTCCTTCAGGCGCTCCTGGGTCAGCTGGTCCAGGCCCTCGTAGAGGTCCTGGCCGATGTAGGAGAGGAAGGAGCTGACCTTCTGGTCATAGACGATGCCCACCAGCGGCACGCCCTGGCTGGCGGAGAAGATGAGGCCATGCAGGCGCATGGAGACCACGACCTGCATCCGGGAGAGGATGCCGATGGTCTGGGCGGCGGTGAAGGCCTCGGTGAGGAGGTGGTGGGGGGCGGTCATTTTCTGGGCCACCCGCTGGGCGGCGGCGATGTCCAGCCGCGGCTCGATGGGGAAGAAGACCGGGGTCAGGCCGTATGTCTCATAGACATAATCTGCGGCGGCGGCCAGATCCTGGACGCGGGCCTCGAAGCCGGGCCAGGGGCGCAGGATGAAGCCGATGTACTTCCCGTCGGCGGGGATGCCGCGGCTGTTGAGGATGCCGTCGATGACCTCCGGCGATGCGGCAGGGAGGCTCACGGTGGTGTCGGCCGAGAGGGCGATGGCGGGCTTGGTCACGCCCAGGACCTCCAGCTCTTTCCGGGAGTCGGGGTCCCGCAGGGTGATGGAATCGACGTATTTGTTCATCACCTTGGCGGCGCGGCGGCGGTTGCCGTCCTTCTGGATGGGGCCGATGCCGCAGCCGTACATGATGACGGGGCAGTGGTGCTTCTTCGCCGCTGCCAGGGTCCAGAGGTAGAACCACAGGGAGCGGTTGGACGTCACGTCCTGCATGAGGGACCCGCCGCCGTTGATGAAGAACTTGGCCTTGCGGAAGTAGCGGATGGCCTGGAAACCATTGAAGGTATAGAAGGCGTTGACCCGGTAGGTCCGCCGGGTATCCATGGGGCTGCGGGAGAAGACCTGGAAGGACAGGTCCGGGTCGATGGAGCGCAGTTCGGTGAGGATGGCCAGCAAAATGGCGTCATCCCCGGCATTACCGCGGCCGTAGGCCCCGCAGATCACCACCCTGTCCCGGCCCTTTCGCTCGTAGCGGAGAATGGCCTCGTAGATTTCCAGCTGGCGCTGGATGGTGGCTTCGATGGAGAACTCTCGCTTGGCCTTTTCATAGAGCCGCTGGCCCATGGCCTTGCGCAGGCCGGCGTCCTGGGCCAGGGTGACGAGATGCCCGGCCAAAGCGTCCGCGTCCCCCGGCGGGAAGAGAAAGCCGTTGGAGCCGTGGTCGATGAGGTAGGACACGCCGCCGACCTTACTGCTCACGGTGGGCAGTCCGGCGCGTGCCCCTTCGGTCAGGGCGTAGGGGAAGGTCTCGGAGATGGAGGTCAGGGTGTTGATGTCCAGGGCATTGTAGAAGGAATCGGTGTCGTGGACCCACCCGGCAAAGCAGACCTCGTTGGCAACGCCCAGATCGGCGGCCAGCTGCTTGAGGTTGGCCATCTCCTGCCCGTCGCCCGCGATGAGCAGGCGCAGCTTGGGCGCGGCCTGGTGGGCCTTGGCAAAGCCGCGGATCAGGGTCGCGATGTCTTTGACGGGGTCCAGCCGGGCGGCGATGCCGGCGATGACGCAGTCTGCGTCCGCCTCCAACCCGACGGAGCGGAGATACTCTTCCCGGCGCATGGCGGGGGTGCGGGGGGTGAAGTCCAGGCCGTTGTAAATGGCAAAGAGCTTTTCCGGGTCGAACTTGCGCTCGATGAGCAGGTCGACCATGGCGTCGGAGACGCCGATGCGATAGTCCAGCTTCCGCAGGGCCAGGGTATTGATGGTCCCGTAGGTCAGGCGGGAGAGGGGACGGCCCAAATAGTCCAGCCGATAGTCGCTGTGGACGGTGGACACGGTGGGCAAGCCGGTCTTTTTGGCCAGGAAGGCCGCCATCATGTTGCCGCGGGAGCCGTGGCTGTGGATGAGGTCAAAGCCCTCGTCCCGGACCATCTGGGTCAGCTGCTTCAGGTTGGCGAAAAAGTTCCGACCGGGGAAGACCTGGGTGTCGATGCCCAGG
>OGDF01007363.1_pt1 | contig 10339 bp, 8 predicted proteins | sample 1570141 | NCBI WGS metagenome assembly OGDF01 (sample SAMEA4370581, study PRJEB24528) | human gut metagenome | reverse complement strand
ATACGGCTCGATGTATATCGGTGCGGTCATGGATTTCGACCAGTTTATGAAACCCTCCTCGGAAGTTGAGGGAAGATCGTCTTATCTGGTCTATGCAACGCAGGACGGACAGGCACTGAATCAGAAAAATCTGTTGGAAGAGAAACAAATCGAACTGAAACAGAATTCCAAGGGTTATTACATCACGGGGAAAGGAATGGAGCGATACCTTGTGGTGTATGAGCAACTGCCCTACGGTGATCTGGTGCAGTATTACATCAGTCCCTACGGAAGCTTCTGGAACTATATGGGAACTTTGCAGTGGTTTCTGCTGTTTTGCAGCTTTATTTTTATTCTGCTGATCCCGATTCTGTATTTTTATATGTATCGTTTCTTCGTGGCACCCTTAGAGGGATTGAAAGCAACCATGGAAGAGATCGCTGAGGGTGATCTGAACGCCTACGCGGAGGAAAACAGTGATGTGGAGGAATTCCGTCTGATGGCGACTACCTTTAATCACATGATGGATCAGATCCAGAAGCTGAAGATCGATGCCTATGAGCAGGAGCGCAGGATTCAGAATGCAACGATTCAGTATTTACAGATTCAGATCCGCCCCCACTTTTTTCTGAACTGCCTGAAGAATTTCTATGCGCTGGCGGAGCAGAAGGAATACCGCTCCATTCAGGAACTGACGCTGGCGCTGTCTTCTTACCTCAGAAAAGTGATTACTTATGAAGAAGATACCATTAGTGTCCGGAAAGAGATGGAGAGCGTGGAATCCTACCTGAAACTGTCACAGCTGGGATTGTCCGTACCGGTGAATTACAACATTGCCGTGGACGAAAAACTGGAAGAATTTCAGATCCTGCCGTTGTCGGTGCTGACTTTCGTGGAGAATGCAGTGAAATACGGTGTACAGTCCCAAAAAACACTGCTCATCAGTATCCGGGTATCGTTACTCCCTGGAGAGACGCCGGAGGATACTTATGTGTGTATTACGATTCTGGACAACGGTCCCGGTTTTCCGGAAGAATTACTGCATTTTCTGAACAAGGAAGAATTCGCAGAAGAGAAGACCGCGGGGATCGGTATCCAGAATGTCTGGAAACGTATTAAAATACGTTATGAGGAAAAAGCAACCATATTATATAGCAACTCGAACGGAGCTTGTGTGGAGATGTATTTACCCTATGAAAAATATTAATGTATTAATAGTAGATGATCAGATCAATGTGGTAAGCGGTGTCATGTTTGGGGTGCATTGGGATCGTCTGGGGATTTCGCAGATATACAAGGCATATAATGCCTATGAAGCAAAACAGGTCCTGTTGGAGAAGCCGGTGGATATCATGCTGTGCGACATTGAAATGCCGGTGGAAAATGGGCTGAGCCTGTTGGCATGGTGTAGAAAGCAGGAAATGGATGTGGAGACGATCTTCCTGACGGCACATGCGGACTTCCTGTATGCCAAAGAGGCTGTGGCGCTGGGAAGCTTTGACTATATTTTACAGCCTGCGAGATATGAAGAGATCGAGGATGCTGTGAGAAGAGCGACGGAGAAGATCCGGATGAAACAGCGGGTCAACGAGGATTCCCGCTACGGACAGCTGCTGAAGAATAAAAAGGGGGTTGTCCTGGGGGCAAAGTTGGCGGATCTGTTCTCGGAGGAGAAGAATGACATGGAAATAGCCATGCACAACCTCGAAGAAATAGGGATCCGTGTGACGGAAAATTCCAGACTGAGCCTGCTGGATGTGATTCGTTGGGGAAAGGGACTGGAGAACTGGGATCAGACGCTGTTATATGATACGATTTCCAATGTGCTGGAAGAACTGTTCTACCCTTACGCCTGGAAAGCACTTCTCTATCAGCAGGAAAAGGGAATCTATTATGTACTTCTGTGCACCGACAGTGCGGCAGAACTGAATGAAGAATCCATGTATCATCAGATGGAGCGTTTTCAGATTACATTTCAGAAATTTTTCGACTGTGGAGTTGCCATATATTACGGTGCACTGGAGGATCGGCAGGCGGTCTGGGAACTAGTGCGGATTCTGAAAAAAGCCGACCAGAACAATGTTGGACGCAAAGAAGGAATCTATAATGTGCAGGAGAGCAAGCAGAAGGAACGGAAAGCAGAGGAACACTACTGCGAGAACTGGGTACAACTTCTGGAAAATGAACTGTATGATACCGTGGTAAAAGACACTTCGGATACCTTGCAGAGATTGGCGGCGGAGGATCAACTGAATTCCAAAAACTTGATGCGGTTTTACCAGAAGATTATGAGTGTAATCTATCTGGTACTCCAGAAATTAAATATGGATATGGAGCAGTTGTTCCCGGAGGAAGAGATCATGCAACGTGCCATGTCCGCCTATGCTTACACGGAAGATACGCTATGGCTGGTAAAATATGTGACGGCGAGACTGCATGAACTGCGGAATACGGAGTCGGGGAAGGAGACCCAGATCGATGAGATATTCCAATACATCCGAAGCCACATGGATGAGGATATCAAGAGGGATGATATTGCCGATACGGTGCACCTGAACGCCAATTATATTTCTGTGTTGTTTAAAAACAAAACGGGAATGTCATTAAAAGAATATATTATCTCAGAGAAAATGACGCTTGCCCGGAACATGGTCCGAGAGACGGTGTTACCCATCAGTGTGATCGCCATGAAAGTGGGATATACCAACTTTTCCCATTTTTCCCAAAGCTATAAGAAAATCAACGGGGTTTCACCTACGGAAGATCGGGAAGAGACCGTGCACACAAACGAATAGTATTTTCAAAATGTCACATTTTTTACAATAGAATGTGACATTTTTGATATTCCGGAATGCGGAAAGTAAAAAAACTTATTTTTTTGACACAAACAACATTTTTAACAGATAGATACGATTGTGGGATTTTTTTATAATGAATTCATCATCAATGAAGACCTACGAAGGGAGAAGAAACTTATGAAAATCAAAAAGTTATTGGCAACAGGACTTGCTACCGCAATGGCAGTAACGACTCTTGCAGGATGCGGATCTACCACAGATAACAACGCTTCACAGAGTGCAGGCACAGACAGTGCGGCAGGAAGCACACAGGCGGCAGCGTCAAATGATGATGTGACCACCATTACCATCTACGCGTACAATAATTCCACCACGGAGGCTGCAGAAAAGGTTGCGGCAGCAGTAAGCGAGATCACAGAGCCCACCATAGGTGTAAAAGTAAACCTTCTGACTGGTGTAAGTTCAGAGCATATGGAAATTATGAGAATCGTGGAAAAGCAAGAACCCGTTATATGCAGGAAATCTGTGGGGGTGCAGAAAATTATGTGAAAGCATATCAGAAAAAACTGGAGGAGGTGCTGGCTTCCGGAGAAGATCTGGATTTGTTCTTCGCAATGCCCTGGCAGGTATCCATGTCCACCATGGCAACTACAAACCAGATTGTTGCCATGGATGATCTGCTGGCAGAATATGCACCGGATGTATTGTCCGGTATCTCCGAGGATGACTGGCGGTGTTCTACCGTATCCGGAAGTATCTACGGAGTACCGATGAACAAGGATAAGGCACAGGGGCGTGGCTTTGAAATGGTAAAATCCATTGCGGATGAACTGGGAATCGACTACTCCACTCCATGGACTTACGAAGATTTGGATGCTAATCTAAGAAAAGTAAAAGAAGCATATCCGGATATGTATCCCCTGGTTCCCAACGGCGGAACAATGATCTATCCGGCATGGGCATGTGACGTGCTGAGCGATGATCTGGGCGTACTGGAAAATGCACTTTCCGACAGTACCCAGGTAGTGAATTTCTATGATACAGATTCCTTCAAGGAATATTGCAAGTGGGTATACCAATGGGCACAGGAAGGTCTGATGATGCCGGATGCAGTCAATACCACAGAAGGGTATCAGGAATTCTTCAACTCAGGTGTCGGTTTTGGTACTTTCACTTCCTTCAAGGCAGGATTTGAAGCAGAAGAGACCAGAAAATGCGGTAAAGACATCGTAGTAGTACAGATGGAGAACGGTGCACCCCATTCTACCACAAGCATGGTAAATGCAAGCTGGTGCATTGCTAATAACAGCAAGAACCCTGAAAAGGCAATGCAGAATTTGATGTACACCAACCCTGAAGTATCCAACCTGTTAGTCAACGGTATCGAAGGCGACAACTGGGTATTCGCAGATGAGAGCAAGGGTGTGATCACCTATCCGGAAGGTGTGGATTCTTCCAATACTTCATACTCTTCCGTAGGTTGGGCTTGGCCTAATGAACAGATTACCTATGTATGGGAAGGTGATGATCCTGATGTATGGGAGCAACTGGGTGAGTTCAATAAGAATGCACAGCCCTCTCCTGCAAAAGGATTTGTATGGGATAACGCAGAAGTATTGAATGAAGTAACTGCATGTAACAATGTAGTAGAGAAATATCGTGCAGGTCTGTTGACCGGATGCTTGGATCCTGAGACAGCTATCCCCCAGCTGAATCAGGAACTGGATGCAGCAGGTATCAACACCATTATCGAAGCTAAGCAGGCACAGCTGGATGCATGGCTTGCAGAGCAGAACTAAAGCACTACAAATCATAAAAATAATCGTCCAAACCTAAAATATAAGCTTTGAAGCCAAAAGAGGTCCCGCCAGTTCTTTGGTGGGACCTCTTTCAAAAGAAAGGAACAGGTAATACTCATGAATAAGAAGAGTACTTTCGTAAAATGGAGACGTTATCTTCCTTTATATCTCATGTTGATCCCCGGTGTTGTGTACATTTTTATCAACAACTATATCCCCATGGCGGGACTGATCAGAGCATTTGAAAAATATGATTACAAACTGGGAATGTTTAAGAGCCCGAAGATCGGACTTGACAACTTTACTTATCTATTTGCCACAAAAGATGCACTGAATATTACCAGAAACACATTATTATATAATGCAGTATTTATTATCCTGGGGAATATCCTGGCCATTACGGTAGCAATTCTGTTAAATGACGTGAGATCCAAGACGAAGAAAAAACTATATCAGACGCTGATTCTGATCCCTTATCTGATCTCCACAGTCATCGTCAGCTATATTGTATATGGCTTTTTAAATACACAGAACGGATTCATTAATAACTCTATTTTGGAGCCTTTGGGCAAGAATGGCATCGCCTGGTATTCACAGCCAAAGTATTGGCCTTTAATTATTACATTTGTCTATCTATGGAAAAATTTCGGCTACAGCAGCATCATCTATTTCGCAACGGTGGTGGGAATCGACAAGACATATTATGAAGCGGCGGTGATTGACGGAGCTACCAGATGGCAGCAGGTCAGATATGTGACACTATCCAGTCTGAAACCCACAATCATCACGCTGGTGCTGATGTCCATCGGACGTATTTTCTATTCAGACTTCGGCCTGTTTTATCAGGTACCCATGAACAGCGGAGCCTTGATCGATGTGACTAATACGATCGACACTTATGTATATCGCGGACTAACAACACTGAACAACGTGGGTATGTCGGCGGCAGCAGGCTTCTATCAGTCCATCGTTGGATTCATTCTGGTACTGACCGCCAATATGATCGTCCGCAAGGTCAGCCGTGAAAATGCACTGTTTTAAGGAGATGAGATTATGGTCATAAAAGATACAAAATACCAGGTTGTAATCAATACCGTATTAATTATATTGTCTCTGATGTGTGTCATGCCGTTTATACTGTTGCTCAGTTCTTCCATCACTTCAGAGACGGCACTGGTGAAGACAGGCTACCGGTTCTGGCCCACGGAGATCGACCTGTCCGCCTATAAATATTTGCTGATGGACAGTACCTCCATTGTCAGAGGCTACGCAATATCCTTTTTCGTGACAATTGTGGGAACACTGACGAGCCTGATGCTGACTACTTTATACGCTTACCCGTTGTCCAGAAAAAATCTGCCAGGAAGAAATATTTTTGCCTTTTATATTTTCTTTACCATGTTGTTCAACGGTGGACTAGTGCCTGGCTACATGATGTGGACACAGATGTTCCATATTAAAAATACGATATTTGCTCTGATCGTTCCCGGTTTGTTGTTAAACGCATTTAATGTCATTATGATGCGTACATACTTTACGACAAACATCCCGGAGGAAGTCCTCGAAGCGGCAAGGATCGACGGCGGCGGAGAACTCTACATCCTCACTAAAGTAGTGCTTCCTATGTCGAAACCCATTATCGTGACGTTGGTACTGCTGATCGGACTGTCTTACTGGAATGACTGGCTGAATGGTCTGTACTATGTGAACCGGGATAATCTGTACAGTATTCAGGTATTGCTGAAGAAGATGATGGATGATATTGAGATGATAAAAAAGGCTTCCGCAGCCGGAGCAAGTACCATGAAGATGCCTTCCATTTCCATTCGTATGGCAGTGGCGGTCATGGGTGCACTGCCTATCATGTGTGTCTACCCATTCTTCCAGAAGTACTTTGTCAAAGGTATTGTCATCGGAGCCGTAAAAGGATAAATAAGGAGGAAACGGAATGAGCTTTCGCAAAGATTTTGTTTGGGGCGCGGCAACAGCAGCTTACCAGATTGAAGGAGCCGCTTATGAGGACGGCAGAGGAGAATCCGTTTGGGATGTGCATTGCCATGACACGCGTAAGAACCCTGAAGGAAAACAGAATATTTTAGACGGAGAGACAGGTGATGTGTCTTGTGATTTTTACCATCATTATAAGGAAGACATTCAGAGAATGAAGAATATGGGACTGAAAGCATTCCGCTTTTCCATCAGCTGGTCCAGAGTATTGCCAGACGGTACGGGACGGGTGAATGAAAAAGGACTGCAGTTTTACAGTGATTTGGTGGATGCTTTGCTAGAGGCGGAAATTGAACCCTGGGTTACTTTATTCCACTGGGATTTTCCCCAGCAATTACAGATTCGCGGGGGATGGCAGAATCCCGAGAGCCCCGAGTGGTTTGCAGAATATACGAAGGTAATCGTGGACAGACTCTCCGACAGAGTGTCCCACTGGATGACATTAAATGAGCCCCAGTGCCATCTGATTATCGGACATGTGCAGGGAAACTGTGCTCCGAAGTTACGGCTCACTGAGCCGGAGTATCTGCTGGCAATCCATAATCACCTGAAAGCCCACGGCAGAGCGGTGCAGGTCATCCGAAAATACGCGAAGAAAAAGCCCGAGATCGGTGTGGCATTCTGCTTCGGAAGTTCGGTGCCTGTAAGCGACCAACCTGAGGATGTGAAAGCAGCAAGAATTGCCACCCTGCGGGAAGATACGAAGGACCTGTGGGCAGTCTCCTGGTGGCTGGATCCCGTCATTTTAGGACATTATCCGGAGAAAGGCATGGAAGCCTATGGCGAGAATTGCCCGGAGGAGTTACGGAATCCGGAAGACCTGAAACTGATCTCGGAACCGTTGGATTTCCTGGGAATCAATGTCTACCAGAGCGGACGAGTGGAATCGGATGGTCAGGGGGGATATCGCGAGGCGAAGAATCCCTGCGGAGCACCGGTGACTGCAATGAAGTGGCAGGTGACACCGGAGAGTCTGTATTATGTACCGAAGTTCCTGCAGGAAAAATACAAACTTCCCATCGTAATTACGGAGAACGGACTGTCCTGTCCCGACTGGGTATTCCTGGACGGTAAGGTTCATGATCCTATGCGAATCGACTTTATGCACCGCTATTTAAGCTGCCTGAAAAAAGCGGCAGAGGAGGGAACTGATATCTGGGGTTATTTTGCCTGGTCAGCTATCGATAACATGGAGTGGAACAACGGTTATACGGAGAGATTCGGATTAATCTATGTGGATTACACCACTCAAAAGAGGATCCTTAAGGACTCCGCATACTGGTACCACGAGGTGATTGGATCGAACAGTGAAAATCTGTAAACGGACATAAAAAAGAGACTGCTATTTTGATATGCAGTCTCTTTTTTGATGCACCAGACACTTGCCATATTTAGTGGAAAAGGGGTATTATGATAAATATAAATAATAAGGAGGCTGATCCCATGAGGCCGATACCGACGATCGGGGATCCGGAGCGCTATATAGACAGTGCGTTTGTGGATTCCGCGTTTATAGAATTGAAAAGCTGTGATCTGTGGGATGTGAAAATGCTGTATCCGATCCTGCATATGGACCATGCGGAAGAGAAGTGTTTCGTCCGTAAGGAGATGTATGAGAAATTGGTGAAGGCGGCGGGGAATCTGCCGGATGGTTACCGGTTCCGCATCTGGGATGCCTGGCGCCCCTTTGCGCTGCAGCATGAATTGTTTGAAAAGTATTCTGTGGACATCATCCGGGATTTTCATTTAGAAGAGCTGCCGGAGGCAAAAAGGAGAGCTGCGATCTGCAAATTTGTCTCGGACCCGGTACCGGATACAAAGGTGCCTCCCGCCCATACCACCGGAGGAGCCATTGATCTGACGCTTCTGGATCCGGAGGGCAGAGAGCTTCCTATGGGATGTGGATTCGATGCTTTTACGGATAAGACCTGTGCAGCGTATTTTGAGGCACCGGAGCATGTACAGGGGGCAGAGGACGAGCAGGTCCGTGAAAATCGCCGTCTGCTTTATTATGCTATGATAGATGCGGGATTTACCAATCTGCCGTCGGAATGGTGGCATTATGACTACGGTGACCGGTTCTGGGCATATTACAGGAAACAGCCGGCCATCTATGAGGGCGTATTTACGAGGGAGGAAATTCATGGATAATCAGAAACAAAAGAAGAAAAAAAGTGTGATGGACACCTTGTCCGCTACTATGGTACTGGTGCTGATCGCACTATTGCTGGTATTTGTGGGATATACCTATCTGGCACTGAAGAACGGTTACACCTTGGATGACCTGATCGACAATATCGTGGGGAATCTCATCGGTGTGCTGGCGGCATTTCTGTTATTCGATATACTGAACAACAAGCTGACCCAGGATGCCTACGCCAGAGAGACCTCCCAGCAGATCACCAAGACGCTGATGGGAGAGCCGGAGATCCTGGATTCTTTCAGCGATGAAGATAAAAAGACTTTCATGAAATCCACCATTACCTCCATGATAAAGGATGAAGATGCGGTGGATATGCTTTCTACCAATATGGAGAAATATTTTGACAGGGCAAGAGGCGCCAGGATCCGGAAAATGTTCGATTACACGATCAATCTGGAGCCGAATCTGACGGAGGAATATGTGAAAGCCGGATTCCCCGGAGCCGCAGACGGAGAGTATTACCTGATCGATGAGGAATTGAAGTTCAGTGTAAGATGTCTGGGAGGAACAGACGAGAACTATACAAGCGATGTGATCAGGATTGGCTTTGCCTATGATAAAAAGAGTCTGGACGGTGGATTGCTGGAGACCGGGCAGGATGCGGATTTCACCAAGAGCATTTTCAATGAGGATCTGGTGGTGGAACCGGAAGCCGTGGACTTCATCAACAGTATTCCCGCGGATAAGATACGGGATGTGATCAATGACCTGTTTATGCCGATTTTGCGAATTGACAACAGCGGAGATAATGAAGACGAAGCGCAGTTTGAAGTAGAACGCAAGAGCAACGGATTTATCCTGAAATTCAAGTTGGATTTTGACCGCAACGAGGCAAGCGGGGAGCATCTGGTCAGCATCTATTTCAAGATGCCCCGGGTATGGAACTCTATTTTCGAGGTGACTCTGGTGGATCCGACCAAGGAACCCCATATCAAGCTGAAATACAAGAATGGAATGGATGTCACTATGTATTCCTATCTCAATAAGGAAAGCACTGCCAATGTCGGAGCCTGCATCCAGAGAGCCGGACTCTATGATATTGCCATCAAAGATGAATGGATCTATCCCAAGAGCGGCGTGATCTTCCATATTAAGAAGGCGTAGGATAAATATGAAACCAAGATCTCCCCAAAGTATGCAATTATATAAAATGCTCATATCCCGCGGTTATCCGGAGTCCTTCTGCGATCTGGTGACGAAGAACCTGAACACGGATTTTACGGCAAGCCGTATGATCGGCTATCTGTATCATTATTCGGATCTGCCACCGGAGGAGATCGCAGATGAGATGCTGGCCATCTTAAGTGACCGCAATCGTATTATGCAGAAGAAAGAACTGGAAAGTAATAATGCGGAATGGAATCGTATTCTGATGCAGGGACTGGACACGGAGGACGAAACCTGAGGAAATAAACAGATTTGTTTTCGGTTGCCATTGTAGCAGATTCCGATTATAATAAAAGATTGTAACAGCAATGACACTGAATTGAGGTTTTCAATGAATATAGTAGTAGACGGATATAATATATGTTATAAAACAACCGGTACCGGCG